>Ga0209061_1002226_pt1 | contig 25770 bp, 21 predicted proteins | sample Coa_R1_10_FD_187157 | JGI IMG/M metagenome (GOLD analysis project Ga0209061, IMG submission 187157) | Surface soil microbial communities from Centralia Pennsylvania, which are recovering from an underground coalmine fire - Coalmine... | ecosystem: Environmental > Terrestrial > Soil >...
GTCGCCAGGTGCGTTTGCAGTCCATGCCCGTGAAATCCGCAAGCGTTTTGGCTTGCAGCGCGAGTTTTTGCTCTACGTCGGCGCTCCGGATTATCGCAAAAATTTGCATGGTGTCCTTCGCGCTTTTGCCGCCCTGCCGTCCAGATACCGAGCAGCCCTCGATCTGGCCGTAGTTTGCCGCATGAAACCGGATGAGCGTGCGGCTATCGAGACCATGGCACGACAGACCGGCGTTGCTTCCGCGCTGTATTTGATCAACTCGGCCAACGATGAGGAATTGCGGACATTATACATGACATGTCGGATCTTTTTTTTCCCTTCTCTCTATGAGGGGTTAGGGCTGCCGGTGTTGGAAGCGCTTCACTGCGGAGCACCGGTGGTCACATCGGATCGTTCGTCTCTGCCGGAATATGCTGGGCCGTATTCGTGGTTGTGCGATCCCACATCGCCGCAAGCGATGGCGCAGGCGCTCCAGCAAGCGCTTGCCGAACCGCGTGAGGCACATCGCCGTCAACGCCAACAGTTCGCGCGGACTTTTAGTTGGCAGAAAACTGCGGAACGCGCCTGTGCCGTCATGGAACGCATCTCCAAGAAATGCATCCAGCCGAGGCCGCGGCGCCGGCGTTTGGCCTGGGTGATGCCGCTGATGGGGAACACGCACAGTCTGACTGAGTATGCCGCAGAACTGCTGCCGCTCTTGGCAGAACATTTCGACATCGAAGTAATCGCCGCTGGCTCTCTCCTGCACGTGCCGCAGACGCTGTCGCGCTCTTATCTCATCCTGACCGCTCGTGAAGTCCCGGCCCGTCATGCCGCTTTACCTTATGACATGTTCGTTTATCAATTTGGTCCTCTGCCAGTGCCTCCGGAAATGCTCGATCTGTTGCAACGATTTCCCGGCCTGGTTGTGCGTCACGACTTCTCTGCACCGGATTTTCGGCGTTTGGCCGCTGCCTGTGCCGCGCGGATCGACCGGGCCATTCTTGGTTCTGAGCAAAGCGATGGCCTCTGGCGCGGCTTTGCTGTGCGCTGTCTGGCCGACTGTGCTGACAAGAACGAGGCAATCCTTTCATCCTGGGCCGCACTGCGAGTGCGGGGCCAGCAGCACGTCGCTGCCCGGCAGACACGTCCTTTTTCCTCTGGATCTGAATCCGTGACGGTGTTATAGCCAGCCGCCAGAATAATTTTGTTTAGCCGCGAACAGTAAGCGGGCGCGGAATTACCCGCGCTCGCCTACGGCTTATGGCTAAACTTGGATCTGATTGTTGCACAACTTCTGCAAGCGGCGTTCTCTCGGAAGTTAAGGAAGGAGATATGATTATCACGCGCAGTCCGTTGCGACTGTCTCTGGGCGGCGGCGGCACAGATTTACCCTCATACTATGAGAAGCACACCGGTTTCTTGATCGCTGCTGCCATTGATAAATACGTCTGCATCACCCTGCACCACACGTTTGTTCCTGAACTTATCATCAAACATTCCAAACTTGAACGGGTCACGAACATCGAGGAAATCCATCATCCCATCATACGCGAATCGCTACGTCTGGTGAATGTGGATATCTCTGGTCTGGAAATCATCAGTATGGCTGACATCCCAACTCGGACTGGTTTGGGTTCTTCAGGTAGTTTTACCACGGCCTTGCTTAAAGCGTTGCATACGTACAAAAAGAACCTCATTTCCCCCCAAGATCTGGCGGAACAAGCTTGTCACATTGAAATCGAGCGTCTCCAAGGAACTATTGGCAAGCAAGACCAATATATCGCCGCTTACGGCGGTTTGACTTGTTTTCAGTTCCAGCCGGATGGTCGCGTCGAAGCTTGGCCGCTGCGCATTAGCTCGGAGACCTTGTACAATCTCGAAGATAATTTACTGTTATTTTTCACTGTTCCCAGCCGCTCAAGATCGAGAAATCTCAAGAAGAAAAACGAACATGGAAAACAATGCGAACAAAGTATAGTGGATCATTTGCACTTTATAAAGGAGCTAGGCTATCAGACCAAAGAAGCGCTTGAAGAGGGTGATTTAGTTCGTTTTGCTAAATTGATGAATGTAGATTGGGAGCACAAAAAGAAATGCAATGGCGGAACGATCAATAAAGAGATCGAACGTTGGTATCAGCTAGCGCGCGCCAACGGAGCGTTGGGAGGCAAACTCGTTGGCGGTGGCGCCTTCCTTATGTTCTACGCCGAGGACAAAGCTCGTCTGCGCCGCGCCCTGGCACAGACGAAGCTGCGCGAAGTGCGCTTCCGCTTCGAGTTTGAAGGAGCCAAGTGCGTGGCGGCGTAGCATAAGAAGTACCTTGCTTACGCTGCTGGCAAGTCGGAACCGGAGAAAGGCGAATCCTTTCATGCGGGTCTTGGTGAATGGCCTGGCTGCGGCCGGTCCCATGACAGGGATCGGCCATTACACGACACAGCTGCTGCGCTGTTTGCATGCGCAGGCGGACGGTGAAGAGATCTACGCTTTTCCGAATCGCTGGCTACGTCAGGCCCGTTCCCTATGGGTCCGTCTCCGTTCGCGCTTGGAACGAAGCGGTCAACCGGCCAAGACGACGCAGGCAAACGGGGCTACGTCAGTGCCCCAAGAGGCTACATCAGCGCCTCGAGAAACCTGGCATGGTCGGACCCTGCGCGCTTTGCGCGCTTCCGGACAATGGCTGCTAACGCGCAGCTTCCAGGCGGCCTGTCGCAACGGCTTTGATCTTTATCACGAGCCTAACTACATTCCGCTGCCCAGCGATCTGCCGACCGTGGCCACGGTCCATGATTTGTCTGTATTGCTCCACCCTGAATGGCATCCCGCTGATCGCGTGGCCTATTTCGAGCGCCATTTTCGCTGCGGTCTGGCACAGTGCCAACATTTCTTGGCCATCTCCGAATCTGCGCGGCAGGAGATCATCCGCACCTTGCACCTGCGGCCCGATCAAGTGACGCGCACGTATATGGGCATACGTCCAGGCCTGATGCCGCTGCCCGAACATAAGGTCCAGCAGGCACTGCGACAGCTGAATTTGCCGTCGCGTTATCTTCTCTATGTCGGCACCATTGAACCACGCAAAAACTTGACGACACTGCTCCGCGCCTATCGCGCTCTCGATGGGCGGATTCGCCGTGAATATCCGCTCGTTCTTGTAGGCAACTGGGGTTGGAACGCAGGCGAAGTCGCTCGCTTGCTTGAGTCCAAAGACAACGCAGCGGAAGTAATTCATCTCGGCTACGTTCCGGAGGGATCGTTGTCGGCGTTATACAACGGGGCGCGGGCATTGGTGTATCCGTCGCTGTACGAGGGTTTCGGCCTGCCGCCGGTGGAGATGCTGGCCTGCGGCGGCGCGGTCTTGGCTTCCACTGCCGGCGCCCTGGTCGAGACGGTGGGACGGCAAGCGCATCTGATTGAACCGTTGGACCTCGATGGTTGGCAGCAGGCTATGCAGCGTGTCATCGAAGATGACGAGTGGTGGCATACCTTGCGACGCGGTGCCGTCGAGGCGGCCAAACCGTTCACCTGGGAGCAGTGCGCCGCCGATACCCTACGCGTCTATCGACAACTATGCGGTCGATCAGGTGGTTAAGGGGTTAAGTGGTTGGGGGAGGTAACTACCTAAGCCAGGCATAGTGCGAGGGGAAGGGGGATCCCATGCGCATTGTCTTGAATTACTTGGCCGCAGCGGAATCGGCCAAGACGGGGGTCGGCCACTACACAGCCGAATTGCTTCGCTGCCTGCGCCAGCAGGCCGATGACGATGTCATCGATACGTTCCCTGGCTCGTGGGGCCAACGGGTGCACGCCGCCTGGACGTGCTATCGCCGAGCGCGTATGCCGACGCCAGGCAGGGCGCTCGCCCAACGGCGGCGCATCAGGCTGCGACAGCATTTGTTTCAGGGCTTGCGCACCTGCGGGCGGACAGCGCGGCGTTTTTTCTTTCGTCAACTTTGTCGCTGGAAAAAGTATGACTTATACCACGAGCCGAATTTTCTGCCGCTGCCGTGCGATTGTCCGACAGTGGCGACCCTGCATGATCTGTCTGTGTTGCTGCATCCTGAATGGCACCCCGTTGAGCGCGTCGCCCAATTCGAGAAGTACTTCCACCGCGGCCTGGGACAGTGCAGCCATTTTTTCACCGTCTCGGAGTTCGTGCGCTGGGAAGTGATCCAGACATTAGGTCTAGCACCATCGCAAGTCACACGCACCTACAACGGCATCCGTCCTACTTTCGCTCCGATGCCGAGGAATGAAGTGGCCGCTCTGCTGCGACGTCTGGGATTGCCGCCGCGTTATCTGCTCTACGTCGGCACCATCGAGCCGCGCAAGAACATCATGACTTTGTTGCGTGCCTATTGCGCTCTGCCGGATCACCTGCGCTCAAATTGGCCGCTGCTGCTGGTTGGCAGTTGGGGCTGGAATGCGGGCGACGTGGCCGATTTCCTCGAAAGCGGCGGACGGCAGCGCGGCATTTTGTACCGTCCTTATGTTCCGGAGGGATCGTTGTCGGCGTTATACAACGGGGCGCGGGCATTGGTGTATCCGTCGCTGTACGAGGGTTTCGGCCTGCCGCCGGTGGAGATGCTGGCCTGCGGCGGCGCGGTCTTGGCTTCCACTGCCGGCGCCCTGGTCGAGACGGTGGGACGGCAAGCGCATCTGATTGAACCGTTGGACCTCGATGGTTGGCAGCAGGCTATGCAGCGTGTCATCGAAGATGACGAGTGGTGGCATACCTTGCGACGCGGTGCCGTCGAGGCGGCCAAACCGTTCACCTGGGAGCAGTGCGCCGCCGATACCCTACGCGTCTATAGGAGACTTGGAGGAGAGGAAAAGGGTATAAAACGGCCGCTTGCAGCTTAGTGCCGCGGACTTAACGAGCCGGAAGTATCAGCGACGGAGGAGCCGTCGCTAACGCTTTCGGCTCGTTAAGTCCGGGTCTTCCAGAACGCGCTCGGTGTATTACAACTATGTTTGAAGGAGAGAGACCGACCATGAAACCTGGCGGGATTCTTCCCAGAAGGTTTGTGCCAGCGATTGGAACTGAACGGTGCTCACGGTATCCACAACTTCCAACTGGATGGCTCACGTCGCTACCAACTTCCCGAGATCGTCGCGTTGGACGTCCCTTCCATGGCAGGCATCGTCCGATCTTTTCGCCATGCGTTGCTGGATTGTGCTCTACCGCTGCTAACACTGCCGGCTCGTCTCGTTTGCTGCAACCACCAGGCCAGCAGTAAGATGACGCTCCCGATAGCCAGCAATGTGAAGGCGGCGGGAGCCGGCATCGGTCCTACACCAGGATCAGGTTCGGAAGGCGAGGGTGTTCCGGAGTCGAGAGACGAACCTTGCGAGGGTAAATGGTTGCCAGTGTTGTCTCCGCCATTCGAGGAAGACAGCGAATCGTTCCCGGATGGGCCATCCCCGGACTGGCCCGTGCCGATAGGCTCTATCGGCAAGTTAGGCGGATTGCCCAACACAGGCGGGGGAGGAGAATAGGTGAGGACCGTCGGTCCCGACAGCGAAGAAGGGAAGGTGTCGCCCATCAATCCGGCCCTCGGTTGGTGCAGCCAGAGCCAGAAGAGCCAGAGGAGCACTTCGCCCTGGATCGCTGTGGGCGCTTCTGCCAAGATCAACAAGGGCATATTATCGAGACGGGCGTTCCATTGGCCGAAATCGCCTATGAAAGCGAGCGCCTCATCCCGGAGAGAGCTTGCTTGGCACGGCAGCGTATAGCCGCCTTGAACGGGAGTAGACAAGGCGATAAGAGTCAGACCAGCTCCCAAGGTCCCAGCCATCCACCGGATGATGCTGCGGCGCATGTCACAGTCCTTTCTCTGCGGGTAATACTTTATAGGGCAAGACCACCGAGCAACGGGCCAGGGGACGAGGTAACCCATCAACAAATTCTTTCCTTTGACACATCTACAAATAAATAAGTTCCCTAAAAAGCGCCGAAGAAACGGAGCGACGGAGCACGAACGGCTTTGCGCTCTGCTACCTCTGCTACTGCCTCTCGACCAAGAAGCCGCTTCACAAAAGACGGGAAAAGCCCGCCGCGGCGGTAAGTGTTATCGTTAGGGTTCTGCGCAAATCCTTTTGGGGAACAGTTCGTAGAAATGGCGACAGTGCCAGGGGAGAAAGCTCTTCCATGAGCGCTCTATCGCGAGAGTACTGTTTCGTTGAACTCCCGCGCGGACAGGATAGAAATACCTCGTCTTTTCCGCACTGTATATCTTTGTATCATCCTCAGGACGAGGATGCAAGCCCTCCTTCTGCCCTCCTGCCCAGATAATTTGTTCTTGTCACAATTGGACCTTTTTGAGAGGATAAGATGTGGTGGAGACCGGCTTGCTTCCTGCTTATGCTATGGGGCAGTACGGTTTTGAGGCATTGGGGTCTCGATCCGCCGCGTGCAATGTTGCACAGATCCGGAGAACACTATGGTTCGTTGTCTGTTTGGCGTTTTCTTCCTCACCGCAGGTTTGCTAGCACTGGCCTCAACTAATCGAAGAAACTTGACCTTCCAAAAGAAACCAACCTCAAGCGGCGTTCCTCGCTTGCGCGAGAGCGAAGCTGTGGCCCTGTCCGGCGCCAGCCGGACGTTGCTTCGGCCTCTTCCCGCTCTGGGTATTGCGTTTTCGCTCAATTAGGGCGTTGACCCTTTTTCCTCCGTTTCGTGAGCTAGGATTGATGAGAAGCCGTCCGCGGCCGACGCCGGGGTTGGGGTGCGCGAAAGGGCAAAGGAAGAAGCTGTTATGCACGATGCCGCCTGGGTGAAGCTGCTGCGCCATATCCCGGTCCACGAGCATTCCAATCTCATGTTGGTGACAACTACCGGAACGGAAATCGCCATCCAGGCATTGCTGCGGATCGATCCGGAGTGCCTGGCTTTGCGCGGTCGGCTGGCCGGGAGCACAGATGCCGGCCGCGTTTTCTTTGTACCTTATGCACACATCGATTATTTTGGTTTCCAGCAGCCGCTCAAGGAGACCGAGTTCCACGAGTTGTTCGGCAATCTGGAGCTGCTTTCTGCTGCTGAGTCACCGACTGCTCCTTCTGTGCCTTCTTCCGTTGCGCCAAACTCTGCCGAACCTGCACCGACTTCAGCTTCTCTGCCGCGCAGCCCAGCGGCCATCAAATCGATGGTGTTGGAAAAGTTCCGGGCGCGCTCAGCCAGCAACTCTGGCACTCAGACGCGCCCGTCCCCGGAATGAAGCGACATGGCGTAGATCACTTGCTGCTCTGTTATTGGAGCATGGCAACCATCGTGCCCACCCAGCACTGGTGAAGTCTCACACTTGCCCATGTTCGGATAGCCAGCGCTCCGCATCGATAGCCGCCATACATCCGGTGCCCGCGGCTGTCACAGCTTGACGATAATAGCTGTCTGCAACGTCGCCAGCTGCGAACACTCCCTCCACGCTTGTGTAAGTTCGCTGTGGTTTGGTCCAGATGATGTAGCCTTTGTCATCGAGTTTGACCTGGCCTTGGAGGAATTTCGTGTTAGGCGTGTGGCCGATGGCCAGAAAGACGCCGCTGACTTCCAGCGTTTCCGTCTGCTGGTCCACCGTGCTTTTCAGACGCACGCCGGTGACGCCGTCCTTGTCGTTGCCGAGCACTTCTTCGAGCACGCGGTTCCACTTCATCGTGATTTTCGGGTTTTGTAGCGCTCGTGCCTGCATGATTTTGCTGGCCCGCAGCTGATCGCGGCGATGCACCAGATACACATTGCTGGCGAACTTGCTCAGGTAGGTGCTTTCCTCGACGGCCGAATCGCCACCACCGATGACTGCAAGTGGTTTATTGCGGAAACGCGGCAATGCCCCATCACAAACGGCGCAGGCGGACACGCCGTTGTTCTTGTACTTGTCCTCGGAAGGCAGCCCCAGATAATTGGCCCGCGCTCCTGTGGCAATGATGACGCTCAATGCCTGGACCGTCTGTCCCTCCCGCGCTGTCAGGACGAAAGGCCGACGTTTGAAGTCCACCTGAACAATATCGTCGGTGATGATACGGGTCCCGAAATTAACGGCTTGCTGACGCATGTATGTCATGATTTCGGGGCCAAATGCCGAGCGCCTCCCTGTGCCGTGCTTGCCGTGATAATAGCCTTCCAGCATGGCAAATTGATCCGGGGGCAGGGCGGAGCGCGAGAATTGCTCCATCACCGCGGCATCGACGAACGGCCAGGAGGGATAATTTTCGACTTCGGTAGTCAGATTTAATTGCCCCAGTGGCAACGTGCCTTGCAGGCGGTTCTCCTCGGTAATAGCTCCTTCGTAGACCACCGGTTGCAGGTTGGCGCGAGCGGCATAAATTGCCGCCGTCCAGGCAGCTGGACCTGAACCAATAATGACAACCTTTTCTGGCATTCGTTCTCCCTATCTAGCGTAACTCGGCGAGCGGGGGGTACACGCTCCGTTCGCACGTTTCCCTCCCCAAGGGCGACGTTGGGCGGTACACTTCACTGTGTCAACATTGTAAGGAGTGGGTCAACATCCGGCACGGGATCGTGAGAGGGCAGGGCGAATGTTGCGTTTGACGGATCTGCGTGAAATTCTGCGGTACGTGCCGCGTTTCCGCGACAAGATTTTCGTCATCGCCGTAGATGGCGCCATTGTCGAGCACGACAATTTCCGCAATCTGTTGCTGGATATTGCTCTGTTGCGTAGCCTGCGCATTGGCGTGGCGCTGGTGCATGGTGCCGGCCATCAGATCCGCCGCCTCGCCGAGCAGACAGGACAGACGCCTTCCAACATCGACGGCACCGGCGTCACAGATGCGGCCACGTTGCAGCTGGCCTTAACGGCGGCCAATCGCGTCACCCATGAGATGCTCGAAGGTTTGTCGGCCAATGACCTGCGTGGCGCCTGCGGCAACGCCGTGGTGGCACATCCGGCCGGCATCCTGCATGGCGTCGATCATCAGCACACCGGCCGCGTCGAGCGCATCGATACGGCCCTGTTGCACGCTCTGCTCCATCAAGACATCGTGCCGATCATTCCGCCGCTGGGCGTCGATGGCGAGGGACGCTCGTATCGGCTCAATTCCGACGGTGTCGCCGTCGAAGTCGCTCGCGCCTTGCAGGCGGTCAAGCTGATTTACCTGACCACGTTCGAGGGGATTCAGGCGCCCAGCGGCGAACCGGCGTCGGCTGCCGGGTCTGGCGAATTATTGCGGCAATTATCCGTCGAAGAGGCGGAGGCAATCCTCAAGAAGCAGCGTGCCGGTGTTCCTTCAGCGCAGTTGTCGAAGCTGGAACACGCGGTGCGGGCGGCGCGAGGCGGCGTGCCGCGCGTTCACATCATCGATGGCCGTGTTGAGGAGGGGCTGCTCGCCGAAGTTTTTTCCAATGAGGGCATCGGCACGCTCATTCACGCCAACGAGTACCAGGCCATCCGCCGTGCCCAGCGCCGCGACGCCCGCGCCATTTACACGCTCATCCAGGCCAGCATCGAAAGCGACGAGTTGATGCGGCGAACGCTCAGTGAGATTGAGCGCACTATCGACGATTTCTTCGTTTTCGAGGTCGATCGTAACCCGGTGGCTTGCGCTGCGCTACATCTGTATCCACAACAAAAGCAAGCAGAGCTGGCGTGTGTCTGCGTCAATCCGCGTTACGAGAACCAAGGTATCGGCGCCAAGTTGATGCAATACGCTGAGACACAAGCCCGCACCGCCGGCTACACGCAACTGTTCTGTCTGTCCACGCAAGCGTTCAACTACTTCCAGCAGAAGGGCGGCTTCATTCCCGGCACGCCGGACGAGCTGCCGCCGAGCCGCCGTGAACGTTACGAGCGCAGCGGTCGCCGGTCGTTGGTGCTGTTCAAGAAACTTACCTAGCAGAAAAACTGAGCCGCGCCCTGGTGGTTCCTGGTGGTTCATTGTAACTGACTTGTTGGTTGCACAAGATTCTCCTTCCCTACCCAGCGCGGAGAATCTTCATAGCTCTGAAGGAAAAGATTGTCGTCCGCCTGACTATTGATTTCCCTCAACACAGAAACAATCTGGGTCGGAAGCCTGAGCAAAGAGCAAAAGGATCGCTATTGACGCGGACGCTGACATCTCACCGCAGGGGCCCCGGCGGCAGGAATAGCTCATTCACTCGATCAGCGGCCTCGCTCGGCGCACCTTGTTGCCAACTGGGGATGCCCTTTTTCTCCGGCGGATACAGCGACTCCATCGGCGCCCACACTTCATCGACTTTATCCGTAAATAGATCGCCAATAAGTAAGTCAGTGATCTTGCCGCGCAGGTGTGGGAAATGCTTGACGAATTTACCGAAGCTGAAGCCGTCATAATATTCGCAGACCAGCCGACGCATGCGATCGACGCCCTTGTTAAACATCTCGCCCCAACGGCCAAGCTGAGCAGCGGACACGTCGCCCTTGGCCAAACCGTCGGCGATGGCATCGGCAGCCAATTCGCCCGATTTGAGCGCCAAAAGCACGCCGGAAGAGTACAAAGGATCGAGAAAACCAAAGGCATCACCGATCAACACCCAACCGTCGCCAGCTACCTGTTTTGAGCGATAGGAATAGTCTTTTGTAGCAAAATATCCTGTCGCACGCTCGGCTCCGGCGAGGCGCTTCTGCACGGCGGGGCAAACGGCTACTTCCTCGTTGTACGTCTGCTCATGGCTGCCGCGGCCCTTGAACAAATAATCGAAGGGGGCCACCACACCGACGCTGACGGTATTGTCGTGTTGCGGGATATACCACCACCAGCCTTTTTTGTTCGTGGTCTGAATGACTACGGTGGCGCCTTCATCGCGGCCAGTGTCGCGGTAGGCGCCTTGCCAGTAGGTCCAGATGGCCCCCTTGTCCAGCACCGGGTCCCACACGCGCAGCTTGAAACGATTTTGCAGCATGGCACTTTGCCCGCTGGCGTCAACAACCACTTTGGCCTGCACCTCTCGCACCGAGCCATCCTCCGCCTGCACACGCACGCCAACGGCACGGCTGCCCTCGAATAATACCTCTAAGACGCGGGCCGGCTGATGTACTTCGACGCCTTGCTCGCGGGCATTGTCGAGCATCATCGTGTCAAATTCGCTGCGGATGACCTGCCAGGTCTGCGAGCATTCGTGCGGCTTGTTGTCGTGGAAATAAAACGGGGCCGATTCCTTGCCCTGGGCGTTGACAAATTGGACGCTGTATTTCTTGACGAAAGGACTGGCCTTCATTTTGTCGAGCATTTTGAGACGTTTGAAGACCCAATAAGTCTCTGGAATCAGCGACTCACCGATATGGAAGCGCGGGAAGCGCTCGCGCTCGAAGAGCTGGACTTTGCAGCCGTGCTGGACCAGAAGCGTGGAAACCGTGCTGCCTGCTGGGCCGCCGCCAATGACAACAACATCCGCTTTTTCGCCGATATTCACGTTCATGAAGAGAAAACTCCTGGTTGACCCATAAATTAGCATCATCTGTAACTAATTTTATGGAGAGAATCGAACCATGTCTCCGATACGTGATCCGTTTGATTTGACAGGCCGCCGCGCTCTGGTCACCGGTGCCAGCCGTGGCATCGGCTTGGCCGTGGCGGCGGCGCTGGCCCAACACGGCGCCGCCATCGCCATCACCGGCCGCAAGTCTGACAGCCTCCGTGCCGCCGCCGGCCAACTGCAAAGCACCGGCGCGGACGTGCGCCCCTTCGTTTGCCACCAAGGCGAACCGGAAGCCGTTGTTCGCCTGTTCGAGCAGCTCGATCAAACGACATTTACACCCGATATTGTCGTCATTAATGCCGCTACCAATCCCGTCTATGGCCCCCTGGTGGATCTCGATCTTGATGCGTGGCGCAAAATCCTCGATGTGAACCTGACGGGCGCTCTGCTGACGGCGCAGGCAGCGGCACGGCGGATGCTGCCCCGGCGAAGTGGCTCGATCCTTTTCATGGCCTCGATCGCTGGTATCGACCCCCTTCCCGGTCTCGGCGCCTACAGCATCAGCAAAGCGGGACTTCTCGGCCTGATGCGAGCACTGGCCAAGGAGCTGGGACCGAGCGGCATCCGTGTCAACGCCATAGCACCGGGGCTGATCGAGACACGCTTCTCGGCGGCGCTGTTTCAGGACCGAGCAGCCTATGAGCGGATCATCGGGCAAACACCGTTGGGCCGTCACGGTCAACCGGACGACCTTGGCGGTGCAGTCGTATTCTTGGCCTCGGACGCGGCAGCATACGTGACAGGGCAAGTGTTGATCGTGGACGGCGGCGGACACATGGGGTAAATGCGGCCAGTCCGAAAGCGCTGAAAACCACCCTATCAACCCGGACTTAAGAGCTACCGGACAAAACTTCCTTTCCCCCTCGGGGGAGGGCTGGGATAGGAGGTGTCAAGGCAATCGAGTCAAGGAGTAGTGCCCTCCCAACCCTCCCCCACAAGGAGAGAGGGAAAAGACTACCGGTCCTGATTCTACAGCATTAGGTCACTCGACGGCAAACGCCACAAAAACGTGTAGTGCGGGCAGTTGCGACAACATATACACTGAAGTGCACTTGTTGTAAGATCTTGATATTTGGCCACTTACGTTAACTTGGCGCTATAGAGCTAAAGACCGCAATCAGTTTTTGGCGCTGATGCGGCTCTCGCTCGCCTTGCGAGCCAGGTAGGCGGCATGATACAACCCACGCAGAAGGAGGAGCGCATGTTCCGCTCAGAGTGGGCTGTGGCCGTACTGGGGATCGTCGTTTGGCCGGCGGGCGCCGTGGCCGAAGAAGCACAGTGGATCGTCGCGACCGCTCCTGCTTTTCGCCAGGCTGTTGAGCCGCTGTGCCGCCAGCGCCAAAACCAGGGATTGCGTGTCGTCGTCGTGCAAACCACGGATGTTCTCAGCCGCGACGACATCCGCGCCGGCCAGGGACGTAAATTGCGTGAGCATATCAACAAACTTTGCCGCGATTACAAGGGGCCGTCGTATGTCCTGCTCGTCGGCGCTCTGGAAGCTGGACAGTTGCATGAGTCGGAGAGCAAGGTGTTGCCGGCTCTGTCCGGTACGATCGGCCGCATGAAGGGGCAGCCCAGCGACAATGGCTATGGTTGTCTCGACGACGGCCGTTTGCCCGCTGTGGCTGTGGGCCGTTTCCCGGCGCGGAGCGAAGAGGAAGCACACGGCATGGTCGCCAAAACGCTTGAATATGAACGCATCCCCCCCCTTGTCCCCCCCGAAAGAGGGGGAGTAAGGGGGGGATGGCGGCGGCGTCTGACCATTCTCGCGGGCATTCCTGCCTACAATCCACTGGTCGATCGCCTGGTCGAGAGTCTGGCTCTGGCTCGCTTCGCCCGGATGGCGCCGATCTGGACGGGACGAGCAATCTACAGCAATCCGCAGTCGCGTTTCTGTCTGCCTGACGACCGCCTGCACCAATGTGCCTTGCAGTATGTCCAGGATGGCGAGGCGTTCACTCTATACCTGGGGCATTCCAATGCCGAAGGATTGTACGGCGGCCGCGCGCGCTATCTCGACCGCGACGACTGGTCGCAGCTGTGCATCAGGCAAGGCAAAGGGGTATTTATCACATTCGGCTGCAACGGCTGCCAGCTCCAGGGCGACGAGGGCGAGGGCTACGGCCTCGCGGCGATGCGCAATGCCAATGGTCCCGCGGCTGTCATTGGTTCGCACGGCATCTGCTTTGCTGCAATGGTACAATTAGCGGCGGATGGTTTGTTCGAGTCCACTTTCGCTCAGACGCCGCCGGAGCGGCTCGGCGATAGCTGGCTGGCCCTCAAAAAGGGCATCGCCCACGGCAAGATCGACGCTTTCACGTTCGCTCTGCTCGACGCCGTGGACGGAAACAGGACCATCTCGCAAGCAACGCAGCGCCAGGAGCACCTGGAAATGTTTTTGCTGCTGGGCGATCCGGCGTTGCGTCTGCCGAAGATGCCGGAAGATGTCGAAGTGAATACGGAAAAAACTATCTCTCCCGGCCAAAAATGGATCGTGAGTGGGAAACTACCGAAGCGATTGGCCGGCGCGCATGTGCGGCTGACCCTGGAACGCACGGTGAACAGCGTTCCTGCGGATCTGGAACCGATGCCCCCCGCTGCATCGGCAGCACGCGACCGGGTGATGCTTTCCAATCACGAACGGGCCAATCGCTTCGTCCTGATGGCGAGTGAATGTATAGAGAGGGATGGCCGCTTTCAGGCGACGCTGGAGGCGCCGGTGAAACTGCCGTGGCCGCGCTTGATCTTGCGCGTCTACGCTGCCAACGAATGTGAGGAGGGCATGAGCGTACAGGTGCTTTGCAGGGTGGGGCAAGCGGAGCGAGACCCGCCACCCGCCGCAAAACTACTAAACCAGAGTAGGGGACCATGACACAGCACTATCAGGCCGACGGTGTTTCCTTTGATTACCCCGATGATTGGCAGCTCAGCCGTGAGGAGAGCATCGATGGCTGGACAGTGCTGCTGCAAAGTCCTGGAACGGCGTTCCTGACACTGACCTGCGATCAAAGCGGCGCGACCACGGAAGAGATAGTTGCCGCCGTCCTCGACGCGCTCAAAGACGAGTATCCTACTCTGGAAGTGCAAGCAAAAGTCGATACACTCGCCGGGCAAATGGCTGTTGGCCACGACATTCAATTCATCAGCCTCGACCTGACCAACACCTGCTGGACACGGAGCATCTACAGCGCGGACGGTGTTCTCTTGATCTTGTGCCAATGTAACGATCTGGAGCTGGAGCAATACGAGCCAGTCCTGCGAGCCATCTGTGCCTCGCTGACGGTTGAGGAATAGCTATCCTCTGAGCCGCGCCCCAAGGAGCGGCCTTGCCCTCGCTCCTTACGGTCGCGGCTCAGAGGATGGAGAACGGCAGCGCTCCAGCGCTTTCTTGCAATAGGAAAACAGCAGGCCAAGGTCGATCAGCTCTTGTTCGACCCGAGCGTTTCCCTCCGGATCGCTCGGGTCGACTTGTAGGGACCGCGCCGTTTCGGCGACGAGTAGTTCGCCAAACAACTCTCGGCCGCGATGGAGAAGCTGCCGCACTCCCGCCGCCGTGAACGACCGGCCCAATTTGACCGATAATAGCTCTGCTAATTGCGCCGAGCGCATCTTGGGTTTTTTCCCCTGGAGTCGCAGCAGCACGGCGTACCTCTGCCCCGTCTTCTGGTCTCTTTGTTCCAGTTGGCGCCAGACCCATTTGATTAGCTCTTCGCGCCAGTAGCGCACAAAGTCCTGGTCGTGTTCCTCCGAAGGCGCAGCCGGGGCCGCCAACTCGTGTTCACTACTCAGGTGCTGGAACTTCTTGTTTTGGCGCGACTTCTCCCGGTAATAATCGGCAATCATGTGCTGCAAGACAGCTTTGAGATAATCACGGAAGCGGCCGCGCTGGGGATTGGCATGTTGAAAAAGGCGATCGGACTCCAGGACACGCAGAGCAAAATTGCTGCACACCTGATCGATCGCGTCTTGATCGCGTAGCACGGCCCGCAGATAGCGCATCACTACTTCGATATAGCGCAGCAACAGAGCGTTGCGCGCCGCCATGGCTGCATCACCCTTGGCCTCGCGCGCGCGAAAGATGTTCGACCAATGAGTCGAAAGTTGCGCCAGATCGGCCTGCTTCATCGTGGATGTCCCCTGGGTTCGCCGAGACTGCCGAACTCCAATGGGCGTTATTGTATCCCATTCGGGCCACGCCGTCAGAAGATTTTTTCGTAACCATTCACCGGTTCACCGTTTTTGAAACTGGCACAGTTGCCCAGGAGATCCTCCGCTACACGGGAGGCTTAAGGGCAAGAAGGTGCCCAGAGGTGCCGAAAAAACGGTGCCGTTCGCCTTGTACCGGAGGTGTCTCCATCCGCGCCAGATTGCACCGAAAACGGGAAGACAGACAGGGAAATCCGGAGGCTAGAAAACGCGAGAAACCCCGACAAAAGCGGCGTTTCTCGCACCGGTCCGCCTCAGTCTGCATCGATTTGCAAAGCGGAGGGGGCGGGATTCGAACCCGCGAACGTCTTACGACGTCTCTGGTTTTCAAGACCAGCGCAATCGGCCGCTCTGCCACCCCTCCCTGGCTTCATACTCTTTTATACTAACTCAAGCTTTTATACTAACTCAAGGGGCCGTTCGCGCCAACGATGCGGCCACAACGGGGTTTTACCTTCCAGACAAGGAGCGATGCGTGTGGCGTCCTTCGATACCAGCCAAGATGGTCTCGCCGACGAGCATCGACTCATCGTCGCCGCTCAACAGGGAGATCGTCTGGCCTTCGCCCAGTTGGTGGAGCGCTATTGGGACCGCCTTTATCGCTGGCTGTATCGCCTGACACGCGATCAGCACACGGCCGAGGATCTGGTCCAGGAGAGTTTTCTAAAAGCGTTCGCCGGACTGAAAAAGTTTCAGGCTGGCACGAATTTCCGCGCCTGGTTGTTTTGTATCGCCCATAACAACTATGCCAATCAGTGCCGAGCCTCGGCTCACCGTCGCCAACCGTTGCCTGAGGATGTGCCGGACTCGCAATACGGTCCGCTCGAAGAGGCCATCAGCGCCGAATTGCTGCAAGACCTGGGGCGGGCCATCCAGCGTCTGCCGACGGAGTTTCGCGCTGCCCTGCTGTTGCGTGTTGAGGAAGGATTATCGTTCCGGCAAATTGCCGAGGTGTTGGACTTGACCGAGGAAACTGCGCGGTGGCGCGTCTTCAAGGCCCGACAGAAATTGCTGAGCCTACTGGCTCCTCGTCGGGAACAGAGGTCCGAGGCCAGAAGTCCAAGGGCAGAGGATAAAAAACAGGCTGATTTCTGACCTGGGCCTTCTGACTTCTGAGAAAGGGAGAGGTCGTGAACTGCACGGTCATTCAGCGGCGTCTGCTGGCGGCCGAACGTCCCGAACAACCGCCGGCCGAAATCCAGAACCACCTGGCTCAGTGCCCTGCTTGCCGCGCCTGGCAGCGCCGCTTGATCCAGATGGAACGGCTAATTCCCCAACTGTCCGTTCCCTCCTCGACAGCCAAAGAGCTGTTTCTCGAAAGACTGAAGGCGGAAGGCAGAAAAAAGAAACAAAATATTCTCGTTCATCCTTCCGCTTTCCTTCTTCCTCCGTTCAAAAAGGAACGCGCTCTTCGCAAGTTGTCGCTGGCGTTTACGTTGGCCGCTTCCTTATTGGTGTTTGCATTCGCCTGGTGGTCCTGGCCGCGCAATCCTGTCGCACCACCCGACCTCTCACGGATCGAACAGGCCAAACTGGAGCATCGCTTGAACAATAGTCTACGCGTGGAGACGGTGAAAGAGCGCGTCCTACGTCTGGCGCAGTTGGCGGATGAGATCCATGGCGAGGCCCGCAAGCTAGTGGATAATAGCGAGCGATTAGAACAATGGTCGCAGTTTTACACGCGGATCGTCAGTTTACACTTGATCGAGCAAGCACGGCAGCTGCCGCCGGAGGACCGCCAGACTGTGCTGGAAAAAATCGCCTTGCGTCTGGCTGAGGCAGAGAGCGAAGCGACTCGTCTTGCCACCCAATGTCAGGCCGCCGCGCCGCGCTCTGCAGCGGCCCTGCATCAGATTGCCCTGGCTTCCCAAAAGGGAGAGCGTGATTTGCGCACCTTGTTAAAGGGATAAAACAAAGAAGGAAAAAGGGGCCGTGTACCTTTACACTCTGCTGGATCGTAAAGGTGCACGGCCCCTTTTTGGCTCGGCCTATTCCTTATCCCCTCCTTTTTATCCATCATCTTTACCTGCTTCCAGAATGCGTTGCTTGCCGAAGTAATAGCGCAGCGCGGCATGGACGGCCAAGCTGAGCGAGAAAAGTCCCGCCTCATAGAAACCGATATCGGCAGCGAGAGCAGTATCGATGGTCAAATCGCCGGCCCTCCACCGCGCGATGACCTGCCCCATCATCGCCACGAACGCGAAGCCGAGCACCACTGCAGCCAGCAGATGGAACGGTGGAAGCCAACCGCGCCACCGTGCATAGAGAAGAGCAATGCAGCTGGGCAATACAAGGAATGTGCCCAGCGCTTGCGCGTTCCAGCCGGGCATTTCTCCATTCTGCGTGGGATCGAGGAGATGAGAAAGCGTTCGCCAACCATCCAGCAGTGCGCTGGCCGTCAGCAGCAGCACAGCGAGACGAATCGACCAAAGGCAGAGGGCGGCCAGCCGGTGCAGACGCTCGCTGCTTGGTGCGGTCCCGACAATCTGCGCCAGCATGAGGGCGGCCGTACCCCAAGCCAACGCCAACACTGCATAAGCCGACAACAACAGCAACACAGGTACATACAAATAGCTGTCGCCGACAATTCCTTGCAGTAGTGGCGGCCATGGCCCGGCGCAGGCCAACGGCCAATGATGGGCGGCAAGGAAACCGAGGCCGGATACCAGAGCACCCGTCAGAGCGAGAAACGTATCACGGAAAAGCACGGCGAAGAAAAGCCCCAAACCCATAACCAAGGCGGCAGACCAGAGAATTCCCTGGCTTGCCGTGCCGAGGGGCGCCGCGCCCTCCGGGATGGCTTGACCAAGAAGCGCTGCCGCCGACCAGCCCAGACAGCCGAGACCGGCCAGCAATCCTGCGAACAAGAAGTGGCGGCGCCACTGCGGCCGCCGCAATCGGAACACAGCAGCTGCCATGAAGAAACCTGCTGTCAGCAAGCTCCAATACAGCGCTTGCCGCGCGGCAAGGTGTTCCCGGGGTCGGTCTTCGTAAGCCAAGCACTCGATCGGCAGCGCAGAAGAACCCCAAACGCCCAGGAACCGAGTGATAAGGACAAGCAAGCCGCTATCACTCATCAGTGCCAATAAAATGAGGGTCCAAAATAAGAGCGGCGCGCGTTTGCGTGGCTGCCGCCGCCACTGCCGCAGCAACTCTGACAAATGTTGCTGCCGAGCGCCAGCGATGATGGGTTGTCGAACAGACGTTCTTGGTTGCATCTGTTCCCCTCCACAGGCTACGGCCGGACCGTGACCCCCGACCGAACATTCGCCGCCAACCATCGCACATTCACCGCCAAAATGCCAGAGCAATCTTGCGCGGGGGATGTCCTCTCGATTTTGGCGTGTTATACTGGGGACGGTTGAATCGGTCTGTTCTTTTCTCCCTCCCCCTTTGTGGAGGAGGGCGGGGGTAGGGGAAAAGAGCAGAGAAATCCAGGCGTTTTACCCCCCCACCCGAACCTTCCCTCATAAGGGGGGGGGAGGGGAACAAAGGGCCACAATCAACCGTGCGGAGTATAGATACGTGCGAGCGGTCGTTCCTCTCCCCTTGGTAGGGGGGGAGGGAATAAGAAAACTTCCTCGGCGCTAACGCAACCCCGCTCGCCAAAATCGAGAGGGATACCTACCGCGGGAATGCCTTGACCGAGAACGCCGCTTTCATTAGATTCCTCCCTTAACTGTGCGCCGCCCGCGCAGATTCTTTAAACAGGAGAGGACCATACATGATTCTGCGGCGCGTTATCTTCGCTATCCCCTTGTTGATCGTCGCTCTGGACCCGCGGCGCGGCGAGGCCGGACTAATTCCCTGGAGCTACCAGTGGAGCGCTCAACCTACGGTCGTGGATGCCGATCCGCTCGGTCCCAATCACATGCCTGCCGGCGGCATCACGCTCACGCCGGGAGCCATTACCATCACCGGCGGAGATCCTGGCGTGGCCTGGGGCAACGCCGACATTGTCGCTGTCAAGTTGACCGCTTTCACTTTCTCCCCTCGGCCCGATGGCAAACCCTATTCCTTTACCAATGCGCCCTATCGCCTGGGCGTCACTCTTACCGATGTCGATTCTAACCGATCGGGTACGCTTTATTTTAGCGGCGTCTTCGACGGCAGCCTTACCGACCAGACCGTGAACCTGCACAATTATTTCACTTCGGCGAGACAGCAAAGCCTGGTCCTCGGCCACCATCGCTATATGGTCAGCCTGACCACCTACACGCCACCTGGTCCGCCCGTGGAAGGCAACGCGGGAAGCATCAGCGCTTCCGTGAGCGTACAGCCTGTATCCGCCCCCGAACCGGCGACCTTGGTCCTCGCCGGCATCGGCGTGGCCGCTGCGGTTTTTTCCGGTTTACGACGACGTACCCTCCCCTAACGGCCTTTTTTCCGCGATAATATAACTTCGTTTCGCCATGTACCCCAGGCGAGCGCGGCTGTGCTCACCTGGGGCACACGGCGAAACGAAGTTATATACCTGTTGGAGGCCGTTGATGTCGTTAGTGTTGGTAACGGGCGCAACGGGCGAGGTAGGCCGCGGCGTGTTGCCCTGGCTCCAAGAACGTTTTTCCCTGCGTTTGCTCAGTCTCGATCCGCCCAATGGCGATCCGCGCTACATCCAGGCCGACTTGCTCGATTGGGATGCCCTGTCGGCTGTCTTGCAAGGAGTCGAAGCCGTCCTCCATCTCGCCATCGCACCGGGCCACAGTGGGGTCTACGAAGACGATGCTTTCAACGATCGGCGTTTCGATGTAAACGTCAAAGGCACGTTTCACATTTTCGAGGCAGCACGGCGGGCCAATGTGCGGCGCGTCGTCCATGTCAGCAGTCTGATGGTGGTGTGGGGCCACGGCACGATGGGGCCGATAGCCGGCGATGCTTCGCCGCGACCGGTCGGCACCTACGCCTTGACCAAATTGCTCTCTGAGGAAATCGCGCGCCATTACGCCGAAAACCACAACATGGAAGTCATCACCCTGCGCATCACCGCGCCGCTGGACATCAACGATCCGGAACGTCTTCGCCAGCCCGTGCGGCCGCAGCAGGTCCCGCTGCCCGATTTGGCCCAGGCGTTCATACGCGCCCTGACTGTGCCGCTGGAACGCTACGAAGTCGTTACCATTGTCGGCGAAAGTTCGCGGCGCATTTGGGACCTGGGACCGGCCCGCCGCGTTCTGGGTTACGAGCCACGCTACCGGCTCGACGATTTGGGCGTCCTTTGGGCCGATCCGTTCGCGGTCGAGCCGTGAAATTACCGTTCGTGGGCTTGATCGACTCTTTCTGTCCTGCTATGACTGAATTTTCCCCTAACCAAGAGGAGCTACCCATGCGTCGTTGGATTGGAACTCTGCTCACCGCCTTGCTCGCGGCGATGCCGCTGTTGGCCCTGGACAAGCCTGCCGAGGAAAAAGGCAACAACCGAACCACACAATTCCAAGAGCTGCAAAAGGACTTCCAGAAATCTGTCGAAGAAGTATCGAAAGAGTTACGAAAGGCCCGTACACAAGAAGAGCTTCGGAGCATCGTAACGAAACTGAGTAAGGAATACACGCCGCGGATCGTCAAACTTGCCGAGGGCAATCCCAAGGACAAAGTGTCGGGAGATATTTTGTTCTGGGCTGTCGACAACGTGCCGCTCGAAGGAGGCAAGGTGTACGATCTCCTGGCGGACAACTGGGCCGGGGATGCCCGCATCAAAGGCTTGTGTCTACGGATGACGCAGATGCCCGACGAAGCCGCCGAGAAGCTGCTCCACAAAGTCAGCGAGGAAAATAAAGACAAGGACGCACGGGGTCTGGCCGTGTTCGCTCTGGCCAATCTGAACAAAGAGAAAAGTGAAGGACAAGGCGATGTGAAAATCGCCGAGCAAGCCGAAAAGCTGTTCGAGCGGGTCGGCAAAGAATTCGCGGAGGTGAAGCTGCCGCGCGGCACTGCCGGCGCTCAAGCCAAAAGTTCTCTGGAAGAGATCCGCAAGCGCGGCATAGGCAAGAAAATGCCGAATTTGGAGAGCGAAAATCTGCAAGGGAAAAAAGTCCAGCTCACCGATCACAGGGGCAAGGTCGTTGTACTCGACATCTGGGCCACCTGGTGCGGGCCATGCAAGGCTATGATTCCACACGAGCGCGATATGGTCGAAAAACTCAAGGACAAGCCGTTCACCCTCATCAGCATCAGCGCCGATGAAAAGAAAGAGACGCTGGAGAAATTTCTTGAATTGAACAAGATGCCGTGGACGCACTGGTGGAACGGCGCCAGCGGCGGCATCTTGAAGGAACTGGACATACAGTTTTTTCCCACGATTTATGTGCTTGATGGCGAAGGCGTAATTCGCTACAAGAACATCCGCAACAAACAGCTCGAAGAAGCCGTGGAAAAACTACTCGCCGAAACCAAGGACAAAAAGTAGTGGCCTGGGCGAGCCGGAAGTGTTAGGACTGGCGGACCCAAGCGTAGAGGAAGCTGCCTGCTTGCCTTACAGTTTGGTCCGCCCGTCCTAAGCGACGTAAACCACCTCTCACGGAGCCGATGTGATGGCGGAGCCGACCAGCATCATAACCGCACCTTCCTCCTCTGCTGAAGCTACAACGTCGGAGCCGGCCAAACTCGAACCGTATGTACCCGACCGCGTAGACATGCCGGAGTTCACCTGGCCGGCCGTACTGTTAGGCGCGTTCCTTGGCATTCTCTTCGGTGCTTCTTCGCTGTATCTGCTGCTCAAAGTCGGCATGACCGTCTCCGCATCGGTGCCGATCGCCGTGCTGTCGATCACGCTGTTTCGGGCGTTCTCACGGAGCTTCGGCTTTCGCCGAGCAACGATTCTCGAAAACAACATCGTGCAGACGACCGGCTCAGCCGGTGAGTCGATCGCTTTTGGTGTCGGCGTGACCATGCCGGCACTGCTCTTGCTCGGCTTCGAGATGCACTGGGTCAACGTTATGACCGTAGCGGTGCTGGGCAGTTTGCTCGGCATTTTGATGATGATTCCGCTGCGGCGAGCGTTCATCGTCAAGCAGCACGGTAAGCTGACTTATCCGGAAGGCACGGCCTGCGCCGAGGTGCTGATCGCTGGCGAGAAGGGTGGAGCGACGGCGCGCATGGTCTTCATCGGATTCGGTATCGCCGCTATCCACAAGTTCCTCACCAAAGCCTGTAAACTGTGGGCGGCGGAGCCGGCTCAACATTTGTATAAGGTCGAGAACGGTGTCAAAGTCGGCTTGCCCGGCGCGGAGATCAGCGGTGAGTTGGCCCCGGAGTTGCTCGGCGTCGGTTACCTGATCGGTCCGCGCATTGCCTCCCTAATGATTGCCGGGGCGATGTTATCGTACTTCGTGCTTGGCCCACTCATCGCCACCTTTGGCGACAAACTGCCCGAACCTGTGGCGCCGGCCGATAAAATGTTGATCCGCGATATGGGACCGGATGCCTTGAAGGCCAATTACCTGCGCTACATCGGCACTGGCGCCGTCGCGGCGGGTGGCATCATCAGTATGTTGCGGGCCATGCCGTTGATTATCGGCTCCATCGTCTCTGGCCTGCGTGATCTCCGCACCGCACGCACGGCCGGATCTGAAGCTGTCGCTCGTACCGAGCGTGATCTGTCTATGAATGTTGTGTTGCTCGGAAGTCTTGGGCTGGTTCTTGTTATGATGAGCATTCCGGCCCTGGGATTGGGGTTCCGTTTCCAGGGCTTGCTCGGTGCTCTGATGATTTTGCTCTTTGGCTTTTTGTTCGTCACGGTATCGTCGCGCTTGACTGGCGAGATTGGCTCCTCCTCCAACCCCATCTCCGGCATGACCATCGCCACGCTGTTGATGACGTGCTTGATCTTCTTTGCCCTGGGCCGTACGGGAGCTACGGCCATGCTGACGGCTTTGACCGTGGCCGCAGTCGTGTGTATTGCTTCCTCCAACGGCGGCACCACCTCGCAGGACCTCAAAACCGGCTACCTGGTCGGCGCCACGCCACGCCGGCAACAATGGGCGATCCTTGTTGGGGCTTTAACGTCCGCTGTAGTAATCGGCGTCACTATGTTGGCCCTCAATACTGCCGGTACACATTATACCAATCAAGATCTGCCAACGGGCAAACTGATCATTCCTGAAAACGCGCCTCGTGAAAGGGCTGGCAAACCGCACCAGGACGACCCCAAGGAATACCGGGTCGTTCACGTTCGTAAAGACGATGAGCAAAATCCCGGCATTCTGCCGGGCCGTTATCTCGTCGCCGAAGACGGCACACCGGCGTATCGAGCCGATGTTCCGATCAACCGCAAGCGGTCGAAGATGGACAATGGCCAGAACGCGCCGGAACCATTCGCAGCCCCCCAGCCGCAGCTGTTTGCCCTGCTCATCGAGGGCATCCTCGGCGGCAAGCTCGAATGGGGACTGGTTGTTCTTGGCGTGCTCATCGCCTTGGCGATGGAATTGGCGGGAGTGGCGGCGTTGCCTTTTGCCGTTGGGATGTATTTGCCGCTCAGCGCTTCGTCGCCGATCTTCATCGGTGGCATGATCCGCTGGCTGTCGGATCGCTTGCGCGGCCGGCCCATCTCGGAAGCCGAAACCGAAACCAGTCCGGGTGTGCTCTTGTCCAGCGGCTACATTGCCGGCGGGACACTATGCGGGCTGATTCTTGCGTTCTTCGTATTCTTGCCGGATCGCTTCAACAAAGCCTTGGATCTGAGCCAGTACGTCGCTGGAGTTGATCCGAAAATCGCGGCACTCGTAATGTTCTTGGTTCTGGCAGTTATCCTGTTGTGGGTCGGCTCGCGCAAGGGAGCGCAAGAAACCGAGACATCATTCTAGAAAAGAAATGAACGAGGGGGACGTGTTAACGTCTCGCTCGCCCCATCCCGTAACCGAGGATTTTCTATTATGAAATTGCTGCTATTGTTCACCTTGATGGCGACGATTCTGTCACTCGCCGCGCCGGCCGTCTATGGCGATGAGGGTATGTGGCTATTCAACAATCCGCCGCGCGATTATCTCAAGAAACAATACGACTTTGACGCTACTCCCGAATGGCTGGAACATGTCCAGAAAGCGTCAGTGCGCTTCAACAGCGGCGGCTCCGGCTCATTCGTGTCGCCGGACGGCCTGGTGATGACCAATCATCACGTCGGTGCCGATTGTCTGCAAAAGCTCAGCGATGAAAAACACAATTACTTGCGCGACGGCTTCCACGCCCGCACACGGGCCGAGGAACGCAAATGCACCGACCTGGAATTGAACGTCCTCATGAGCATCGAGGACGTGACCGAGCGCGTCCAGGCAGCGGTCAAGCCGGGCATGACGCCCGAGCAAGCATTCGCCGCCCGCCGCGCTGTCATGGCCGAAATCGAGAAAGAATCGCTCGACCGAACCGGCCTGCGCAGCGATGTTATCACACTCTATCAGGGCGGGCTATACCACCTTTATCGATTCAAAAAGTACACAGATGTTCGATTGGTTTTCGCTCCGGAGCAGCAAATCGCCTTTTTCGGCGGCGATCCCGATAACTTCGAATATCCGCGCTACGATCTCGACGTGTGTTTCTTCCGCGTTTACGAGAACAATAAGCCGGCGCAAATCGAGCACTATCTGAAGTGGAGTCAAGCGGGAGCGAAAGACGGCGAACTGGTGTTCGTCTCCGGGCATCCCGGTCGCACGGATCGCCTGGCCACGCTGGCGGAATTGGACTATCTGCGCGACGTCGGTTTTCCGTTTTTGCTGCAACGGCTCAATCGCCTGGAAGTGATGTTGATGGCTTTCAGCACTCGCAACGAGGAGAATGCTCGACAGGCTCGCGAAGAGCTGTTTCATGTGCAGAACAGCCGCAAGGCCCGCGTCGGTGGGTTGGCAGCTCTGCTGGATCCGAAGTTGATGAGCCGCAAAAAGGAGCAAGAGAAAAAACTCCGCGCCAAGGCCAAAGAGGATGACAGCCTCAGGGATGCGCGCGACGCCTGGGATCGCATTGCCGCCGCACAAAAAATTCGCGCCAGTAACATTCGCAAGTATACGCTGCTTGAAGGTGGCCGCGACGGCGCCGCCGGTTTCAACTGCGAGTTGTTTCACATCGCCCGTACGCTGCTCCGTGCCGCCGAGGAGAAACCCAAACCGAACAGCAAACGCCTCCGTGAGTTCCGGGATTCCAATCTTGAATCG
>Ga0209061_1002227_pt1 | contig 25767 bp, 21 predicted proteins | sample Coa_R1_10_FD_187157 | JGI IMG/M metagenome (GOLD analysis project Ga0209061, IMG submission 187157) | Surface soil microbial communities from Centralia Pennsylvania, which are recovering from an underground coalmine fire - Coalmine... | ecosystem: Environmental > Terrestrial > Soil >...
GGATCTGACGGATCAAGCGATCTACCGTCGGCTCGAAAATGACCTCAAGTTTCGCTCCATAGCCACGGTGTTGCTGCAGAGGTTTGGATACCTGCTTCCGAGGATTGATCCTAATTCTCCCCAAGGAGAAGAACAGACGCTACTGATTGAAGATCGAGCAAAGTGGCTGGCCCAAGACCAGGAAGAGCAGCTGACCGCAGCGCGGCAACAGCATTCGAGAAACACCATGCTGCAGGCGCAGACATGCGATCCGAGGCTCGATTCGAATTGTGCCATGCGGCAGAGTTACCCGTTTACACTCGCGCCGCCGGAGACCGGCGAACCCTTTTCGCCGCCGGTTAGCTCGCCCTCGGGAAATCCGCCGACGCCTCGTGCGGTGCCTCCAACGTTTCCGATGCTTGAAAAGGCGAAATTCCTTGAGGCCGGCCCCGGAACGCGAGCCGCCTCGAACAGCGCGCTGGCGCAAGAGGCGTATGGGTCAATGCTGCCTGGAATTACCGATTTCAGTCCGGCGGGGCCAGGAGCGCTCGTTTCGTCAGCTGCCGGAACAGAAGCAGGAGCGCAGCCGCAGTTTCCGCAGGGATCTGCCGTCTTGGGTCTGCAGACAAAGGGAAATAGTTTTGCACCGGTTTCAGGCCCACAATCACAATTTGATTCCGGCGCGAGTTCCGTCGAGCCACCGTTTCAAACAAACGGACCCGAAGCGAATTCGGGCGCACCGGGCACGTATCCTCCCTACGGCAGTTACGGCAGGCAAGGGTCTTTGCAGCCGCGATCGTCTTATTTGATGCCGAATCGCACAATTTTAAGCCAGGCCATGCTGCGCCAGCCGGATCCGTATGCGGATGTTCCTTCTCTCTACGACATGTATTTGCAGGCCACGCCCCAGCCAGAAACGCCCGAGCGGTTCGGGATGCAAGTATTTGAGAACGGCACACGCAACGCGCAGATGATCCCGTTCGATCTTCCGGTCGGACCGGATTATGTGGTGGGGCCTGGAGATAGTCTGGCGATTGACTTGTGGGGAGGCGTATCACAGCAGCTTTTCCGCACCGTGGACAAAGAAGGGCGTGTGGATCTGCCGGAAGCCGGGCCCGTGCTCGTTGCCGGCAAGTCGCTCGCGCAGGTACAGGAATTGGTGCAAAAGACGCTGCGCACTCAGTTTCGAGATGTTTCGGCGGATGTGTCGCTGTCTCGGCTGCGCACCATTCGCGTTTACGTGGTCGGGGACGTCGAGCACCCGGGCGCGTATGACATCAGTTCGCTTTCTACTCCACTCAATGCTCTGTTTGCGGCCGGAGGTCCGACGCCACAAGGCTCCCTGCGAATCCTCGAGCACAATCGCGGCGGAAAAACAATTCAAGATGTCGACATATACGACCTCCTCCTTCGCGGCGTGAAAACGGATATCGCGCGGCTGGAGAATGGCGACACCGTGCTCGTTCCGCCGATCGGTCCTGAAGTGACTGTTGAAGGAATGGTGCGCCGCCCGGCGATATATGAATTGCGAAATGAAAAGACTTTAGCCGATGTGCTCAATCTAGCGGGGGGCTTGCTGCCGACAGCGACGCTGCGCCACATCGAAGTGCAGCGCCTTGTCGCTCACCAGAAGCGGACGATGCTCAGCTTGAATATCCCGGAGGATGCGGATCCAGCAGTCGTGACCAAGGCGCTGGAATCGTTCAAGGTGCAGGATGGCGACAAGATTCGAATTTTCCCCATCGCACCGTATGACCAGAATACCGTCTATCTCGAAGGGCATGTGCTGCGGCCGGGGAAGTACTCCTATCGCCCAGGCATGCGCGTGACTGACTTGATTTCTTCGTACAAAGATCTCTTGCCGGAGCCGGCCAAACAGTACGCGGAAATCATCCGGCTCAACCCGCCGGATTACCGGCCCACCGTGGAAAGCTTTAATCTAGCGGATGCACTGAGCCATCCGGCAAGCGCCCCGTTGCTCGATCCACTGGACACGGTGCAAATCTTTGGAAGATACGATTTCAAGAATCCGCCGACAGTTTCAGTTTGGGGCGATGTACGTGCGCCGGGAACGTATCGCACTTCTGGGCAATTGCACCTGAGCGATGCAATCCATATGGCGGGAGGCTTGGCACCCGATGCGGAAAGTCAGGATGCACAGGTGTTCCGATATCTGCCGAACGGGAAATCAGAAATCTTCAGCGTCAATTTGGAAGAAGCGCTCGCCGGGAATCCGGCCGACAACATCGTTCTGAATTCGCGAGATCGCGTGCTGGTGCATCGCAATCCGGCCGAGATAAACCCTGTCTCAGTGTACATCAAGGGAAAAGTGGCGCGGCCGGGGCGCTACCCACTCACCACGAACATGAGTGTAGCGGACTTGATTCGCGCCGCGGGAGGGCTGCAGCCGGGCGCGGATTTGAAAGATGCCGATCTCACGCAATTTGCGTGGCGTGGAGAGACACAAATCATAGGCAAACAACGTGAAATTAATCTGAACACGGCGCTGAGCTCGGGCAGCGGACCGGCGCTATCGAATGGGGATGTGCTGACCATCCGGCAATTGCCAGGCTGGGATGACTTGGGCGCCACGATTACCGTGAGGGGGGAAGTCCGGCATCCGGGCAGCTACGGGATCCGTCCGGGAGAGAAACTCAGCTCGATCATTATGCGCGCGGGAGGGTTTATGCCGGACGCTTACCCGTACGGTGCCATCCTCGAGCGCGATTCGGTGCGGGAATTGGAAGCGAAATCGCAGGAACAGTTGATTGAACGCATCCGTGGAATGCAGACGGAACTGCAACTCCATCCGACCACTGATCCGACGCAAAAGCTGGCGCAGCAAGCAGCCTATGAGCAGTGGCAGGAGAGTCTTGAGGATTTGACGAATAATCGTCCGTTGGGCCGGGTGGCGATCGAAATTTCTTCGAATATCCGCAGCTGGGCAAACAGCACGCGCGATGTAGCGGTGCGCAAGGGGGACACCCTGATCATTCCCAAGCGTCCGAGCTTTGTGATGGTGCAGGGACAGGTGTACAACCCGACGGCGGTAGCTTACCGTCCCGGAAAAACCGCGAAATGGTATCTGAGGCAGTCCGGTGGAGCAACGAATTTGGCGAACAAGAAAGCGATTTTCGTGATCTGCGCGGACGGCACGGTAATCGGGGGCCACGGCGGCGTGCTGTGGATGGGAGGAGGTCTCGATCAGACGCTGCAGCCAGGCGATACCGTGATGGTGCCAGAGAAGGCTCTCGGCGGCCCGAGGAACTGGCAGTCATTCTTCCAAGTCGTGCAGGTGCTGAGCGGGGTGACCACAAGCTCAATTCTTGCGACGAAGTACTGAGGCGGTCTATTGCGGATCGGGAACTCGGGACGGATTGCAACGATGACGCTGATTTTAATTGCCAGTACGGCAAAAGGGACGCGGGGCCAGTCGAGTACTGCTCCTTGGCTAAGACATGACTTCACCACGACCACTGCGAAAAAGTCGCGCAAGACACGGAAGAGCAAGGTGCCCGCGACTGATGACAGCAGCGGCTTTGAGTTCGGGCCGCAGGACAGCGATCGGCACGTGAATACATTTCGCACTGCACCGAAGCATTTTTTGCTGGACCAGAAGGCCATGTGGACAAGCCCGGCGCATGTCCGGCTTCCTGAAGCCACCTGGCTGGTGCCGTTGGGCGGGCTTACCGCCGGATTTCTGGCGACAGACAGCGATGTAAGCAGGCATCTCAGCAACGCTCCGAACACCCTCAATCAATACCGAAATTTTTCAAACTACGGAATCGGAGCAATGATCGGCGCGGCGGGCGGGGCGTATTTCCTGGGGACGATTACGCATAATCCGCATGAGCGCGAGACAGGTTTTCTGAGCGGCGAGGCGGCCGTGGACAGTGTGGTTGCCGCTGAGGGGTTGAAATACGTTTTTCAGAGGGAGCGCCCGTACACCGACAACGCAAATGGCAGTTTCTGGGATGGCGGCGATTCGTTTCCTTCGGTTCACGCAGCAGCAGCGTGGTCCATCGCCAGTGTTGTTGCTCATGAATACCCTGGCGTGCTGCCAAAGGTTGCCGCATACGGGATGGCGACAGCGATCAGCGCGGCGCGGATCACCGGCAAGGAACATTTTCCGTCAGACGTGCTGGTAGGCAGCGCCATCGGGTGGCTTGTCGGGCAATACGTCTATCGTGAGCACCACGAGCCGGACCTTCCTGGCGGCGGCTGGAGCTTACTTGGAATCCGACCGGAACGGCCAGAACACTGGCGCGCGAAGGACATGGGCTCGCCATACGTGCCGCTCGATAGCTGGGTATATCCCGCGCTGTTAAGACTTGCGGCCATGGGCTTCATCAAAAGCGATTTTGAGGGGTTGCGACCATGGACACGCATGGAATGTGCGCGGCTGGTGGAAGAAGCTGACGAGAATATGGGCGACAATCCGGACGCAGGCAAACAGGCAACTGAGCTCGAGGGCGTTTTGGAGAAAGAATTCTCCCGCGAAATTGCGCTGCTTGACGGGGGCAATAACGCGACGGCGCAACTCGAGTCCGTCTACACACGGGTGACCGATATCTCCGGGAAACCACTCACAGACGGCTATCACTTTGGGCAAACGATTGTGAACGACTACGGCCGACCATACCAAGAGGGCGCGAACAACGTGACGGGCGCTTCAGGGTGGGCGACGGCCGGCCCATTCGTCGGTTATTTTCGCGGAGAATACCAACATGCCCCGAGCGCGCCCGCGCCGCCGGCCACGGTTGGTCCGACGATCGCCGCGCAAGATAGTCTCCCGGTTACAGCACCGGACACGCCGATCGGATCCACAGACCAATTTCAGCTACTCGACTCGTATGTGGGAATGAATTACCGCAACTGGCAATTCACTTTCGGTCGGCAATCCGAATGGTGGGGCCCGGATGCAAGCGGCCCAATGGACTTCAGCAACAATGCTGCGCCGATCACCATGTTTCAGATCAATCGAGTGTCGCCTTTCAAGCTTCCCAGCATACTCGGAGTTTTCGGCCCAATTCGCGCCGACTTTTTTCTCGGACAAGTTACAGGACAGCATTTCATGCTTGTCGGCAACCAGGTCATTGGAAGTTATTCGTGGCAACTTAATCCCCAGCCATTTGTCTTCGGAGAAAAAGTCAGCTTCAAGCCAACACCAAACCTTGAGGTGGGTTTTGGACTGACGACGCTGACGGGAGGACCCGGAGACCCGTTTACGATGAAAAAGCTGCTCGAAGCAGCTTTTCCCCTTGGCGGGGGGGAGGCGGGCACTCCCGATTACTACGGAAACGGACATTCTGAATTTGATTTGACGTACCGCGTGCCGGGATTGCGGCATTGGCTGACGCTCTATGCCGACGGCTATACGCAGGATGAGGTTTCGCCGCTGCTCGGAGCGTGGGACAAGGCCGCATGGACCGCCGGCATCTACATTCCCGCAATGCCAAAAATTCCTAAATTGGATTTGCGAGCTGAGGGAATTTACAGCGACCCTCCTATTGGAGGAACTGTTTCTCATGGATTTTTCTACATCGGCACTTCCTACCGCAGTGGATACACAAATGCAGGGAACTTGATGGGCAGCTGGATTGGCCGTCAGGGGCAAGGCGGGGAAGGCTGGGCGACCTACTGGTTTACGCCGAAAGACAGGTTACGGTTTAATTTCCGTCACCAGAAGGTCAGCCAACAGTTTGTTCCTTTCGGCGGAACACTGACCGATGGGGGTGTGCGCGCGGACTTTTGGGTTGGGTCGCAGCTGAGCCTCTCTGCTGAGGTGCAGTACGAGACATGGGATTTCCCCATACTTTCGCCCACGCGGCAATCGGACGTGACGACCACGCTCCAGTTCACATACTGGCCACGCTGGCAAACCAAATGAGGCAGATTAAGGACTACATGACGAGAGGCAAGGATTGAGCGATGTACAGACCAGTTCGGAGCAGTTGGCGCTTGCCAGGCGCGAGCCGCTTCATTAGCGGGGTAGGAGTTGAACCGCGCTGTAGAGGATGATGTGACGGATCTGCTGGCAAAACCCGAGAAGAGCGGAGTTGAGCTGCGTGAGCCGGATGAAATCCTACTCGAAGCGGTTGACGAGCAGGCGCTACGCGAAGCGCGCGAGCGCATGGCTGGGCGCGTGCGAGTGCTTTGGCAGAACCGCAAATCCCTGGTGCGAACAACGATGTGGGGCTTGGTGCTCGCCACGGCGATCGCGTTCCTGATGCCGAAACGCTATAAGTCCACCGCGGAGTTGATGCCGCCAAATCAGGGACTGGGCGCGGGCTCCGCCATGCTGGCCGCACTATCTAGCCGCGTTGGCGGAGGACTCGCCGGTCTGGCGGAGAACGCCCTTCGAATCAAGACGACCGGAGCGCTTTTCGTCGGAATTTTGAAAAGCACCACCGTTCAGGACGATCTGATTCAGAAATTCGCTCTGCAGAAGGTCTATAAAACGCGCTACATGCAGGACGCCCGCAAAAACCTTGCCTCGCACACCGACATTTCCGAGGATCAAAAAAGCGGGCTCATTACGATCGGCGTTACCGATCGCAATCCGAAGCGCGCGGCGGCTATGGCGCAGGAATATGTGAACGAATTGAACTGGGTGGTGACGCACCTGAGCACGTCTTCCGCGCATCGCGAACGCGTATTCCTCGATCAGCGGTTGAAACAGGTGAAGGCCGACCTTGAACAGTCTGAAAAGCAGTTCAGCCAGTTTGCCAGCCAGAAAGGCGCGATCGATATTCCCTCACAGGGCAAAGCGATGGTTACAGCGGCGGCCACGCTGCAAGGCGAATTGATCGCGGCCGAATCCGAACTCCAAGGACTGCGACAGATTTTTACAAACAAGAACGCCCGCGTGCGCACGGCCCAAGCGCGTGTGGACGAATTGCGCAGTTCGCTTCAAAAACTGGCTGGAAAAGGCACAAGCGGACAGAGTCCCGCGCAACAGCTCTACCCCTCCCTGCGCGAACTGCCGATTTTGGGCGTTACCTACGCTGATCTGCTGCGGCGCATGAAAGTGGAGGAAACGATTTTCGAAATTCTCACCGAGCAAGACGAGATGGCCAAGGTACAGGAGGCCAAGGAAATTCCGAGCGTGAAGGTGCTCGATCCGCCACTCGTGCCGAAGAAAAAATCTTTTCCACCGCGGCTGATCATCATGATCCTGGGCACCATGCTGGCTTTCGTTTTCGCGGCCACTTGGATTCTGGGCGCTTCGGCCTGGCAGGCTGTGGCTCCAAACGATCCGAGAAAGGCTGTAGCGATCGAAGTATGGTCGGATGTTCATGTGCGGTGGCCGTTCAACGGTCGCAACGGCCCGAACAACGGTGGCGAAGGCCGCAAGCTTTTGAAGAGATTTGGCTGGAGCCAGAAACGCGATACTGGCGAATAAAAGCGAGATTTGGCGGTAAGTAGTTGATATTAAATATATTATGTAACATAAACCAGACGAAGTGACGGGGCGGAGCTGTCGAAAGGTGGCGGTCAGTAATGATTGATGGCAGATGAGGGACGGGGAGGAATGCCTGAAGGAAACCGCAGCGAGGACGCAGTGATGCTCGGCAGCGAGTGCGAAGCGAGATGGTATGCTGCTTACACGCGTTCGCGGCACGAGAAATCCGTCGCCGACCTGCTCCGGTGCAGGGAGGTGAAAACCTTTCTGCCACTCTATTCCACTGTGCGACGCTGGAAAAATGGCGACCATCGCGTCGAGGTGCCGCTTTTCCCCGGCTACACCTTCGTTCACATCGCATTGCGCGATCGGCTGAACGTGCTTAAAGTGCCGGGCGTCGTTCGTTTGGTGGGTTTCGACGGCACACCGGTAGCGCTTGACAACGAAGAGGTGGAGAGTCTACGTCGCGCACTTTCAAGCGGGGTGAAGGCTGCGCCGCACCATTATCTCACGGTTGGCCGCCGCGTGCGCATCGTCGGCGGACCGCTTGCCGGGCGCGAAGGCATTTTCCTACGGCGCAAAGGCGTGACGCGTGTGGTCGTTTCCATCGATCTGATTCAACGTTCGGTTTTGTTTGATCTCGATTCGGATATTCTCGAGCCTGCCAGATGATGTTCGTGTTCGGTACTTCAGTTCCCGTTTCTGTGGTTGTTGAGGCTACTGCAAAGCGTGTTCAGCATCATGAGAGATCGAGAGCGGCATCCAGAGCTCGGTTCAACAAGGTGTGGTGAAATTGGCAGCGCCGCCTACCGAAGCGATTCACGCTCCGGAACGAGAACAAGATCCCGAGCGTGGCTTGAGCGTAACGACCGTCGCGAGGGACATCGTAACCCTCGGCGGCGGCACGCTACTGGGAGCCGTGTTTGGCACGCTGCTGGTTTTCCTGATTCCGCGGCTGGTCAGCGTCGAGGACTACGGATACTGGCGCCTTTTCGTTTTGTATTCCGGCTATGTTGGAGTTCTCCATTTAGGATTCGCGGACGGGGCGCTTCTTCGGTGGGCGGGAAAACCTCTCCACGAATTTCACGACGAACTTTCGCCTTCCGTCAAATTCCTGACGTGGCAACAATTGGCATTGATTCTGCCGGGCTGTCTGCTTGCCGTCCTGTTTTTGCCGCCGAGCCTGCGCTTTATTGGAATTACGACGATTACCTTCGCACTTGTCAGAAATCTGGCCACGCTCTTGCAGTATGGGCTGCAAGGAGCGCGGCATTTCAGGCCAGTCGCCATCGCCACGGCCGCTCCCGCCGGAGTGTTTGTGGTTCTGACCTGTTTTTGGGACCTAGAAGCGACACCGGGGTTCCGAGCGCTGATCGTGCTGTACTTTGTGGCGTGGGTGGCGACGCTTGTCTATTTGTGGGCGTGTCTCCGACCGCGCTCCAGCGCCACGGCCAGGGGTTCCGCATGGGCAATTGGCAAAACATACATCCAACTGGGATGGCCCATCGTGCTCGCCAATGGCGGGTTCGGCCTGGTGCAATCCGCCGACCGGCTCGCCGTCAGTTCGGTGCTACCCATCTACGAATTCGCGCAATACAGTCTGGCGGCCAGCGCGATGTTCGTGCCAGTCACTGCGATTACCGCCGTCTACAGGGTGTTTTTCTCGCACGTCGCCGCGCTGGACCGGCAGAACCGCGCCAAAGTTTACAGTCAGGTATCCAAGCTTCTGTTGATCGCCTGGAGCCTATTGCTTCCCTACTACTTTGTCCTTGGCGCATTCGTCAGACAATTTTTGCCGAAATATGAGCCCAGCCTGCCTGTGGCGAGAATCTTGCTCCTTGGCATCATTTTCTTTGCTGGCATTCAGATCCTTCACGCGAGCTTTTCTTACCTGGACGGTCGGCAGCGCGAGTTTCTCACGGGCAGTATTTTGGCGATTGCGGCGAGCTTCGGCCTCGCGTTTTTCCTCGCCGCGTGGCTGCATTCTCTCTTTGCGGTTGCCGCTGGCCAGGTGGTGGTGCTCGCCTTTTGGTGGATGCTGAACGAGTGGAGGCTGAGAGGCTTCAGCGGGCAGCGGTTGCGGGATTGGCTGAAAATTGTTGCCTTGTTTGCATGGTCGGCAGTGAGCTACGAGGTTTCCATGGCATTGACTCCGAATGCCGCATTCCGTGTCGGGATTTACTACCTGTTGGTGGTGGCCGTGCTGGTCGTTAGCTTTCCTGAGCAATTTCGTGCGGGGTGGAAATGGGCCGGGGGATCCCGGTGACTGACGGGCGTGGGACTGCGAGGCGAGCCCTTCGGCTTGTTGCGAGGCCTTCGTATTTCCTCGACCGCGCCTGCCGGGCCGCCATCAGGGGCCTGTCGAGGGTCGTGCCGTTGCCGCTGGACTTGCGGGTCGAGCTGGACGCGACCGAGCGTCCTGCGTATGCGTACTGCGCCTACCACGCGGCGGCCTTGGCGAAGCGTTTGGGGTACCGCGCAGTCTCCGCTCTCGAATTCGTGGTTGCTGGGGGCAACGGGCTGGTCTTCCTCGATTCGTTTGCTGGCGAGGTGGAACGCGGGCTCGGGGTTCGGGTCGAACTATACGGCTTCGACACTGGCCGCGGGCTGCCAGCGCCGGGGTCCTCGAGGGATCTGATGTCATGAGGCAGGCGCCTCCTCGGGCGGGAATTGGTACTCTCGCCCAGACCGTTCGACAAGGGTCGAAAGGAGGCGCCCATGGGAGTGTATCTCGGAGTGGATTTTCATGCGCGGACACAGACGGTGTGCTGGTGCGACACAGCGAGCGGCGTGATCGAACGACGCACGCTGGACCACCGCAGCGATGACGTCCGTGCTTTTTATCAGCAATTTCCCGTTCCTGCGACCGTAGGGCTGGAAGCAACCGGCTACGCTCGCTGGTTTCACCGCGTGATCGAGGAAAGCGGGCATCGTCTGCTGGTGGGCGATGCACTGCGCATCCGCCAGTTTGCCGCACGCCGGCAGAAGAACGACCGTCGCGATGCGGAGTTGCTGCTGGACCTTCTGCTACGGGGGGATTTCCCGGCCATTCATGTTCCCTGCATCGAGAGCCAGGAAATGCTGCGGTTATTGCGTTATCGCCATCGGTTAGTCGGAATGCGCACGATGCTGAAAAATGGCCTGAACGCGATCCTGCTCAGCAACCGGGCCATCCGCGCGGGGCGGCCGCGCACGCTCGGCTGGCGCCAGCAGCTCGAACAATGGCCGCTCACCGGAGCCGATGCGATTCGCAGGGAACACTCCCTGGCTCTGCTGGATGAGCTCAGTCAACGCATCCAAGCCATCGAGAGCGAGCTGCAGCGCCGCAGCCAGAGCGATGCGCGTGTCGCTCGGGTGCAAACTCATCCCGGCGTGGGATTGCTGACCTCCTTGGCCGTGGTGCACACGCTGGAGCCGGTCAACCGTTTTCCGCGAGCTGGGTGTGTGGCCGCCTATTGCGGTCTCGATCCGCTCGAGCGCTCCAGCGGCGACACCGTCCGCTTCGGACATATCTCCAAGCAGGGCAACCGCTTTCTGCGCTTTCTGTTGGTGGAAGCCGGACATTGCGCCATTGCGCGCCAGGCCGATCCCGATCTGCACCGGTTTTACTATCACCTGGCAGTGAAGAAAAATCCTGCGGTCGCCGCGGTGGCCGTGGCTCGCAAACTCCTGCTGCGACTGTTTTGCATGTTGCGAGACGAGATCGATTACGACGAATTCCGGCGCCGAGGTCGAGACGCGCGGTGTGCCTGTAGCAAAGCTAGCCCCCGCAACGAGGGCTGAGGATCTGATTGGGCCACTCGCCTGTTCCGGCTTCGCGCCGGAGCAGAGCGCAGCCGTCCTCATGGGCCTCACGTGCCCGCATAGATGATTGATCGCGACCCGGTTGCGATCGCTAGAAACGGAATCTGAACCGACCCGATGTCGAACGGCGTTGTTCAACTTCGTTTCCTTGACGACGGCTTGCCGTCGCCCAAACCCAAAGTCGTTTCCTGTTTAGAAACGATGTTTGACACCGGCGCCTGCCTCATAGATGCCTTACTGGTTCAAGGCCGGCCAGTACCTCATGCAGCCGGAGCTTCTCCAGAGTAGGCTCAGGCGATCGAAGTTGGTGCTGGGTGATGTGGGCAAGACCCAAAAAGAATTCTTCGAGAAGTTCAGCCCTGCGCCCGTGGGGGCGATACTGAATGACCTTGACCTTTGGTCCTCGATCGCTGATTCGCTACGGATATTCGAGACGGACCCAGAGAGTTTCCTCCCGCGAGTGTTTCTTTATTCGCCTATAGGCTCTGGGAGGTTCCGACGTCCATATCAGTCGCAAGCATTACGGTGGCTTACAACTCGGCTAAGGTCTTGCCCCGGCACCTCGATGCCCTTCTCAACCAGACGAGGCCGCTAGACGAGGTCGTCGTTGTAGACAATGCCTCGGCCGACGGGACCATCGAGGTCGTTCGGGAGCACTACCCGCAGGTGACGCTTCTCAGGATGGCCGAGAACCTCGGATCTGGCGGTGCTTGGGCGGCTGGGCTGGCCTACTCCGCACTTAAAGCCCGCCACAATTGGACTTGGGGCTTTGACGACGACAGCGTCCCGTGCAGCGATGCACTGGAATTGCTTGTCGGAGGACTCTCCTCCCTAGGGGAGATTGCCAACGGAGTGGGGATCACCGCCTGCATGGCGGTGCACGCGGGAACTGGGGCGACCTATCCGCCACTGTTCTGGGAGGACGGCTTCGTACGCCCGTCGGCCTCGCAGATGCTGGGACCGGTCCTCTTTCCTGACCTCGTGATCGCCTCCGGATGCATGGTCCGGCGAGACGTGGTGGAGAAGATCGGGCTCCCCCGCTCTGATTTTTTCATGGACTTCGTAGATTTCGAGTTCTGCCTCCGGGCCAGGGACGCTGGGTACCGAGTAGCAGTGTTCACGAACTCTAGGATCCGTCACGAAATCGGCAGCGCTCGTCCCGTGCGGCTTTTAATGGCACCGCGTGTCTGGTCGAGCCACGCCCCGTGGAGAGAGTACTACATGAGCCGGAATCTTGTCTTCTCCGTGTGGCACCTCCGGCCCACTTGGAGGGCAAAGGCCTTCTGCGTCCGACACCTCCTCCGACACGCCGCGGGGGTTGTGCTTTTCAGCTCGCGCAGGCTCACCTGCCTTGCGAGGATGGCCCAGGGGTTTCGGGACGGGAAACGGGGTCAACTCGGTGTGCGCTTTCTTCCAGGGTGCTGACATGAGGGTGATGCCGAGACGCGGGCCCGCTGGGTGTGGGCTGTTTGGCCTCGCTTCTTCCGCGTCCGCCTGCTTGGCTTTGCTTTTCTTGGCTGCCGCATGGGGAGGAATGCCAAGCGTGTGGCCCGTGCTGTTTGCGGAATTCGGGGTCGTCTGCCTATGGGTCGCGTGGCGTCTGACGCGGGCGGCTAACGAGTGGACGAAACGGCGGGATTTCCTAGCACCTAGCGTTGCGTTCCCGATCGCGTATCTCGCCTGGTTCGCTCTCGGCTCGGCAAACATCGTGGTTGCTCCTCGTTCCTTCATGGACGGGATGTTCAGGCCAATTCCTGGGCGGGTCTGGGCTTATTTTCTTCTCGGCTTGGTAGCGTATCTGCTGGGCGTGCGGCTAGCCGGTGCACGCGGCAGCGTGGATCCCGACCACGTGCATTTCCGGAGCGAGTGGGACGCGAGCAAATTCTGGGTCCTGACTGGCCTGCTGGCAGCTGTCATGCTTGGTGGCTACGTCGGGCAAGCGTACCAGTCCGGACTGGACGTCCTTACCGCCCTCGAATCAGGGAAGAGGCCGTCGTTCGCGGGCATTCCACATTTCCTATTTATAACCGCAGCTTTCAGCCTAGCGGCCCTCGTCCCGGCGTACTTGTGGACGCAAAAGGCGAGCCGTCGCGCGACGGTGACCGGGACGCTTCTCGTTGCCCTCGCCCTCGTCCTACTTCTGTCCGAGGGCAGCCGGGCAGATCCTACGCAGGCGCTCCTAGCCGCCTTCCTCCTGTACCACTACCTAAGAAAAAAGCGGAGCCTCGCGGGCTACGCAGGCCGGGGCATCCTGGCGATCTTGGTGCTGAGTGCGCTCGGCTATCTCCGCGACTACCTTGTCACGGGGGGAACGGGCGTGAGTTGGGCCGCGCAGCTAGGGATTCCAGGCTGGGTCGTCCCTGCCCTGTACGTCCTTTTCTACGTTCGCTACACGGTGACGACGTTCTATGAGGTCACACGCATCATTCCGCGCTACGTGCCATATCAGCGTGGGGTGCTCTTCATGCGCCCGTTCGAGTCGTTCCTCCCAGGCCGTCACCCGGCGTCCGACCTTTTCTTTAAGCACATCCTCGGCTCGCAGTTTGTAGGGCAGGGGCAGCCGGCGACGATCTTGGGACCTCTCTACGGTGATTTCGGAGGCGCCGGAATCTTCGCGGGTATGTTCTTCTTCGGCTTCGCGGGCGCGGTGCTATACAGGTGGGCGGTGCGACGCAGGACGCTCCTTGGGGCGCTTCTTTATGCGTGGTTTTTGCTGTCCGTTTTCCTCGGACTTTTCGGCGGGGTCCTGACCTACATCACCGCTTTGACGACACCGCTCCTTTGGGTCGGGTTCGACATCTTGGCCACGCGCCCTCGGGCAGCGCGCGGCAACCGGCCCGATGCACCGGACTCCGTCTACGGAGAGGCTGGGCCGACCAAGCGTGGGCCAGCACCGCTGCGCGGCACCGCGTAGAGGCATTGTTGGCTCTGTTTCGAGAAGGGGTCGAGGACTCAAACGAAAATCGCGATATATGGGTCGCGCGGGATTCCGCACACGTACGGCGGTGCGGAGGCGTTTCTGGGTGAGATGGCGCCACGGCTGGCGGCGCGGGGGCACGAAGTGATTGCCTACTGCCGCCGCAGCCTGTTCAAAGACCGGCCGGCGAACTACAAGGGCGTGCGGCTAATCTACCTGCCGAGCATCGAGACGAAAGTGCTGGGCACGCCGACGCATACGCTACTATGCACGCTGGACATGCTGTTTCGCGACGTGGACGTGGCATTGGTGGTGAACATCGTGAATGGGTTCCACTGCGTGATTCCGAGGATGTTCGGGAAGCGGCTCGCCATCAACGTAGACGGAATGGATTGGAAAAGGGACAAGTGGGGGAAGCTGGCGAAGAAATATTTTTACTGGAACGCTAAGTACATCGGGCGGATTTGCCCGAAAGGGGTGGTTACGGACGCCTACGAGATGCGGCGTATCTACCTAGAGGAATTTGGCACGCCGTCGGCCTGCATCGCCTACGGCGCGAACGTCGAAAGGTCCACGAACCCCGAGGCCGTGAGGGAACACGGACTCGAACCTTTTCAGTATTACCTGATCGCGAGCCGAATGGTGCCGGAAAACAACGCGGACCTGATCGTGAAGGCCTTCGAGCAGGTGAGGACGAACCGGGTGTTGGCGATCGCGGGATCGGCCAACTACCGAAGCGCCTTTATCGATCAGCTGAAGCAAACCACCGATCGACGCGTGCGATTTCTGGGACACGTTGGGAACGCCGAACACGTGAAGGAACTCCACTGCAATGCGTACGCTTACGTGCACGGGCACAGTCTGGGAGGGACGAATCCGTCGCTGGTGAAAGCGCTGGGGTACGGCAACTGCGTGGTGGCGCTGCGGACTCCCTTCAATACGGAAGTATTGCAGGACTATGGCATCTTTTTCGAGCGCGACGTGTGTGATCTGGCGCGTACGCTGCAACACGTGGAAGACCATCCCCAAGAAACAGCCGAATACCGCCGGAGAGCCCCTGAGAGAATCCGTGAAGCGTACACCTGGGACCGGATCACCGATCAGTACGAAGAACTATTCCTGCAACTCGCCCGTGGCGAAGACCCGACTCGAATGCATTCCAGCGTGGTCAACGCCCCCGGCGCACTAGTGACACCTTGACGGCGTACGGCGCGGGCTGCTGGCGCTGATCGTGCGAGGAAGTCCAGACGGGCAAGGCTGACCGAGAACGGCGCAAAGCGGCATCAGAAAGTTTTCCGAGTCGCAATCTTTCAATCCTTATCTTCCACTCCGAGGAGGGAAATGCATGGCAATGAAAATCGAAGCGCGGCCATTCGAGGATCTTGTCGTCCTAGCGGGGCAGCCGTTTCGCGACGACCGGGGATATTTCCTGGAAGCGTTTCGGGCCGATCAGTTCCGCGAACTCGGCCTGCCGTGGGAGTTCGTGCAGGACAACCATTCGTACTCGCGCAAGGGAGTGCTGCGAGGGCTTCATTTTCAATGGGAGCCTCCGATGGGAAAGCTGATGCGGGTGACGCGCGGTACGGCGTTTTTGGCGGCGGTAGACATTCGGAAGGGTTCGCCGACGCTGGGTAGGAATTTCTGTCTGGAGGTATCGGCGGAAAGTTGCCTGCAGGTGTGGGCGTCAGCGGGTTTCGCGCGGGGATTCTGCGCGCTGACGGACGACGTGGAGGTGCAGTACAAGTGCACGGGAATTTACAACTCGAAGTACGAATCGGGGATCCGGTGGAACGACCCAGACTTGGCAATCCCGTGGCCGCTGAAGGACCCAATCGTCTCGGTGAAAGACGGGCAGGCGCAAAGTTTCCGGGATTGGCTTGAATCCGCCGACGCCGAGAAGCTTTCCATCGCAAGAGCCGCAGCGCGTTCGTGACAATTCCGATGAGGAAAAAAAGGGAGGTCGAGAGATGAAACTGTTGATCGCTGGAGGCGCGGGCTACCTTGGATCGGCGCTGATTCCGCACCTGCTCGACAGGGGCTACGAGGTGGATGTAGCCGATCTATTTTGGTTTGGGAATCACCTACCTGACGAGGTTGGCATCTTGCGCAAGGACCTATTCGATCTGAGCGTCGAAGATCTGAAGAGCTACGACCAAGCGGTCTTTCTCGCCGGGCTTTCGAACGATCCAATGGCTGATTATTCGCCGGCGAAGAACTTCATCTACAACGCCGCCTCGCCGGCGTATCTGGCTTACGTGGCCAAGAAAGCTGGCGTGAGGCGATTCATTTATGCGTGCTCGTGCTCGGTGTACGGATACACGGAGAACGAGCTTTTCGACGAGACCCGGCCGGTTGCATCGTCCTACCCCTACGGCATTTCGAAGCTGCAGGGCGAACAGGCGGTCATGAACCTGCTGGATGACAAATTTTCCGTGATCTCGCTGCGGAAAGGAACGGTCTCCGGCTACAGCCCGAGGATGCGGCTGGATTTGATCGTTAACGCCATGTTCAAATGCGCGCTGAAGGACGGCGTGATTACGGTGAACAATCCCACGATTTGGCGACCGATTCTTTCGGTGGAAGACGCGATCAGTGCGTACATCCGGGCAGTGGAGGCAAACGAGAACATTAGCGGCATCTTCAACATCGCCTCGGGAAACTACACAGTTGGAGAGGTAGGCGACCAGGTGAAGAGCGAGTTGGAGGAGCGGTTGGGCACGCCGTTACGTCTGTGCATCAAGCACGTGAAAGACGTGAGGAACTACAAAGTAAGCTTCGAAAAGGCGAAGAATGTGCTCAGTTTCCATCCGCGGCACGACGTTCGAAGCATCGTGCGTAACCTCATCCAGTACAGAGACCGATTTCCCGACTGGGAAAATCCTCTCTATTACAACATCGAGGTTTTTCGGAAATTGGACGTAGGGGGAGAGGTGCCGGTAGCTGTACGAACCCAGGCTGTCGAGGCATGAAAGCTGCCGTCGTCGGAGGGAACGGGCAGTTGGGGGCCGACCTCTGCCTCGCTCTGAGCGCCGCGGGGCACGAAGTCTTGGCGCTGAATCACACAGATGTGGAGATTGGCTCGGTCGATTCCGTGACACAGGTGATTCGGCAAGCGCGGCCAGACGCCATCATCAATACGGCAGCCCTCCACCACGTGGAACGCTGCGAGTCAGATCCTTTACTTGCGTACACGGTTAACGCGCTGGGACCGCGAAATCTGGCCATCGCTGCAGAAGAGACGGGAGCTATTCTGGTCCAAATCAGCACCGACTACGTTTTCGACGGGAGCAAAAGGGATCCCTACTTAGAAAGCGACAATCCAGCCCCTCTGAATGTATATGGCAACACCAAACTTGCGGGCGAGCACTACGTGCGAGGAATCGCCGGTAGATCTTTCGTGCTGCGAACCTCGGCACTTTATGGACATGCGCCATGCCGAGGAAAAGGAGGGCTGAATTTCGTCGAACTCATGCTGAAATTGGCCGCGGAACGGGAGGAGATTCGCGTCGTCAACGATGAATTCGTCAGCCCGACTTGGACCATGGAACTGGCGCGGCAAATCGCAACGCTCCTTAGAACGGACGCTTACGGTGTCTTCCATGCTACGGCCGAAAGCAGTTGTTCCTGGTACGACTTTGCCACCGAGATTTTCAGGCTGACGGGAACTCGGGTGAAACTGTCGGTGGCGCTTCCGAATACGTTCTTTGCAAAGACGCCGAGACCGAAATATTCCGTTCTTGAAAACGAGAGGTTGAAGGTGACCGGGCTCAACCACTTTCGCGACTGGCCGCGAGGATTACGCGAGTATCTGGGCGCGAGAGTCATGGCGAGCCGAACGCCGCGTAGGTGAGAACAGGAAGCGCGCCGTACCGATTGGGGACGGAGAGTCCAGCCGCAACCCAAGATCATGCTCAAAGTAAAAAGTCCATGGGGCTTCTTATTAAACGGCTGTTGGACGTCGGTATTTCGGTTGTCGGGCTAATCGTCCTTCTTCCTTTCTTTGCGGCAATCGCCCTGGGCATCAAGCTGACCTCCAAGGGCCCCATCTTGTATCGGTGGAAGGTGGTTGGCAAGGGAGGGAGGCCGATCACTTCCTTCAAGTTCCGGTCGATGTACAAAGATGCGGACCGGCGCAAAGCAGATTTGCTCGAGCGTAACGAGATGAGCGGGCCTGTCTTCAAAATGAACGACGATCCACGGGTCACGCCATTTGGCAGGTGGCTGCGAAAATACAGCCTGGACGAGATGCCGCAACTGTGGAGTGTTTTGGTGGGCGATTTGAGCCTCGTGGGGCCCAGACCACCCCTGCAAACGGAGTACGCGCAGTTTTCCAAATGGCAGAAGGAGAAAGTTTCGGTCAAGCCCGGTTTGACTTGCCTGTGGCAGGTCAGCGGGCGAAATGAAATCAGCGATTTCAATCGCTGGGTGACATTGGACCTCGAGTACATCCACAACTGGTCGCTATTACTGGATTTGAAAATCCTGGCTCGGACAATTCCCACCGTACTATCGGGAAAGGGAAAATAGACCCTTGCGCATACTTGTAACGGGAGGGGCGGGCTTTATCGGCTCACATCTGGTTGATCGCTTTCTCGAGGAGGGATATCAGGTCAGGATCCTCGACAATCTAGACCCAAAAATCCATCCTCACGGCCGGCCTAGCTATATCCCGCGGGAGGCAGAGTTCATCGAGGGAGACGTTCGCGATCGCGCAACGATGGCGCAGGTGCTGCGAGGCGTTGATATCGTCTCCCACCAGGCTGCCTACCAGGATTACATGACTGATTTCTCCAAGTTTCTTTCGGTGAATGCGGTCGGGACTGCGCTGCTTTACGAGATCATTGTGGCCGAGCGGCTACCCATTCGAAAAGTGATTGTGGCTTCCTCTCAATCGGTCTATGGCGAAGGACAATACAGCTGCCAGACGCATGGGCTGTTTCAGCCCGCCCCTAGGTCCCCTCAACAACTCGCTCAAGGCCAATGGAAAGTCGAGTGCCCGGATTGCCGCACTTCAGCCGCATCATGTCGGCTCGAGGAAGGCCACACAAACCCTTACAACCAATACGCCGTGTCGAAATTGGCGGAAGAGCGGACAGCGCTGGGCTTGGGCTGGCTTTATGGAATACCTACCGTCGCGTTGAGGTACTCAATCACCCAGGGCCCGCGGCAATCGCTCTTCAATCACTATTCGGGCATTTGCCGCATTTTTTTTAGCCGTGCGATGCGAGGAGAACCTTTGATTGTCTATGAGGACGGCCACCAGACGCGCGACTTCGTTCATATAGAAGACGTCGTAGACGCCAATTTACTTGTCCTCGAGAAAGACGATGCCAATTTCCAAGCATTCAATGTCGGCAGCGGCCGGCCCACTACCGTTCTCGAATACGCCGAGGCTGTGCAAACCCAATTAGGTTCGAGAGTCCGAGTGGAAATCCCTGGCGAGTACCGGCGTGGTGATAACCGCAACAGCGTTTCGAGCGTTGACAAGTTGCAGCGACTCGGCTGGCGTCCCCGCTGCACCCTAGCGCAAATTCTCGGGGACTTTCTCGATTGGATACAAGATATTGGTGGGATTCCAAAAAACATACCCGACGCCTACACCCACATGAAGAGCCACGGGGTCATTCTTCCGTCCGGAGGTTGATTTGCAGTCTGCCGATCCGACTGAGAAAAGCGACGCACAACGATTCACACGGGCAATCGTCCTACATTTCACTTGCAGATGACCCTCACATACGACTCGTTAACGGAGAAGACGAACATGAAACATTCGATTCCTATTAACGGCGAAGCGCTTGAGGATATGACCGGGACGCAAGCAGGATGCGTCACGAAATATTTCGTCGCTCTGAGTCAGCTATTCGCGCATCTGCCCTTTGAGGGAATCAACCAAGCCACGGAAATTCTGGTGTGTGCGTACCGTCAATCGCGCGCGGTATTTCTCTTCGGCAATGGCGGCAGCGCCGCGCTCGCTTCACACCTTGCTTGCGATTTGGGAAAAGGAACTGTACTCAACGGAAATCGTCGCTTCCGCGTTCTCTCGCTCACTGACAATGTACCTTTGCTGACCGCTTGGGCGAACGATTTGCATTACGAACACATTTTCGCCGAGCAGCTTCGGCACTTCATTCAGCCAGGCGACGTGGCGTTTGCCATCAGTGGCAGCGGAAATTCTCCAAACGTTCTGCGCGGTCTCGAAGCAACGCGCCAGGCAGGCGCCTTCAGTATTCTGCTAACCGGCTTTCAAGGCGGAAAAGCATCCCCACTTGCGGACTTGCCGATTATCGTGCCTTCGGAGGACATGCAACACATCGAGGACATGCACCTGGTCATCTCACACGCAATTTTCCGCTCCGTGCGGGATGCCATTTCCGCCATGTCAGTCACGGACGGCCCTTAAACACCCCGGCCAGTGAATTCGATCTCATTTTTCTGTCGACTCGCGGTCCGTCTAGAGCCGAACCGGGTTTTGAACATCCTCATAAGATGCAGACACCATGAGAGGCAAACGCACACGCTGCCTAATATTAATCGCTGACAGTCTGGCAATTCCTCTTGCTTGGTTTATCGCTTATTGGCTGCGCTATGGGGATCGGCTATGGGATCGGCTCGTCAAACCGAGCCCCCTACCACCAGTGTTGATCATAGCTTGCGCCTTTTGCGCTTGGCTGTTGCTCAACGAGCTCATGCCCTTGGACGGTTTCCGCGACGGATGGACTTTACCCGCAACCGTAAGCACCGTTGTCCTCGGAGTGACGATGCAGATGGGAGCGACCCTTGCCGTAGCCTACCTAGCTCGGATTTATCTTTCCCGGCTTGCTCTCATGTACTTCGTGGCACTTTTCTGCTGCCTAACGCTAATGATTCGCGCGGTCGCTCTGCTCGTTCTTCGGTCCAGGCGACAGGCGGGGAAGATTGCTCGAACGGTGATTGTTGGCGATGGCCGCGCTGCGTCCGAACTCGCGAGGAGAATCAAGCTTCATCCCGAACTCCCTTACGAGATCGTCGGATTCCTGAAGCTATCAACAACCCCGGGCGGCGTTGTTGAGACGTACCGGGCCACGGGCACGGTCGAGCTCAGCTCAATCGAAGTGCTTAGCTTTCTCAATCAACAGCGCATTAGCGAACTGATCGTTTGTGTGGATCTTTCGCCATCCCTCGAGATGCAAAATCTCTTGATTCGTTGTCGAGGTATGGGAATTCGAGTCAATCTGCTTCCTCGTGCATACGAACTGTACAGCACGAAGGCGACACTTCTGGATATCGACGGCGTGCCGCTGATTTCCCTAGAGGACCCGCGAGACTTTCGGACGGCCCCCATCGTCAAGAGAACTGTGGACCTGACGCTGGGCTCTCTTCTTCTTGTTGCATCAGTGCCGATTTTAGCCATTGCTGGGACTCTGCTCTGGGCGCAGAAGAGGCACGTTTTTCATCGGGAGCTGCGCTGTGGCCTGAATGGGCGCACTTTCTGGATGTACCGCCTGAATGTCGACCGCAAGAACCCTGATGCGCCTGCCCTCGATCGATTCCTAGACCGACTCAGCATCTCCGAGCTTCCTCAACTCCTAAACGTACTCGCCGGGCAAATGAGTTTAGTCGGGCCGAGACCGGAATCGCCCGACCGCGTACGCGATTACTCGGAATGGCAACGCCGGCGGTTGCGGATCAAGCCTGGAATGACCGGACTTGCTCAAGTAAACGGCCTGCGGGAACACAATTCCTCGGAAGAGAAAGCGCGCTTTGACTTGCAATATACGCTTCGGTGGACGCCGATCATCGATCTTGTCCTTCTGCTGCAGACCCTCTGGACATTGATCGCTCGCTCTTGGCACCGAACGCAACATCCCCGCCAGGATTTTCCACAACAAGAGGAGCCACACACGGCTCTTGCGCGCACGTCGCCTGAGTAAATCGAAGCAACCGTGTTGATTGTTCGCAGTCCGGTACGAGTCAGTTTTGCAGGGGGCGGTACGGACCTACCCGCATACTACCAGAAGTATGGCGGTGCGGTACTCAGCACCACGATCAATAAGTATTTTTATACCATCCTGAGCGGGCGCAACGACGACAAGATTCAGGTGACTTCTTCGGACCTGCGCATCGCGGAGACGTGGCGAAACCTGGACCAGCTTCACGTCCAGGGCAGCGCCTTGGAGATTCCTCTCGCCGTTCTCCAGGAACTGAAGGCAGATGTGTCACTCGATATTTTCCTCGCATCCGAGATACCACCAGGCACGGGACTAGGTTCCTCGGCAAGCGTATGCGTGGGAGTCCTGAGAGCCCTTTCGGAATATCTTCGCCTTGAGATGTCTCGGCACCAACTCGCCGAGACTTCCTTTCGCATAGCCCGACACAAGCTCAAACGACCAGTTGGTAAGCAGGATGAATATGCCGCTGCTTTCGGCGGCTTGAATTGCATCACCTTCAACAGAGATGAGAGCGTGGTAGTGGAAGGGATCGAGTTGGAGCCGGACGTACTTCGCGAGCTTCAGTCAAGCCTAATGTTATTTTTCACCGGATCTTCGCACAATTCTTGGGAAATCCTCGGGGAACAGGAGCGGGCCGCCGAGCATCAGTCATCGGCTCTGTCCCTCGCCGCCCTGCACTCGATCCGCGATCTTGTCCAGAGCATGCGGGAAGCACTCGAAAGGGGCGACCTGCGCCGATTCGGCTGCCTCCTTGACGAAGGTTGGCAGGCAAAGCGTTCGGTGACGAATAAGATCTCCAACTCGCGTATCGATCACCTCTATGGGATCGCGCGCGCGCGGGGTGCACTCGGAGGCAAAATCACGGGAGCGGGAGGGGGAGGTTTCCTGCTGTTGTATTGCGAGACGGAGGCCCAGGAGGAAGTCCGAGCAGGACTCTCCGCAGAGGGCTTGCATGAAACTCGATTCGAGCTGGATTTCAAGGGTGCGCATGTCCTCGTGAATGACCCATTTCTAGATGGGGATGGCAGGACCGGGTTGCGGTGGTCATTTGTTCCACTGCAACCGTGACCTGCTAACGGAGAGTATTGTTGAAGGCGTTTCTGCTTGCCGCCGGACAAGGTACTCGGCTCTACCCTTTAACTTCCAAGATTCCAAAGTGTCTCGTTCCAATACGAGGGAAGCCCTTACTCGGAATCTGGATCGAGCTGCTCCTGCGTCATGGCATCAATGACATTCTCATCAACCTTCACTCTCACGGTCCTCTGGTTCGTGATTACCTGTGTCGCGAATTCAGCAGGGTTTCCATCCGCATGTTTGAGGAGCCGCAACTGCTTGGAAGTGCCGGCACAATCCGGGCAAATCGCGCATGGATAGAATCGGACCCGTTCTTCTGGGTATTCTACGCGGACGTTTTGACCAATACCGCGCTGGACAGGATGCTCGCCTTTCACAATGAGCATAGCGGCGCGGCAACTCTGGGGGTTTACGACACTTCACAACCCGAGCGTTGCGGAATTGCCACCACCGACGAAAGTCATCGCGTTCTCGATTTTGTGGAAAAGCCCACGCAGCCGCGTTCACGTCTCGCATTTTCTGGCCTCCTTATCGGCACTCCCGCTCTCATCGAGGCGCTTCCGGACTTCACGCCGGCGGATTTGGGCTTTGATGTCTTGCCACGGCTGGTGGGACGAATGTTCGCGTACCGGATTCCAGACTTCCTGCTTGATGTTGGCACGCCGGAAAACTATGCGACGGCTCAAGAGAGTTGGCCGGGCTTCTGAAGTTGGCTTGTAGGCATTGCCCGTGCTTTCTGCAATCGTATTCGATATGGACGGCGTTCTCCTCGACACGCATCCGCTCCATGTTCGCAATTGGCGAACCATTTTTCTGGAAGCTGGTCATGAAATAACGAAAAGCGACCTTGAAGTACTTATTGAAGGAGCCACGAGGGAGGAAATTCTTCGACGTACTCTGGGCGAACTTTCCGAGAGCCAGAAGAAACACTACTGTTTTCGAAAGGAAGAACTCTTCCGCGAAGGCGAGCACGCTATTTGCCTAATCCCGGGCGTTTCCGGTTTCCTGGAGGCCGTGGAGCAAGCTGCCATTCCCAAAGCAGTTGCGACCAGCGCCTCGCGCGCGCGGACAGAACGCCTGCTTGAATGCTTCGGTCTGAAGCACCGCTTTACCACGATTGTTACCGGCGAGACGACCGCCAAAGGAAAGGGAAGTCCGCACATCTTTCGGGCCGTGCTGCAGCGGTTGAATGTGAGGGCTTCGGAATGTCTGGTCATCGAAGATTCGCCAATCGCCGTCCGATCCGCAGTTCAACTTGACATGCCGGTCGTCGCGATCGCCCCCGAGAAAAGCGCTGCGGAAATGAGCGAGGCTGGCGCTAGCCTTGTCGTCGCGGATTTTAGGGGCCTGACACTCCGCCATATTCGGGAGACACTTATATCGGCTGGTAAATAGGGATTTGGTGGGAACAGTTCGTAGGCCGGTGATCGGCCCCGGTATTTTTGAGCCACTCTGAGGTTAGTTTCCGGCAAAATCTGATACCCCAGGAAGGGAGATTTGCCGTGAAGCGCAAACGATTCACTGTCGAACAAATCGTGGCAGTCTTGAAGCAGGCGGAAGCGGGAGTTCCCCTGGCGGAGTTGATCCGGCGGGTGGGAATCTCCGAACAGACTTTCTACCGATGGAAGAGGCAATACGTCGGGCTGGAGGTGGACCAGGTTCGCCAGCTCAAACAACTCCAGGAAGAGAACACTCGGTTGAAGCAGTTGGTAGCCGATCTGACTCTCGACAAGGCCATGCTGCAGGATGTGCTGTCAAAAAAATTCTAGCGCCCTCGCGGCGTCGGCAGGTGGTCGAATACCTGCACGGCAGTTACCGGGTGAGCGAGCGGCGAGCGTGTAGGGCAGCCCGGTTGAATCGGGGGACCTTCCGATACCGCGGTCACAAAGATCCGCGGACCGCACTGAGGATGCGCATCCGGGAGATCGCGCAGACCCGAGTGCGGTACGGATACCGGAAGATCCGTGTGTTGCTGAACCGGGAGGGCTGGAAAGTGGGCAAATACTTGGTGGAGCGAATCTATCGGGAGGAGGGATTAACGTTGCGACAGCGGCGGAAGCGACGCCGCCGGGTAGCGGAACATCGGCGTGAACGATTTCATCCCACGGGGCCGAATCAAGTGTGGTCGATGGACTTTGTGGCGGATCAACTCGTGGACGGAAGAAGGTTCCGTTCGCTGACGGTCGTAGATATTTACACTCGGGAATGCTTGGCGATCGAGTCGGACCAAAGATTGAAAGGTGAGGACGTGGTCAGAGTGCTCAACCGAGTCAAAACCCAACGTGGTGTTCCGAAGATGTTGTATTGTGACAACGGCAGCGAATTTTCCAGTCAAGCCATGGATCTGTGGGCGTATCAGAACGGAGTGCGCATCGCATTTTCCAGACCCGGGAAGCCCACGGACAATGCCTTCGTGGAATCGTTCAACGGGACGTTCCGGGCCGAGTGCCTGGATGCGCATTGGTTCACCTCCTTGACGGAGACCGGGCAGATCGTGGAGACTTGGCGCAGAGAGTACAACGAGAGCCGGCCTCACCGGGCCCTCGGGGAGCGGACGCCGAAGGAGTTCGCCCATGAAATCGCGGCTAGCCGCGATTTCATGGGGATGCAAAGAGCCGAAAACTCACCCTAGGGTTGGTACAAAAAAGCCGGTCCGATCA
>Ga0209061_1002228_pt1 | contig 25762 bp, 40 predicted proteins | sample Coa_R1_10_FD_187157 | JGI IMG/M metagenome (GOLD analysis project Ga0209061, IMG submission 187157) | Surface soil microbial communities from Centralia Pennsylvania, which are recovering from an underground coalmine fire - Coalmine... | ecosystem: Environmental > Terrestrial > Soil >...
CATAGCATCTGGTTACACTCTCACCGTTGGTGGCAATGTAGCATTATCAGTATCAAGTGTAACTGGTGCTGGTACACTTAGCATAGCATCTGGTTACACTCTCACCGTTGGTGGCAATGTAGCATTATCAGTATCAAGTGTAACTGGTGCTGGTACACTTAGCATAGCATCTGGTTACACTCTCACCCTTCAAAACACATCAATATCATCATCTATACTATTTAGTGGAAGCGGTACACTAGAGATTGGTAGCGGTGTGACTGGTGGTTCAGTCTCAACAACAACAACTTATTGGGGATTTTACGTGAATGGCGTTGCTAAATTACCTTTAGGTTCCCTAACTGCACAAGCTCTCTTGTTATTCTCGCCGAACGCATTTAGTGCCGGGTCTACTGGATCTGCGAGTCTTCCAGCAGGCACGTACTATATAACGATTGCTTCAGGTAGTTCTTTGACAATAACAAGTGTATCAGCTATGAATTTCGCAGTAGTCTCAACTTCGTCATCATATAACGTTAATACTGGTAGTGTGACTGTATATGCATTTACATGCTGTTCCGTAAACAATTCCTCTTCTGCAAGCGGTGCAATATCTGTTACTGGTGCCAGTTCTTGTAGCGGTTTTACATTCTAAAATGATAAAACGAACGACAAACCTCGCCCTTCAGGGCGGGGAGGAGGTCAGAGACACAGAAAGATTTAAATAATGTGTAATATATAACATTACACGATAAATATGGTCGGAGAAAGAGATCCAAAAGGAATCCCCATGTATAGAATCCTCGCTTTTCTAAAGAAAAAGAAAGAAGCAAAAACAATAACTGAAATTAGTGAAGAAGCTGATATACCATACAATACAGTAAGGGACAATATATACAAATTACTGGCACTAGGAGCGATAGAGACCAGAGATGGAAAATACATTATCACTGAGAAAGGCAAACAGATGCTAGACGAGTTCATTAAAGAAATTGAAAGGTTAAAGGAGATGGTGAATTCATAATGGCTAATCTAATTACCGCAACCAAGGTCAGTATTGATGACATCAAAGAAGTACCAGAATACAAGGAGTTAATGCCAGAGAATAACAGCTACGAGGAGCTTAAGGGATCGATACAACAGTTGGGCTTCCTAGACCCTATTATAATCAATAAAAACTATGAGATTTTAGACGGCTACACTAGATATAGGATTGCAAAGGAGTTAGGAATTAAGAAAATACCAGTTGAAATTTATGAGACTTCTGGTAGGGAAGAGGAGCTAGATATTATTGCGAGCTTTAATCTTAAAAGAAGGCATTTGAGCAAAGACGAGATAATCACATTAATTGATAAAATTACAGAGAAGAAGAAGGCTCTCAAAACACAAATAACTGAAAAATTTGAAGAACAGAAAAATGAGATCAAAAATGAACAAAATCGTAGCACTAGTGCTACGATTTTACCAACAAATAATGAACAAAATTTGGTCTCCCCAGACCAAATTTTGGTAAAAGATACTGATAAAATTTCAACAAAACAAGAATCTAGAGAGATAAAGGAAGAATTGGAAAGACTAGTACCAGATGTTCAGATAAATGAAAAGACTATTGAAAAATATCTTCAAGTTAAGAAGGAAGTACCATGGCTGGTTCAATATATCGGAGACGAAAAGAAGGGTAAAATAGGGATCCAAAAGGCTTACGATATTTATCGATTATTAAAAGAAAAGAACTTACTAGACCTGGACAAACGCCTCCCTAAATCAGAGCTATCTAGCTTAGTCACTGATAAATACGGTAGGAAAGTCTTAGAGAGAGATGACTTACTGGACTTAATACTACAGCATAAAATGGCAGTAAGCCAAGCTATTAATAAACTTAAAATGGAGAAGAAGGCAGCTAAGTCAAAGAAGAAGTCCAGAGCAGAGGAGATCGAAGAGCTAGAAAAGGAGGAAGAAGGGGAGGAGATCGAGAGTGAGGTGGAACAAAAAGAGGATAGCGGAAGTGATGAGTACCCTTTCGTAGGAGAGTGGCAACAGGCAGCAAAAGAGGAAGAACTTCAGCAGAACGTTAAAAACGAAGTTAAAATAGTTGAAATTGGTGCTGATAGTGTTATAGAACAAGCTAGTGTAATCAGAGATGAAATGTTTAAAACGTCTCTTTCAAAGATAAAAGATAAACTGTCTGATAAAGAGATTCAAAGACTGGTCTCAGTATGGGAGAATTTCACTAATGCGTTTGTTGCAGTGTCCAATTACTTCTGGTTCAATGCGGTACCTATATTGCGTAGATATATGACGCAAGAAGAAATAGAGAAACTCTTCTACGAATTTGCAAAAAGTAATATGAAATTTTATAGATGGGATGAAATTCACCACGGCGAAATAGATTACAATAAAGTTCTTAAGAAGTTCAACGAAGAGTTCTATGGAGAGAAAGAAGATGAACAGTAAAATGGTATATGTTGTTACCATTCAAAATCTAAAAGGCGGAGTGGGTAAAACAACATTAACGGCAATTCTGGCATTGGGTCTTGCCGAAAAATATAGGGTTTTATTAATTGATCTAGATTCACAGACCTCATTAACACAGATATTTTTATCAGAAGAGGCTAGGGAAAAGATAATAAAAGAAGCACAAACGGATAACGATCCTACTGTGATGGCTATATTACGTGATAAAAGACCAAAGATTTACACTTTTAGTTATACATCAGTTACTAGAAAAACAATAAATGTTGATATTATCCCTGGATCTTTAACTGGACATTTAGATGCAGTGTTTGAAGGGAAGATCCCACTACGCGATCCTTTTGTAATGAAACGATATATTAATACTATCAATAATACTTATGACTTTATATTGATCGACAACGCTCCGTCAGACTTCTTATCGTTAACACCCTCACTTGTTGCGTCAGACTACGTATTGGTACCAGAGGACGGTACCACGGAAGCATTTACAGCAGCACAGTTATTTTTGTCATATGCTTTGCCTAAGTATATATGGACTTTTTCACCAACCCCTAAAGTATTGGGCGTGGTACTAACCAAAGTCAGGAGCAGTGCGGAGAGACTGTTATTGAAACATAATGCACGATTGGAAGCATATTTAGAAGATTTCCCGCAAGTTAAGAAATACATTCATTATCGTCCTTTGTATTTTGGAGCGGATGCGAAAGACCCAAGAGATTATATTCTGTCGTCAAACAAACAGTTTCTAGCGGATTTAATATGGAGTTCAGATTACACTAAAGCACCAATTGCCGAAGTCTATGACAAATTATTCGTCGTAGATAAAAAGCTCCAGCCCGACATCTACGCTTTTTTATTCAAAGTTCTGCGGAATATTCCATATGAGCTTGTTAGAAGGATTTTACAAAACGAACGACAAGCCTCGTCCTTCTAGGGACGGGATAAAAGTTTTTATTTTTTACAGCCATTAATTCTTTGATCAATATGGAGATAACAGCTACACAAATTGTTGGATTCATTTTCATTGCTGCAGGGTTAGCGATGTTATTCATGAACGTTGTAGGTGTAGTTGAAGGAATAGCATCACTAGTATTATTATTTATAGGGTTATACTTCGCTGGAATACTAAAGTGAAGCGTTTTTATGAATATAGATGTTCTTATTTCTTTAATTATAGGTGCAGGTATATTAATTGTTCTTATAATACTTTATGCATTAGGTGATCTACCAAAATTAAAAACCTTCGGTAGAGTATTGTCAGTCATTGGCGGTACGTCTGCATTTGCTGGAGCATTGTTGATGTAAAACCAGTCAAAAATTTAATCTCAAAAAATTATTTATTCATATGGTAGCTGTTCCGGTAAAGAAGAGTTCATCATCAGCCAGTCCATCGCCTAGTCCATCACCATCACCCTCGCCAACACCGTCTCCTAGTCCGCCATCTAAGCAAGAAATTAGTGAGAAACTCAAACAACTAAGAACTAACTTTAGTTGGGAAGAATTAAATAGATTAAGAGAAATGTTTGAGTTCTTTGACTCTGTTATTTCTCCAATGCATAAGAAATACAGAATTGAACCCAAAATTACTGCTTATTTCCTTTCAGAGCTTACGTCCAATGCGTTAAATATTATGATTAATAAATCATATCAAGAGGCACCTAGGGGGTTAAGCATTGACAGTGCAATTTCTATTATTGACGAAGAACTTCCCAAAATTATAGAAAAGTCTAGTAAAGAGGGAGTTTCTACGGAGAATATAGCGGCTGTATGGGATCTAATAAAGCGTATGGCGAGGGCGTTGAAGTAATGGAGGAGTGTGTTAAACCGATTTACGTTCATATTTACGCTGAAGGTCATTTGATAGATTACCCTAATATCCCTGTATACCTTGGGATGTATAATGGTAGTTATCTTGTGATAAATTCAGTTACAAGATACCCAATATCGGTTGCAGAGAAGGAAGTTGTTGCATTAGTTTTTGCAAGAGCCAGAAAACTACGTGAGACCAGAAAGGCGATTATATCAAGGATATTAAAAGTTGATACTGATTTGTGGAATTGGGGTGATATATTCCTTGTTGAGTCAAATGGCGGAATATATCCAATAAATGAACTCCAGAATCCTTTCAAACTCAAGCCTTTTAAACAAATGCTTTCGAGACTTCCTAACTTTTATTCGAACGAGGAATGCGTAATAGCTTTTGATAGGTGCGAGAAATTCCCTCTTTACGTTAATTTAGAGTTATGTATATATGACGGTTTTCATTTCTTTGTTCTAAAACAATTTAAAGACGGGCTAGTATATATTACTCAATCCCCTCGCACTTTTACAAAAAATGGGGGTTAAGGGGGCGTAAAGCCTCGCCCTTCCAGGACGTGGAGGAAGTCAGAAAGTGGTAAAATATAAAAATTTTCAGCTGGAGTTCTATAGGGGTGCGGATCTATCTCATTTCCTCAGGCATTTATCAGAGTTACTGCGAATACTGGGTACCAGCAATCTTCAGCTCTTTTTGCTTTAGGGAACGGTGATGTTGGTGTAGTGAGTATGCAATATCCTGGTCCTGAATTTTACAGTGAACAATATACATGCGGATTGCCTTGGTACGATTCTTTTCTGACCACTACTCTCACTTTCTATGTTACGTTAATAGGAGAACCTAATTCACAATATAAAATTGCTGGTGAACCGGTGTATTATTCAATACCTACAGCCAACGGTTGTACTCCAGTACAAATAACGTTCCCAACTTATACTTTTAATACCGACAGCAATGGCTTTGGATGCGTTACATATACGATGACAATACCCAACGTACCAACACCTGATTATAGAGGTATAATAATAACTGGGCCAGGCATTTCACCGCAAATACCCTTATTGATTAATTTCCAAAACGTTTTCCCATTTTATTTCACCACTATTACCGTATATCCAAATCAGCAGATATGCGGTACTACACAAAGCGGCTCAACTTTATGTGTCACGTTACAGCAGATGGAGGCTACAATTCCTTATTTGTCTAATACATCTGGCAGTCAAGCAGTTCAGTTAAGTCCGCCAGCACCAGCGTTAAGTAGAACTGGTACGACTTTTTCCATAACGGGAAAATTAAATAATAACTTTATGGATATAATTCAGAAGATTGTGGGGAGATAAGTATGGAGACGAAAACTCTTGTAGCAATAATAGCAATAATAATAGCTGCAGTAGCACTCCTCTTATACTTAATAGAAGTTAAGAAAATATTTGTTAGTGTAGCAATCTCTGGTGTTACCGTCACTCTATCTAATTCAAATCCAACAGGTTCGGTTACTATACCGATTACTGCCAATACACAAACTACCATTCCCATAACATTCTCTATTTCTAATGCCAATCCTAACGCCACTTACACTATAACTTTTGCTAATCAGAATTTTACGTTATCCACAGATTCCTCAGGAAGCGGTAGTCTTCCAATTTCATACAACGTTAATTTAAGTTGTAGTGGGGCATATTTACCTTTGATCTTCAATATAACTGGACCATCGATATCTAATAATAATAATAACCAATTTACGCTAATAGTATATCTGCAGGTCTCATAAGGGGGGAGTGGAACTATAAACTATATTATACTTACTTTTGGTGTTTTCATATTAGCTATTGGCATCGGTTTTCTTATATTCGCTAGTTTATTGAAAATTTAATTGACCAAATAAAATATTTTTTAAGTGGTATTTTAGTGCACTCGTTGATATACCAAATAGATCTGTTACATCACATCCGTATATAAAACCAGCTGAAAATGTTAGTAATACGTCTAATCTCCCAGAACCAAAAAACGAAATGAATTTTTTCAGAGTTACCTGAGCTTCGTTCTCGTTTATGTCACAATACTCACATATACGTTTGATACATACATCCAAATTCCATTTAAATTTCATATTAAGTTTTCTACTTATTTTTCTGCTTATATACAAAACAGAATTCGGATCCAGCTCAAAAAAATCTACTATGTCACCAACAGTTACACAATATCGCCTTCCCACGAGATGTAGTAATACGAAAAAATACTCATCGTCGTCTATGTTGAGCTCCTTGTATAGCTTTGCGGTTTCTCTCAAGTAATTTTCTGGATTATCAATCTCACATTTTCTCTCCTTTAAAAATTTTAAAAAATGATTTTGTTTATATATGAGGAAATCTGCAAGTTTCATTAGAACCCCTAACATTCTTTTTCTACTATTATATTATTTGAGATATCTTTTATTATGTCTAACAGGAGTCCTGTAAATGCACCTTGAATCGGGTTCTTCGGTAAACATACATGTAATTCCACGTCTTCTTTTTTCTGATTGCTGAAGACTAGATTCAAGAAATCTTTGTTTACTATTTTATATAACAGTTCTTTAATTTTGTTGAGATCGACTTCTTCCTGCTTTTGTAAAACCATCATAGCGTCTCTCAGCGATTTTAGATAACCAAAAGGATCTTTCATGATTTCATCAACGTTCAGAAAACTTTCTAGATCCATTACTTTGTCATATTTATCTTTCTCTTTATTAGGACATTTAGGGAAACAAATTAAGGCTTTCATTCGATTTACCTAAGAAATTTTTATAGGGGGCTGGTATTTAACTTTTCGCCGTCGTTAATGGTTTCCGATAAACCGTGAATTTTACAAAAACTGGGGGTTAAGGGGGCGTAAAGCCTCGCCCTTCCAGGGCGGGGAGGAAGTCAGGTTATTTTTAATATATATTAGATCAACGAATCTATGTTTTTTCCCATCTTTATAGTAACGTAGATTTATTGTCCCTGGGATCCTCAAGATGTTAATATGATTGCTACTTACTTTTGGATCTGGCTCAAGACCTGTTTTTTTCACACACTCCACCAGTTTCGCTTCTTCCTTTAACCACTGTTCTTTACTAGTGACCATTTTATCCAATTGCTTATATATATGAAGACCACCACCAGAAAATACTACCATGTCTGGCTCGCATCTTATAACATTTTCCAAATGTTTTTTTGCAAATTCCTTTGTTTCTTTTTCATTTTCAACATTAATGTAGTGTTTGAAATCAATATCAACAAATGTCCAATATGTGCCTCCAAATGTGTCTATTCTATACATATCTGATGTAAAATACGCTGGGCAAATGTACCAATTGTTTGCAAACGCTTTTCTTATTTTTTCAAGTACTTCATCTAAGTTAGTTAAATACTCTACATAATCAATTTGGTTATATCTATTTCTAAATTTCTTATGCGAATAATAAGGTGAAAATATATGAACGAAATTATTTTCATTATTATTCATTCCGAAAACATAAAACCACCTTTCTATTCCTTGTTCAAGATACGGTTTTAGCAATGTTTTTAAGAAGATAATTGTGTTTTTATCCATCTCTTCTATTAATTGGAAGAAGGGGTTAAAAAGTTTTCCGTGAAATGACAAAAAAATGGGGGGTTAAGGGGCTGTATCCTTTCTCACGTTAATAGAAATCTTTTTATATCTATTTATAATAAAAAATTATTGATAAAGGATGATCTCTCACATCGATGTGGGCTATGCCCAAAAGGGTGGGAGTGATTACAGAGATGTGAGCCCCGTGCCGTTGGGCTCGAAGGAGTCCCATGACCCACCTAAAAGGTGGTTGAGGGCTAAGTCCCTATACTCGATCATGAATGATCATAAAATGATTGAAATGAAAGTGTAGGGACAAACGGTAAAGTTTTTTAAACTCAAACAATTATAATTATTATAAAAAATGGGGGTTGATATGTTCGTAGGTGAGTGTAAGAACGGTGTGTCTTTTGCTAAAGTATTACCTTTTGAAATTATCAAACTCAGAGACGTTTTGCCATTCGAAGAGGACGAAATTGAAAAATTATCAGTTGATATATCTACACATATGAATGGCAATACAGTATTGCCATCTGGGTACGCAGTAATGTGGAAATGGAGTACTACTCCCACGAATCATTTCATAATTGTATGGAAACAAATCAGCGGTATGTCAGCTCAGCAATCAGTGGAGATAGATAAGGTGAAGAAATTATGATAAAGAAGACTGCCGAAGTTAAGGTAAAGGAAAACGAAGACATCTCCCCTCATGTTAATGAGTTTATAAAGGACTATATTCATGATAAAGACATCCATGATGCTGCGGTATCAACACCTTTGACTCGCCTAACAGAAGATGGAAAAAAATACGCTTTATGGATCGGGAGGAATGCTGCAATATTTGCAATTAGAAAAGACAAGACCAAGGTAATGATAGGTTTAATCAAAGCAAAAAACATGACAGAACTTACAGAAGAACTTAGAAAAGTCGGTATAGAGATTCAAGGTTTTACTGGAATCACAGAAACATATTGGAATGATTTAAAAGCGTGTCTATATGCTGCAATGAATATAGAAGATACGGACGTTAAAGAAGAGGCAGAAGGTTCGGAAGAGAAAGAGGAAGAAGAGGATGAGGAGAGTAAGGAAAGATCAGAGCAACCGGAACTACCATTTGAAAGTACCGATTTTGAATCGATGTCAGATCATATAACTGGTTATATAAAAACTGGAAAAGAACTGGAAGAAACAACAAAAAAGCAAAAAAGGAGTGGACCAGCAGGTGTAACTTTCTAGACTAATTTTTATTTTTTTATTGCCAAAGTTCTAACGTATGGATAAAGAGTTGGAATCTAGGTTAGACCAGATTCAGCAAAAACTGCAGACGATAATAACTGAGTACCAAAATTTAAAAAACGAAGTAGATAAACAAGAAGAAATATTGTTTGGTGGTAAAAACACTAAACCTGGTCTCATGTCCAAAATGTTCTTATTGGAGGAACAGATTAAAATGCTTAGTGAAAAAATCGATGATACAACAAATACACTTTCTCTTAAAATCGACGAGTTGCAAAGGCAGTTAAACAAATCAAATACGAGGACGATGCTCTATATATTAACAACAATAAGTATATTAGATGGTTTAATTTCAATATTATTATCTATGTTTCATTAATATCTATTACAAATGTTTTTGTTCTAGTTTTGTCTTTCCTTTTTTGCAGTAGTATTTTTTCGTAGACGTCATTAGGTACAAGATAATATCTGTTCAAAAACAATATCACTTTTTCTCTATCCTTACTATCTACTATATACCTCAAGTCTGTTTGGCGTATCTGCTTATATTTGTTTGTGACGAATGCTTTCCCAAAATGCATAATTACAGTGTAATCGAGCATACCGAATATTTTTGCATGTTCCACATTCATCATTACAATGTTGTTTTCCTCTACATATTTCCTATATTTCACAAAGGTCTCTATATTTTTATAAAACAACTCATTTTTTCCACATATCTCATTATCCTGTTCTGTGAGAAAGATTCCAGATTCTGAAGTTATTACCAATAATTCCTTTTTATTTAAATTGTATTTATTTTGTATTTCAGCAATTGGTATGCATTTGTTGCTCATAATTGAATGTGTGAAAGATTAATTTTTAAATTTATCTTCCCGACCCCTGCCCTAGAAGGGGCGAGGCTTGTCGTTCGTTTTGTCAGAGAAACGAAAACTTTAAAAACAGTTGTGTATCATTATAGTGTGATGAAGATAGCTGTATTCACTATAAAAGGAGGAGTAGGAAAGACCGCATTAGTTCTTTTATTAGGTCTGGCATTTGCTACCGAATTTAAGAAAAAAGTATTGTTGGTTGATACAGACTTACAAGCAGACTTATCATATAGAATTTTAGGTGATTCACTTTCCATTTATTCAATTTTCAGTGAAGAACATTACGGTATAGGAAGATTTTCTTCGATACCAAACTTACGTGCAAAACCAATCAATATTATGGATAACCTAGATTTAATTCCTATGGAGCATGACGCCTTTATTAACGTTGATCAACAAACTATAATGAGAAAACTTTCCGCTTTACCAGAAGGTTATGATATAATATTGATAGATACTCCACCCTCATTTGATAGAGTGTCCGCTGAAGAATTGTTAAGGAATGTCGATGCATATTTTTCAATTGTTGCACCAGCAAAACCGTCCATAAGAATTTTAAACGCAGAACTGAGGCTCATTTTGCCAATGTTACTTGACAAAATTAGAAATATCCCGTACTTTATCGGTATTATAAAGAACAACATTTATTCTACGAATTCCAGAGAAATGTCCTCTGCAATATCTATGCTCAATGACATCTGTGATACTTTAAAGTCAGTTCCTCATCATACTCCTTGTGTATTTACTAATGAAATAGCGAGAAGGCAAGCAATTCTTAATTATGATAGTTTTGCGTTTCTTATCAAGACTAAGAACACTATGTCAATATCTAGGTCACTTAGTAATACGAAAGCTATCAGTGTAGCTCAAGAGTTTTTGTATCGTTTGCAGAAATATATGGCGTCGAAAGAAGAAGAAGCGGAAAACTTAAAATATTAAAAATGAGGAGTTAGTAGATATGAGTCAACAACCTACTGTAAAGGTCGAGTTTGAGGGAAAGGCCAAAATAGGCGAGATTATGGGAGTTTTCAAAGCAATACAATTAAAGCCAGAAGACCTCTCTAATCCACTAGCATTTCAAATGGCACTTTCCAGAATATATTCAGAGTTGATGAACATATTAAATCAAAGACAAGAGATGCATTATGTAGCCGATGTAACATTTACAGATTCTATGGGCAATCCGATAAGTATAGGAGTAGATTTTGGAGATAAAATACCGCCCTTGAGCAAAAAGGAAGTTAAGGCGAAGATAACTATAGAATTTTACGATGAGGAATGAAAAATGAGTGAAGGACTAGGAGAGTTATTTCAGAAGTTTGTGTTGGAAGCATTACCTAAAGCTGTTGAGTTTGTCGAGAGAGAGGACATTAAGAATTTACTTGAACTCGTAGGTAAATCAACGAAATCCCCGCCTGTTGTTGATTCAGTAGAATATGATGAAGAAACACGTGAAGTTTACGTTAAGATAAAATTAGAGCCGATTTTAGGTGTAGATGTTAAGCAATATGCCGACGCAGTAGATACAGTGGCAAATTTAGTTTTAGATTTGTTAAAAAATTTATTTAGTAATGAATAATTCTCCTTTGACAAAACAAGTGAGCTACCCCGCCATTTAAAGCGGCTGTATCCTTTCTCACGTTAATAGAAATCTTTTTATATCTATTTATAATAAAAAATTATTGATAAAGGATGATCTCTCACGCCGATGTGGGCTATGCCCAAAAGGGTGGGAGTGATTACAGAGATGTGAGCCCCGTGCCGTTGGGCTCGAAGGAGTCCCATGACCCACCTAAAAGGTGGTTGAGGGCTAAGTCCCTATACTCGATCATGAATGATCATAAAATGATTGAAATGAAAGTGTAGGGACAAACGGAGGAAGTCAGCTTCTAATGTATAAGTATAGGAATATTATCAGAACAATAGCAAAGATTAATGCGAATATTATTAACAACGTTGTTGATGGAACACTTGGGGGTGGTGATGATGGGATCGGAGTAGGAGTTGGACTCATAATACATACCTCTACTGTACCTCCTTGATAGAATGGTCCCCAATTTACACTTACCGTGATAACGTCTCCTGCATTAGCGGAAACACTAGCAGATCCTCCAGAACCATTAAAAGAAGCTACTTTAGTTCCATTTAGGTAGATTACAAAACTCGATGGTGGATTTCCGCTGACTGTTGTCCCAGATATATTATAAGTACCAGATATTTGTACAATATAAATCATTATTCTCGTACTTCCTCCAAGAAATTGAAAGCCGATTGAGAATCTACAGCATGCTGGCGAGCCTTGACATGTTGCCCCATTGGCACATGAACAATTAGTGCTACTCATTCTTTCCCACGTTTTTTAGTACCTAAAAATTTTTATATTTTTCCGTTATGTTTATGATGAGGTGTTATGGCGGAATCTAGACCAAGCAGGACAGAGTTAATATTAATTTTCGTTATATTTATTGTAATAATTATATTGATCTTCCTACTCTTAACCAGAAAGACAACCAGTATTGTGTCACCAACTCCAACACCTCCTCCAATATCTTCACCAACACCATCACCAACACCTTCTCCAAGCCAACCAATAACAGTAACTTCATTCGTAATTCCAAGTGGTTGTACGGACGGATATTGTTGGGGTATGATAACTTTCAATTCCGGTATTACTGGAACATTAACACAAGTAAATACTGTTTATTCTAATGGGTCAACATACTCGTGGAATGGAAGCTATACAGTAACTCAAGGAACAAATACTATCTGGTTAGATGATTGCTTGCCGTGTAACCATTTGAGCTGCAACCCTCCAGGACAAATAACGTCACTAGTATTTGTAATCAATGGAACCCAGTATACCGTGTCTGTGACACCTACAACAGGGAATCCGTTAGCTACTGTACCGTCATCAAACTCACAAAAATTCATAGGGGGTGCTTGTTAACTCGCTCTTCACATTTTTATTTTTTTAAAAGTTAAGTACTTGTAGGTGCAGTTGTTGTCTGCATGCCCTGGGACTTCCCTTCAAGGTACAACATCCTCCTCATGTTTGTTAGGTAATTGTCTCGCCCCCATTTTGCAATTTAAAACTATGACTTCTGGCGTGGCAACATTTACGGGTGCTTCAACCTGTAGTGCAACATTTGTAGTTGAAGTTAATAAGAACGTTGTAGCTGAGTTTTTGCAAGGACAGTCAGTGAATATATCGTTATCTTCAGATCAGTTTGTAGAAGTTTTTGCTAGACTCCCATCCACAGTTTCAGCATGCACTGCAGATGCTTATGTTTGTTATACTGGTCAAATTTCTGGAAATGTTCCTCCTCCTTCGTCTGGAAACCTAACTTTAATTCTGATAATAGTGATAATAATTCTTGTTCTTTTTGTCATACTTCTGTTTTTGAGGTAGGAATTCGTGTTAGGGACAAGATAAGATTTTTATTTTTTTAACTGACATTTTAGTTGAGGGAAAATGGATATAGATAAGAAATGGATATATGTCATCCTTGGGATTGTGGCTGCTGCAATAGTAGTATGGTTCATATTAACCAAATTTGTATTTAAGCAGCAAGCACTTCAAGTACCTCCGCCAACTCCAACTCCAACTCCACCTACTCCATCCTTACCGACATTTACTGTACAAAGCGGTTCATATTTAGCTAATTTCGCTGGTATGCCAGTTACTATAGTTTCATCTCCTCCACAGTTACAAATAGGAGATAGCTGGTGGGTTGCTGTACAAACACCAAATGGTATATTGGTGCTTATTCCGTTTCCAATAAATGTTGCTCAACAAAAAATTTCTCAAGGTCTATTGACACCTCACAGCATTTATACGGTTCAAGTTGTACCGACTAGTGTATCAGCAGAGATGAAAATGGAGTCAACCGCTTATTATGCTTCTTATGGCACTCAAACTGTAACATTAACTGCTGGAGTCCTTAGGGATATAATAAGGGATAATAAGTCCTTATTCACTCAGTTATATCAAGCAGTTGTATCGGATAACTTGCCGCTAGTCAATCAAATCCAATCCTCACTTGCAGCTAATCCTCAATTACAACAAATAGCGAAAGTCCTCTCTATACCAGGAAACATGGCTGCCCCATTAGCCATAACCTATAATACGGCTATGACTTTAGGTATAGTTCCACCACAAATACAAAGTTATATAACCAATTCGTCTGCAGTAATAATTGACTTTGGCTACGTGTAGTCATTTAATAATTTTACCATTTTTTCAATGACGTTTTGCCAATGATATACCTTACGTAATTTCGGAAGTAATTTTTTAAGTCTGTTTATCTCTTTTTCATAATTCTGATATACATAGTCAATTTTGTCTATGAGATCTTCCATAACTGGGACATATCCACCTCCTATATGGTATTCTAGTAGATGAGGAGGTAACAAGATTCTGTTTGTATATATGCTTTTGACCGTGATTGTAGGCAGTTGTGAAAAGATAGGATGATCAGTAGTTATTACGATTGCCCCAGTGAACAATGCCTCCAGAGCAGTCAACTCAAATGCACCGCCTAATATCGGCAGTACATAAATCGCTATTTTTTTGTAAAAGTCTAACATGTTTTCTAATTTGCCTAAAATTTCAGCATTTGGTATCTTAAAATCTAAAGAGTCTGGGAATATCTTTACGACTTTAGGGTAATTTATTTTGTTCATAACTTCTAATGCTATATATGAACCTTTTCGTACAAATTGCTCGTTTGTAATCGATATATAAAATCCTAACTTTTTATCGTTTCTTTCGATTAATGGTAGGTCACACCCATGAGGAATGACGTGAATAGGGACGTAAACACCACCCCTTTTAAGTCCCCATGCGGAGAATTCAGTCGGTGTTATTACCAGGTCACAATTTTCATTTAATATTGTTGCCATTTTCTCAGATATTCTATCAGTATCCGAGATTTCTGCACAAGCTATTACACCATCTCTTTGTTTATCTGGTTTGAAATTTTCCAGCATAGCGACTGCTTCGTGCAATATTGTTACATCTGTCTCTTTGTAATAATTATCTGTAATGTAGTACATTGTGGCGACCACATCGTCTCTTAGGTTCATATAATGAACCCATTTCTGTGTTATAAAATTGAATGAGACAAACGCGGGCTGTGTTATAACTTTAATTTTTAACGGTTTCATACGGAAAATATTAAAAATCCCTGTTTATAAAACTGTTTAATGGCATCAAACGTTTTGGTAGGGATTCCTTATCATGTATCTGATGATAAATATTATCTTGACACTACTCTTTTGTCAATACGAGAGAAACTAGGTAAAGACGTTGACATTCTCATAGTTTCAGATGAAGGTACACCTACACTTTCAGTCCCTACGAAAGCATATCAAACTCATGTCCAAGGTCATGGTGTAGGTAAAGCTAGGAACACCGCTGGTCTCTACGCGTATTATAATAAATACGACTGTCTCATTTACATGGATTCACATATGATTATTATTTCCGACGATTACTTGAGGATTTGTAATAGTAAGATAGGTCATCCTAAGATCGTTTTAGCGGAGATATATGACGGTCCTATGAAGGACATTTTAAAGTATATTATCCCTCCCATGATAGATAAGAATAGATACACCCTTAGTTCATTTTTAGATAAGAACACGTGGAGATGGGCGTATATATACTCTACAATGACTAACAAAACCGTCATGACCACAGAACCTTCATACGCGTTAAGTCGTGAGGTTATTGATGCATTAATTCAAGCACAGGGAAAACTGACCTTAGCCGAATATTGGGGTAAAGAAAGTTTCGATCTGACAATTTCCGCAGCAAGGCTAGGATATACGATAGATATATATCCAAATATAGAGATAGCACATATATATAAAGTAGGTTCCCCTTCATGGTCTTCAAGGTTTACTGAAACCAGATGTGTACATGAACCATACTGTGGAGTACTATCTGGTTCAGTGTATCGTAACGGTATTAAATGGGGTGACTGTGTGTTTGCATTGAAGCATTATTCGGATATAAGTAGGCTGCCAGTTGATATAAACGTCTGTGAAAAAGTAAAAATATATGATAGTGATGCTATGGCAAGGATAAGACAATTTAATTCTGTAGCAAAATATACGTTAGACGATGTGTATAAAAAATTGTCAGAGTTTTTAAGGGGTGCAAGCTACGGTTTTATATAAAGTCCCGCACTTCTATAGAGTTGCAGCTGAGAGTTTTTATACCTTTCTATAGCCGTCCGCATCTGTCGGCAACCTCACTTATTCACGTGGGGGTGCGTGCCCCACAGGTCGCGGGTCTACCCCTTGCGGGGAACCCCGCTTAAGAATATAGACGTGTAGAAGAATTTAAAGTTTTTGGGTTAGCTTTCCTGTCCTCTTCCCGCCCTGGAAGGGCGGGTAGCTCACTAGCTGACCTCCTCTCCACCCTGAAGGACGAGGCTTGTCGTTCGTCTTGTAAAAATTTTTAAATTTTTATTCCATTTTCATCATATGTCGTGTACCTGTGTTCAAGGACAGTGCGATAACGTAAATAACTGTTATATATGCGTGAATTCTATAGGTTTCCAATTTCCTTCTGGAAATCTGATTCTTCAGCAATTCACAGCTCAAATACCAGGTGCATATACTGTAACAGCTAAGATATTAAGCGGAAATCCGCCAAGTAACTTTCAAATAATTGTAAATGGGAATATCTTGTCTACAATACCTGGAACTGGTGGTCAAGCAACTGTGCCAGTGCAGATTAATGATCTCGTTCAAGTGCAAGTTTCATGGGGTTTTAGCTATAATGGCGGGTCATTTGAAATAATAACATGCCCACCGCAAGTACAATCTCCAACTCCTGTACCGAGTGCACCGAGTTATTTAATATATGTATTAATTGCCGCAATCATTGCACTTGCTTTATTAATAATTGTAAGAATATTAAAATTGCAAAAATTTGGGGGTTAAGGACTTCTTAACGCGAAAACTATCTGTTGAAACTCTCTAGAAGTGCGGATAAATTTAAATTTTTAATGTTTAAGTATTTTTATGAGGATTTATGGTTCACTTTAAACGACAGATTAATGTAAAAGTTTCACCTGGTACTTCACAAACTATAACTATTAGTCCATCACAGTTAGTTTCCATAGACGCATCTGGCAACGGTTCGTTAACTATAACTTTCGCTGTACCTGTGCCTCAGTCTTTATCATCTTTCGCTACTTCATCTAATACAGTTACCATACCAGTTATCGGTAAAGTTTCTTTAGTATTGTCCAATGTTACTAAGATCGTTGTTTCAGGGGCACTTGCAGTTAAAATAGACGAACAAGTTCAAGGTATTTTAGTAACACCTAGCCAAATAAAAATCGACGTCCCTTCGTTTTCAAACATTTCAGTTAGTGTTTCGAATAATTCAATAGCATCTGTTACAATTGACGGTCAGCCTGTAGGTCCAGTAAATGTTATCAATGTCGGATTCGAACCTATTACGTTTGTAGGATCTGGCGTTTCATTTAGTGTGCAAGATTATGATCCGATAACTGGATTACCAGTCGGTCAACCAGTCGCGGTTAATTTACCATCTGGAACTTCGGAATCCGAATATCCTACTGGAAGCCAGATATTAGCCAGTAGAACTGGCTATATCATAATAACGAACGTTTCTGGTTCAGGATACTTTTATATATTTAAGGTCAAACCCCCAATAATTACGGGATTAGGATGAACGAAAAACTGACCTCCTCCCCGCCCTAAAGGACGAGGTTTGTCGTTCGTTTTATCAGAATATTTTTAAATATTTTTGCTCAATCTAATCTTATGAGTATAGGCGAGGAAAATAGACGTATATGTATGCAAATTCCCCAATGTATTGGTTGGTCTAATACAAAGAAACGTATCTATGTAAATAGTCCAGTTTACGTTCCTGGAGTGGAAACTTTTGTGACCTCTGGTAGATTTAAGACTTTTTCACAAGGTATCTTTGCAGGCGTCCCTATAGGTGGTATATGCGGAAATACGTATTATTTAGGTACTCTAAGTTTTTTCGCTGTCGATAACAGCGGCAATTATTATGCCATAACAGATTCTCACGTTGTCCCTTGTTACGATACTGTGTATTTTCCTTCTCCTTTATTAAAAATAAACCCTTCATATACTACTGAGAATATTCCTATAATTAATCCAGTACCAATAGGGACAGTAATATATAGGTCAAACATTAACACGACATATGTGAACTTAGATATGGCAGTGATCAAACTTTACAGTGACATCGTCCCCTATACCATCACTTACGGTAAAATGCTCCCGCTATTTTTTGACGTTCCTAATGAATTGGAACCAGTAGTCAAAGTAGGAGCTAGAACTTCTCTTACTTCTGGTATTGTCATTGATCAATCGGCCACATTTAAGATTCTAAACGTTTATGGCAACCTAATTTACTTCACTGGTTCTTTGTTTCAGCTACCTAGCGAAGAAGGAGACAGCGGCGGCCCCGTATTTGTAGGGAATTCCATTGTCTCAACAATTGTTGCTGGAAATGGACAATTTGCCATAGGAAACGATATATTAAATGTTATCAGCACTTTGAGAAGTTTAGGACTAAGGTTATATGTTTCTAACAACAAGGCAGTTTTATATCTAGCGGCTATTCCTCCGATAATTACGGGTACTCTTCTTACTGCTCTCTCATTCATTCTCAGTTGAATTTTTAAGCGACTAAAATATCTAATTTTTTGTGGAAGAAGAAAGACTCAGTAGAATCAAACTGGTTGCCGATGAATTCTTTAATTATCTATTAAGTAAGTATAAAGAAGGTCAAATATCTGTCAGGCTTGCAGAAATAGAGGAACATATATGGAATAAATACGGAGAAAGGCTATTTAAAAACAGACTTTCAGTAAACGCATATGTTTCATACGTCGCTAGACACTTTCAAAGATACGGCGTGATAACTTTAGTTAAAGAGATTGGGGAAAAGGGGTACAGAGCATCTCTCACTTTATCATATATCAATTCAATGTTCTATAAACCCTCAAGGAGGCGACAAACTTGAAGATATATAGCGGAAATAGTTACGCTACTTTGACTTTAACTACTGGAGGAGGTTTTATAGCTACAGTAGGGCATTTCTTCAGAGGAGAGCCTTTATATTTGGAAGGAGGGATAAAGGTTGTCAAGGTCGAATTATCAACCGCTTATGATTATTTCATAGGTTTTTCCGAATATAAGAAACCAACTAACATAGGCGTTGTCAATCTTGATGTAGGTGATACCGTGATCATAAGGACAGACAATAGGGACATCGCAGTTAAGATAGTTGAAGCTTTACCATTCGGCAAATATTACAGATATAAATTTACTCCTAGAGCAATTTCAAATGGCGATAGTGGTTCTCCAGTAATTTATGAGGATATGGTAGTTGGGTATGTAACTCATGACAACGCATTTAGTTCAATTGCCCCAATTTTAGAAGCATTATATAAATGGGCGAAAAAACTCAGTAGAGCTTCTCAGCACCATTGAGCATGGAAAAGCTTTTATTTTTTCACCACCCTTTTTTCATTGATGCAGTATGGCTAGAAAAAGAGGTTATAGAGGTACCATAGGTAGAATACTAGCACACGGTGGGTCATTAGATGTAGCATTAGAAAAAGCTGCTGAGGATTGGATTACTGGTGTAAGTAATGCAAAAGCAAATTATGAGGCAGGTTTAGGAGAATACATAGCATGGTATATACCAAAAGTTGAAGGCGAATATCAAAACATATTAGATTCGACCCCAGATTATTTCGCTGATACTAACAGATCACTGAGAGAACGAACGGCAACACAAATAATGGAGATCACTCATCAACTTGCTCAGGAGTGGAAGAAAGAGAGAGCTAAAAGGATTATAGCAGCGAAGACTGGTCAACTGCAGAAGAGTGGAGGCTACGGTGGTTATACAATGCGTTATGGCCGTTCTGGCGGTGCTGCTTCCAAAGAAACTCCTAAGAAGGTCGTATCAGAAGTAAGATTATGATAAAGCAAACGACAAGCCTCGTCTTTAAAGCGAGGAGGAGATCAGCACATAAAATAAAGCGATAAGTGATTTTTTTGAGTTTAAGAACTTCTTTTCTTATTGCTCTTATTATTCTTGTGGCTATCATTATTGTGACTTACTTTATTGTGACATTATATATTAATTCACTAAATCAACAAGCCCTCCAAAGCACGTTTAAGATGTAAAACCCAACAAACTGACTTCCTCCCCGCCCTGGAAGGGCGAGGTTTGTTGTTTGTTTTGCCAGAAAAAAATTTAAGTTTTCAAGCTATAAGAGCTATGATCAAATTGACCAGAAGACAGAAAATTGTGCTTGCTATAATTGCAGCACTTATAATTATAGCAATTCTAATTTATTTAATATTCGTAAAAAGAGTATTAGCAGTAACACCACCACCATCACCTACTCCATCACCAACTTCAACACCTACTCCAACACCATCTCCAGTGTTAAATCCAGTTCTGATAGTATCGATGTCAGCATCTTAACAAAAATTTTTAAGTGAAAATTTTTTAGTAATAAACTGGTGTTGAAAGATGACCGAAGAAATTATCACAAATAAACTTTATCGTATTACACAAGTAATAGGTTTTTTAGATTCACTCTCGGCGTTAGTTACAGATTTACTAGAAAATACAATAGAGAAAGATAAAGCAGGAAAGGAGATTCTTCCATACGTTGAAAGTTTTTTATTAATTACAAGTAAGAGACTCGGATATAGTATAATCTTGGTTCTGCAATCTTATAGAACACTTAGGAAAGCATACCGTATCACTGATTACGTTCATCCAGAGGAGTTTGTTGATTTTTTGCCAGTAGGTATTGGTAGTGCTTTTGTTACACAACCCATATTAAGTACATTGTTTACATATTTTTTATCACCAGTTAACTTCTATATTCCCTATTCGACGTTTGACCTTGAGGTCTATCAATTAGTTAGAAAAAATAAGGAGATTAGCTCTAACCAGCTGAAACAACGTTTAGTTACATCTAGAGATGTGATAAAATCCGTTACTTTGACAAACAATATCATTCAAATATTTTATAAAGACGATTCATTCGATAGGTTCACCATTATTGATGGAAATATAGATTCGATAAAAGAAACATTAAACAACTTATTCAAACTTGTATATAATTCTACAAGTAAATGTTGCAGCACTTTATCATGGGTTAACGAAAAAGAGTGAGAATAATGAAGAATGTTTTAGTTACTGGTTCCACTGGTTTTATAGGTAGTTCTTTTTTAAAGAAACTTAAAAGTGAAGGATATTATGTAGTGGGCGTTTCAAGAAAAGACGTAGATGTTAGAGACTGGTGGAAACTTCTTAACATTCTCAATGAGAATAATATAGACACAATTTTCCATGTTGCTGCTACTTCTATCGTAGCCGAGGGACATCAAGCTCCTTATGAGACCATAGAAAACAATGTTATGGGAACCGCCGGTGTGTTGGAAGCAGCTAGGAGAAGTTCGTCAGTTAAGAGAATTATAGTAATGGGGACTGATAAGGAATACGGAGAAGTAGAGAACGCGGACGAGAATGCACCATTAGCTAAAAATAGCGGCATTTACGGTACCTCTAAGCTGGCATCCTCACTTATTGCTCTTGCCTACAGACAAGAATTCGGTATGGAAGTGACAGTAGTTAGATCTGTTAATGTATATGGCCCCCAAGATCATAACCTAACAAGGATAATACCTAAAGCCGTTTATAGCTTTGTGAGAGGTATCCCATTTACCCTGTATGTCCCTAGCGGCAAAAGAGGATATATATACATAGATGACCTAATTGACGCATTACTTACTATTGCCCCTCATGGAGAGATTGATACGATTAATGTTTGCAGTTCAAATGTTCTAACATCAGAGGAAGTAGTGAACAAGATAGTAGAAGCGATGAAAGTAATTTCCGAAAGTCTTTATAAGTCACAGTTTAAAATAGTTAAAGTGAAATCTCCGTATCCAGAAATAATTAACCAATCGCTTGTTTGTGACAAGTTGAAGTCGTTGGGATGGAAACAAAAGACACCATTTAATGAAGGGATAAAGAGGACAGTTATTTCCCTTTATAAATACTTTCTTGTTGGAGAGAATGTCTAATGATAAAGCAAACGACAAGCCTCGCCCTTTCAAGGCGGGGTAAAAATTTAAATATTTCTTCGGAGAATACTAAAACAGAACTCCCAGCTGGTCAATCTCTTGAAGATGAGGAGCGGGAGCCGATTTCTCCCGCAATACCAGCTGGGGAGGAGCAGAGTAGCACCCGTAAAAGGGGTGTAACACCTGAGACCTCGGGGAACCCTCGCCCTTTAGGGCGGGGAGGAGGCCAGATCTTTATCAAATCCGATTGTAAACGTATGGCGAGGGCGTTGAAGTAATGGAGGAGTTTGTTACTCTATCAAATCCGATTGTAAACGACATTATACTTGCAGTCATTATAACAATTGACTCATACATTATGTTCAGACTTGGTTGGAGAAGTGCCGAAAGACGTGCAAACAAATATTTACAAAAACTTTCTACAAATCCCCAACCCATCATTTTACTAATAAAAAACTTCCTAAATTCTTTTAAGAACGATCCAGAGTTAGCTGATCCTAAAATAGTAACCGAAATGACAAAATCCATCTTAAAAGCGTTTAGGGAAGATCCCGAATTTCAAGCTATCATGAACGATTTAGCTTCACATTTTGCTGATTCTATAGCGGAGCAAGTTAAGACGAAATTACCAGAAGCATTAGAAGAGGCTAGAGCTAAATCTCCAGCTCTCGACTCAATAATTAAATTATTGAAGTTGGGGGTTAAGGGCTGAATCCTTTTTCACGTTAATAGAAATCTTTTTATATCTGTTTATAATAAAAAATTATTGATAAAGGATGATCTCTCACATCGATGTGGGCTATGCCCAAAAGGGTGGGAGTGATTACAGAGATGTGAGCCCCGTGCCGTTGGGCTCGAAGGAGTCCCATGACCCACCTAAAAGGTGGTTGAGGGCTAAGTCCCTACACTCGATCATGAATGATCATAAAATGATTGAAATGAAAGTGTAGGGACAAACGGAAGAAGAATTTCAAGGTCAAGAGGGAAGGTAATGAGGTAACCATAGAGATCCCCTAACGGTGACAAAACGAACGACAAGCCTCGCCCTTTAGGGTGGAGAGGAGGTCAGAAAATTTTTTAGATTTGTTTGCTTATACTATCAAAAATGCTTATAAGGAAAGTAACAGAGAACGTTTTCCAGTCCGATTTTGAATATGCGGCTTCTAATTATAATAATTTTAAGTACGTAGTTTCAGTAGCAATCGAGCATAACTATCCATGGAATACCCTTTACATACCACAAGTAGATGGAGCCCCAATAGATTTTTGGAATTTACTTAGGGTCGCTTCTTTAGCATATATTGCTGACGTATACGGCGACAAGACTTTAATTTATTGTAATGCAGGGGTTTCACGTTCAGTTGCATATTCTTTAGTATATCTCATTTCAAAAGGACTTAATTTAGAGAGTGCTAAGAAAACGATGGGGATTAATTATCTTCTTCATGCAGATATGGAGAGAAGTCTACGTCTATTCGAAAGCAAGACGAAAGACAAATTCTTCAACAAATTATTCAGATACGCACTAATCCAGATGGAAGCATTGCAGAACGATTCACCAGTACCAGAAGACAGAGTACAAACTGTTAAAAAATACGTGAGTAATGGTTCTAAGGTTCTTATTTTAGGTTGCACCTCTCCAGAATACGAGATATTCAGTAAACTTTATGACGTTGAATGCATTCATTTAAACGCACTAGGTAAAACGGGAAAATTTATGATGTTTGAATATAATGACTACCCTGATAATTATTTCGATGCAGTCCTCGCATTCGACACGTTAGAACATATGTATGCTCCGTTTATTACGATTGGTGAAATTAGGAGAGTATTGAAAGACGGCGGAATATTTTACCATTCCACACCTACTATTAGTGAAGATATGAAAATACCTTGGCACGTTTCATTATTTTCTGCTGATGCGTGGAAGTGGCTATTCGAATGGTGGGACTTCAAAGTTGTAGAAGAAAGAGTAGAGTCAGGCAGATTAACTCAGATTTTAAGGAAGGAGAAGTATACAAAATTTGAATCTTATCATAAATTATTAGGAATTTATTAAAACTTGAAAGTTAGGGCGTGGATCAGAAAAAGTTTTTTATTTTTTATCCCCAATGTTTTACATGGATAGAATATGAGTGCACAACCTGGTTCAGGCCCTGGTGCAGGCGGAAGGCTAATAAGGCTACTACTAGTGCTATTCGGTGCAGCCTCCCTTGTGGCATTACCTATTGCTGGGTTCTTCATAGGCAATTTCATCGGGTCACATATGGCCGTTACTGACATTGAAAATGGATATGCCTATGGCGGATTGTTAGCTACTGTAGCACAAACAACCCATAACTCTGTATATGCACAAGAGGCTAATATCAGCCAAGCACTCGGTATTGCATTAGGGCAAGCAGACGTAAATACATTAGCCGTTTTAGGTCTTGTTTTAGGACTAATATTAGACGCACCGTTAGCATATTTAATAGTAAGTGAATATGAAAAGTTAACGTAATTTTTTTCAATACCCCCTCCTTCAGATGGGGAGGAGGTCAGAAAAAGCTTTTTTTTCTTTTCTTTTTAAATAGTATAATAGGTGATGTGAATGTTGTCTACAATAGTGTCTACGTATATCATCTTAGTAGAACTAATCTTCGGTGTTTTAGCTATATTTACTCAGCGTGCTGCTCTTAGTAGCAAAAACCAATATTCAATAATAGTTCATGGATTAGCATGGTCTGTTGAAGTGCTCGTTTCAGTATCATCATTCTTCATCCTGTCATTATTTTCAACAGTGGTATTTGCAACACTCTCGTTCATCATAGGTTTCATACTATTAATAGTCGGTATTCTATACCTGTATATGCACGTGAACTCTTGAAAAGTTCTTTTTAAATCTTTCTTTTTAGCCCATTATATTCAAATATACACCAGTATACTGCGTTATATCCTTACAATTTCGTTCAAACAAAAACTTTTTAATTTAGAGCAGGGAGGGGGTCAGAATTTTCAAAGAACTTCTTTCCATTTTCTTTCATTTGCATCAAAATACAATATGGCATTATTTCGCAACATTTTGAATAACTCTACGAATCTTTTATCTGCTTTATTTAATGTTTCAACTACCTTTTTCTCATCTGTATAGTCTGCTTTGTCTAACTCTTTCAAAAATTTCTCATAAAAATTATTATCTATTGCTATTCTTCCATCATTGTCTGTTTCAATTATTTTTGCTCCTCCTCTTTCGAGTTTACTGAAAAACGCGTCAGCGTTACGCAGGTTCATTTTCGATTCTACTAAAAAGCCTCTTTCCTTGACTATATCAATCGCAGTTTTCTTAACTTTTTTATCATTAGTCTCTGACCCCTCTTTACTCTGAGGACTTTCTTCCTCTTCAACCCCCTTTTTCTGTAATAGTCGTCTAAGCACATCATCATATGTCTCACGTGGATGCATTTTCAATTCATCTAAGATCTTTTTTGTTTCCTCGCTTATTCTAATTGTTGTTTTTCGCATACGTTAAATATCGATGTGTTATATTTAAATCTTTCTTTTTAGCCCATTATATTCAAATATACACCAGTATACTGCGTTATATTCTGGTATACCTGAATATAACTCGGTATACTGCGTTATATTCAAATATACACCAGTATACTGCGTTATATTCTGGTATACCTGAATATAA
>Ga0209061_1002229_pt1 | contig 25736 bp, 21 predicted proteins | sample Coa_R1_10_FD_187157 | JGI IMG/M metagenome (GOLD analysis project Ga0209061, IMG submission 187157) | Surface soil microbial communities from Centralia Pennsylvania, which are recovering from an underground coalmine fire - Coalmine... | ecosystem: Environmental > Terrestrial > Soil >...
TCCTTTGGGGATCCAATCAATCCTGCAGTCTCATAGCGAATCCGTTCCCTTTCGGATGAAACGGCCTCCGCCACAAGATTAGGAGTCATGATCTCCGGAATTTTGGTGGGAGGATCGATGATCTGGCAGTTCTCCCAGAACTTGGTGAGGCTTCCGCTCGCGAACACGAATCGACAACTCCAGTTATCCGCCAACTCGCGAAGCCATCGCCAGTTTTGAGGCCACAGCGGAGCCGGCAGCGCCGCATGGGCCTCGTCGAGGAAGACTGCGGAGCCTGGCAATTCGTGAAGCTTCCGAAGCTCGGAGGGACTGCAGGCGGCGAGGGTTTCAAAAAACTGCACGCTCGTGGTTACAACAATGGGCGCCCGCCAAAGCACGGCGAAGTCGCGATCAAACCGGCTGCTAAAATCGGCTTTGTGGTGGTGCGCAACCACCACGTCCTGCGGGTTCTCCCCTGGAAGGGTTAGGGCTTTCCGTAGAACATGCACCGTCTGGTCAATAATATTTGTATACGGTGCGACGACGAACAGGCGGCGGAGGTTGTTTTCGAGGGCTAACTTCAGGAGGAAGGCGGTGATAGCCGTTGTCTTGCCCAAACCCACGGGGGCTTCGCAGGAAGCGAAGGCGTGCGGAACGTTGGCCTCCCGTGCCGCCCAGTAGAACCTTGCGCGTGCCCTATCTCGGGTGCCGCCTCCCTTTCTTCCGAGGTCCTCGACATAAGAATCCAATCTACACAACCGATCGCGCCACCGGGGCACGACCGGCTCTCCTGGAACAGCGCCGCTGTCGAATGCAGCCGTATCGGAGTAGTCAGCATCAACCAAACAAGAAAGTGCAAGCCGCATCGATAACCCATGGGTTGGTTTTGCGGCTGAAATAGCGATTGGTCCCACCGCGGCTTCATGATCCGCCAAGTATTGTGAAATCCGCCGTTCAGTTCGTTCTATCTGCTGACAGTGCTCGCTTCGCTCGCGGCCCTCATGGCGCAGTCCGCGCAACTCGAGGCCGAGACCGTCGGGATCGAAATGTTTGGCAAGGCATGGAAGGCCGGGTGAGTGATGCGCTCTCACGAGCCAAGCAGCCATCCGATTGCCGCGCGCGAGCAGGTACGCGACGCCCGCGTCGATATGATCCCAAGGCAGTTTGCCCGTTCTTCCCTGCTTGAGCACGGCTTGGTTGTCGGGATCGAGCTTGCCCAGATCATGGAAAGTGGCCGCAATCTCGATGTTCGTTATGAAATCCGGCGGCGGATTGGCGTTGAAACGGATTAAATTCTCGGCGCGCTGGCGCGCGCCGGCTTTAACACGGCGGACATGCTCTTCGTAAAAGTCGGGTTTGCCTCCCAGCCGTGGTGCCGAATGCGCCAAGAGATCGGGACGCTTCAGAACCACCTTCGCCCCCTAACAGACGCAAAGGTCGGTCAGGGTCACCTTTTCTTTGATAGACGAGTCGACGATGTTTTTGGGGATCTCATATTCATCGAGACTCTTTGATGGCTCCTGGGGATTGCCCTTTTTCTTCGGCGTCAAGGCGTCGATGATCTTGTAATCCGGGCAGGAGCCAAGTGGGCTCTTGTGCTCGGCGTACCAGGCATGCAGCAAATTGACTGACGTCCGAATCGCCGATGCCGTATGTTGGTATGCGTAAGGGATCAGGAACTTCAGTAACTTGATATCCGTCTCGTCGCACCCCGTGTTTCTGGCAAAGGTCGGGTTGACGTAAAACGGCATCGTGTACACGCCGTGTTGGACCACCCGCCAGCCCAACGGGGCCATTCCACGATCCTTGCCTTCCTCCACACCCGCCTTATTGGTCGTCGTCACTCGCTGAATTTCGACAGGAGCGACACTGATCCCAGGCCCGAATTGGACGACTCCGGTGGCGATGAAGTGTTCTTTTCCATCCGCGTTGCCTCCCTGCATGCTCTCCAAGAAGGTATTTCCAAATACCCTTGCATCCCAATACTTCGAGATGAACTGGTCTCGGTTCATTTTGCTGATCTCGTCGCGCCTGCGGCCGCGAGACTCCAGAATCTCATAGGTGCGCTCCTTCCCGTTGAGCGACAACGTCTTTGCTGCCTTCTGCCAGACAGGCCCTTCCTTTTCCGCCACCAGGTCCCGCAGCTTACGTTTAAATGACACGGCAGAGATCAAGCCGCGGCCGTCGGCATCCAAAGTGCGCGGATCGCTCTCGGCATCCGGATCGCCGTTGGGATTTGAGCAGCGAACCTCGATGACAAGCAGTCCTGTTCCCCGATTAAACATCACTGTTTTCCTCTCTTCCTTGGTCGTCATTATCGCTTCCATCCTTCGTCTTCGGTGGAAGGCCCGCGACGTAGCCCAGTAGCAGCTCGGCGCGAAACACATCGTCGGCCGTTTGCGGCAGCTGGCCGTGTAATGCAGCGCTGATCTCGGCGGCCCGCCGATACTGCCAAATGGCCTGCGAAATCTTCCACCCTCGATCTTTCTGGCTCGGCTCCGCGCTGTCACGCAGCTTGGCAGCCTCGTCGGCACTCGCCCGCTTCGCCCATGAAGCATAGGGCTTCCAACGTCGACCTAGCGCGGCCAAGGCTTTCGCCGGATTTGCCTGCGCCATCGTCAAGACCGAGTTGCCTAGGAGCGCTGGCGGTACCTTCCCTTGCCGCACGTCAGCGCAGTAGCCGGCGTGCACGACGTCCGCTACGGATAGTAGCTGGCCCAATCGAAATGCCGCCTCGTTCATCCACGAGCCTCCCCGTCTACCTAAAGCGTTCAATATGATCGCCAAGAGCGTTAGCACGCGAAAAGCGGTGCCATTGTCGAGCCTGGATACACGGGCCCCATGTTTCGCATGGGCTGTCGCTTCAAGAAGCTGATGATGTCTCCTCAGGACGACGCGCAAAAGTCGCTGAGCCAGTCGCGGCGTATCCCCTTCCTGAAGAAAGAGGCTGAAAACTTCCGTTGCCGGAACCCCAATCGCATCTGTGACTTCCGTGCCCCCTCTGACGAACTGTCGCCTTGTTAGCGATGGAATGCTGAATGGCGCTAGGTCCTGGGGTCGTTCGCGCTTTCTCTTGTGCGGAAGGAATAGCCAGTCCGGCAGATTTCTCTGACCCTGCATCCATTGTTGCGCACAGTCGTAAAGCTGTCCGACCGTCAAATTCCGATGAAGGAGCGCCTTGCGGTTGCCCTCGTCGACTTTGCGCAGAAGGCAAACTTGCACAGGCGTCTTCCGAAAATCTTCAGAAGCTGCCCCTTTGATTGCATCTATGAGGCGCTTTGCGCGTCGCTCGTAGATAGCAACCGGATCGAGCTCGCTACTTTCGTCGTCGGAATCGCCGTCGCCATCTTCAGCAAGTAGGCCAATTGTGGGTGCATCGGGAGCGCCCTCGACAAAGGCGATTAGTAGATCAACGGTTTTTCGCCTCTCGCCCGGAACCGTGCACCAGGTGACGCCCTTACGATGTTCGCGAACCAGCTCAGTAACGGCGCTCGCCAAATCTCCAATGACGAACCTACCAACCGGGAACGCATCAGGACCAAATCGATCATAAGAGCCAGCGGCCGGAAGATCGTCGTTCTTCGAAAAAACATAGGAAAGGCCAAGCGCCGGCAGGTTCGTTTGAGGAAAATTTCCCCTATGGAGCTCAACGTCTTTTCCAATAATAGCACAGCGACCGACATCGTTGCTGCTGGCCGCTGATAATGCTCGTGCTGCTGCGCCTCCATTAAGAGGATCATGAACATCGCGATCAAACTGCCCGCTTGCAACATCAAAGTAGAACTCACCGCCAAATAGCTTTGTTTTTTGGCCGACCTTCTTTTCCTCGCCAATCAAGGCAGCCCGTACGGGATCGAGCCAGTCGTCGAGTCCAGTTTTAACCTCGTGGAGTAACACTGTGATCAAGGAATTTACGAAATTACGACGAGCATCATTTCCATCCACGCCAAAGACACACAGGAACCGATCTATGATTGCTGGCACTGACGCCGCTTCAGCTTCGATGCTCACGAGCGCGACTTTCTTTTTTCGTAGGCTATCCAACGTCAGGTCTTTGAAGGGCCAGTTATTCTGCCAAGGACCGCTGGAATGATACTGAGCAGCCTCGCAAAGAGCCTTCCGGCGCTCGGCTGCTGTTGCCGTCGTCCAGTTCTTACCGAAGACTTCGCGCTCTGAACTTGGCAAATCCAAAAGCGGAAAGAGTGATACAAGGGGAAAACTGTTCTTCTTACCCTCCCGAAAGGTCCAGAGGTGCCCGGCCAACCTAGTAGAAAGAAGCTCGACTCCAGCAAGGCTGCCGTCGGCGTTGAGGCGCAAGAGCAAGGGTCTCTTATTCTTGCTCACCGGCTGGACGTCGGGATGCCTGGTCTCGAGCGTTATGCCAGCACCCATCAGGCCTCGCCGAACCGATTCCAATTCATTCAGCAAAGGTGAGCACTCCGTTGGTGATCCGTACGTTCTGTTGAAATTGTGGCTGGTACTTGCCGCGCCGCCAAGCGCTCCACATGCGAAAGAGCATAGACGGAATCATCATGTTCAGATCGACATCGACCTCAAATTCCTCCTCACGGAACGGTCCCCAATAGGAGCATGGGAACTCTTTCCATCCCAAAACAGGGGTGCTTAGGCAGCGGCCTAGACGAAGGTGCTTCTGAAATTGGTCCCTCAAGTAGTGGCGAGCGTTAATGCCATTGATGCTCTTCCCGTCGCATTCCCCATAGATGCGATAACAGACGTTCGCCAGCACGGTGGCGAAACGCTGCATCCGCGCTCCTTTGCTCAGTTGATTGGACTTGCGTAAGGGGCCGCCGTAATTCGTGGCGTACCTTTGGTAAGCCACGAGTCCGCCGGGCGTGCCTCGCCGCTTGCAGATCTCCACCTTTGTTGGAACAATCCACGCGTCTCCGCTTCTAAAGCGTGCGATCGACTCGAAAATGCCGACGCAAGCGGAGAACGTTGGTGCGGGATAGCTCGTCGGAGCGCTCCCGGTGTCAGGCCGGGCAAACATGGCCAAAGGCCCGGCCACTTCAATCGCAACCTCATAGGACATTGCTTGTCCCCGAAAACAGCGCCGCAGGCACCTCACCCCGCGCGAAGTGCTCCGCGTAGAGCCGCCGCTGCCAGCCGAAGGGGGGATGGCCCGTCAGCGCCGCGAATCCCTGGTCGAACAACGCGCCGCCGCTCATGTGTCCCACCGGTGACCGTTCCGGAGCCGCCGGCGCATCTCCGTCCGATCGCGCGGCGGGACGGCGGGCGTTCCGCGCTCCTTCTCCACACGGCGCCCGCGCAGAAGGAAGAGCGACGGCCATTCGCGCGCGGCGAACCCGCGCGCGCCGCGCCTTGCCGCGCCCTGACCGGAAAGCCCCCATGCCGAAGCGCTCATGCGCCAGGCTCCCGTTGCGTCCAGCGCCCCAACCCATTCAACCAGAGGTGGCGCCCGCCAGGCAATCCGGCCCCGCGTCGCCGCCCAGGCGCGCCGGCGCGCCCGCCGCGTATGGCCTGCGCGAATCTGCTACAAAGAACCCTCAGCATTCTGAATGGTCCATGAAACATGACGCGTCATAAAACTAGAACCAAGCGCCCGCGCGAGTCAAGCCCCAAAGGGCGCGCCGCCTCCCTGCGCTGGAGCGTCGAGCAACGGCTCGCCTTCCTCGAGGAGCGGCTGTTCTGGCTCGGCGAGGTCAACCGCACCGACCTCGTGCGCCGCTTCGGGGTCTCCATGGGTCAGGCTTCGGTCGACATCGCCCGCTATCTTGCGCGCGCACCCAGGGGCGTCGCCTACGACAAGCATGCCAAGCGCTACGTCGCCGCAGCCTCCTTCCGTCCGGTGCTGGGCGAACCGGATGCCGCCCGGTTCCTCGGCGAGCTCCGGCTCGTCGAGGCGGGCCTGATCAAGGCCGAGGACACGGTGGCGGGCACGGTGCCGGCCTTCGACGTCACGCCGGTGCCCGAACGGCGCATCGATGCGCAGGTGCTGCGTGCCGTGCTCGTCGCCATGCGCATGCGGCGCGCGCTCAATGTCGTCTATCAATCGATGAGTCGACCCGAGCCGGCCGCGCGCGTGATCGAGCCGCACGCGCTCGCCCACGACGGCTTCCGCTGGCACGTGCGCGCCTTCGACCGCGAGAGCGGCGAATTCCGCGACTTCGTGCTCGGCCGCATCAGCCGACCGCGCCTCGGCGAGCCCGCCCGCGCGCGGCCCAGCGACGATCACGACTGGCACGCCTTCGTCACCCTCGAGATCGCCCCGCATCCGGGCCTCACCGAAGCGCAGGCGAAGGCGATCGCGCTCGACTACGACATGACCGACGGGAAGGCGCGCATCCGTGTGCGGCGCGCGCTGCTCTTCTATGCGCTGCGGCGACTGGGCCTCGACCTTCGCCCCGACGCGAGGCCGCCGCAGGCGCAGCACATCGTGCTGCTCAACCGGGCCGACATCGAAGGTGCGGGCAAGCCGCCGCCGCCGACATGAGCGGTGCGAGCCTGCGCGGCTTCGCCATCGGTACGGACTCGTCGCCGGCCGGGTCGATCGATCAATCGATCGAGGAACCGATCCGCCCGTCACGCCGCCTTGCCCGTGCGGCACGCTGCCGGCCCAGACCGCGACCCCGTCGGCACGGGGACCGCGTGCACGAGCGGCCTTCCCGCCGCAGCCGACCGCCGCGCGGCGCGTCAGGACGAAAGCCCGGCCGTCTGCGGCAGCACGAACGGCGTCGCATCGCCCGGCACGCGGTTGACCGCAGAGACGACGCCGAACGTCTCGGCCAGCACGGCGTCGGTAATCGTCCGCCGCGGCGGCCCGTCGGCGGCGACGCGGCCGTTCCGCAGGACGACGATACGTCGCGCGAAAAGGGCGGCCAGATTCAAGTCATGCAAAACGGCGATGACGGTCGTGCCCGCGTCGGTCCGCCGCCGCGCGGCAGCCATGATGCCGAGCTGATGCTTGAGATCAAGGCTCGACGTCGGTTCGTCCAGCAGCAAGAGCCCCGGGCCTTCACGGCTCTCGCCATAAGAGAGCTGCACGAGCACGCGTGCGAAGTGGGCGCGCTGCCGCTCGCCGATGGATAAAGTGTCCATACGACGGTCCTGGAATCCGTCGAGATCGACCTCTGCGAGCGCGGCGTCGACCCATGCGTCCGCTTTGCCGTCGCGCCGCCCGCCGACTCCCATGGCGACGATCTCGCGCACCGTGAACGGGAAGGCCGTGGCCACGACTTGCGGCAGAAACGCGCGTCGCAGCGCCAGAAGATCGGGGCTACATGCGCGCAGATCGCGGCCTTCGAGCCGCACCATGCCTCGGCTTGGCGCGATCTCGCCCGACAGCGCGCGCAGCAGCGTCGACTTGCCGGCGCCGTTGGGACCGACCAGCGCGACCGCCTCGCCGGGCAGCGCCACGAGCGAGACGTCGTCGAGCAGGCGGCGTGATCCCGCAGACACGCGCAGCGCATGGGCCTCGACCGTGCGCATCATGGATCGAAGCCGGTCCTTTGCCGCAACAGCAACGCAAGGAAGATCGGCGCGCCGACGAGGGAGGTCAGGATGCCGATCGGAATCTCCGCCGGTGCGGCAAGGGTGCGCGCGCAGGTGTCGGCAGCAAGCAACAGGCCGGCGCCGAGGCAGGCCGATGCCGGCAGCAGCAGCCGGTGGCCCGGACCGGCCGCGAGCCGCAGCAGGTGGGGCACGACGATACCCACGAATGCGATGATTCCGGCAAGCGATACGGCGGCGCCGACCATGGCGGAGACCAGAATGATGCAAAACCGTTTCAGCCGTTGGGTATCGGTGCCCATGTGGAACGCTTCCGCCTCGCCGAGCGACCAGCGATCAAGGTCGCGCGCGAGGAACGGAACGCTGATGAACAGCGCGACCGGGAATGGCGCGAGCATGGTCGCCTTCCACCATGTGGCGCCGTTGAGCGAGCCGAGCAGCCAGAAGGTGACGTCGCGCAGCTGCCGATCGTCCGCCAGGAGCACGAGGAGCCCGAGCCCGGCATTGGCGAGCGCCGCCACCGCAAGCCCGGCGAGCAGGAACACGGCCATCGACGTGCGACCCGTGCGCGTGGCAATGCGGTAAAGGATCCAGGTTGCGCACAAGGCCCCGCCAAAGGCCGCAAGCGGCAGGATCGCCGAGGGCACTTCCCCGTGCTGGCCGCCGAACAGGCGATCGCCGACGACGATGGTCGCCGCCGCGGCAAGCGCTCCGCCGCTCGAAACCCCGACCAGCGCCGGATCGGCCAGCGGGTTGCGGAACAGGCCCTGCATGATGGCGCCGCCGCTCGCCAGCAGCGAGCCGACCAGGGTCGCGGTCGCAATGCGGGGCAGCCGGATCGACCAGAGCACCAGCCGATCGCGCTCGACGAGCGCCGGGTCGACGTGGCTCGCGCTCAGACCGAGCGCGGCCGCGATCCGGGTCGGCGACAGTCCGGCCGCGCCCACGGAGGCGGCCGCGAGCATGATCGCAAGCAGGGCAAGAACGAGGCCCGGCAACAGCCACGGTCTGACCACGCGCCTGCGCGGCCGCGCCGCGCAGGTCCGTGTCGGCTCTTCGCGCGCGATCGACTGCGTCATGGCGGACACGACTCGATCATGCCGCGTTCCGAAGGCAGCGGCTCGCCCCGGAATTGCGGATAGAGCGCCTGCGCAAGATCGCGCGCGGCGCGCGCCGTGCGCGGCCCGAAACCGAGCAGATAGAGTCCTTCCATTGCGATGAAGGCCCGCTGCGCCGCCGCCGGCGTGGCCGCGAAGGCCGCGTGCGCGAACACCTCGGCCGCGCGCACGGCGGCAGGGCCCTCCCGCTCCATGGACAGCACGACGTCGGGCTTCGCGGCGATGACCGCCTCGTCGGTCAGGGGCTTGTAGCCCTCGTAATCGTCGACGGCGTTGACGCCGCCGGCAAGTCGGATGATGCCGTCGGCGGCAGTGTTGCGTCCGCCGGCAAGCGCGCGGCCATCGACGAAAGACAGGATGAAGAGCACGCGCTTGCGTCGGCCGACATCGGTCGTGGCGCGCGCGAGCGCGGCCATGTCGGCGGCGACCGCGGCACTGAGGCATTGCGCGCGCGCTTGCGCGCCGGTCGCCTGCGCGATCATGCGGATCTTCTCGACGATACCGGCGGCGGAGTGGTGGTCGGGGATGATCACGAGCGGGATCCGCGCGGCTTCGAGCACCGCCATTGTCTCTCTCGGACCCGAGCCGGCAAGGGCGAGGATCAGCGACGGCCGCAGCCCAAGCACGCCTTCGGCCGAGAGCTGCCGCATGTAGCCGACCTTCGCTTTCTCCCGCAGCGCCTGCGGCGGATAGAGACTGGTCGTATCGACGCCGACGATATTGTCCGCAAGTCCGAGCGCGTAGAGAATCTCCGTGATGGAACCGCCGATCGACACGATGCGGCCGGCGTCGCCGACGGCGACCTCGCGCCCGGTCGCGTCCTGTACGATGAACGAGGCGGCCCTGGCCGAAACGCTCAGCAGCATTGCGAGCGTCGCGAGCCAGAAAAGACCACGGGTCGGCGCCGCCCGGTTCCCCATGCGCGTGCTCACTTCGTGAGGATGAGCTTGTTCTGCGCCGTCAACCGCAGCCGGTAGGTTTCCCGGCCGTGGGCGATCACGATCTCGCGGCTGCCGGCGAATAATTCGCTGCTGTCGATGCGGTTGTCGCGTAGGTCAATTCGGCGCGCCGCCGCGGCAGGATCCGTCCCGTCCCGGGATGTGTCGCCGTCATCAAGGGCGCCGGACGCAGGGGTCGGCGCCGTTCGCTCAGTATTCATCGTGAGACCCTCGGGTTACGACTTAGATTTGAATCGTTTTAATCTGTATACGTGGCCCAAACTGCAAGTTTAGACTCGTTATAACTTCGAAAGACCTGGCTTTACTTGGGTAATAATACAGTATAGCCATAAACGCAATCTTGACGCCGGCGACCCGCCCCGCTGCGGGTCGCGGCGGAGCCAGCCAGCCCCAGCGGTTCGCGCCGCGCGCGCCGCCCGCCAGCCCGCGACGAACACCGAACGCCAAGCATGGGGGCTGTCATGTGCTGCTGGAGACGCCGCGCGCCGGCGCTGTTGTGTGGAATGTCCCTGCTCGCGACGACGGAGAGCGCTTTCGTGCCGGCGCGTGCGCAGAACGCGATCGTGCTCGACACGATCACCGTCCTGGCAACGAAGACCGCGGAAAAGACGTCGCAATCGCTTTCGGCGGCGAGCGCGGTGACGCAGCAACAGATCGAACAATTCATGCCGAGCAAGCCGTCCGACCTCCTCTTCGGCATTCCCGGCGTAACCGTGCAGGAGCGCGCCGACGATCCCGGGAGCGCCATCAACATCCGCGGCTTGCAGGATTTCGGTCGCGTGGCGATCACCATCGACGGCGCGCGTCAGAACTTCCAGCGGACCGGCCATAACGCCGACGGCATGTTCTACCTCGATCCCGAGATGATCGGCGGCGTCGACGTCGTGCGTGGTCCAGTTGCCAACGTCAACGGTTCCGGCGCCATCGGCGGCGTGGTTTCCTTCCGCACCAAGGAGGCGGATGACATCCTGGCGCCGGGAAAGACCTGGGGCATCATCACGCGCGGCGAACTCGGCTCGAACAGGATCCAAGGCGCCGGCTCCATATTCACCGCCGCCCGCGTCAATCCGAATTTCGACTTCCTCGTCGGTGCCGTGGAGCGCTCGAAGTCCGACTACCGGGATGCCACGGGCAGCGTCGTTCCCAATACTGGCTTCGACGACTGGAGCGGCCTTGCAAAAATGACGTTTCGTCCCGCCGAGGGCCACCAGCTGAAACTCGGCGTCGTCAATTTCGACAGCCGCTATAACACCGGGCAGCCTTTCTTCTTCGATTTCGGGCCTCCGTTCGGCAAGCTGGAGACCACGTCGATCTACGCGACGCACGTCCAGAACCAGATCGCCAATGCCCGCTGGACCTATGCGCGGCCGGGCGACACGCTGTTTGATCTCGACGGCAGCGTGTATTGGACGCGCACGATCACCGATCAGACCAAGATCGACGGCCTGGGCACGAGCTTCGGCGCCGAAGGCGACATCGGGGACAGCCGCAATTTCACCATCCAAACCGTCGGCGGTGACCTCCACAATACCTCGCGCTTTGCCGTCGGTCCGCTGCGCAACGCGGTCACCTACGGCATTGACGGATTCCACGACAAGGTCGATACGGCTGGCTTCGGCACCGAATTCACGCCATCCGGCGAGCGCACCGTTTCCGGCGGCTTCGTACAGCTCAGGAGCACCTATTCGACCTGGCTCGAGATCATCGGGGCCGCTCGTTACGACCGCTACAGCCTGGACGGCGGCGGCTTGCAGTCAAAGGGCGATCGTCTCTCGCCCAAGATCACGCTCGGCATGACGCCGCTTGCCGGCATGACGCCCTACGTGACCTACGCGGAAGGTTATCGCGCGCCCACCATCACCGAGACTCTCGTCGCCGGCGTGCATCCCGTGTTCCCGCAGTTTCCCTTCCTGCCTAATCCGATGCTCAAGCCGGAGGTCGGTCATACGCAGGAGGTCGGCCTCAATGTGCGATTCGACGACGTTCTGGCGGCACATGACTCCTTCCGCGGCAAATTCAACGTCTACCGCAATGACGTCGACGATTTCATCGAATTGAGGCTGGTGCCTCATCTCGGCACCGGTCAAAGCGGGCTCATCTGCAACGCGCCGATCTTCATCAACCCGTTCGGTCCCCCGATCGCACCCGGCTTCTGCGAGCAGTATCAGAACGTATCGAATGCGCGGCTCGAGGGCGCCGAGTTTGAAATGGTGTATGACGCCGGCCCCTGGTTCGCCGGCCTCGCGGGAAGTCGCGTGCGCGGGCACAACCTCGATACCGGCGCGCCGCTTGCGAAAATTCCGCCGGATTCGATGACCGTGACTCTTGGCGGCCGTTTCCTCGATCGCAAGTTGACCCTGGCCGTCGCCTGGCAGGCAGTGGCCGCCAAGCACCAGGAGGATATCCCGCGCGATGCAAGCGGCGATCTCGTCTTCCCGGCAACCGGCGCCTACAACCTGGTCAATCTCTATGTCGGCTATCAGCCTGCCCCGAACGTGCTCGCGTCTTTTTCCATCGAAAACCTGCTGAACGAGCAGTACACGCGCTACATGACGGCTTATCCGAACGAGATCACCCAGACCATCGTCGGATTTCCGCAGCCGGGCATTACCGTCAAGGGCACGCTCAAGGTCCTGATCGACGACGATCTCATCCGGAAAGGCTGAATGCCCGCCGCCCGCAGCCCGTCCGCATCCTCGTCGGAAGATCGCCGGCGCGCGACGGCTGCGTCGTCTGCCTTTCGCGCGCCTTGGCGTGCGGAATCCTTCGAAAGGAGAGCCTGCATGTTCATCGCCATGAATCGCTTTCGCGTGAAAAGAGGTTGCGAAGAGGCCTTCGAGAAGGTCTGGAAAAGCCGGGACTCCCATCTCGGCGGCGTTGCGGGATTCGTCGAATTCCATCTGCTCAAGGGTCCCGAAGCGGATGACCATACGCTCTATGCCTCGCATACCGTCTGGCAGAGCCGGGCGGCATTCGAGGCGTGGACCAGATCCTTTGCGTTCCGCGCCGCGCATGCGCGTGCAGGCCGCGAGAGCACCGGCTCGCTCTACATCGAGCACCCGAAATTCGAGGGATTCGAGGTCCGGCAGACGCTGCGGGGCGCCGCGACCGGATCATTGCCTTCCGCGCCCTGACTGAGCGGGATCGATCCGCAACCGGACGAGCGACGTTTACGAAAGGCCGAGGGAGCGCATGGCGACACGGGGCAAGGCCGCCCGCCGATCCTGCACCCGTGCGGTCGTGGCGTCATCCGTGCCGCGCGCCGCATCGATGTGACGCACGCGCCGCACGCGGTTGCCGTGCACGGCGGCGATCTCGCGCGCGTCATGACGTCGCGGCCGGTCGGCCGACCGTGAATTCCGCGCGTCGAGCCGGGATGCGCAGGCCTCGGTCGCGGCGGACACCTGCGTAGCTGCGCATGGTCGGCTTGTCCGAGGAGCGCACATCCTGCGCATACCGCAAGGGAGAACCGAACGGTTGCTCCGGCGAGGGCGCCATGGAACAATTCCGCCGCCGAGCGTATTGAGGTGCGATGAGCGTCATGCGCGGGGCGCGACGTCATCGGCACGGAAACAGCGACGGAGACTTCGGCATGGCGCTCACGGCAATGACGTCTCGGCGGCGGGACGCCGCGACCGTGCCTCACCCAGACGACCTGCGAGCGCATTGGCGCAGGCAATTCCGCAGCGTACGGGCGGAAACCGAGGCGCGCGCCGCGCGCCTGTCGGACGAGGATCAGCTCGTCCAGTCGATGGCGGATGCCTCACCCGTCAAATGGCATCGCGGGCATGTCACCTGGTTCTTCGAGCAGTTTCTGCTCGTTCCGCATGACCCATGCTATGCGGTGTTCGACACGCGTTTCTCCTACCTGTTCAATTCCTATTACATCGCCGCCGGACCGCGCCACGCGCGGCCGCAGCGCGGTCTCATCACGCGGCCGAGCTGCGCCGAGGTCGGCGCCTATCGCGCGCATGTCGATGCCGCGGTGGAGCGGCTCATTGAAAACGTGCCCGCCGCCGAGGCGGCGCGCGTGTTCGCGGTGCTGGAGATCGGTCTCCACCACGAGCAGCAGCACCAGGAACTCATCCTCACCGACATCCTGCATGCTTTTGCGCAGAACCCGGTCGAACCCGTGTACGATGCGGCGTGGCGCGCGCCGCCTCCCGCGGCCGGAGCGCAGGGTTATGTCGCGATTCCGGCCGGCGTTCATGCGATCGGCCACGACGGAAGGGGCTACTGCTTCGACAATGAAACGCCGCGCCATGACGAACTGATTGCGCCGGTGCGGATCGCGCGGCGTCTGGTGACCAATGGCGAGTGGCTCTCCTTCATGGAGAGCGGAGGTTACACCACGCCCTCGCTCTGGCTTTCCGACGGTTGGGCAACCGTCGAGTCCGAGGGCTGGCGCGCACCCGGCTACTGGCGTCGCAGGGACGGCGCCTGGTACGTGATGACCTTGGCGGGGCCGAAGCCCGTGGATCCGGAGGCGCCGGTCATGCATGTCAGCTATTACGAAGCCGACGCCTTCGCGCGTTTTGCCGGCAAACATCTCCCGAGCGAGGCGGAGTGGGAGGTGGCCGTGCGCGTCGGCTTGATCGAGGATGCCTTCGGCATCGCGTGGCAATGGACGCGCAGCGCCTATCTTCCCTATCCCGGTTACCGCGCGGCCGAAGGCGCGCTCGGCGAATACAACGGCAAGTTCATGATCAACCAGATGGTACTGCGCGGGTCCTCCTTCGCGACCCCCGCCGGCCACGCGCGGCCGAGCTACCGCAACTTCTTCTATCCACAGGCGCGCTGGCAGTTCAGCGGCGTGCGGCTTGCCGAATTCGACATATGACGCGGGCGGGGGCGCTTGACGGTGCGCGATCGAGGGCACGCGATCACATGAGAGGAGCCATGGCCGCGCCCGCACGCAGTGCCCGACGGAATGTTGACGAGCAACGAGACGGTTTCGCCGCCGACGTGCTGCGCGGCTTGACCGCCTCGCCCAAGCGTCTGCCGCCGAAATATTTCTATGACGCCGCGGGCTCCGAGCTGTTCGAGCGCATCACCCGACTGCCGGAATATTATCTGACGCGCTGCGAGACGAGCATCCTGCGCGAACGCGCGGGCGAGATCGGAAGCCTCATTCCGGCCGGCGCCGCGCTGGTCGAGTTCGGGGCCGGCGCCGCGACCAAGGCGCGCATCCTGCTGCGCGCGGCGCCGCAGCTTTCCGCCTATGTCGCCGTGGACATCTGCGGCGAAATGATCGAACGCGAAGCGGCCGAGCTGCGTTCCGACTTCCCCCGCCTGACGATCGTGCCGGTCACCGCCGATATCACCACCCCGTTTGCACTTCCGCGTGACGCGGCCGCCGCGCCGGCACGCGTCGGATTCTTCCCCGGCTCGACTCTCGGCAATTTCGAGCCGCACGAGGCCGCGGGTTTCCTGCGCAACGCCGCGCATATTCTCGGCGCGGGCGCCTTGCTCGTCATCGGCGTCGACCTGATCAAGCCGGTCGAGCTGCTCACCGCCGCCTACAACGACGCGGCCGGCGTGACCGCCGCGTTCAATCTCAACCTGCTCAAGCGCATCAACCGCGAGCTCGGCGGCACCTTCAAGCTCGACGGCTTCGAGCACCATGCGTTCTACAATTGCGAGCGCCAGCGCATCGAAATGCATCTTGCCAGCCGCAGGCGGCAGAAGGTCAAGGTCGACGGCGAAACCATCGATTTCCGCGCCGGCGAAACCATCCACACCGAGAACAGCTACAAATACAGCGTGGAATCGCTTGCGGCGCTTGCCCGCGGCGCGGGCTGGCTGCCGGTCGCCGCATGGACCGACGCGGCGGGCTATTTTTGCATCGAGGCCTTCCGCTACGCGGGCGAAGTCATGGCAGGGTGAACGGCTGCGCCCGCGCCCGTCTTACCGCGCAACGGCGGTCTGTTGCGGTGATCCATGATTCGAGCCGGTCGCGGGCCGCGGCGCGACCCGGCCCCATGCCGTTCGATGGTCAGCGACCCTCTCTCGCCCATGTCGCGGCGAGCGAGCCGATCAGCAGCAGCAGGCCGACAAGCCCCGCGAAAACCGGCAGTACGCCGATGCCGCGCACCACCGACGCGTCGCGCATTTTTAGACCGATCCAGTCTTCGCCCTTGAAGGTGGAGCCGGTGCGCACGGGAAGCACGCGCGGCACCTCGAGGGCGGAGCCGTTCTGCAGCCGCCGCGCGTCGCCGCCCGTCGCTTCGGCGATCTTGCGCAGCACCTCGGTCGTGGAGGTCACGTCCTGGAATTCGCGCGGATTGGCCGGGCCGACATTGGCGAGCGCGGTGAGCTTGCCGTCGGTCGCGCGCCAGAGGCCCAGCTCCTTGGCATCCACGCTTGCCGTCCACAGACCGGGCTCCTCGGGCTTGAGCTCGAGCGTGCGGCTTAAACCGCTCGGCGAGGTGAGCGTCACCGGGCTCACGCCGTCGGCCATGGTCTGCCGCTCGACCGTCAGCGCGCGACCGTGCACGCGGATGCGCAAGGCCTCCTCGTCCAGCTCGGGCTGTTTCATCAGCCAATGCGACAGCCGCCGCAGCAGGTCGATGTGCGGGCCGCCGCCCTCGTAGCCGCGCGCCCACAGCCAGATGTGGTCGGACAGCAACAAGGCGACGCGGCCCTTCTCCTCGTGCGAGAGCACGAGCAGCGGTTTGTTGTCGGGACCCTGCATGATCGTCGTTCCGCGCGTGCGACGCGTGTCGACGATGCGGTACCATTCGCTCCAGTGCGGCGGATCGAACTGCGAGCCTTCGAGACCGCGCGTCACGGGGTGTCGCTTGCCGAGCTCGGTAAGCGTCGGCTGGAAAGGCTTCTCCGTGATCTCGCCGCTCGGCTCGGCGGGCAGGACGACATCGAGCGGCGTGCGCCAGATGCTGGTCGGACTCGCATAATCGGGGCCCGCCGCGATGAGCACCGCGCCGCCGTTGCGCACATAGGCGGCGATGTTGTCGAAATAAAGCATCGGCAGCACGCCTTGCCGCGCATAGCGGTCGAAGATGATAAGCTGGAATTCGGAGATCTTCTGCTGAAACAGCTCGCGTGTCGGAAACGCGATCAACGATAACTCGTTGATCGGCGTGCCGTCCTGTTTCTCGGGCGGCCGCAGAATGGTGAAATGAACGAGGTCGACGGCGGCGTCGGACTTGAGCAGGTTGCGCCATGTGCGCTCGCCCGCGTGCGGTTCTCCGGATACGAGCAGCACGCGCAGCTTGTCGCGCACCCCGTCGATCGACACCACGGCACGGTTGTTGACCTGGGTGAGCTCGCCCGCAAGCGGTGCGGCCTCGATCTCCACGATGTTTTGCCCCGCATGCGGGATCGGAATTTTCACCGAGGCATCGGCGCCGACAGGCACCATGCGCCTTTCCACGACGTCGCCGTCGCGCCGTACCGTGACCTCGGCCGATCCCGCTTTTGCCCCATGGTCCTCGATGCGGAAACCCACCGTCTGCGACTGCCCCACGATGCCGAAACGGGGCGTGACGGTGAGCACCACGCGGCGGTCGATCTCGTCCGGATGGCCCGTAATCAGCGCGTGCAGCGGCGCAGCAAAACCGAGCGCGCCAGCGTCGGTCGGCACGTCGTGCACCCGGCCGTCGGTGATCATGATGGCGCCGGCCACGCGATCGGGCGGCACGTCGGCAAGCGTCGCGGCGAGAGCCGAGAACAAACGTGTCCCGTCATTTTCGCCGTCGGCCTGGCCGGCTTCGGCTACGCGCACGTCGAGGCCGGGAATGCGTTTGAGCCGTTCGGTCAGCGTCGCGAGCGCCTGCTGCGCCTGGGCGCTGCGGTCGCCGAAATCCTGGCTCGGGCTCTTGTCGACGATGACGGCGGCGACCGATGGGACGGGGTCGCGGTCCTCCCGCGTGAACGAGGGATTGGCAAGCGCGAGCGCCAGCAGCACGAGCGCCGCGATTCGGACCGGGGCGCCGCGGCTGCGTGCGAGCAGGAGCAGCACGCCGACGAGCGCGATCGCCGCAAAGGCCGCCCACAACAGGTAGGTCGGTACCAGGGGCGAGAAGGCGATGCCGAGGTTCACGATTCGGCTCCTGCCGTCATTGCCCCAGCCGCTCGAGAAGTGCCGGGATGTGCACCTGATCCGCCTTGTAATTGCCGGTGAGCGCGTACATCACGATATTGACTCCGGCGCGGAAGGCGAATTCCCGCTGCCGAGGTTCGCCCGGCACGAGCGGCAGCATCGGCTGCCCGTCGGGACGGATCGCCCAAGCGCCCGCGAGATCATTCGATGTGATCATGATCGAGGACACGCCGTCGCCGGCGCGCGCGGGGCGATTGGATTCCTCCGGTGTCTCCGCGGGCAGCGCCTCGACCCACAGCCGCCCCGTGGTGTAGCGGCCGGGAAAGTCGCGCAGCAGGTAGAACGTCTTGGTGAGCACGTGGTCGCGCGGCACCGGCTCGAGTTCGGGAATGTCGAGCGAGGAAAGTATCGCGCGCAGCGCCATCATGCCCGGTGCGCGGCTCTCGCCGCCCGGCCCCGGCGGCGCCTCGAGCGCATCGCGCGTGTCGAACAGCACCGTGCCGCCGCGCTTCATGTAGCTGTCGATGCGTTCGAGCGCGGCCTGCGACGGCTTTGGCGCCTTGAGCGAGATCGGCCAGTAGATCAGCGGGAAGAACGACAGCTCGTCGCGCGCGGGATCAAGGCCCATCGGGTCGCCCGGCTCGAGCGCGGTACGCTGCGCGAGAAACAGCGTCAGTCCCTGCAGCCCGGCCCTGCTGATCTCGTCGACCTCGGTGTCGCCGGTGACGATATAGGCGAGGTGAGTCTGATGCGTGGCCTCAAGCGCGAATTGCTCTGCCTGCGGCGACAGCCGGGGCGGGGCGGCGGGCGCCGGCTGCGCGCGCGCCGCTTGCCAAGCTCCCGCAAGCGTGAGCGCGCCGACGAGGATCGCCGCCGCCGCGCGGCGGCGCGGCCGCAGCGTGCCGAGTCCGCCCGAAAGCCAGAACACGACGATCGCGTCCACGATCAGCAGCGCGAGCGCCGTCAGGAATACCGGTCCGCGCAGATCGAGCGGTTCAGCGTGGCGGTAGACCTCGAAGGTCGCGTTGAGCGCGCGGAAATCGAGCGGCAGGGGGCGATCACCCGGCGCCAGCGCATTCACGGCGACGAGCCCCTCGGGAGGACCGTAGAAGCCCGGAGGGTGGTCGGCATCCGCACGGGCCGTGAAATTTGCCGGCACCGGCCGCGCCGTCGCCGGCGGCGGGACGAAGGCTCCGAACCCGTCGAGCATACGGCTCGGCGACGCGAGCGCGGCGTTCGGCGCGCCCTGCGCGTCGTCCTTGCCGCTCGGAGCCGCATCCGAAAGCGCAACGATGCGCCGGAGCATGTCGACGAACGCGCCCGACAACGGCAAATCGGACCAACGCGTATCGGCGGTCACATGAAAGAGCACGATGAGACCCTTGCCACGGCGTTCGGCCGTAACGAGCGGCGTGCCGTCCGCAAGCGTCGCCCAGGTGCGCTCGGTGAGCCGCGCGTCGGGCTCGGCCAGCACCTGCCGGGTGACGGTGACATCATCGGGCACCGCCATGCCGTTGAACGGGCTGTCATGCGCGAAGGCCGCGAGTTTCTGCGGCCTGTCCCAGCTCAGGCTGCCGCCGAGAATCCTGCCGCCGCGGCGCAGCTTGACCGGCACGAGATCATCGTCCGTCGCCGCGGCAAGATGCGGTCCGGCAAAACGCACCAATAGGCCGCCGTGGTCGATCCACTGCGCGAGGCGGTCGCGCGCCTGCGCGACGTTGCCGACGTCGGCGAGAATGAGCATGGGCAGATGCTGGTCGAGGAAGCGCAGCACCGCCTCGGCCGGCGCCGCGCCCTGCGCGACGCGCACGTCGGCGAACGGATTGAGCGCGCGCGTAAGGTAATAGGTGGGGCCGAGCAGCGGCTGCGACCGGTCGGTGTCCGATCCCGATACGATGCCGACCGTGCGGCGCCGCCAGCGCTTGTCAAGCAGTTGCACGGCGCCCGCGGACCGTTCGCCGACGATGTCGAGCCGTGCCACTTCGTTGCGGATTTCCACCGGCAGATCGATCCTGGCGTCGGCCTCGCGGTCGCCGGCCTGGAAGGCGAAGGTGCCTTCGCCGAGCGGCAGGCCTTTGAGATCGATCGCGCGGATCACGCCGTTTTCCGTCGTGCCGGTCTGCGCGCGCAGCACCTTGACGGTCAGCGCGCCGGCCGCGTTGTCCGCGGCCGCGAGCGCATGCGCAGCGGGAAGGCCGCCGTCGACCACCGTGAGCGAGCGTCCACCGAGTAGGGCGGCGAGCCCGGCGACGAACTCCGATCCCTTGCCCATGTCGACGCCGTCCGACAGCCACACGACCTGCGCGTCGGGGGTGCGCTCGAGAAAACGCTTGAGCTGAGGCAGCGCGGCGACGCGATCAATCGAATAGGGCTTGGGCTTGATCTGCTTGACCTGAATGCGCGCGGCCCCGGCGACCTGCAGCGAGATGTCGCGCGCGGGCTCGGAAAGCGGCAGCAGCGCGACGGGCCGATGGTCGCCGTCGGCGCGGGCAATGACCTCGTCCGCCGTGCGCAGCCGTTCCTCCCAGGTGGCAGCGGCGGCCCAGTCGTCGTCGATCATCAGCAGCACGGGTGCGGCGCGTCCGCCCGCCGCGAGCCGCGGCTGCCATTGCGGTCCGGCGACCGCGATCACGACGAGCGCCGCAAGCGTCAGCCGAAGCAACGTCAGCCACCAAGGCGTGCGCGCCGGGGTTTCCTCCTTGGGTGCGATCTCGAACAACAGACGCGTCGGAGGAAACTCAATCCGGCGCGGACGAGGGGGCATGAGCCGCAGCAGCCACCACAGCACCGGTAGACCGATGAGGCCGAGCAGCACCAGCGGCTCTGCAAATCCGAGTGGCAGCCAAGCCGTCACGCGCGCCTCCCGACACCTGCGGGCGCATGGCGGAGGGTGATGGCGGGCAATTGCGCGCTGTCGCCCATGCGCGAATGGAGCGTCAGCAGCAGCTCGCTTGCCGGACGGTCGGTGCGATGCACCGCGAAGGTCCAGTCGCGCCGCTCCGCTTCTGCACGGATACCTGCGCGGTGGCGGAAAACGAGCGCCTGGTATTCTTCGCGCCAGGTTTCGGCGCGGCCGGCGGTGATCGCGCCAATGCCTTCGGGTTCGATGAATTCCACGCGGCCCGAATAGGGGAAGCTTTCTTCGGCCGGATCGACGATCTGCACGAGATGACCGTGCGCGCCGGTTGCGGACAGCTGGGCGATGATTGCCCTGATCTCGGCGAGCGGGCTCCACAGGTCGGAAAGCACCACGATCTCGGAGAGCAGCGTGGGCGCAAAGGACGGCGGAAGACTCGCCCGTTCGGACGGGTCGTGCAGAATGGCCTCCGCCATCTTCTCGATCACACTGCGGCTTGCGGTTGGCCGCATGAGGCCCGGTATGCCGACGCGTTCGCCGCCCTGCACCAGGATCTCGGCAAGCGCGAAGGCGATGACCAGCGTGCGCTCGAGCTTGTTCTCGCCGGCGAGCGCCGAAGCAAAGATCATGGAGGGCGAGCGGTCGGGCCAGATCCAGACCGTGTGTGCGGCCTCCCATTCGCGTTCCCGCACGTAGAGATGATCGTCGCGGGCGGAGCGCCGCCAATCGACCGCCTGCGCCGGCTCGCCCCAGGTGAAGCGCCGGTATTGCCAGAAATTCTCGCCGGGGCCTGCACGCCTGCGGCCGTGCAGGCCGTGGATCACGGATGCCGCCACGCGGCGCGCTTCCAGAATAAGTCGCGGCATGGCCTGCGCCAGCGAGCGCGCGCTCGGGCTCGCATGCCCGACTGCGGCGATTTCGACGTCGCTTGCCCGCCGTTGCGCCATCGCGGCTTATCCGATGCGTGCCTTGAGTTGCCGAATCACGTGCGGAACGGTCTCGCCTTCGGCGCGCGCGGCGAAAGTGAGCGCCATGCGGTGCTTGAGCACCGCCTCGGCGAGCTCGAGCACGTCGTCGACGGATGGCGCAAAACGGCCGTCGAGAAGAGCGCGGGCGCGCACCGCGAGCATCAACGCCTGGCTTGCGCGCGGTCCGGGACCCCAGGCGATCAGTTTGGCAATATCATTGTGTTCGGCACCGGGACGCGCGGCCCGCACGAGCTGCAGGATCGCCTCCATTACCGACTCGCCGACGGGAAGGCGCCGCACGAGCCGCTGCGCGGCGATCAAATCCTCGGCGCTCATCGCCGGCTTGGCGCGCGCCTCCTCGGCGCCGGTGGTTTCAAAGAGGATCTTCCGCTCCGCGGCAAGGTCGGGATAGTCGACATCGATTTCCATCAGGAAACGGTCGAGCTGCGCTTCCGGCAGCGGATAGGTGCCCTCCTGTTCGAGCGGGTTCTGCGTCGCGAGCACGTGGAACGGCTTCGGCAGGTCGTGCCGCGTGCCGGCAATGGTGACGTGCTGCTCCTGCATCGCCTGCAGCAGTGCCGACTGCGTGCGCGGACTGGCGCGGTTGATCTCGTCCGCCATCAACAACTGCGCGAAGACTGGGCCGGCGATGAAGCGGAAGCTGCGCCTTCCGCCCGGCGTTTCCTCCAGCACTTCGGTGCCGAGGATGTCGGAGGGCATGAGATCGGGGGTGAATTGTATGCGACGCGCGTCGAGCCCGAGCACAATGCCCATGGTCTCGACAAGCTTGGTCTTGGCGAGACCGGGGACACCGACAAGCAGAGCATGGCCGCCGGCGAGCACCGTGACGAGCGCGCGCTCGATGACGACGTCCTGGCCGAAAATCACCTCGCCGATTGCAGCCTTCGCCGCGCGCAAATGCGCCGCCGTCGTCTCGGCCGCACGCACAATCATGTCTTCCAGTTTTTCCAAGTTTTCACCGCCGATCGCTGCCATGGTTCTGCCGATCCTCGTTTCCGCAAGCCGCCGGGACGATTGCAATGATCCCCGCGTCCACCCTCGACGGTCGTGTCGCCTGATGCCGATGCGCTTCGTCGAGCCGACCCGAACGCCGTCACCCTCGCACTCAACCGACCAAATCCGGACCCGGCGCGGTATGTTCCTCGTTCGACGGGGCGAATCTGCCCCGCATTGCGGCAAGCTTACGCTATCTCTTGCCGCCGCACCCGTTCATCACGAAGATGCGAGCAGGCGGTCGCTAGTACCCGGGAGAACAATGGCGAAGGCAGGGCAGGGCGCATTGGATGAGATTACGGCATCCCTGACCCGTGAAAAGAACAGGGGTTTGCCACCGATCGAGCAATGGAATCCCCCGTTTTGCGGGGATATCGACATGGTTATCGCGGCCGACGGGACGTGGTTCTATCAAAAGAGCCCGATCGGGCGCCCTGCGCTCGTCAGGCTGTTCGCATCCGTGCTCAGACGGGAGGGTGATCGCTATGTCCTGGTGACCCCGGTCGAAAAGGTCGGGGTGACGGTGGTCGACGCGCCGTTCCTGGCGGTCGAGCTCGTGGTCGGAACGGGAACGGAGCGCAGCCTTCGCTTCCGCACCAACGTGGACGACTGGGTCGAGGCCGGTCCGGAGCACCCGCTGCGGTTCGATCCGGTGGGCGAGACCGGCAGCCTGAAACCCTATCTTTACGTGCGCCGCGGCCTGTGGGCCAAAGTCACCCGCGCGCTGTACTACGATCTCGTCGCCCTGGGCGAGGAGCGCGAGATCGACGGACAACGCATGTTCGGCGTCGCTTCCCGCGGCGCCTTCTTCCCGATGGCGCCCGTGGAGGCTGTCACGGATCGTCCGTGAACACGGCGATCGCGCGAGCGCTGCGGCGCGGCAGGGCGAACCGGCCGATGCCGTCGCGCGAGCGTTGCGCGCTGATCGACACCGCGCGAGGCCCTCCGATCGCGGTCTCGCCATGACGGGTCTTGCGTCGGCGCCTACACATTTTCTCGCCACGGCCATACTCTTCGTCGCTACGCATGGTTCTGCATGGCGACGGAGAGGCGATGGCAGGCGACCCGAACGCGGACTTCTTCTCTCGCGCCCGCGCGCGCCTTACGCTCGACGTGCCCGCAGGCCTCACCGACCCCGACGTGACACCCAAACGTGGCGACCATGACGTGGATCCGGTGATGCGGAAGATCGCCGAAATACGGCCGATTCGTCCTGCGGCCGTGCTTGTCGGTGTCGTCGATCGTCCCGAGCCGACGGTACTGCTCACGCAACGGGCGCAGCACTTGCCCGACCATGCGGGGCAGGTATCGTTCCCGGGCGGCAAGATCGACAAGGAGGATGATAGTCCGCTCGCCTCGGCGCTGCGCGAAGCGGAGGAGGAAATCGGGCTGGCCCGGCGCTTCGTCGCCCCGATCGGTTATCTCGACGTCTACATGACCACGCTCGGCTACCGCATCGTACCGGTAATCGCGCGCATCGCTCCGGGTTTCTCGCTCAGGCTCAACGCGGCGGAGGTCGATGAAGCCTTCGAAGTGCCGCTCGCATTCCTCATGGATGCGAAGAACATGCAGCGGCACGCACGCGATTGGCAGGGCATGAGGCGACACTATTACGCCATCACCTTCGGCGAGCGATATATCTGGGGCGTGACCGCGGGTATATTGCGTAATCTGTACGAACGGATCTACCAAAATTGACGGCGATGCGCGCGGGAAAGGTCAGGGACGTCCCCTCCTTGCACGGCCGGATGTGCGACGCGCCGGGCGGGGGCGCACGTGCGCAAAGCGCGCCGCGGGGGTCGGCGGCATCCGCCTTTGCGGCGCATGACGGCCGCGCAGGGCACGCAAGCGGAGGCGCAGCATGATCCGCCCGCTCCTCACCGAGATCCTGCTCTTTATCACACCGTTCGCGCTCTACGCGCTGTTTCTTTGGGCGACGCGGTCGGGCGTGCTCGATCTCGCCTCGTGGCCGCTATCGCGCGTGATCGCGCTGGCGATCGCGGCGCTCGCGCTGATACTCGGCAGCTTTCTTTATTTCGGGAACACCAGCGGCGCCCCGCCGGGTTCGACCTACGTCCCGGCCCATATCGAGAACGGGCGTTTCGTTCCGGGACGAATCCAGTGATCGGCATCGGGCAGATCATCGTTATCCGTCGGGTCTCCCGCGGTCCCACCGTATCGGGCAAGGAAGGGCAGTCGTGGCGCTGAGCGAAGCCGATAGCCGGGAAGGCCGAAGCGAGCGCAGGCTCGGCGAGGCGCCCTGGCTCACGTCGGGACCGCTCGCGCGGCTGATGGCGGTGCTCGATCGGGACGGCGAGGAGGCGCGCGTCGTCGGCGGGGCGGTACGCAATGCGCTGCTCGGCCTGGCCGTGGCGGATATCGACATCGCCACCACGGCGGTGCCGGACGAGGTGGTGCGGCGCCTGGAGGCACACGGCTTCAGGGCGGTGCCGACGGGTATCGACCACGGCACCGTCACCGCAATCGTCGACGGGCATCCCTTCGAGGTGACGACGCTGCGGCGCGACACCGAGACCGACGGCCGACACGCCAAGGTGGCCTTCGGGCGCGACTGGCGGACGGACGCGGAACGGCGCGACTTCACGATCAACGCGCTGTCGGCCACGCGCGACGGCACGGTCTACGATTACGTGGGCGGACTCGCCGATCTTGCGGCACGCCGCGTCCGTTTCATCGGCGACGCGCGGCAGCGCATCGCCGAAGATTACCTGCGCATTCTGCGCTTTTTCCGCTTTCACGCTGCCTATAGCGACGGCGGGCATCCCGACGCCGAGGGGTTGCAGGCTTGCATCGCCGGCCGCAAGGGACTCAAACGGGTCTCGCGCGAACGCGTGCGATTGGAGCTGATGAAGCTCCTGCTCGCGCCGCATGCCGTGCCTTCGCTCATTGCCATGAACGATGCCGGTCTGCTCGTTTGCGTGCTCGGCGGGGTCGGCTATCTCGGCGCGTTCGAGAACATGACCAAGGTCGAGGCGGCCGCCGGCCTTGCCGCGGATCCGGTGCGGCGACTGGGCGCACTCGGCGTTGTGGTGCCCGAGGATGCGGCGCGGCTCGCGCACAGGCTGCGATTGACCGGAAGCGAACGCGAGCGACTCCTGTCGATGGGCGAGGGATGGCGGCAGATCGCGCCGGCGGACGAGAATGCGGCACGCGCGCTGCTCTATCGTCTCGGACCGTCACATTATACCGATCGCGTGCTGCTTGCCTGGGCGCGTTCGGACGCCACCGCGCATGCGCAGGCGTGGCGTGCGCTTGCCACGCTGCCGCAGC
>Ga0209061_1002230_pt1 | contig 25715 bp, 29 predicted proteins | sample Coa_R1_10_FD_187157 | JGI IMG/M metagenome (GOLD analysis project Ga0209061, IMG submission 187157) | Surface soil microbial communities from Centralia Pennsylvania, which are recovering from an underground coalmine fire - Coalmine... | ecosystem: Environmental > Terrestrial > Soil >...
GGAACGCGGCCGCCGCCGCGGCCGTCGGCCGCCTCGTCGCAGAACGTGCCAAGGCTGCGGGCATCACCAAGGTCGTGTTCGACCGGGGCGGCTCCCGCTACCACGGACGGGTGGCCGCCCTCGCCGAGGCCGCCCGCGAAGCCGGATTGGAGCTGTAGCGAGATGCCCGAGTCGCAATTCGAGGAGCGGACGATCAAGGTCAACCGCGTCGCGAAGGTCGTGAAGGGAGGGCGCCGCTTCTCCTTCACCGCCCTCATGGTGATCGGCGACGGCAACGGCCGCGTCGGTCTCGGCTACGGCAAGGCCAAGGAGGCCGGCCTCGCGGTCCAAAAGGGCATCGACGAGGCGAGAAAGAACATGTTCGACGTCCCGCTCGCCGGTTCGACGATCACCCACCCGATCCTCGGGGAGGCCGGGGCGGGCCGCATCCTGCTGAAGCCGGCCGCTCCGGGCACCGGCGTGATCGCGGGCGGCGCCGCCCGTGCCATCCTCGAGATGGCGGGCATCCACGACGTGGTGGCGAAGTCGCTCGGGACCTCGAACGCCATCAACGTGGCCCATGCCACGATCGCCGGCCTGAAGGGCCTCCGCCGCCCGGACGAGATCGCCCGGCTGCGCGGGCTCGCCGTCGACGAGGTGGCTCCGGCCGGGATGCTGCGGGCCTACGAGGAGCGGCGCCGGCTCGGCCGGGCCGTCGCGCAGGCGGAGGTGGGCTGAGTTGGCCGGCACGGGCACGCCCGGGCAGGGCGCGATGATCGTCGTCACCCAGGTGAGATCCGCCATCGGGTCGAAGCCGAAGCACCGCGGGACGCTGCGGGCCCTCGGCCTCGGCCGCATCGGCGCCTCGAACGTGCTCCCGGACCGGCCCGAGATCCACGGCATGATCGCCCGGGTCCCCCACCTCGTCAGGGTGGACCGCCCGTCCGAGCACGAGGAAGGAAGCACGCGATGAAGGTCCACGAGCTCGCGCCGGCCCCCGGCGCCCACCGGTCCCGCCGCCGCGTGGCGCGCGGCATCGCCGGCAAGGGGGGCAAGACGGCAGGGCGGGGCACGAAGGGGCAGAAGGCGCGCGGCCAGGTGAAGCCCGGCTTCGAGGGTGGCCAGCTGCCCCTCACGCAGCGCATCCCGAAGCTGCGGGGCTTCGCGAACCCCTTCCGGATCGAGTACAACGTCGTCAACCTCGGCGTCCTCGAGTCCCTCGAGGAGACCGAGATCACGCCCGAGAGCCTGAAGGCGGCCGGCATCGTCCACCACAAGGGTCTCGTGAAGGTCCTCGGCGACGGTGAGCTGACGCGCAAGGTCAACGTCGCCGCCCACGCCTTCTCTCGCTCAGCGGTCTCGGCCATCGAGGCGGCGGGCGGCACCGTGACGGTCGTGCCGAAGCCCTTCGGCGACCGGAGGCCGCCTTCTCAGGGCAACGCCCTCGCCAACCGCTAAGGTTCCGAACACCCGCCGCCGGCTCTGGCTGCCCTGAGAGGCAGGCAAGGCACGGACGAGGAGAGAGATGCTCGCCACGTTCCGCAACATGTTCCGAGTGAGGGATCTCCGGAACAAGATCCTGTTCACCCTCCTCATGATCGCGATCTACCAGGTCGGGACGAACGTCCCGATCCCGGGCGTCGCGTTCCACAAGATCGCCGCGATCACGAACCAGGACCGGAGCAACGGCGTCATCGGCTACCTGAGCCTGTTCGCCGGCACGGGGCTCTCTCGCGCGGCCGTGCTCGGCCTCGGGATCATGCCGTACATCACGGCCTCGATCATCGTCCAGCTGCTCGCCGGGGTGATCCCGAAGTTCGCCCAGTGGCGGGACCAGGGGGCGGTCGGCCAGCGCAAGCTGACCCAGACGACCCGCTACCTCACGGTCGGCCTCGCCCTCATGCAGTCCTCCGGCATCGTCTTCCTCTACCACTCGGGGCGGCTCTTCCCGACCCTGCCCGCCTCGGAGGCCGACCTGATCCCTGACTTCACGCCGGGCCGGGTCGTGTTCATGATCCTCGTCCTCACCGCCGGCACCGCCTTTGTGATGTGGCTCGGCGAGAACATCACCCAGCGCGGCATCGGCAACGGGATGTCGCTGCTCATCTTCTCGAACGTGATCTCCGCCATCCCGATCTACGGCGAGTTCATCAAGAACGACCGAGGCTGGTTCGGCGTCGCCATCGTCCTCGTCGTCTGCCTCGGGCTGCTCACGGCCATCGTCTTCATGGAGCAGGGCCAGCGGCGGATCCCGGTGACCTTCGCGAAGCGGGTCCAGGGGCGCCGCATGACGGGGGGGTCGAGCACCTTCATCCCTCTCAAGGTGAACTCGGCCGGCGTCATCCCGATCATCTTCGCCAACTCGCTGCTGTACATCCCGGTGCTGCTCTCGAACGTGGTGCCGTCGACCGCCTACCGCAACTGGGTGCAGGACAACCTGCTGAACCCGATCGACGGCGTCTACCTCATCTTGTACGGGGTGCTCATCGTCGTCTTCACGTTCTTCTACGTCCACGTCCAGTTCGACCCCTACCAGCAGGCCGACCAGATCCGAAAGCAGGGGGGCTACATCCCGGGCTTCCGGCCCGGCCAGCCGACCCAGCGCTACTTCTCGTTCGTCCTCAACCGTCTCACCCTGCCGGGCAGCCTCTTCCTCGCCGCCGTCGCGCTCATCCCGTCGGTCCTCCTTCGGAGCTGGCACGTCAACAACATCCCGTTCTTCGGCACGACGCTGCTCATCGCGGTGGGCGTCGCCCTCGAGACGATGAAGCAGATCGACAGCCAGCTGATGATGCGCAACTACCAGGGCTTCCTCCAGTAAGTGGTACCTGGCGGGCGGCTCGTCGTCCTCGGCAAGCAAGGGGCGGGAAAGGGAACCCAGTGCGTGCGGCTCTCACACCACTACGTGATCCCGCACATCTCGACCGGTGACATGCTGAGAGCGGCGGTGAAAGCCAAGACGAAGCTCGGCCTCGAGGCGAAGCGCCACATGGATGCGGGGGAGCTCATCCCCGACGACATCGTGCTCGAGATGGTGGCGGAGCGCCTCGACCAGGACGACACGAGGACGAGGGGCTTTGTCCTCGACGGCTTTCCCCGCACGGTCGCCCAGGCCCGGGGCCTCGAGGAGCTGCTCGCGCCGGCGAGCCTCGACCTCGCCATCGACCTCGAGGTGCCGACCGACCTCGTGCTCGCCCGGCTCGCGAGCCGGCGGGTGTGCGAGGACTGCGGCACGATCTACTCGGTCTCGCTTCCTCCGGCGGTCGACTGGACCTGCGACCTGTGCGGCGGCGAGGTGGTGCAGCGACCCGACGACACCGAGGACGCGATCCGGCGCCGGCTCGCCCTCTACGAGAAGGAGACCGAGCCCCTCATCGCCTTCTACGACGGCCAGGAGCGGCTCGTCCAGGTCTCCGGCGTCGGAGGGCCGGACGAGGTCTTCCACCGCATCGTCGCCGAGGTCGACCGCCGCCGCCTCGACGGCGGCTTCGGCCCGCCGCTTGCCGAGGGGGAGGGCGCGCCATGAGGCGGACCCCGGCCGAGCTCGACAAGATGCGGAGGGCGGGCAGGGTCGTCGCCGAGATCCTCGAGGCGACCCGTGCCGCCATCAAGCCCGGGATCACGACCCTCGATCTCGACCGGATCTCCCGCGAGGTGCTCGAGCGCCGGCACGCCCGCTCGAACTTCCTCAACTACCACGGCTTCCCGGCCACGATCTGCACCTCGCCGAACGACATGATCGTCCACGGCATCCCCGGCTCCTACGTCCTCGAGGAGGGCGACATCGTCTCGGTCGACTGCGGCGCCATCGTCGAGGGCTACCACGGGGACGCCGCCTACACCGCCCCCGTCGGCGAGGTCACGCCCGAGGCGGCGCGCCTCATGGAGGTGACCCGCCGGAGCCTGTTCGCCGGGATCGAGCAGCTCTACGACGGCAACCGCCTCCACGAGGTGGGGCGGGCGGTGCAGCAGGTCGCCGAGGCGGCCGGCTACTCGGTCGTGCGCAACTACGTCGGCCACGGCATCGGCACCGCCATGCACGAGTCGCCGAGCGTGCCCAACTACTGGCCCGGCACGCCGGGCCCCCGGCTCAAGGTGGGCAACGTCTTCGCCGTCGAGCCGATGGTGAACGTCGGGGGGCCCGAGACCGTGGAGCTCGCCGACGGCTGGAGCGTCGTCACGGCCGACGGCTCGCTCTCGGCGCATTTCGAGCACACGATCGCGGTCACCGACGACGGTCCCGAGGTCTTCACCCTCGCCGACGTCTGAGTGAGCGCCGCCCGGGAGAGTCCCGGTCGGGGCGCCACCGGCTCGAGCCGCCGCCCCTGATCATGCCCGCGGCCTCGCCCGCTGCCAGCGGCTATGCTGTCTCGCGCCAGTCGTGGCCCCTCACGGCACGCCTCTGGTGCGAGCCGGCCGGCTCCTCCCCTTCGCAGGGCCGAGGGCAGGCCGCGACCTCGCGACAGCCCGAAGATCTGAGGAGGATCACCTGCCCAAGCCCAAGGAGGATGCGATCGTGCTGGAGGGCACGGTCGTCGAACCGCTGCCGAACGCCATGTTCCGCGTGGAGCTCGAGAACGGCCACAAGGTGCTGGCGCACAGCTCCGGCAAGATGCGGATGCACCGCATCCGGATCCTCCCCGGCGACCGAGTTCAGGTGGAGATCACGCCCTACGACTTGAGCCGGGGGCGGATCACGTACCGCTACAAGTGACAGCCCCGGACGTGGAAAGCGGGCCGGGTGGGCCGGCCGGCTGTGCTGCCGTGCCGGCATTGGGACAAGGGACACGAGCGTGAAGGTTCGACCGAGCGTGAAGACGATGTGCGAGAAGTGCAAGGTGATCAGGCGGCACGGCCGCGTCATGGTCATCTGCGAGAACCCGCGCCACAAGCAGAGGCAGGGCTGAGATGGCCCGCATCTCCGGCGTCGACATCCCCCGCGAGAAGCGGCTCGAGGTCTCGCTCACCTACATCTACGGCATTGGCCGCACGAAGGCGCAGGAGATCTGCGAGGCGACCGCGATCGACCGCTCGACGCGGGTGCGCGACCTCACCGACGAGGAGGTCGCAAAGCTCCGCAGCTACATCGACGCCAACTTGAAGGTCGAGGGCGACCTGCGCCGCGACGTCGCCCAGGACATCAAGCGCAAGATGGAGATCGGGTGCTACCAGGGCCTGCGCCACCGGCGCTCGCTCCCCGTGCACGGGCAGCGGACCCACACGAACGCCCGCACTCGCAAGGGCCCGAAGAAGACCGTGGCCGGCAAGAAGAAGGTTCGCAAGCACTGATGGGCAACACGACGAGGAGCAGCGACCGCTGATGGCGAAGACGACCAAGCCCGGAGGGCGCCGGCCGAGGCGCCGGGAGCGCAAGAACGTCGCCTACGGCGTGGCGCACATCAAGAGCTCGTTCAACAACACGATCGTCTCGATCACCGACCAGGAGGGCAACGTCCTCGCCTGGGCGTCCGCCGGCAACGTCGGGTTCAAGGGCTCCCGCAAGTCGACGCCGTTCGCGGCGCAGATGGCCGCCGAGCAGTGCGCCCGCCGTGCCATGGAGCACGGGGTCCGGAGGGTGGACGTGCTCGTGCGGGGCCCGGGCTCGGGCCGCGAGACGGCGATCCGGTCGCTTACGACCGCCGGCATCGAGGTCGCCGGGATCAAGGACGTCACCCCCATCCCCCACAACGGCTGCCGCCCGAAGAAGCGGCGCCGGGTCTGAGACGCGCACCGAGGAGATTGACGACATGGCCCGATACACCGGCCCGGTGTGCCGCCTCTGCCGGCGGGAGAAGACGAAGCTCTACCTAAAGGGCGCGAAGTGCGACACGGCGCGCTGCCCGATCGAGCGGCGGCCCACGGCCCCCGGCGAGCACGGTCGCGACCGGCTCCGCCAGGGCTCGGAGTACAACACGCAGCTGCGCGAGAAGCAGAAGACCCGCCGCATCTACGGCCTGCTCGAGCGGCAGTTCGTCAACCTCTACGACGAGGCGAACCGCCAGCAGGGGATCACGGGCGAGAACCTGCTCAGGATGCTCGAGCTGCGCCTCGACAACATCGCCTTCCGGGCCGGCTGGGGCTCGAGCCGGAACCAGGCCCGCCAGTTCGTCCGCCACGGCCACGTGAGGGTGAACGGCAAGCGGGTCACGATCCCGAGCTACCGCGTCCGCCGCGGCGACGTGATCGAGCTCTCCGAGAAGGCGAAGGAGTTCATCGTCATCCGGCACAACCAGGACATCCTCGACCGAAGGCCGCCCGCCTGGCTCGAGACGCTCGACGGCGGCCACGGCGTGCGGGTGCTCGCCGTCCCGGTCCGCGAGCAGATCGACACCCAGGTCCGAGAGCAGCTCGTGGTCGAGCTGTACTCGAAGTAGCCGTACCGAACGCTCACAAGGAGCCCAGCACCGACATGCTCATCATCCAGCGGCCGACCGTCGAGGCCCTCGACGAGGCCGACCAGCACCAGCAGCGGTTCGCCATCGGCCCGCTCGACCCCGGCTTCGGCCACACGCTCGGCGCCTCCCTCCGGCGCACGCTGCTCTCGTCGATCCCCGGCGCAGCCGTCACCCAGGTCCGCTTCGACGAGGCGCTCCACGAGTTCACCTACATCCCGGGCGTGAAGGAGGACGTGAGCGACATCATCTTGAACCTGAAGGACCTCGTGCTGCGCTGCCACTCCGACGAGCCCGTCACGATGCGCATCGACGTGAAGGGCCCGGCGGAGGTGACCGGCGCCGACATCCAGGCCACCTCCGACGTCGAGATCCTCAACCCGCAGCTCCATCTCGCCACGGTCAACGCGAAGGGCCGCCTCGCCCTCGACGTGACCGTCGAGCGGGGCAAGGGGTACGCCGCCGCCGAGCGCAAGCAAGCCTCCTCGACGATCGGGGTCATCCCCGTCGACGCCATCTACTCGCCGGTGCGGCGGGTCGCCTTCGAGGTGGAGCCCACCCGGGTGGAGGTCTCGACGGACTATGACCGCCTCGTCCTCGACATCGAGACCGACGGCTCGATCACGCCCCGCGAGGCGCTCGCGTCCGCCGGCCAGACCCTTCGCGGCCTGCTCTCGCTCGTGGCCGAGCTCGCCGAGGAGGGCCACGGTCTCGAGCTCGGCGAGGCGGGCAGCACGACGAGCGGCTCACCCGACCTCGACCTTCCGATCGAGGACCTCGACCTCTCCGAGCGGCCCCGCAACTGCCTCAAGCGGGCCCAGATCAACACCGTCGGCGAGCTGATCCAGCGCACGCCCGACGAGCTGCTCGCCATCACGAACTTCGGCCAGAAGTCGCTCGACGAGGTGCTCGTGCGGCTTGACGAGCGGGGTCTTGCTCTGCGCGAGAGCCCCGGAGGCTTCTGATGCCGGCCGCCCCTCGCAAGGCGCGGCGCTTCGGCGGGGACGCCGCCCACCAAAAGGCGATGATGGGGAACCTCTTCGCCTCTCTCGTGGCGGCCTACCCGCGGCCGATCGAGACGACCGAGGCGAAGGCCAAGGCGCTGCGGCCCGTCGCCGAGAAGCTCGTCACGAAGGCAGTGAAGGGCGGCGTCCACAACCAGCGCCAGGTGGTCGCCTTCATCCGGGACAAGGAGATGGCCCACAAGCTCTTCGAGGAGATCGGGCCCGCCTACGCCGACCGTCCCGGCGGCTACCTGCGCATCTTGAAGCTCGGGCCTCGCCAGGGCGACGGTGCGCCCATGGCCAAGGTCGAGTTCGTCTGACCGTGTGAGCGGCCGACTCTTCGAACCGGACGAGACCGGAGCGGCCCCGCGGGGGCCGCTCCGTCGCGTCATGGCGCTCGTCGCCTACGACGGGACCGGCTTTCACGGCTTCGCCCCCCAGCCCAACCAGGCCGTGCGCACCGTCGGCGGCGTGCTCGCGGCGGCCCTCGGGAAGATGGCCGGCTGCGAGATCGAGATCACCTGCGCCGGGCGGACCGACGCCGGCGTCCACGCCCGGGGGCAGGTGGTCCACGCCGACCTGCCGGCGCCGCTGGTCGAGCGGTGGCTCGCCCTCGAGCCGGCGTCGCCGCCGCAGGCTCTCGCCCGCCTCGCCCGGTCGCTTACCGCCCAGTGCGGTCCGGCCATCTCGGTGAGGTGGGCCGGCCTCGCTCCTAAGGGCTTCGACGCCCGCCACTCGGCGACGGCCCGCCGCTACCGCTACGAGATCCTGCGCACGCCGGCCCCGGACCCGCTCGCGCGCTTCTCGACCTGGCACGTCCCCGGCGAGCTCGAGCTCGCCGCCATGCGGATCGCAGCCGACGCGTTCCTCGGCGAGCACGACTTCGCCGCCTTCTGCCGCCGCCCGCCCGGCCACGACGGCCCCATCACGAGGCGTGTCACCGACGTCCGGCTCCGCACGGCCGCCTGCGGGAGCCGGCTCGCCGTGGAGATCGAGGCGCAGGCCTTCTGCCACCAGATGGTTCGCTCGATCGTCGGCGCCCTCGTGGCGGTCGGCCAGTCCAAGCTCACGGCGGCCGACCTCCTCTCGCTGCTGCGGAGCGGCTCCCGGGCGGGATCGCCGCCGGTGGCTCCCCCTCAGGGCCTGTGCCTCGAGCTCGTCCGCTACCCGCCCGAGCTCGTGCCGGGCGGGATCGTGGGCGGACCTTCTGCCCCCTGACCGTTTGCCCGGGGCCCCCGGAGCCATTATCCTGGTCGGGCGGCGTGGACGCGTCCATGTGTTCGCGCTCTCGTACCGCAACGGCACGACGAAGGACGGCTTGTGCGCACCTATTCACCCAAACCGAGCGAGATCGAGCGCGTCTGGTACGTCGTCGATGCCGAGGACATGGTGCTCGGGCGGCTCTCGACCGAGGTCGCCCGGATCCTGCGCGGCAAGCACCGGCCGATCTTCGCCCCCCACCTCGACACGGGTGACCACGTCATCGTGGTCAACGCGGCCAAGGTGACCCTCACGGCCGGCAAGGCCGAGAAGGCGTTCGCCTACCGCCACAGCGGCTACCCCGGCGGCCTCACCGCCACGAGCTACTCCGAGCTGCTCCGCACGAGGCCGGAGGAGGTCGTCCGCCGGAGCGTGCGGGGGATGCTCCCGAAAGGGCCGCTCGGCCGCAAGATGCTCACCAAGCTCAAGGTCTATGCCGGGCCCGAGCACCCGCACGCCGCCCAGATGCCGAAGCCGCTCGAGCTGCCGCACGCGCAGCGCAGGGCCTCCTGAGGCCGGCGAGAACGAGGAAGGAAGGGTTCACCAAGCGATGCCGAAGCCGCTCGTCCAGTCGACCGGGCGCCGCAAGGAGGCGGTGGCGCGGGTGCGCTTCCGCCCCGGCCAGGGCGCCATCACGATCAACCGGCGCCCGTTCGAGGAGTACTTCCCCTCCGCCTCGCATCGCATGCTGGCGAGCCAGCCCCTTCGCGAGGTGAGCCGGGGCGAGGAGTACGACATCGACGCCACGATCGACGGGGGCGGCGTCTCCGGCCAGGCCGGCGCCCTCCGCCTCGGGATCGCCCGGGGCCTCGTCGAGATCGACCCTGAGGTGCGCTCCCAGCTGAAGAAGGCCGGCCTCCTCACCCGTGACGCGCGGGAGAAGGAGAGCAAGAAGTACGGCCTGAAGAAGGCCCGCAAGGCGCCGCAGTACTCCAAGCGCTGAGCGACCTGGTCCGCACGTGCCGCCCCGGTTCGGCACCGACGGGATCCGAGGTGTCGCCGGCACCGAGCTGACGGCCGAGCTCGCCCTCGCCCTCGGCCGGGCCGCCGCCCGCCTCCTCGAGGGGGGCACCTGGCTCGTCGGCCGGGACACCCGCCAGTCGGGCCCCATGCTCCAGGCCGCCCTCGCCGCCGGCCTCGCCGCGGAGGGCCGGGACGTCGTCGACCTCGGGGTCCTCCCGACGCCGGGGGTGGCCTGGCTCGCCTCGAGGCGCAGCCTGCCCGCGGCGGTGATCTCCGCCTCCCACAACCCCTTTGCCGACAACGGGATCAAGCTGCTCGGCCCCGGCGGCACGAAGCTCGACCTCGCCACGGAGCAGCGGGTCGAGGAGGTGCTGGAGGCCCTCCTCGGCACCGCCCCGGCGGGATCAGGCGGCCCTGCGGCCGCGGCCGAGACGCCGGCGGTCGGCTCGGTCTCGGTCGAGCCGGAGGCGTGGCGGGAGTACGCCGCCCATCTCGCGTCGCTCGCCAAGGGCTCGCCGATGCCGGTGGGAGAGGTCGTGGTCGACTGCGCGAACGGGGCCGCCAGCCTCGTCGCCCCGGCCGTGCTCGAAGCGCTCGGCGTCGACGCCCACGTCATCTTCTGCGAGCCCGACGGCACCAACATCAACCTCGGCTGCGGCTCGACCCACCTCGGGCCGCTCCAGGCGGCGGTGCGGGAGCGGGGCGCCGCCCTCGGCATCGCCTTCGACGGCGACGCCGACCGCATGCTCGCCGTCGACCACGCCGGGGAGGTCGTCGACGGCGACCACCTCATCGCGATGTTCGCCGCCGCGCTGAGGGGTGAGGGAGAGCTCGCGGGCGATGCCGTCGTCGTCACCGTGCTCAGCAACCTCGGCCTCAGGCTCCGGCTCGAGGCGGAGGGGATCGAGGTGGTGGAGACGCCGGTCGGCGACCGGCACGTCGCCGACGCCCTCGAGGCGGGCGGCTACGTCCTCGGCGGCGAGCAGTCGGGCCATCTCATCTTCCGGCGGCATGCCGCGACCGGCGACGGCATCCTCACCGCCGTGAAGCTCCTCGAGCTGCTCGGCCGGGACGGCCGGCCCCTCGCCGAGGTGGCGGCCGGGGCGATGACGCGCCTGCCGCAGGTGCTGCTCAACGTGCCCGTGCCCGAGCCGGAGCGGCTCGACGGCGCCGAGGCGGTCTGGGAGGCGGCGAGGCAGGTGCAGGAGCTGCTCGGCGGCGCCGGGCGGGTCCTGCTCCGCCGCAGTGGCACCGAGCCCTGCGTGAGGATCATGGTCGAGGCGGGGACCCACGAGCTCGCGGAGGGCTACGCCGCCCAGCTCGCGAAGGTGGTCGAGGTCGAGCTGGGCTGACCGGCCCCGGCCCGCCCGCCCCCGTTGCCCGTCGCCTCCCGAGAGGCGCCCCGACAAGGTGGACGGGCGCCCGCCCGCCGCCTCGGTAGCCTGTCGCCCATGTGCGGCATCATCGGGGTGACCGGCGTGGACGACCCGATGCGCTCGCTCCTCGACGGCCTCGCCCTCCTCGAGTACCGGGGGTACGACTCGGCCGGCGTGGCCCTTATCGCCGAGCCGGGCGAGCGCGCCGGCGGCGACAGGGAGGCCGCCCACCAGCTCTGGCGCGTCCGGGCGGCCGTCCGGGCGCAATCCATCGCCGAGCTCGAGCGGGCCGCTCCCGCCAGGCCCCCGGCCCGGGCCGGGATCGGCCACACCCGCTGGGCGACCCACGGCGCCCCGACAGAGCCGAACGCCCACCCCCACCTCGATTGCACGGGCAGGGTCGCCGTCGTGCACAACGGGATCATCGAGAACCACCGGGAGCTCGCCGCCAAGCTGGACGCCGCCGGCCACCGGCGCACCTCGGAGACCGACACCGAGGTGGTCGCCCACCTCGTCGAGGACGAGCTGGGCGCCGGTTCGACCCTCGCAGAGGCCGTCCGGCGCGTCGCCGCGGAGCTCCGGGGCGACTTCGCCCTCGCCGTCGTGGACACGGCCGACCCGACGGCGATCGTCGCGACCCGGAACACCTCCCCGCTCATCGTCGGGCGGACCGACTCGGTCGGCGTCGTCGCCTCCGACATCGCGGCGGTGCTCGGCACGACCCGCGAGCTCTACGCCCTCGCCGACGGCGAGGTCGCCGAGGTCCGCCCCGGCGAGATCGCCGTGGTCGACGCGGCGGGAGGTCCCGTCGAGCCCGTGGCGATCCGGGTCTCGTGGGGGGTGCAGGCGGCCCAGCGCGAGGGCTACGAGGACTTCATGTCGAAGGAGATCCACGAGCAGCCGAGGGCGCTCGCCGACACCCTGCTCGGGCGGCTCCATCCCGGCGGGATGACCGAGCTCGAGGAGCTCACCGTCACCGAGGACGAGCTGCGGGCCATCGAGCGGGTCGTCGTCGTCGCCTGCGGGTCGAGCTACCACGCCGCACAGATCGGCCGCACCGCGATCGAGGCCTGGGCCCGGGTGCCGTCGACGGCCGAGATCGCGAGCGAGTTCCGCTACCGCGAGCCCGTCCTCGACGAGCGCACGCTCGTCGTCGCCATCAGCCAGTCCGGCGAGACCGTCGACACCTACCACGCGCTCCGGGAGGCCAAGCGCCGGGGTGCGCGCACCCTCGTGGTCACGAACGTCGTCGACTCGCTCATGGCCCGTGAGGCCGACGGGGTCATCTACACCCGGGCCGGACCCGAGGTCGGGGTCGCCTCGACCAAGTGCCACCTCGCCCAGATCGCCCTGTTCCAGGTCTTCGCCCTCCACCTCGCCCGAGTGCGGGGGACGCTGCCTTCCGACGAGGTGGCCGCCATCGGGGCCGGCATCGCCCGCCTCCCGGGCCTCGTCGCGTCCGCTCTCGAGCGCAGCGAGGCCTACGCCGAGGTCGCGCGGCGCCTCGCGAAGGTGGACGACGTGTTCTTCCTCGGCCGGCACATCGGGTACGTGATCGCCCAGGAGGGCGCCCTCAAGCTGAAGGAGCTCGCCTACGTGCGCGCCGAGGCCTACGCGGCCGGGGAGATGAAGCACGGGCCGATCTCGCTCATCGACCGAGAGGCCGTCGCGGTGGTCGTGGCGACGCGGGGACCGCTGTGGGAGAAGCTCCTCGCCAACGTCGAGGAGCTCCGGGCGAGGGGAGCGACGGTGGTGGCCGTCGCCGACGAGGGTGACGAGGAGACGGCCCGCCTCGCCGACCTCGTCCTCGAGGTGCCGGCGACCGACCACCTGCTCTCGCCGGCCGTCTCGGTGGTGCCGCTGCAGATCCTCGCCTACGCCGTCGCGCGGGCGCGGGGCAACGACGTCGACCGGCCCCGGAACCTCGCAAAGGTCGTCACGGTCGAGTGATCCCCGTGATCGGGATTGGCATCGACCTCGTCGAGATCGACCGCTTCCGCCGCGTGCTCGAGCGCCGGCCGGGCGTCTCCCGGCGGCTGTTCACCGGCTACGAGCTCGACTCCCTCGCCCGGCGGGCCGACCCGGTGCCGGGGCTCGCTGCCCGCTTCGCCGCCAAGGAGGCCGTCATGAAGGCCCTCGGGGTCGGCCTCGGCGCCGTCGCCTTCGGGGACGTCGAGGTGCGCCGGCTGCGAAGCGGCGCCCCGGAGCTGCACCTCTCGGGCAGGGCCGCCACCCTCGCCGGGTCGAAGGGGGTGCGAGCCTGGTCGGTCTCGCTCACCCACACCGCGAGGACCGCCTCGGCCGTCGTCGTCGCCAGCTAGGACGATCGCCGTGCAGCCCGTGCTCACCGCGGAGCAGATGCGTGAGGTGGACCGCCGGGCCGCCTCGTCCGGCACGCCGACCGAGGTCCTCGTCGCTCGAGCGGGGACGGCCGTGGCGAACGAGGCCCTCCGCATGCTCAGGGGCGCCTACGGCGCCAGGGTGGTCGTCGTCGCCGGCCGGGGCAACAACGGGGCCGACGGCCGGGTGGCGGCGGCGGTCCTCCGGCGCCGGGGTGCGCAGGTCCTCGTCCTCGACGCCCGGGAGGCGCCCGCCCGCCTCCCGGCCTGCGACCTCGTGATCGACGCCGCCTACGGCACCGGCTTTCGGGGCGAGTACCTCGCCCCGGACCCCGGAGCGGCGCCGGTGCTCGCCGTCGACCTCCCGACCGGGGTCGACGCCGACTCCGGGACGGCCGGGGAGGGGGCGGTCGCGGCGGCCGCCACGGTGACCTTCGGCGCGCTGAAGCCGGGGCTGCTCGTCGGGGAGGGCCGGCGCCGGGCCGGCCGGGTGAGGCTCGAGCCGATCGGGCTTCCCGTGCCCGGCCCGGGCGACTGCGACGTCCTCCTCGTCGAGGACGGCGACGTCGCCGAGCTCGTGCCCCGGCGGCCCGCCGAGACGCACAAGTGGGCGACGGCCGTCGCCGTCGTCGCCGGCTCGCCGGGGATGTACGGGGCGGCGACCTATGTGGCGCGCGCCGCCATGCGGGCCGGTGCCGGCATGGTCCGCCTCGGGATCCCCGGGGCGGCTCCGGCCGACCTCCCGGTCGCCGAGGCCGTGAGCCGCGCCCTGCCGGCGAGCGGGTTCGACGAGCCCGCGCTCGAGGGGCTCGAGCGCTGCAAGGCGCTCGTGGTGGGCCCCGGCCTCGGCCCCGAGCGGCCGACCCGGGCGTCGGTGCGCCGCCTCGTCACGAGGGCCCCGGTCCCCGTCGTCGTCGACGCCGACGGCCTGAGCGCGCTCGGAGGGGAGGCGCAGGCGGCCGAGGTCCTCGCCCCGAGGAGCGCTCCGACGGTGCTCACCCCGCACGACGGCGAGTTCACCCGGCTCACCGGGAGCCCGCCCGGCGCCGACCGCTTCGCGGCGGTGCGGGGGGCGGCGGCCCGGACCGGAGCGGTCGTCCTCCTCAAGGGGTCGACCACGCTCGTCGCCGAGCCGTCCGGGCGGCTGCTCGTCTCCACCTCGGGGTCGAGCCGCCTCGCCACCGCCGGCACGGGCGACGTCCTCTCGGGCGTCGTGGGCGCGTTTCTCGCGAGGGGGCTCGGGCCGCTCGAGGCGGCCGCCCTCGCCGCCCAGGTGCATGGGCGCGCGGCCGAGCTCGGCCCGGCCGAGGGGCTGCTCGCCGGCGACCTGCCCGAGCTCGTGGCGGCCGTGCTGAGCCGCGCCCTAGAGGCCGGTGCGGGCCGGCTCGGGCAAGGGGGCGGGCGTGCCGGCTGAGGGGACGCGCCGGCCCGCCTGGGCGGAGGTCGACCTCTCGGCGGTCCGCCACAACGCGGCGCTGCTCGCGAGCATCGCCGCGCCGGCCCGGCTCTGCGCCGTGGTGAAGGCCGACGCCTACGGCCACTCGGCCGTCCCGGTGGCCGAAGCGGCCCTCGAGGCGGGAGCCGACGAGCTCGCGGTCGCCCTCGTGGACGAGGGGGCCGAGCTGCGCGAGCACGGCGTCTCGGCTCCCATCCTCGTGCTGTCCGAGCCCGCACCTCAGGCGATGGAGGAGGCGCTCGCTCTCGGTCTCGTGCCGACCCTCTACACGCCCGACGGCGTCGCCGCGGCCCGCAAGGCGGCGGCGGCCCTCGGCGCCGGGGAGCACCGCCCGCCCTTTCCCGTCGAGGTGAAGGTCGACACCGGGATGCACCGGGTCGGTGCCGCTCCCGGTGAGCTCGCCGGCCTCGTTGCCGAGGTTGCCGCCGCCCCTGAGCTTCGCTACGCAGGGCTCTGGACCCACTTCGCCGTCTCGGAGCGGCTGGAGGACCCCTTCACCGGCGAGCAGATCGCGACCTTCGAGCGGGCCCGCGCCGAGCTGCGGGCGGCCGGCCTGCCGGAGCCGGGCCGCTGCCATGCCGCCAACTCGGCGGGGGCGATTGCCTGGCCGGAGGCTCGCTACGACCTCGTCCGCTGCGGGATCGCCCTCTACGGGTACGCCCCCTCGATCGAGGTCGGCCGCCGGCTCGGCCTCGAGCAGGAGCGGGCGGCGGCCGGGCCGGTGGGGCTCCGGCCCGTGCTCTCGTTGAAGGCGCGGGTGACCCTCGTGCGCGAGCACGAGGCGGGCGAGCGGCTCTCCTACGGGAGGCTGCGGCCGCTCGAGCAGCGCTCGCTCGTCGCCACCGTGCCGCTCGGGTACGCCGACGGAGTGCCGAGGCGGTACTTCGAGGCCGGAGGGTGCGTGCTCGTCGGCGGCCGGCGCTGCCCGATCGCGGGCACCGTGACGATGGACCAGCTGCTCGTCGCCTGCGAGCCGGGCTCGGGCGTGACGGCGGGCGACGAGGCAGTGCTGATCGGCGAGCAGGGGGGCGAGGCGATCACGGCCGACGAGTGGGCCGAGCGGCTCGGGACCATCTCCTACGAGGTCCTCACGCGGATCGGCCCCCGCGTCCCGCGGGTCATGAGGGAGCCGTGAGCGTGCCCGGCCGCCGACCGGACGGCGCCTCGCACGGCGCCGGGCGCGCCGTCGTCCTCGGGGCAGGCGCCGGGGCCGCAGCAGGCCTCGCCGGGGTTGCCGCCCTGCGTGCGCGGCGCCGGCGAGGCGAGCTCGCCCCCGGAGCCCCTGGCCGGCCCGAGCACGCCGGCGAGCTCGCCCTCCCCGAGGGCGCCCGCCACCTCGACGTTCCGGTGCGGGACGGGGGCAGCATCCACGTCGTCGAGCACGGCGCCGGCCCGCCCATCCTCCTCGTCCACGGGATCACGCTGCAGGCCGCGGTCTGGGCGGGGCAGCTTCGCGACCTCGGGCCGCGCCACCGCATGATCGCCCTCGACGTGCGCGGGCACGGTGCCTCGGTCCCCGGCGGTGCCGGCCTCACGATCGCGGCGGTCGCCGATGACATCGCGGATGTGCTCGAGGCGTTCGACCTCCGCTCGGTGACGGTGGCCGGCCACTCGATGGGTGGGATGGCCCTCCTGCGCTTCCTGCGCCGCCACGCGAGGGTCGTCGCCGAGCGGGTCGGCGCTCTCGCCGTCGTCTCGAGCTCGGGCGGCCTCGACCTCCCCTTCGGGAGCGGGGGCCGGCTCGTGCCCCGGGCGGCCGAGCTGGCCGTCGCCGGGCACCGGCGGATCGATCGCCCGGGCTCGGTCCTCCTCCCCGGGGGCGCCGCGGGCGAGCGGCTCGCCCGGATGGCCTTCGGCCAGCGCCCGGCGCCAGAGGCGGTGCGAAGGACGCTCGATCTCAGCCGTGAGATGGCGCCCGCCTCGTTCGTCGCCTTCCTCCCCGAGCTCGCCCGCTTCGACGAGAAGGCGCCGTTCGACCCGCCCGGCGTCCCGTCCGTCGTCGTGGTGGGGGACCGGGACCGGCTCACCCCACCCCGCTACGGCGCCGCGGTCGCCCGGAGCCTGCCCGGATCGCGCCTCGTCGTGTGGCGGGGAGCCGGCCACATGCTCATGTACGAGCGCCGGGAGGGGCTCGATTGGCTGCTCGACGAGCTCTCGGGCGCAGCGGCCGGCGGGCGGGACCTCGCGGCGGACCCTCGGTAGCATCCCAGCGTGCCGACCCTCGCGCTCGTGGAGGCCGACGCGAAGGCGTGCGTCGCCTGCCCGCTCGCGGCCACCCGCACCCAGGTGGTCTTCGCCCGCGGGGACGGCTCCTCCGGGCTCATGTTCGTCGGGGAGGCGCCCGGGCGGGACGAGGACCTGCAGGGCGCCCCGTTCGTCGGCCGCTCGGGCCAGCTCCTCGACCGCCTCGTGGCAGAGGAGCTTGGGCTCGCCCGGGACGAGTACTACGTCGCGAACGTCGTGAAGTGCCGGCCCCCCGGCAACCGGGACCCGCTCCCCGAGGAGATCGCCGCCTGCCACCACTTCCTCGACGCGCAGATCGGCGAGGTGGCGCCCCGGGTGATCGTCACGCTCGGGAACTTCGCCACCCGCTACCTGCTCGCCACGACCGAGGGGATCACCCGGCTCCGGGGCCGGAGCTACCCCTACCGGGACGGCATCGAGATCGTCCCGACCTTCCACCCTTCGGCCGCGCTCCGCTCGGGCGGGGCGGTGGTGGCCGACATGAGGGCGGACCTCATCCGGGCGAAGCGGGCTCTCGCGAGATGATCCCACGCCGCACGAGGAGCACCTCGCCCGACGAGACCCGGGCCGCCGGCCGGGCCCTCGCCGGCGCGCTCGAGCCCGGCGACGTCGTCCTCCTCGTCGGCGGCCTCGGGGCGGGCAAGACGACGTTCGTGCAGGGGGTGGCCGAGGGCCTCGGCGTCACCGAGGACGTGACGAGCCCGACCTTCACCCTCTGCCAGCTCTACCGGGGCCGGCTGCGGGTCCTGCACGCCGACCTGTGGCGACTCGAGCGCCTCGCCGAGGTCGTCGACCTCGCCCTCGACGAGGGGCTCGAGGAGGGCGGGGTGCTCCTTGCGGAGTGGGGCGAGGGCGCCGAGGAGCTCTTCGGGGAGGAGGCGCTCGTCGTCACCTTCGACCAGGGCGAGGGTGAGACGGACCGGGAGATCACCTTCGAGCCCCGCGGTGGCCGGTGGTCGTACCGCATCGAGGCGGCGTGACCCGCGTCCTTGCCATCGAGTCGGCCACCGGGGCCGTCGGTGCCGCCCTCTGCGAGGACGGCCGGGTCGTGGCCGAGCTCACCGTCCACACCGCCCGCCGGCACGTGGAGCTGCTCCATCCGGCGATCGACGAGGTCTGCTCGCTTGCCGGCATCCGCCTCGGCGACCTCGGCGCCGTCGGCGTCGACGTCGGGCCAGGCCTGTTCACCGGCATCCGCGTGGGCGTCGCGGCCGCGAAGGCCATCGCGCTCGCCCTCGACCTGCCGGCGGTCGGGGTGACGAGCCTCGAGGCGCTCGAGGCGGCCGCCTCTGCCACGGTGCCGGCGGGCGGGGTCGTGGTGCCGGTCGTGGACCTCCGCCGGGGTGAGGTGGGCTGGTCGGTCGGCGGCAAGGTCGGCTGGGGCCGGCCCGAGCGGCTCGTGGAGCAGCTCTCGGCCGCACTCGGCGGCGGCGAGGGGCCTTCTCCGTCGGTGGTGCTCGCCGGCGACGGTGCCCTTCGCTACCGGGAGCTGCTCGAAGCTCCGCCGGGAGGCGCCGGTGCGTGGCGGGTCGCCGGGAGCCTTGTCGCCACGCCTCCGGTAGCCTGCGTGGCCGTGCTGGCCTGCGCCGCGTTGTCCGAGGGGCGCGAGGTGGACGCCGCCCGTCTCGCCCCGTGCTACCTACGCGAGGCCGACGCCCGGATCAACTGGACGACACGGCACGACCGGCCCCAGGAAGGCAGATGACGGTGTCCCTCTGGCGAGCTGCCGCCCACCGGCGCAGCCGGCACCAGGCCGGCGGCGACGGGGTCGTGATCGCGCCCATGCGCCGGCGCCACCTCAAGTCCGTCGTCGCGATCGAGCAGCAGGTCTTCCCGACGCCGTGGTCCCTCTCGCTCTACCTCTCCGAGCTAGCGATGGGGTCGAACCGCTCCTACGTCGTGGCGCTCGGGCCCGGGAGCGAGGTGGTCGGCTATGCCGGGCTGATGCTGGCCGTCGGGGAGGGGCACGTGACGACGATCGGCGTCTCTCCCCGCTGGCAGCGCCGCGGGATCGGCCGCCGGCTCCTGTTCGAGCTGGCCACGACGGCCCGCTCCCGGGGCGCCGAGGACCTCACGCTCGAGGTCCGGGTGACCAACACGGGCGCCCAGGCGCTCTACCACGAGTTCGGGTTCGCCCCGGCCGGGATCCGCAAGAACTACTACGCCGAGGTCAACGAGGACGCGATCGTGATGTGGGCGCATGAGATCCAGTCCGAGGAGTACGGCCGCCGGCTCGAGCTCATCGCCGGCCGGATCGGCTCCGCCGGCGCGAAGCCGAGCGACGGCGCCCCCGCCGGCGGCCGGCTCAGCCTCGGCGAGGGGGAGCCGGCGACGTGACGAGCGGGCGCGTTCTCGCCATCGAGACCTCGTGCGACGAGACGGCGGCGGCCGTGGTCGACGGCGGCCGCACGGTCGTGTCGAGCGTCGTGTCGAGCCAGGTCGACCTCCATGCCCGCTACGGCGGCGTCGTGCCCGAGCTCGCGAGCCGGGCCCATACCGAGCTCATCGTGCCCGTCGTCACCGAGGCGCTCGCCGGAGCGGGCCTCGACCCGCAGGGGCGGGGCGAGCGCCCCGTCGAGGCAGTGGCGGCCACCGTCGGGCCGGGCCTCGTCGGCGCCCTCCTCGTCGGGGTGTCGGCCGCCAAGGCCCTTGCCATGGCCTGGGAGGTCCCCTTCGTCGGGGTCAACCACCTCGAGGGCCACCTGTACGCCTCGCTCCTCGAGGACCCCGACCTCGAGATGCCGGTCGCCATCCTCCTCGTCTCGGGCGGGCACACCCTGCTCGTGTCGATGGAGGGTCCGGGCCGCTACGAGGTGGTCGGCCGGACCCGGGACGACGCCGCCGGGGAGGCCTTCGACAAGGTCGCCCGGTACCTCGGCCTCGGCTACCCCGGTGGCCCGGCCATCGACCGGGCGGCCCGCGCCGGCGACCCGGCCGCGGTCGCGCTGCCCCGGGCCTGGCTCGAGGAGGGCTCGCTCGACTTCTCGTTCTCGGGGCTGAAGACGGCAGTGGTCAACCACGTGAGGGCTCACCCGGAGGTGGCGACCGAGGACGTGGCGGCCTCGTTCCAGCGCGCCGTCGTCGACGTGCTCGTCGCGAAGGCGCTCGAGGCGGCGAGGCGGATCGGCGCCCGGGGGATCTGCCTCGCCGGGGGGGTCGCCGCCAACTCCGAGCTGCGGGAGCGGGCGACGGCGGGCGGCGAGGCGGCCGGGCTCAGGGTCTTTGTCCCCTCACGCTCGATGTGCACCGACAACGCGGCGATGATCGGGGCGGCCGGCTACTTCCGGCTGCGCGGGGTCGGGCCGAGCAGCCTCGGGACGGGGGCCGAGCCATCGCTCGGGATGCGGGAGCCAGGGGCGACCCTCGGCTGACGAGTGGCGGCCCGGGCCGTGACGCTCGAAGCAGCCGCTGTGCTGGGCTTCTGGCACTCTCGCCCCCCGGTTGCCAGCCGGCCCCGGAGTTGCTATCGTTAGCACTCAGAACGTGAGAGTGCTAACGGAGCCAGATCAGGAGGCCCCTTCAATGAACCTGCAACCACTCGAGGACCGCATCGTCGTGCGTCCGAGCGAGTCGGAGGAGACCACCGCCTCCGGCCTCGTCATCCCCGACACCGCCAAGGAGAAGCCCCAGCAGGGCGAGGTGCTCGCCGTCGGCCCGGGCCGCCGGGCAGACAACACGGGCGAGCTCATCCCGCTCGACGTCGCCGTCGGCGACAAGGTCGTCTACTCCAAGTACGGCGGCACCGAGATCACGATCGAGGGCGAGGACCTGCTCATCCTCTCGAGCCGGGACGTCCTCGCCAAGGTGGGCAAGTAATGGCCAAGCAGCTGGCGTTCGACGAGTCGGCCCGGCGCCGCCTCGAGGCCGGCGTCAACAAGCTGGCCGACACCGTCAAGGTGACGCTCGGGCCGAAGGGCCGCAACGTCGTGCTCGACAAGAAGTTCGGCGCCCCGACGATCACCAACGACGGCGTCACCATCGCCCGTGACATCGAGCTCGAGGACCCCTACGAGAACATGGGGGCCCAGCTCGTGAAGGAGGTGGCGACGAAGACGAACGACGTCGCCGGGGACGGGACGACGACGGCCACCGTGCTCGCCCAGGCCCTCGTGCGCGAGGGCCTGCGCAACGTGGCGGCCGGCGCCAACCCGATGGCGCTGAAGCGCGGCATCGAGGCCGCGGTCGCCGCCGCGGTCGAGTCGATCCGCAACCAGGCCAGAGAGATCGAGGGCCGCAAGGAGATCGCCCAGGTCGCGGCGATCTCGGCCGCTGACGAGAGCATCGGCGAGGTGCTCGCCGAGGCGATCGACAAGGTCGGCAAGGACGGCACGGTCACGGTCGAGGAGTCGAACACCTTCGGGCTCGAGCTCGAGTTCACCGAGGGCATGCAGTTCGACAAGGGCTACCTCTCGCCCTACTTCGTGACCGACCCCGAGCGCCAGGAGGCGGTCCTCGAGGATCCCTACATCCTCGTCGTCAACTCCAAGGTGAGCTCGGTCCACGACCTCGTGCCCGTGCTCGAGCGAGTCATGCAGTCGGGCAAGCCGCTGCTGCTCATCGCCGAGGACGTCGAGGGCGAGGCGCTCGCCACCCTCGTGGTCAACAAGATCCGCGGGCTGTTCTCCTCGGTCGCCGTGAAGGCGCCGGGCTTCGGCGAGCGGCGCAAGGCGCAGCTCGGCGACATCGCCGTGCTGACCGGCGCCCAGGTCATCTCCGAGGAGGTCGGCCTCAAGCTCGAGAACACCACGCTCGACCTGCTCGGCCGGGCGCGCCGGGTCGTCGTGACCAAGGACGACACGACGATCATCGACGGCGCCGGGGCCGAGGAGGACGTGAAGGGCCGGATCGCCCAGATCAAGCGTGAGATCGAGGACACCGACTCCGACTGGGACCGGGAGAAGCTGCAGGAGCGGCTCGCGAAGCTCGCCGGTGGCGTCGCCGTGGTCAAGGTCGGGGCCGCGACCGAGATCGAGCTCAAAGAGAAGAAGCACCGCATCGAGGACGCCCTCTCGGCCACCCGGGCCGCCCTCGAGGAGGGCATCGTCGCCGGTGGCGGCACCGCCCTCGTCCGCAGCCGGGCTGCCCTCACCAAGGTGATCGACTCCCTCACCGGCGACGAGCAGACCGGCGCCCGCTCGGTCCACCGGGCCCTCGAGGAGCCGCTCAAGTGGATCGCCATCAACGCGGGCCTCGAGGGAGCGGTGCAGGTGCGCCACGTCGAGGAGACCGAGGGCGCCGTCGGGCTGAACGCCCTCACCGGCAAGCTCGAGGACCTCGTGAAGGCCGGCGTCACCGACCCGGCGAAGGTCACCCGCTCGGCGCTGCAGAACGCCGCCTCGATCGCGGCGCTCCTGCTCACGACCGAGGCGATCATCGCCGACAAGCCGGAGAAGCAGCCCGCCGCGGCAGCGCCCTCGCCGGGCGGCGGCATGGGGATGATGTGACGGGCTAACGCGCCGTCAGCTCCTCTGACAGAGCCGGGCCGTTGGCCCGGCTCTGTCGCGTGGCCGGCGAGCAGCGAGCGCCACGGGCCGCAGCGGCCCATCACCGCTCGACCCCGTGACGGGCGAGAGCGCTCGATCGGCACCGGCCTTCGCACTGCGTCGTCGCGTAATCTGCCCCGGTGCAGCATCGGGCCGGCATGCCGTCGCGCGGGCGGAGGCCGGCACGCAGCCTCCCTGCTCGTCCCGGCCCGGATCGCCGCTCCGGTCCCCTCGCCGGCTCGCCTCGGCACCTTGCCGGTGCAGCCGGCGCAAGGGCGCCGGGGGTGAGCAGCGACCGGTGAGGCGGGGCGGCTGGCGGCGTCACCGGCAGGACGCCGCGGGTGTGGCGTCGGTCGTCGCCATGGCGCTCGCCTACCTGTCCCCGGCCGTGAAGGACGGGCTCGCCTTCGGGCCCTACGACGCGGCCGCCGACGGCACCATCGGCAACCTCGGCACCCTACGCCAGCTCCCGCTCCACAACCGGCTGAACGGGGACGTCGTCAACCAGGCGATCCCGTGGAACACCCTCGACTGGCGGCTCGTGCACGCGGGGCAGCTGCCCTTGTGGAACCCCTACAACGTGCTCGGCCTGCCTCAGCTGTTCAACTTCGAGTCGGGCGCCTTCAGCCTGCCCGCGCTCGCCGGCTACGGCGTGCCGCTCCGCCTCGCCTTCACGGTGACCGTGCTCGTGAAGCTGCTCGTTGCCGGTCTTGGCACCTACCTGCTCTGCCGCCAGCTCGCCGTCCACCCCCTGCCCGCCGCCGCCGGTGCCGTCTCGTTCATGCTCTCGGGCGGGTTCGCGAGCTGGCTCGGCTGGTCGCTGAGCGGGGTGGTGGCCTTCGCCCCGCTCGTCTGCGCCTTCATGCTGCTCGCCTACCGGGAGCGCCGCCCCCGCTATGTGGTCCTCCTCGCCCTCTCGGTCATGTTCGCCTACTACGGCGGCTTTCCGGAGATGTACGCCCTCTTGGCGGGGGCGCTGGTGGGCTTTTCGGCCGGGGCCGCCGCCACGCTCCTTGTGACGCGCCGGCGGGTCTCGCTCGAGGGCGGTGCCCGGGTGCTCGGTGGCCTCGTCCTCGGCTCGGGCCTCGCCTGCCCGCTCCTTCTGCCCGGCGCGCAGGTCCTCCGGCTCTCGACTCACGCCGCCACGCACGGCATCCCGGCAGGGACCGGGATCTCCCGCCTCTCCCTCCTCGTGAGCGCCGGCTACTACGGCCTCCCCGTGAAGGGGAGCGTGACCTTCCCGCACGTCAACTTCTACGAGACCGTCTCCTACGTCGGCATCGTGGCGATCGCGGCGGCGGCCGTGGGGCTCGTGCTGGCGAGGCGGCAGGCCGCCGTCGTCGGCCTCGGGCTCCTCACGCTCGTCAGCCTCGTCGCCTCGTACCGGATCGGGAACGCGAAGTGGGTGGGGGAGCTGTTCGCCGCGGTCGGCCTCCACTCGGTCCACCCGAGCCGGGTCCGCCTCGTCGCCGCCCTCGGCATCTGCTGCCTCGCCGCGGTCGGCCTCGACCGCCTGCTCTACCAGCCTGGGCGGGCCACCCGGCGGGCCTGGCTCGCAGCTTCCGTGCTCGCGGCGGGCCTCGTCGGAGCGCTCTGCTGGTCCTCGGCGGCGGAGCACCTGAGAGGCATCGAGGCAACGGAGCGCTTCCACGCCCTCATCTGGCCGGTGGGGCTCGCCGTCGCTCTCCTCGCTGCCGCGCTCGCCGCCACACTGGCCGGCCGGTCGAGCGCACGCGCCGCGGTGCCGGGAGCGATGCCGGCGCGCTGGCGGCTCCCGCTCGGCCTCGGGCTGGCGGGGCTCCAGGGGGCCTTCGTCCTGTTCGCCGGAGTCGGGCTCAACTCCTGGTCCCACACGGGGCTGCGGGAGTACCCGGCTGCGGTCGAGCTCCGCCACGTCGTCGGGCGGGGCATCGTCGCCTTCGACGGCCCGCCCGGCCTGCCGCCGACGCAGTGGCCGCAGCTCGGCTTCTACCCGAACCTCAACATGCTGTACCAGGTGACGGAGTTCGCCGGCCACGACCCGGTCCTTCCGGCCGCCTACGCCCGCACCTGGCCGGTGCCGCCGGCGCGCGGAGCGGGGGCTCCCCGGCGCCCGAGGTTGAGCGCCCTCGACATGCCCGAGATCACCTCGGCAGCAGAGGCCCGCCGGTATGGGATCTCGTACCTTCTCGTCCCGCCCGGACGCGCGCTTCCGCCCGGAACCTCGCACGTGGCGACGGTTGGCGGAGAGCAGGTGGCGAGGGTGGAGGGCGCCTCCCGCTTCTTCTTCGCCGGCGCCGGGGGCGCGAGGGTGCTCTCGTGGTCGGAGCCGTCGGACAACCGCTTCGTCGTGCACGTCGACGCCCCGTCTGCGCTCCGGTCCCGCCGTGAGCTCGTGCTGGCGATCACGCGGCTGCCCGGCTTCTCGGTGACCGCCGGCGGCCGGACCCTCAGGGTCCGGCCCTACGGCCGCTTCGAGATGGCGGTCACGGTGCCCGAGGGAGTCTCGACGCTGCGCGTCACCTACTGGCCGGGCACGTTCACCGACGGGCTCGTGGTCGCAGCCGCCTCCCTCGCCCTCCTCGTCACCTGGTCCGTGCTGGCGCCGGTGCTCGGGCGGCGCCGTGCTGCCGCCCACCGGCGCAGGGCGCCGGCGGTGGCTCTCCGGCGCCGGTGAATAGGCTCGGCTGATGCCAGCGCACCGAGCTCGCCGCCGGCACCGCTACTGGCCCGACGTGGCCGGTGTAGGGGCGGTCGTCGCTCTCGCGTGCGCGTACCTGTCCCCGGCGCTGAAGGACGGCCCCGGTTTCGGCTCGTTCGATCTCGTCCTCCCGCTCACGAGCCTCGGGGCCGGCACGTACCGGCTCCCGGCGTTCAACCGGGTCAACTCCGACTCGGTCTCCCAGATGAACGTCTGGAACGGCCTCGACTGGCGGGCGATCCACGCCGGGCAGTTCCCGCTCTGGAACGGGCTCTCCCTCCTCGGCCTGCCCCACTTCCTCAACTTCGAGTCGGCGGTCCTCAGCCTGCCGGACCTCGTGAGCTACGCCGTGCCGCTCCGGTTCGCCTTCCTCACCGCCGTGCTCGTGAAGATGGTGATCGCCGGCACGGGCGCCTACCTCCTGGCCCGGGTGGTCGGCCTGCGGCCACTTGGCGCCTCATTCGCCGGCATCACGTTCATGCTGTCCGGCGCCTTCGCCAACTGGCTCGCCTGGCCGCTCAGCGACGTGGTCGCCTGGC
>Ga0209061_1002233_pt1 | contig 25666 bp, 22 predicted proteins | sample Coa_R1_10_FD_187157 | JGI IMG/M metagenome (GOLD analysis project Ga0209061, IMG submission 187157) | Surface soil microbial communities from Centralia Pennsylvania, which are recovering from an underground coalmine fire - Coalmine... | ecosystem: Environmental > Terrestrial > Soil >...
GCGCTCGCCGGCGCGGGCGACCCCAAGCTCGCGAGAGGCGTCGCGCTGATCTCCGAGCTCGTCGAGGACGGCTACCAGCCGATCGTCTTCTGCCGCTTCATCCCGACCGCGCACTACCTCGCCGACGCGCTCCGCTTGCAGGTGGACGGCGTTGCGGTCGAGGCGGTGACCGGCGAGTTGCCGCCCGCGGAGCGCGAGCAGCGCGTGCTCGCCCTCGCCGAGGAGAAGAGACGCATCCTCGTCGCGACCGACTGTCTGTCGGAGGGCATCAACCTGCAGGAGCACTTCGACGCCGTTGTCCACTACGACCTCTCCTGGAACCCGACCCGGCACGAGCAGCGCGAAGGCCGCGTCGACCGCTTCGGCCAGAGCCGAAGCCCGGTCCGCGTCCTCACCTACTTCGGCGCCGACAACCGGATCGACGGGATCGTCCTCGACGTTCTCCTGCGCAAGCACAAGGCGATCCGCGACTCGCTCGGGATCTCCGTCCCCGTCCCGGTCGACTCGAACGCTGTGCTCGAGGCGATCATGGAGGGGCTCATCCTGCGTGGCCGCGACGAGCAGCTCTCGCTCTTCGACGCGCCCGATCTCGCCTCCGAGCGCGACGCCTTCCACGGCGAGTGGGAGCTCGCCGCCGAGCGGGAGCGTCGCGCGCGCACCGTCTTCGCCCAGGAGACGATCAAGGTCGAGGAGGTCTCCCGCGAGCTCGAGGCCTCGCGCGCCGCGATCGGCTTGAGCGAGGTGGTCGAGCGCTTCGTCCGCGACGCGCTCGCCCGCCACCGCGCCACCCTCTCGGGCGGCGACCCGCTCGTGATCGACCTCGCCGAGACCCCGCGTGCGCTCCGAGACCAGCTCGGCCTCGGCGACCGGACGACGCTGCGCGCCCGCTTCGAGCTGCCGGTCGAAGACGGGGTCACCTACCTCTCGCGGACGCATCCGTTCGTCGAGGGGCTCGCCGGCTACGTCGTCGACACGGCGCTCGACCCCCAGCTCGACGGCGTCGCCGAGCGCGCCGGGGCGGTGCGCACCCGCGCGGTGACGACCCGCACGACGGTGCTCGTCGTCCGGATCCGCTACGACGTCGTCACCCGCCGCCGCGGCGAGGAGGATCACGCCCAGCTCGCCGAGGAGTCGCTCGTCCTCGCCTTCGAGGGCGCCCCCGAGAGCGCCGGCTGGCTGGGCGAGGAGAAGGTCGTGCCGCTGCTCGACGCCACCCCGGACGGCAACGTCGCTCCCGAGCAGGCCCGCGACTTCGTCGCCCGTGTAATCGCCGGCATCGACGACCTCCGTCCGCACCTGGACGCGGTCGCCCGCGAGCGCGCCGCCGAGCTCCGCCACGCCCACGAGCGGGTGCACGAGAGCGCCCGCCTCAAGGGCGTCACGACCGTGGTTGAGCCGCAGCTCCCGCTCGACGTGCTCGGCGTGTACGTCCTACTACCTGTGCCTTCCGCATGAGTCGCTCCGCCCACACCTCCTTCCAGACGGTCCGTTCCGAGGGCGGCCTCCTCCCGGCCGACCTCCTGCAGCGGGTCGCCGCCGGGGATCCGGATCTGGGCGGCCTGCAAGACGCGGACTACCACGCCTCCGACCTCCCCCTGAACGAGCGGATCGTCCGCTCCTGGAACCGCCTCGTCGGCGCCTGGACGAGCTTCCAAGAGGCCCGCGCCTCGCTTCCCGCCGGCGACCCCGGCACAAGCCTGACCCGCGAGCGCTTCCTCCTTCCCCTCTTCGAGGAGCTTGGCTACGGGCGCCTGCAGACGGCGCGGGCGGTCGAGATCGAGGGCCGAAGCTACCCGGTCTCGCACGCCTGGCAGCACGTCCCGATCCACCTCGTCGGCTGCACCATCCCCCTCGACCGCCGCACCCGTGGCGTCGCCGGCGCCGCCGCCTACTCCCCGCATGGGCTCGTCCAGGAGCTCCTGAACCGCGCCGACGAGCGCCTCTGGGGCTTCGTCTCGAACGGCCTCCTTCTCCGCGTCCTGCGCGACAACTCCTCGCTCACCCGCCAGGCCTACCTGGAGTTCGACCTCGAGCAGATGCTCGCCGCGGAGGCCTACTCGGACTTCGTCCTGCTCTGGCTTGTCTGCCACGAGTCGCGTCTGGAGGGGGAGCGTCCAGACGAGTGCTGGCTCGAGCGCTGGGCGCAGGAAGCGGCCCGCCAGGGAACCCGCGCCCTCGACTCGATGCGCGACGGCGTGCAGAGCGCGATCGAGCACCTCGGCCGGGGCTTCCTCTCCCAGCCCGGAAACACGGCGCTCCGCGACGCGCTCCGCTCCGGCAAGCTCTCGAAGGACGACTACTACCGCGAGCTCCTCCGCCTCGTCTACCGCCTGCTCTTCCTCTTCGTCGCCGAGGACCGCGACCTCCTGCTCTCACCGCAGGCGAGCCCCGAGGCCCGCCTCCGCTACGAGCGCTGGTACTCGACTCAGCGTCTGCGCCGGCTCGCCTCCCGCCGCCGGGGGACGAAGCACGGAGACCTCTACGAGGCGCTCAAGCTCGTGATGGCGAAGCTCGGAGACGACCGCGCCTGCCCCGAGCTCGGCCTGCCCGCGCTCGGGAGCTTCCTCTGGTCGCCCGAGGCGACCCCGCACCTCGCCCAGGCCGCGCTCGCGAACGCCGACCTCCTGGAGGCGGTCCGCGCGCTCGCGACCGTGCGCGAGGGGCGGATCCTGCGCGCGGTCGACTACCGAAACCTCGGCGCCGAGGAGCTCGGCTCGGTCTACGAGTCGCTGCTCGAGCTCCACCCCGAGCTGAACGCCGACGCCGGCGCCTTCGCCCTCGCCACGGCCGCCGGCAACGAGCGCAAGACGACCGGCAGCTACTACACGCCGACAAGCCTCATCTCCTGCCTGCTCGACACGGCGCTCGACCCGGTGCTCGACGAAGCCGCAGGGAGGGGGGAGGAGGCGATCCTCGAGCTGGAGGTCTGCGATCCCGCCTGCGGCTCGGGCCACTTCCTCGTCGCCGCCGCCCACCGGATCGCCAAGCGGCTCGCCTCGGTGCGCACCGGCGACGAGGAGCCCTCCCCAGAGGCGACCCGCCACGCCCTGCGCGACGTCGTCTCCCGTTGCCTGTACGGCGTCGACGTGAACCCGATGGCGGTCGAGCTCTGCAAGGTCTCCCTCTGGCTGGAGGCGCTCGACCCCGGCCGGCCGCTCTCCTTCCTCGACGCCCACATCCGCTGCGGCAACTCGCTCCTCGGCACGACCGCCGAGCTGATAGCCGACGGGATCCCCGACGAGGCCTTCAAGGCGCTCGCCGGCGACGACAAGGAGGCCGCGAAGGTGCTCCGCCGGCAGAACACGACGGAGCGCGAGGGCCAGCTTTCGCTCGAGGACGAGGCGATCGACCTCATCACCGGCCTCCAACCCCAGGTCGAGCGGCTCGAGCACGCCGACGACGCCACCCCCGAAGCCCTGCACGCCAAAGAGCGCCTCTTCCACGACCTGCTCGCATCGGACGCCTACGAGCGCGCCAAGCTCGCCGCCGACGCCTGGTGCGCCGCCTTCGTCCAGCGTAAGGAGAAGGGCGCGCCGCGGATCACGACCGGCGTCGTCCGCCGCCTCGCGAGCGGCACCGGCTCGGGACCAGCGGAGGTCGTGAACGAGATCCGCCGCCTCGCCGCCGAGTACGCCTTCTTCCACTGGGAGGTCGAGTACCCCGGCGTCTTCGGGCGGGCGCAGGGCGGCTTCGACTGCGTGCTCGGCAACCCGCCCTGGGAGCGGGTGAAGCTCGCCGAGAAGGAGTTCTTCGCGAACCATCCTCAGATCGCGGACGCCCGCAACGCCGCCGCGCGCAAGCGGCTGATCGCGGCGCTCGCCGAGGAGGATCCGCCGCTCTACGAGTCGTGGCTTGCGGCCCAGCGGAAGTCAGAGGGCGAGAGCCAGCTCCTGCGTGTGAGCGGCCGCTACCCGCTCTGCGGCCGCGGCGACGTGAACACGTACGCGGTCTTCGCCGAGCTCATGCGCTCGCTGATCGGGCGCCGCGGGCGGGTCGGCTGCATCGTCCCCACCGGGATCGCCACCGACGCCACGACGCAGTTCTTCTTCCGCGACCTCGTCGAGACGCGCTCGCTCGCGAGCCTCTACGACTTCGAGAACCGCGCAGGCCTCTTCCCCGCGGTTGACAGCCGTATGCGCTTCTGCCTGCTGACGCTGACCGGGCCCGGCGCGGCGCCCCTGAGCGAGTTCGTCACCTTCGCCCACGGCGTCGAGCACGTCCACGACCCCGAGCGCCGCTACGTCCTCTCGCCGGAGGACCTCGCGCTCTTGAACCCCAACACGCGCACGCTGCCGACCTTCCGCACACAGCGCGACGCCGAGCTGACGAAGGCGATCTACCGCCGCGTGCCGGTGCTCGTACGCGAGGGCGACCCCGCCGGCAACCCGTGGGGCGTGTCGTTCATGGCCATGTTCCACATGTCGAACGACTCCCACCTCTTCCACCCCGAGTCCGGCGACGGCCGCGTCCCTTTGTACGAGGCGAAGCTCGTCCACCACTTCAATCACCGCTTCGCGACCTACGACCGCGACGCCGCCCGCGACGCGACCGCCGACGAGCTCGCCGACCCCGGCTTCACGCCGCGCCCGCGCTGGTGGGTCGACGCGCTCGAGGTCGAGGCGCGCCTCGCCGGCCGCTGGGACCGAGGCTGGCTCCTCGGCTGGCGCGACATCGCCCGCAACACCGACGTACGCACGGTGATCGCCGCCGTCATCCCCCGCGTCGCGGTCGGCCACAAGCTCCCGCTCATCTTCCTCGAGCACGGCCAGCCCACCTCTCTTCTCGCGCTGCTTTCGAGCTTTCCTCTCGACTACTGCGCACGCCAGAAGCTCGGCGGCACCTCGCTCACCTACTTCGTCATGCATCAGCTCCCCGTCCTGCCGCCTGCCGCCTTCGCCGAGCCCGCTCCCTGGGACGGCCCGCGGACGATCGACGAGTGGATCCGCCCGCGCGTCCTCGAGCTCGTCTACACCGCCTGGGACCTCGAGCCGTTCGCCGGCGACCACGGCTACGACGGCCCGCCGTTTCGCTGGGACCCCGAGCGCCGCGCGCTGCTCCGCGCCGAGCTCGACGCGGCGTTCTTCCACCTCTACGGCCTCGAGCGCGACGACGTCGACTACGTGATGGACACGTTCCCGATCGTCCGCCGCCGCGATGAGCAAACCTACGGCGAGTACCGCACGAAGCGCCTGATCCTCGAGCTCTACGACGAGCTGGCCGCGGCGATCGCCACCGGCCGCCCGTACCAGACCCGCCTCGACCCCCCGCCCGCCAACCCCCGCGTCGCCCACCCTCCCCGGAAGGAAATGCCCGAGGCTTCACATGCCTAGGTCGCGCGGTGGCGCTCCGCCGAAGGCCCGCGATGGCCGCCCAGCGACGAACGTCGGGCGCCCGCTATCGGCCGGAGTTGGGCCGCATGAGCGAATCCTCGGTTCGCGTTCAACGGCGTTTGAGCTTTGGACTCCGCTGCGAACTCTCCTCGTTCCGGAAGTCGGTCTCAGTCGACTCCAACGGCTATGGGGCTCCAAAGTTGACGGCGCCGCGCATGCCCGCTTCTCAGCCTTCATCTCGCAGGCGGAGGCGTTCTATGTGTCGGCGGAGGGGATGCCCGCTGAGTCGCGCCCGCTCGTTGCCTACTACTTCGCGCTCAACCTCGCGAAGGCATTCCTCGCGTGCGCAGATCCGGCTGTAACCGAAGGCAAGGTGTTCCACGGACTCAGCGACGACTTCGATCGCAAGAGCAAGTACTGGTTCATCCACGAGCGAACAAAGGTCACGACCAAAGGCGTTTTCCGCGACCTCGCTCGAAGAACCGGACTCGGCTACTGCTACGCGCAGAACCACTCTCTCGCGATCCAGAAGCTCGCCCCGTACCTCGCGGAGACCGCAGACGTATACGAGGACTCAGTGGGTGAACCCCCGCGGCTTGTGCCGCTTGAGAGCGTCGAGGTTTGGTCTGGTGGTGGTCACGTCTGGCTTCGTGTTGAGGTTGACCGCGGTGAGCTGAGTCGGCGTAGTCTTGGGCCGCAGAGTCTGCCCGAAAGAGCCAAGCTCTTCGGCTTGCGTTTCAAGCTCGTGCAGTCGGAGCGCCCAACCGCCTCGTATGAGTCAGACCCTCTTGCCTATGGTGGCCGTCAGATCCTGACGAAGGCGGACGAGCTCCGCGACTGCTTCGATCATGCGCTGATCCACTCGAATCGAGGTATTGCGGGGGCACGTCATCTCGTCGTCATCAGCGACAATACGGAACTCCTGTCGCAGGAGGCAGTCACCTTCGCGGTGTTCCATCACCTGTCGTCGATGGTTCGCTATCGGCCTGAGCAAGTGGCAAAGCTCGCCGATCAGAAGTGGTTCTTTCTCTTCAGCACATGGGTGCCGCGGGCAATGGAGAACTTCCTTCTCGCCTTGACGAGCCGAATTCTTCGAGAGGAGGTTCGAATCCAGTGAAGCCTGAAACCCGCACCGTCACGCAGCTCTTCAGCCGACGTCCGCTACATCGTCCCGCTCTACCGGCGCTCGGGCTCTGGGAGTAGGAGCGGCAGCTCGACGAGGCGGCGCTCGATGAGCGCTCCGCCTGTCTCGCCGACCGGATCATCTCCGTCTGGCTGGGCCGGATGCGTGGACGTAGCGCCCGCTGGAGGCCTCACTCGAGCGCGCACCGCTCCCACGAGAACCGTGGGAGCGTCCGGAGCCGCTCGGCGTTGTCTCGAACTCCTCGTGGATGTGGCGGCCGATCACGATCACGGCGATCGTGGCCGCGCCGGCAGTGGCGTGACCCCATGAGATCGGTCCGGTCGCTCCGAGGTCTCACCCCCAGTCATGGGCAAGGAGGACAGCGATACGGACGGCGCGGGCGTCCTCGACCGTGCTCCCGAGCCGCCTGCGCTGCACGAGGAGGACGAGCGCACGAACGTCCTCTCCGTCTGGGTCGGGCACGAGACGCTTCGGCGAGATCGACTGGCGCTCTCTTGCCAGCGCCGGCGAAGTGTCGAGGTCGGCACGGGTAGGCACGGCGCCGGCAGCAGCGGCAACCGCGATACGCCCGACCGAGGCAACGAAGCGGTGCCCGCACAACCGCGCAAACGAGCATGCGCCCGGCAGGAATCGAACCTGCGACCTCGTGCTCCGGAGGCACGCGCTCTATCCCCTGAGCTACGGGCGCCAGAGCGCCTAGTCTAGCCGTGTGCGCCTGTCGGCTCGGATCGTGAGACTGCCGCTCGCGCAGCCGTTCGTGATCGCGCGCGCCTCGCAGGAGGCGGTCGAGCTCGTCGAGGTCGAGCTGCGGCACGGCGAGCTCTCCGGCTTCGGCGAGGCGGCTCCGATCGCCCGGTACCGCGAGTCGGCGGAGTCGGCGCTCGGGTGGCTCGGCGCCGTCGACCCGGGCGACGACCCCTGGGCGCCGGACGAGATCGAGCGGCCGCCGGGCGAGCAGGCCGCGCGCGCCGCGCTCGACGCCGCGTTCCACGACCTCCAGGGCAAGCTGACCGGGCTCCCGGTCTGGCGCCTGCTCGGCCTGCGCCGCGACGGGCCGCCGACCTCGTGGACGGTCTGGCTCGGCGACCCGGACGACATGGCCCGCCGCGCCGAGGCCGCCGCCCGGCGGGGCTTCCGCCGGCTGAAGCTGAAGCTCGGCGGTCGCGACGGGCTCGACCTCGCGCGCGTCCGGGCGGTCCGCGCGGCCACCGACCTGCCGCTCCAGGTCGACGTCAACGAGTACTGGTCGCTCGACGAGGCGCTCGAGCTCCTGCCGCAGATGGAGATCGAGTACTGCGAGCAGCCGCTCCCGGCGGGTGACCCGGCCGGGCCCGAGCTCAAGCGGCGCTCGCCGGTGCCGATCTTCGTCGACGAGGACTGCCACACGCTCGCCGACGTCGCCGCCTGCGCCGAGCGCGCGCACGGGATCACGATCAAGCTCGCCAAGGCCGGCGGGATCCGGGAGGCGGTGCGGATGGTGCACGCCGCCCGCGCGCTCGGCCTCGGGGTGATGCTCGGCTGCATGGTCGAGTCCGGGCTCGGGATCGCCGCCGCCGCGCAGGTCGCGAGCCTCTGCGACCACGTCGACCTCGACGGCAACCTGCTGCTCGCGAGCGACCCGTGGCGGGGTGTTGAATTCGCCGATGGTGTCCAGCGCCCCTCGCAGCGCCCCGGCCTCGGCGTCGCGCGAGCGGCGGCTGCTGATCCTCGCTGAGGGGTACTCGGACGACCCCCACTACGGCAAGACCGCCCGCGGCGTCCTCCGCTACCGCCGCGAGCAGGTCGTCGCGATCCTCGACTCCCGGCACGCCGGCGAGACGCTCGACGGCGTGCCGATCGTCGGCAGCGTCGCGGACGCGCTCCGGTTCGAGCCGACCGTCGCGCTCGTCGGGGTCGCGACCCAGGGCGGCCGCTTCCCGCCCGCGTGGCGCAGGCTGCTCGCCGAGGCGATCGCGAGCGGGCTCGACCTCGAGAGCGGCCTCCACGAGCTCGTCACCGAGGACCCCGAGCTCGCCGCGCTCGCCGCGCGCCACGGGGTCGCGCTCCGCGACCTGCGCAAGCCGCCGCCCGGCCTGAGCGTCCCGACCGGGCGGAACCTCGAGCACGGCGCCACGGTCGTCCTCACCGTCGGCTCCGACTGCGCGATCGGGAAGATGACGGTCGCGCTCGAGCTCGACGCCGAGGCGCGCCGGCGCGGCCTCGCGAGCGAGTTCGTGCCGACCGGGCAGACGGGAATCGCGATCGCAGGCTGGGGGATCGCGGTCGACGCCGTCGTCGCCGACTTCATCGCCGGCGCCGCGGAGACGCTCGTGCTCGAGGCGGTCGGCCGCGGGGGCGAGGTGCTCTGGGTGGAGGGGCAGGGCTCGCTCCTCCACCCGCAGTACTCCGGGGTGACGCTCGGCCTGATGCACGGCAGCGCGCCGCACGCGTACGTCCTGTGCCATCTCGCCGGCAAGACCGCGATCGACGACGACGAGCGCTTCCCGATCCCGTCGCTCTCCGAGCTCGTCGAGCTGCACGAGCGGATGTCGCTGCTCGTGCGCCCGGCGCGGGTCGCGGCGATCGCGCTCAACACGCGCTCGCTCGACGAGCGCTCCGCGCGGGCGGCGCTCGCCGCCGCCGAGGCCGAGACCGGCCTGCCGGCGGACGACCCGGTGCGATTCGGCGCCTCGCGGCTCGTGGACGCCGTGCTCGCGTCGGCCGGGAGGCGCGGCGAGCCGGGACGCGGCCTTGAAGCGCCGGGACAAACCGGGTAGAAGGAGCGACCGGGGTCCCGGAAGAGGTCGCGGAAGAGAGGGCACGAATCCGCAAGCTGCTCGTTTCGCTCGGCCTGGCGTCCGCGACGCTCGCGCTCGCGACGGGCGCCGCGTCCGCGCCGGCGCGCCTCGTCGTCGGCGTGAACGACGACGCCGGCCGGGACCCGACCCTCTCGAGCTGGGTCTACTCGACCATGCGCTCGGAGGGCCTGAAGCTCAGCACGCTCACGATCCTCTGGGACGAGACGAGCCCGCTCGACATCCCGAATGCGAGCGCGATCGACGCGGCGATCGCGAACGCGAGCGCGAACGGGATCGCGGTCGAGCTCGACCTCTACCCGGCGCACTCGCTGGCGCTGACCGACGGGGCGCGCTGCCCGCGCTCGGCCGATCCGACGGGATGCGGCGACACGGCCCGGATCCAGCAGTTCGGCGCCTGGGCGGGAGCGGTCGCGCAGCGGTTCCCGAGCGTCCACCTGTTCGTGGTGATGAACGAGTGCAACCAGCCGCGGTTCCTCAATCCCCAGTGGGACGCGTCCGGGGCGAACCAGTCCGCCGCCGTCTGCGGCCGCGCGCTCGCCGCCGCCTACGACGCGATCAAGGCGGTCTCGCGCTCGGCGACCGTCTACGGCCTCGGCCTCTCGCCCCGGGGCAACGACAGCCCGGCCGCCACGAGCAACTCCTCGACGACGCCGGTGACGTTCCTCGCCGCGCTCGCGCGGTGGTTCAGGGCGTTCGTGCGCACGACCCGGCGGGCGAGGGGGATCATGGACGGCTTCGACTTCCACCCCTACCCGGTCCCGCAGTCGCTTGCGTTCGCGCAGGGCTACCGGAACCCGAAGGACGCGACCGTGACGAACCTCGGCCGGATCTACCAGGCGTTCTACGACGCCTTCGCCGGGACGCCGCAGCGCACGATCGGGCAGCAGCCGGGCGGCGGTCTCCCCGTCAGCCTCGACGAGACCGGGATCCAGACCGCGCCGGGCGCCCACGCCGCCGCCTACACCGGCGCCGAGGTGAGCGCCACGCCGGCCGGCGGCGTCACCGGGAGCTACGCGACCGAGGACTACCAGTCGGCCTGGTACCTGCAGATGCTCGAGCTCGTCGCCTGCGACCCGAGCATCCGCTTCGTCGACATCTTCCACCTGATCGACGAGCCCGACCTCGCCGGCTGGCAGAGCGGCCTCTACTACGCCGACGAGGCGCCCAAGCTCGCGGCGGGGACGGTGCGCGACTGGCTCGCCCGCACCGGCGGCGCCTGCAGCGGCCCGCTCCGCCCCTGGCTGCCCGCCGGCTCGGCGCAGCCGCAGGCCGCGCAGCCCGCGAGCGCCCTCGCCGCCTCCCCGCAGCGGCCTTGACGGGCGAACACCCGTTCGCTATGCTCTTGCGAACGCATGTTCGTCAAAGCCGTCCTCCTCGCCGCGACCGCCCTCCTCCTCTGGAGCGTCGCCGCCCGCCCCTCCGGCGCCCACGGGCGGCGCGAGCTCTACCGCGTCCGGCCCGCGGACACGCTCTGGACGATCGCCGCCGCCCGCTACGGCGGCGACGTGCGGGCCGCGGTCGACGCGATCGAGCGTGCGAACCGCCTGCCCGGGCCCGCCCTCCGTCCCGGGGAGGTGCTCGTGCTGCCGTAGCGGCCCCCACCCGCGCGACATACGCTGGGGCCTCCGTGGACCTCGACCTCGTCTTCCTCGGCACCTCCGGCAGCGCCCCGACGGCGCGGCGGTCGGCGAGCGCGCTCCTCCTGCGGCGCGGGGGGGAGCGGATCCTCTTCGACTGCGGAGAGGGGACCCAGCGTCAGCTCCTCCAGTCGGCGGTGGGGCTCGTCGACCTGCGCGAGATCTTCCTCACCCACTTCCACCTCGACCACTGGCTCGGCCTGCCCGGGATGCTGAAGACCTTCGCGCTCCGCGACCGCGAGCTGCCGCTGACGGTCTACGGGCCGGCCGGGCTGCGCGAGCTCTTCCGGGAGCTCCGCCGCCTCGTCGGGCGGCTGCCGTACCCGTTCGAGCTGACCGAGGTGCGCGGCGGCGACACGCTCGCCCGCGACGGGTACCGGCTGCTCGTCGTGCCGACCTCGCACGGGGTGCCGGCGGTCGGCTACGCGCTCGTCGAGGAGCCGCGGCCGGGCCGGTTCGACGTCGAGGCGGCGGACGCGCTCGGGATCCCGGCCGGCCCGGAGCGCGGCGCGCTCCAGCGCGGGGAGTCGGTGACGCTGCCGGACGGGCGGGTGCTGACGCCGGACGCGGTCCTCGGGCCCGCCCGTCCCGGCCGCCGCGTCGTCTACACCGGCGACACCGCTCCGAGCGAGGTCGTCGCCGCGGTCGCGGAGGCGGCGGACGTCCTCGTCCACGAGGCGACCTTCGCCGACGAGGAGGCGACCCGGGCGGGGGAGACGATGCACTCGACCGCCCGGCAGGCGGCGGTCCTCGCGCGCGAGGCGGGCGTGAAGCTGCTCGCGCTCACGCACGTGTCGCCGCGCTACTTCGGGCCGGAGCTCGTGCGCGAGGCGCGCGAGGCGTTCCCTCGCACGGTCGTCCCGCGCGACTTCGACACGATCGAGGTGCCGTTCCCGGAGCGCGGCGAGCCGGTCCTCGTCAAAGGGGGCGCGCTCGGCGCCGCCGCCGGCGATAAGGTTCGGGCGCGATGAGGCAGAAGGTCCAGGTCGCCGTGGCCGGCGACGTCGCGGAGGCGGAGGAGATCCAGGCGATCCTCCGGGCGGCCGGGATCGAGGCCGAGCTCGGCACCGGTCTCGACGAGGGCCTGACGGTGATGGTCGCCGAGGAGGACATGACCTCCGCCCGCGAGACGCTCGAGGCGCTGACCGAGCCCGACGACCTGATCGCGGAGCCGTAGGTCAGCGCGGCGTCCAGGCGAAGCGCGCGAGCCGGACGAGCGAGCTCGACGTGACGGCGAACGTGCAGCGCCCGCCGGCGGCGGCCGGCGTCGCGACCGTCTGCTCCCACGTCCCGCCCGGCCAGAGCCGCGTCCGGGCGACCGGGTTGCCGTCCTCGAAGAGCTGCAGCGTCTCCTGGTCCTGCCCGACCGCGACCAGGTGGAAGGTCCCGCGCGAGCAGTCGAAGACGTCGAGCGTCGCCTCGCCGCCGGCGAGCTCGCCCCCCGGGCCGACCCCCTGCGCCCACGTCCGGACCCGCGCGGGCAGACGCAGGCGCCAGAGGGTGACGCCGAGCAGCGGCTCCCGCGCGACCGGCCGGCCGCGGAAGCGGAACCCCGAGGGCGCGACGAGGTAGGGCAGCCGCGGGACGCCGCCGCCGACGAGCCGGAGCACGCCGTCCGGCCGCAGGAGCTCGAGCTGGCGCTGCGGCAGCGGGCCCGGGACGCTCGCGGTCGGCAGGTCGATCACCTGCCGCACGCGCTCGTTCGCGAGCACCTGCATCCACACGCTCGCCCAGCCGCTCCCGCCGGGGAAGAGGTAGGCGACGGGCGCGCGGGCGGCGGCGTCGATCCAGGCGGGCGGCGTCCCGACGAGCGTCCGGCGCGCGGCCCGGCCCCGGTCGGCGAACTCCTCTGCGGCGGAGACCGAGACGGCCGCGAGCACGCCCGCGAGGAGCGCCGGCAGGACCCACGTCCACCGTCCGGGCAGGGCGACCAACAGGGCGCAGGCGAGGAGGGCGACGAGCGCGACGACGCCGTACACCTTCGGGCCGTCGAGGTGGGAGAGCGGGACGAGCGTCGGGTTGTCGGCGGCCGCGGCCGGGGTCGCGAGCGCGCCGAACGGCATCGCGAGCAGCGCCGCGAGCGCGGTCGCGGCCACCGCGAGCGTCGGGAGGCGGGGGCGCGGCGCGCCCCGGTCGAGCCAGACCGCGAAGCCGACGAGGAGCGGCGGGACGGCGACGGCGGCCTCGCGCTCGAGCAGCCGGTCGCCGCCCCCGGCGGCGAGGAGCCCGACCACGACCGCCGCCGCCCCGGCAAGGGAGAGGGCGAGCGCGACCGTCGCCCGCGCCCGCCCGCCGCCCCCGGCGAGCGCGAGCAGCACGACCGCCGAGAGCGGGACGACCCCGCAGACGAGCAGGAGGTCGCCGGCCTGGTAGGCGACGAGCTCGCCGACCCGCGCCGCCGTCGCGCCGCCCGGCCCGGAGCCCCCGAGGGGGCGGAGCGGGGAGCCGCCGCCGAGCGCGAGCCAGACCGCGGCCGCGGCGAGGAAGGCGGCCCAGGTCGGCCAGAGCGCCCGCACGCGCCGCAGGGCGACCGCGGCGGCGAGGAGCGCGAGCGCGAGCATGCACGCCTCGGGTCGGGTGAGGAAGGACGCGAGGACGGCGAGGGCCGCGAGGGCCTGGTTCCGCGCCGTCGGGGTCTCGAGGGCCGACGCGCACCGCCAGGCGGCCAGGGTGCCGAGCGGGAGGAGCAGCGCCTCGGCGGTGATCGTGCCGGCGTAGGCGAGCGCGGGGAGGAGGAGGGCGAGCGCGGCGGCCGTCGCGGCCAGGCGCGGGCGCACGAGCGGCCGCGCCCACAGGAAGACGACCGGCGCGGTCGCACAGCAGGCGAGCGCCTGAAGCACGCGGAGCGCCGTCGCGCCCGCCTGGAGGCCGGCGAGGAGCGGCAGCCCGGCGAGGACCGGGTAGAGCACGCTCACAAGCGGCGCCGGGCCGCCGAGCGCGGCGAGCCGGCCCTCGTGCCAGAAGGCCCGCCCGATCGCCGCGTACGCCATCTCGTCGGGCGCGAGCCAGGGCGTGCCGACCGCGACGGCGGCCCAGATCCGAAGGCCGACCCCGGCGGCGAGCGCGGCGAGCGCGGCCGCCCGGAGCGGACGCCGTCCGCGCGCTCGGCTACAGTGCAGGGCGCACCACCCCTTTAACTCGGTCCAGCGAGGCCGGAAAGGAGAGACCGATGCACCCGCATGCCGTGACCCCGCTCGGGCGCGTCCTGCTCGACGGTGAGGCCATCGGCCGCACACTCTCGCGGATCGCGCACGAGATCATCGAGCGTAACGACGAGCTCGAGACCGTCGCGCTCGTCGGGATCCACACGCGGGGCGTTCCGCTCGCGCAGCGGCTGCGCCGCCTCGTCGAGGAGCGGGCCGGCACCGAGCTCGCCCTCGGCCAGCTCGACATCACCTTCCACCGCGACGACGTGCACGTCCGCGGCGGGCAGGCGCCGCGGCGCCGCCAGCCCCTCGTCCGCGACACGCGCCTCGACTTCGCGCTCGAGGGCCGGACGGTGATCCTCGTCGACGACGTCCTCTACACCGGCCGGACGGTGCGGGCCGCGATCGACGCGCTGCTCGAGTTCGGCCGCCCGGCGCGCGTCCAGCTCGCCGTCCTCGCCGACCGCGGCCACCGCGAGCTGCCGATCCGCCCCGACTACGTCGGCAAGAACCTGCCGACCGCCCGCGACGAGCGCGTCCAGGTCCAGCTCGTCGAGGTCGACGAGGTCGACCGCGTCCTCCTCGTCGGCCGCCCGGAGGAGGGGGACGGATGACCACCCTGCACGTCGTCCCCGGCGACCTCTTGCCGCCGCCGCCCGCCCGCCGGCACCTCCTCTCCGTCGGCGACCTCAGCCGCGACGACGTCGACCGGCTGCTCGCGACCGCGCGCTCGTTCGCCCGCTCCCAGGAGCGCGACACGAAGAAGCTGCCGACCCTGCGCGGCCGGCTGGTCGTGAACGTCTTCTTCGAGTCGTCGACGCGGACCTCCTCGTCGTTCGAGCTCGCCGCGAAGCGGCTCTCGGCCGACACGATGACGCTGAAGGCGAGCGGCTCGTCGGTCGAGAAGGGCGAGTCGCTGAAGGACACCGCGCTCACGCTCTCGGCGTACGACCCGGACGTGATCGTCATCCGCCACCCCCAGATCGGCGCGCCCCACCTCGTCGCACGCGTCACCGACGCGCACGTCGTCAACGCGGGCGACGGCAAGCACCAGCATCCGACGCAGGCCCTGCTCGACCTCTACACGATCCTCTCCGCGCTCGGGCGGCTGGAGGGCGTCCAGGTCGCGATCGTCGGCGACGTGCTCCACTCGCGCGTCGCGCGCTCGCTCGTGCAGGCGCTGCGGCTCGTCGGCGCCGGGGTCGTGCTCGTCGGGCCGCCGCCGCTCCTGCCCGCGGAGCTCGCGGAGACCCGGTTCGACATCGCGGCGATCCGGGACGCCGACGTCGTCTACGTGCTTCGCATGCAGCGCGAGCGGATGGAGGAGGGCGCGAGCTACGTCCCCTCGCTGCGTGAGTACAGCGCGCGCTGGTGCGTCACCCCGGAGCGGCTCTCGCCCGGCCAGAAGGTGATGCACCCGGGCCCGATGAACCGCGGCGTCGAGATCGACCCGCGCGTCGCCGACTCGCCCGCGTCCCTCGTCGTCGACCAGGTCCGCGCCGGGCTCGCGGTGCGGATGGCGGTCCTCTACGACCTGCTCACGACCGGCCCGGTGCTCGTCGAGGCCGCGGTGGGGGTCGCGTAGGTGGCGCCGATCCTCGTCGGCCCCCCCGGCGCCGACGACCTGCTCGTCCGCGGCGCCCGCGTGCTCGACCCCGTCCTCGGCCTCGACGCCGTGCTCGACGTCCGCGTCGACCGGGGCCGGATCGCCGCGCTCGGCGAGCGGCTCGACGCGAACGGCCACCGGGTGGTCGAGGGCGCCGGCCGCGTGCTCGCGCCGGCGTTCGTCGACCCGCACGTCCACCTGCGCACGCCCGGTCGCGAGGACGAGGAGACGATCGCCTCCGGCACCGCCGCCGCCGCCGCCGGCGGCTACTGCGCGATCCTCGCGATGCCGAACACCGACCCGGTGGTGGACGCCACCGACGTCCTGCGCGGGCTCCGCGCCCGTGCGCTCGAGGAGGCGGAGGTCCCGGTCGGCTTCGCGGCCGCGATCACCGTCGGCCAGGCGGGGCAGCGGCTCGTCGAGATGGGCGAGCTCGCCGACGCCGGCGCCGCCGCGTTCACCGACGACGGCAAGCCGGTCGCGACCGCCGGCCTCCTGCGCCGCGCGCTCGAGTACAGCGCGATCACCGACCGCCCGCTCGCCCTCCACTGCGAGGAGCCGAGCCTCACCCGCGGCGGCCAGATGCACATGGGCCGGGTGTCGGCCGAGCTCGGGCTCGGCGGCTGGCCCTCGCTCGGCGAGAGCCTCTGCGTGGCGCGCGAGCTCTCGCTCGCGCGCGACACCGGCCGGCGGCTGCACCTCATGCACCTGTCCGCCCGGGAGTCGGTCGAGCTCCTGGCCGCCGCCCGGGCCGCCGGGGTGGCCGCGACCGCCGAGGCGACGCCGCACCACCTCTGCCTCACCGACGAGGCGCTCCGGTCGCTCGACCCGAACCTGAAGATGAACCCGCCGCTCCGCGGCGCCGACGACCGGGCGGCGCTCGTGGACGCGCTCCGCGACGGGACGATCGGCGCGGTCGCGACCGACCACGCCCCGCACGCCCGCGAGGAGAAGGACGTGCCGTTCGAGGAGGCGCCGTTCGGCGTGATCGGGCTCGAGACCGCGTTCGCCGCGCTCAACACCCACCTGGTCGAGCCCGGGCTCCTCCGCCTCGAGACGCTGCTCGAGCGGATGTCGGCCGGCCCGGCCCGGAGCTTCGGGCTCCCCGAGCCCCGGATCGAGGTGGGGGCGCCGGCGAACCTCGTCCTCCTCGACCTCGCCGCCGCCTGGCGGGTGCGCGCCGAGCGGTTCCGCTCGCGCTCGGCGAACTCGTGGCTCCTCGGCAGCACGCTCCGCGGCCAGGTGCTGCTGACGGTCGCCGCCGGCCGGATCGCCTACGAGGCATGAGGCGCGAGCCGCGGACGAGCCTGCTGCTCGAGGACGGCGAGGCGTTCGCCGGCGAGAGCGTCGGCGCGCCGGGCCCGGCGGTCGGAGAGGTCGTGTTCACGACCGCGATGACCGGCTACCAGGAGGTGGTCACCGATCCGAGCTACGCGGGGCAGATCGTCTGCTTCACCGCGCCGATGGTCGGCAACTACGGCGTCGCGGCCGCGCGCAGCGAGTCGGCGGCGGTGCACGCCGCCGGCGTGGTGATGCGGGAGGCGCGCGGGCCCGCGTGGCTCGACTGGCTGCGCGCCCACGGCGTCCCCGCGCTCACCGGCGTCGACACGCGCTCGCTCGTCCTGCACCTGCGCGCGCGCGGCGCGATGCGCGGGGGGATCGGCGCGACGCGCGCGCAGGTGCTGGCCCAGCCGCCGATGGCGGGGCGCGCGCTCGTGCGCGAGGTCTCGACGCGGGAGCCGTACACGCTCGGCGACGGGCCGCTCCGGGTCGCCGTGGTCGACTACGGCGTCAAGCGGTCGATCCTGCGCCGGCTCGCGGCCGCGGGCGTCGCCGTCACCGTCTTCCCGCACGACGTCGACGCCGGCACGCTCGCGCGCTTCGACGGCGTCCTCCTCTCGAACGGCCCGGGCGACCCGGAGCCGCTCGCCGCCGAGGTCGCGACGGTGCGGGAGCTGCTCGGCCGCGTCCCCGTCCTCGGGATCTGCCTCGGCCACCAGCTCCTCGCGCTCGCCACCGGTCTCGCCACCTTCAAGCTCCCGTTCGGCCACCGCGGCGCGAACCACCCGGTGCTCGACCGCGCCTCCGGGCGCGTGCTCGTCACGAGCCAGAACCACGGCTTCGCGGTCGCCCCCTGCACCGGGCGGCCGGCGACGCACGAGTCCCTCTACGACGGCACGGTCGAGGGGCTGTCCTACCCGGAGCTGCGCGCCCGCTCGGTGCAGTTCCACCCGGAGGCCGCCCCCGGCCCGCACGACGCGCGGCCGCTGCTCGCCGACTGGGTGGAGGAGGTGCGGCGTGCCGCGGCGTGACGACCTGCGCTCGGTCTGCCTGATCGGCTCCGGGCCGATCGTGATCGGGCAGGCGTGCGAGTTCGACTACGCGGGCTGCCAGGCGCTGAAGGCGCTGCGCGAGGACGGCTACCGCACGATCGTCGTCAACTCGAACCCGGCGACGATCATGACCGACCCCGGGTTCGCCGACCGCACCTACCTCGAGCCGCTCGACCTGGAGGGGGTGGCGGGCGTGCTCGAGCGGGAGCGGCCCGACGCGCTGCTGCCGACGATGGGCGGACAGACGGCGCTCAACCTCGCCCGGGCGCTCGACGCCGCCGGCGTGCTCGCCGAGCTCGGCGTCGAGCTGATCGGCGCCCGGATCGAGGCGATCGCGCGCGCCGAGGACCGGCGGCTCTTCAAGGCGGCGGTGGAGGCCTGCGGCCTCCAGGTGCCGCGCTCGCGCGTCGTCACCGACCTGGGCGCCCTGGACGAGCTCGCGGCGCCGGCGGTCGTGCGGCCGGCGTTCACGCTCGGCGGGCACGGCGGCGGGCTCGCCGCGACGCGGGCGGAGCTCGAGCGCCAGGTCGCGCTCGGACTCGCCGAGAGCCCGATCGGCCAGGTGCTCGTGGAGGAGTCGCTGCGCGGCTGGGACGAGTTCGAGCTCGAGGTCGTGCGCGACCGCGCCGACAACGTCGTCGTCGTCTGCTCGATCGAGAACCTCGACCCGATGGGCGTCCACACCGGCGACTCGGTCACGGTCGCGCCGCAGATGACGCTCGCAGACGACGAGTACCAGGAGCTGCGGAACGCCGCGATCGCCGTGATCCGCGCCGTCGGCGTCGACACCGGCGGGTCGAACATCCAGTTCGCGCGCAACCGCGCGACCGGCGAGCTGCGCGTGATCGAGATGAACCCGCGCGTCTCGCGCTCCTCGGCGCTCGCGTCGAAGGCGACCGGCTACCCGATCGCGAGGGTCGCGGCGAAGCTCGCCGTCGGCTACACGCTCGACGAGATCCCGAACGACCTGACGGGGACGACACCGGCGAGCTTCGAGCCGGCGCTCGACTACGTCGTCGTCAAGATCCCGCGGTTCGCGTTCGAGAAGTTCCCCGGCGCGGCGACCGCGCTCGGCACGCAGATGAAGTCGGTCGGCGAGTCGATGGGGATCGGCCGCACCTTCGCCGAGGCGTTCGAGAAGGCCCGGCGCGGGCTCGAGGTCGAGCAGCCCTGGCGCCCGGAGAACCTCCATCCCTGGTTCGCGCGCGAGCTGGCCGCGCTCGCCGCCTCGCGGCGGCGGCCCGCCGGGCCGGTCTCGTTCCGCCGCGTCGACTCCTGCGCCGGCGAGGTCGAGGCGGCGTCGCGGTGCTTCTACTCGACCCGCGGCGAGCGCGACGAGGGCCGCGCGGCCCCGCGGGCCGCGGGCGCGCGGCCGGTCGTCATCCTCGGCAGCGGCCCGAACCGGATCGGCCAGGGGATCGAGTTCGACTACTGCTGCGTCCACGCCGCGCGGAGCTTCCGCGTCCAGGGCTTCGAGGCGGTGATGGTCAACTGCAACCCGGAGACGGTCTCGACCGACTACGACGTCTCCGATCGCCTCTACCTCGAGCCGCTCGACGAGGAGGCGGTGCTGGCCGTGCTCGAGCGGGAGCGGCCGGTGGGGGTGTGCGTCCAGTTCGGCGGCCAGACCCCGCTCCGGCTCGCGCGCGCGATCGAGCGCGCCGGCTTCCGCATCCTCGGCACGCCGTTCGCCGCGATCGACCTCGCCGAGGATCGCGAGCGCTTCGCCCGGCTCGCGGCCGCGATCGGCCTCCGCTGCCCGCCCTGGGGGGTCGCCTCGACCCGCGCCGAGGCCGCGGCGGTCGCCCGGCGGATCGGCTACCCGGTGCTCGTCCGGCCCTCGTACGTGCTCGGCGGCCGCGCGATGCGCGTCTGCTACGGCGAGGCCGACCTCCCCGAGGTCGAGGCGCCGGTGCTCGTCGACCGGTTCCTCGAGCACGCGGTCGAGCTCGACGTGGACGCGCTCTGCGACGGCCGCGACACCTACGTCGCCGCGGTGATGGAGCACGTCGAGGAGGCGGGGATCCACTCCGGCGACTCGTCCTGCGTCCTGCCGGCGCCCTCGGACCGCGACGACCTCCGCGAGGCGGTGCGCCGGCTCGGGCCGGCCCTCGGCGTCGTCGGCCTGCTCAACGTCCAGCTCGCGCTGCACCGAGGCGAGCTGTACGTCCTCGAGGCGAACCCGCGGGCCTCGCGCACGGTCCCGTTCGCCTCGAAGGCGATCGGCGCCAACCTGGTCGACGCGGCCTGCCGGCTCGCGGCCGGCGGCGCCCGCCTCGCCGACCTCGGGCTGCCGCCCGAGCGGACGGTGCGGGGCTTCCACGTCAAGGCCGCGGTGCTGCCGTTCGCGCGCTTCCCCGGCGCCGACCCGGTGCTCGGCCCGGAGATGCGCTCGACCGGCGAGGTGATGGCGAGCGCCGCCGACTTCCCGACCGCGTACGCGAAGGCCGAGCGCGCCGCGGGCCGCGCGCTGCCGGCGGGCGGGCGGGCGTTCCTCTCCGTCCGCGACCACGACAAGCTCGGGATCGCCCGGGTCGCGCGCGCGCTCCGGGCGCTCGGCTTCGAGCTGCTCGCGACCGACGGCACCGCCGCGGCGCTCGCGGTGGTCGGGATCGAGGTGGAGCGCGTCGCCAAGGGCGCGCCGGTCGTCGAGCGCATCCGCAGCGGCGCCGTCGACCTCGTCGTCAACACCCCCGAGGGCCGGAACGCCCGCCGCGACGGCTACGCGATCCGCGAGGCGGCGCTCGCCGCGCGCGTCCCCTGCATCACCACGCTCGCCGTCGCGCGCGCCGCGGTCGAGGCGATCGCGAAGGCCCGCGCGGAGTCGGCGCTCTCGCTCCAGGAACGCCATGCGGCGCGAGCGTCGTAGCGTCGTCGCGGTCGAGCGGCTCGGCCCGTACGCGCTGCTGCGCGTCGACCGCGGCGGGCTCGAGCCGGGGGTGCCGGGGCAGTTCTTCATGCTCGAGGCGCCCGGCCGCCTCCTGCCGCGCGCCTTCAGCCTCTGCCTGGCGCCGCCCGGGGAGCTCGCCTTCCTGGTCGACCCGGTCGGCCCGGGGACCCGCGCGCTCGCCGCGCTCGAGCCCGGCGAGGCGATCGCGATCCTCGGGCCGCTCGGCCGCGGCTTCCGGCTCGACGTCGCGCGTCCGCTGCTCGTCGGCGGCGGGATCGGGGTCGCGCCGCTCCCGTACCTCTCCGAGGCGCTCGGCCGTCCGCCCGCGCTGCTCGGCTTCCGGAGCGCCCGCCACGCCGAGGCCGCGGTGCTCGTGCCGAACGCGCAGGTGGTGATCGACCCGGTGCTCGTCACCGACGTCCTCCCCGGCGGCCGCGACGTGCTCGCCTGCGGGCCGGAGCCGATGCTCGAGGCGGTGCGGGCGGCGGCGCCGGGCGCCCAGCTCGCGTGGGAGGCGCCGATGGCGTGCGGCTACGGCGCCTGCTACGGCTGCGTGGTCGAGGTCGACGGCGCGCTCCGGCGGCTCTGCGTCGAGGGACCGGTGCTCTCGTGCTCCTCCTGAACGCGAGCGGCTGCCTCGACGCGCTGGCCGCGCCGGCGGTCGCGCGGACGCTCGACGCCTTCGTGACGAAGACGGTGACGCCGGAGCCCCGCGAGGGCAGCCCGCCGGTGCGGATCGCCGAGACCGACCACGGCCTGCTGAACGCGATCGGGCTCCAGAACCCCGGCCGCGAGCGCTTCCTCGCCGCGGTCCTGCCGGAGGTCGTCCGGACGCTCGCCCGGCCGGTGTGGGTGTCCGTCGGCGGCTTCTCGGCCGGCGACTACGCGGAGACGTGCGCGCGGCTCGAGGGCCGCGCCGGCGTCGCCGCCGTCGAGCTGAACCTCTCCTGCCCGAACGTGGACGCGGCACCGGCGTCCGCCGCCGAGATCGTCGCCGCGTGCCGGGCGGCGACCGCGCTCCCGCTCTACGCCAAGCTCTCGCCGGCCACCTGGGACGTGGCCGAGACGGCGCGCGCGGTCGAGGCGGCCGGCGCGGACGGGCTCTCGCTCGTGAACACGATCCGCGGGCTCGCCCTCGACGCGAGCCTGCGCCCGCGGCTCGCGCGCGCCGTCGGCGGCTACTCCGGCCCGGCGCTGAAGCCGATCGCCCTCGCCGCCGTGTACGCGTGCCGCCGGGTCACGAAGCTTCCGATCGTCGGCATGGGCGGCATCCAGAACGGGCGCGACGTGCTCGAGTTCCTCGCCGCGGGCGCCACCCACGTCGCGCTCGGGACCGTGCTCTTCGCCGACCCGGAGGCGCCGCGCCGCATCCGCGACGAGCTCGCCGGCGAGCGGCTCGAGGAAGTGTTCTGCTCGGCCCACGGAGCAGTTGCCTTGTCCGGCAACCAGGGCCTGCGCGTGCGGTGAGTTGAGGGTTGCACGACGCGCAGGGGTTGTTAGTATGCGGCGCTCATGGCGCCCTCCCAGTCGCAGGTGCAAGCTCCGGTCCGGTCGCTTGACCAGCGCATGGAGGCCCTGAAGAGAGCGAACGACATCCGCGTCAAGCGAGCCCAGCTCAAGAAGGACCTGAAGTCCGGCGAGGTCTCGATCGAGGACATCCTGCGCGACCCGCCGGAGTTCGTCTCGACCGCGAAGGTGTTCGACATGCTGATGGCGGTGCCGAAGTTCGGGCGGGTGAAGGCGGCCCGCCTGCTCAACCAGTGCCGGATCAGCCAGTCGAAGACCGTCGGCGGTCTCTCCGACCGGCAGCGGCAAGAGCTCATTGGGCTCTTCCACTCGCGTTAAGCCGGTCTTCGTCGTCACCGGCCCGTCCGGGGCCGGCAAGGGGACGCTGATCGACCTCGTGCTGCCCCGGTTCCCGGAGCTCGCGGTCGCCGTCTCCGCGACGACGAGGCCGCGGCGCGCCGGCGAGCGCGACGGCGTCCACTACTACTTCCTCGACCGGCGGGAGTTCGACCGGCGGGTCGCGGCGGGCGACTTCCTCGAGTGGGTCGACTACGTCGGGAACCGCTACGGGACGCTCCTCTCCGAGGTGGAGCGGCTGCGGGCGGCGGGGAAGGCGCCGCTCCTCGAGCTCGAGACCGAGGGCGCCCGGCGCGTGAAGGAGCGGGTGGAGGGCGCCGTCACCATCTTCGTCACCGCGCCGCTCGCGGAGCTCGAGCGGCGGCTGCGAGAACGGGCGACGGAGAGTAGCGGCGAGATCGGCGGCCGGATCGCGACCGCGCGCCGCCAGCTCGCCGAGCGGGACGCGTTCGACTACGTGGTCCGAAACGACGACCGCGAGCGCGCGGCCGAGGCGCTCGCCGCCATCCTCGGGCGCGAGCTCGCGGCTGCTAGCATGGCCGCCCGGTGATCCACCCCCGCATCGACCAGCTCCTCGACAAGGTCGACTCCCGCTACGCGCTCGTGATCGTGGGCGCGAAGCGCGCGCGTCAGATCAACAACTACCACCACCAGCTCGGCGAGGGCACCTTCGACGAGCTGGCGCCGCCGCTGATCGAGTCGCGCTCGAAGAACTACCTGACGATGGCCCTCGAGGAGATCGCGGAGGGCAAGATCAGGTACGAGTACAGGCGGTAGGCCGCCCCAGCGGCGGCCCCGGGCCCGCCCCGCCGCGCTCTCGCCGACCCGGCCCGCGCCCGGCACACTTCGGGCATGAGCCGGATCCTCCTCGGCGTCACCGGCGGCATCGCCGCCTACAAGGCCTGCGAGCTCGTCCGCCTCCTCGTCGGAGCGGGGCACGAGGTCGTCCCGCTCCTCACCCCGGGCGCGGAGCGCTTCGTCCGCGCCGAGACCTTCCGCGCGCTCGCGGCGCCCGGCCGCGCGCGCGCGGCGCACCCGGCGCCGCCCGACGAGGCCTTCCCGCACCTCGTCCCGGCCGACCTCCTCGTCGTCGCCCCCTGCACCGCGAACACGCTCGCGAAGCTCGCGCACGGCCTCGCCGACAACCTGCCGACCGAGGCGGCGCTCGCCCACCGGGGGCCGCTCCTCGTCGCGCCGGCGATGAACCCGCGCATGTGGGCGCACCCGGCGACGCGGGCGAACGTCGAGCGGCTGCGCGAGCGCGGCGTCGAGCTCGTCGGGCCCGACGAGGGCGAGACGGCGGAGGGCGAGTGGGGCGTCGGGCGGATGGCGGAGCCGGGCGAGATCGCCGCGCGCGCCCTGCAGCTCCTCGCCCCGCCGACGCTGGCCGGCCGGCGCGTGCTCGTCACCGCCGGCGGCACCCGTGAGCCGCTCGACAGCGTGCGCTTCCTCGGCAACCGCTCCTCCGGCCGCATGGGCGTCGCCCTCGCCGAGGAGGCCCGCCGGCGCGGTGCCGAGGTGACCCTGCTCGCCGCGAACCTCGCCGTCCCCCCACCGGCCGGGGTGACGACCGTCGAGACGCCGACCGCCGCCGCGATGCTCGCCGCCGCGCTCGAGGCCGACTTCGACCTCGCGTTCCTCGCGGCCGCGGTGGCCGACTACCGGCCGGCCGGGGCGCTCGCCGGGAAGCGGGCCAAGAGCGACGCGCCCTGGACCGTCGAGCTCGAGCCGGCGCCGGACGTGGCGCGCGCGCTCGGCGAGCGGCGCCGGCCCGGGCAGGTGCTCGTCGCCTTCGGCGCCGAGCACGGCCGGGAGGGGATGGAGCGCAAGCGCCGGATGCTCGGCGAGAAGCGCGTCGACCTCGTCGTCTTCAACGACCTCTCCCGGCCCGGCATCGGCTTCGACGCGGCCGAGAACGAGGTGACGATCCTCGGGCCCGCCGGCGACCGCACGGTCGCGAAGGCGCCGAAGCAGCGCGTCGCGGCGGCGATCCTGGACGAGGCGGAGCTCCTCCTTCGGAGCCGCGGATGAGCACGGGCGAGAGCGTCTACGACCTCTTCCAGGAGGGCCGGAGGCGGCTGCGCAAGGGGATGGCGGCGCAGGCGACCGTCCCGCTCGAGAAGGCGCGGCGGCTCGAGCCGCGGAAGGCCTCGATCCGCGAGGCGCTCGGGATCGCCTACTTCCGGCTGCGGCGCTGGCGCGAGGCGGAAGCGGAGTTCCGGGCGGTGCTCGACCTCTCGCCGACCGACCACTACGCCCACTACGCGCTCGGACGGGCGCTCGACAAGCAGGGCCGGGAGACGGAGGCGAACGGCCACTACAAGCTCGCGAGCTCGATGGCGCCCGGCAGCCGCCGCTACGCCGCGCGCGTCCGGCGCGGGTGAGGGCGGTCCTCCAGCGGGTGACCCGCGCGGCCGCGCGGCCGGGCGGCGCGATCGGCCCCGGGCTCTGCGTCCTCCTCGGGGTCGCGCGGGGAGACGAGGAGGCGACGGCCGAGCGGCTCGCCCGGCGCGTCGCCCGCCTGCGCGTCTTCGAGGACGGCGACGGCCGGCTCGGGCGCTCGCTGCTCGACACCGGCGGCGCCGCCCTCGTCGTCTCCCAGTTCACCCTGCTCGCCGACACGCGCACGGGCCAGCGGCCGAGCTTCTCCGCCGCCGCCCGCCCCGAGCGGGCCGAGCCGCTCTACGAGCGCTTCTGCGCCGCCCTCCGCGGGCTCGGCGTCCCGGTCGCGACCGGCGTGTTCGGCGCCCGGATGGAGCTCGAGCTCGCCGGCGACGGGCCGGTGACGCTCGTCCTGGAGGCGTGAGCCCGGAGCGGGCAGGGCGGAGCGAGCAGGGGTTTGCTACCCTGGACGCACCACATCCCGAGCACGTTCGAGATGGGCGCGCGGCGCCCATTTTTTGTGATGGAGAGCACGCT
>Ga0209061_1002235_pt1 | contig 25650 bp, 19 predicted proteins | sample Coa_R1_10_FD_187157 | JGI IMG/M metagenome (GOLD analysis project Ga0209061, IMG submission 187157) | Surface soil microbial communities from Centralia Pennsylvania, which are recovering from an underground coalmine fire - Coalmine... | ecosystem: Environmental > Terrestrial > Soil >...
TTCCCGGCGCGGTGGTCGCCGTGCCGATCGCCGCTGCCATCACCCGTGCCGCCCCGGAACTGCGCCGCCGTGATACGCCCCTCCCCGGTGCCGGGCCAGGTGGCGATGGGGTGGCGGGCGGCGGGGCCCCGGGCCCATGACCCGGGGCGTGCTCCGCGCCGCGGTAGGGTCGCGGCGTGCACCGCAGGCCGGCGCAGCGTCTTCCCCGCGGGCGCCGGGCTCCCGATCATGATCACCATGAGGATGATGCCCTGATGACCCGATCCCGTGACGGAGTCGACGTGCTGATCAAGCGCCTCGACCCGGGCCTCCCGTTGCCGGCCCCCGCCCACCCCGGTGACGCCGGCGCTGACCTGTTCGCCGCCGAGGACGTGGAGCTGGAGCCGGGGGAGCGGGCCCTCGTGTCAACCGGCGTGGCCATCGCCCTGCCCGCGGGATACGCGGCGTTCGTCCATCCGCGGTCGGGCCTGGCTGCCCGGCACGGGGTCACGATCGTCAACGCGCCGGGTACCGTTGATGCTGGTTACCGGGGCGAGATCAAGATCACGCTCCTCAACACGGACCGCTCCCGCCGGGTCAGCTTCAGGCGCGGCGACCGGGTCGCCCAGCTCGTCATCCAGCGGGTGGCGGAGGCCGTCTTCCACGAGGTGGATTCGCTCCCCGGGTCCGCGCGGGGGGACGGCGGATTCGGGTCGACAGGGGGCCACGCGGGCGCCGCTGCCGGCCGCTGAAGGGAATCCGCGCAGCACGGCTGTGGACGACCACGACCGTGAATAACGTGGTAAGGCACAGTGGAATACGAGGCGCGCAGTGGATGGCGAGACACTGGGCGGCTGATCGCGAGGATGAGGAGCGTGCGGAGTGTTCCGTCGGCGTAGGCGGGCGAACCTGGACCGGGGCGGGCCCCTTCCGGCCGGGCAGGCGCGGTACCCGTACGAGGAAGGGGCAGGTGCCGGAGATGCCTGGGAGACGCTGGATGAGCCAGATTCCTGGGACGAGTCCCCCGGGGAGTGGGATGAAGCGGCCCCCCGCCTGCGTCCCGGCGGCGGCCCGTGGGATGCCGGAGAGGCGTATCCGGAGCGGGACCGCGCGGATTTCGGCAGCCTCCTCGTGCCGATCATGCCGCCGCTGGAGATCGAGGTCGCCACGGACGGCGAGCGCCTCGTCTGGGTCACGGTGAAGGGCGGTGCCAGCGAGCTCCGGGTGCACGCGTTCGCGGCGCCGCGCAGCAGCGCGCTCTGGGACGAGGTGCGGGAGGAGATCGTCGCCGAGCTTGCCTCGTCCGGAGCCCGGGCCCAGCAGGCGGACGGCCCGTTCGGCACCGAGATTTTCGCGCACGTACCCGTCGAGCCTGGCGCGCCGGGCAGCGGCACGGCCCCGGTGAGGTTCATCGGCGTGGACGGGCCGCGGTGGCTGCTCCGCGGGCTGATCATCGGCCCGGCCGCCAGCGGCCACGAGCCAGCCGGGCCGTTCGAGGACGTCCTCCGCGACATCGTCGTGGTGCGCGGGGATCACCCCATGCCGCCGCGGGACCTGCTCGAACTGCGGCTGCCGCCCGAGGTCCAGCGGGCACTGGAAGAGCAGGCAGCCGCGGCACAGGGGGCCGCGAACCGGTTCCAGCAGGACCTGAACCCCTTCGAGCGCGGCCCGGAGTTCACCGAGACTCGTTGACGCGCTCCACGGCATGGCGCCGCGAGCTCAGCCGGTGCCGCATCACACGGCACCCCTGCGGCCTCCTGCCTCGCCATTTGCCCCCCGGCCCCCGAGCAGCGCCGCGAGCTCGCCCTCCACATCCTGGTTCGTGACGAAGAGAAGCTCGTCACCGGCCTCCAGGGAGTCATCCTGCTGCGGGACGAGTACCCGGCCGTCGCGCAGAATGGCGACGAGCGCGGTGTCCGTCGGCCAGTTGATGGCGCCGCACCGCTGCCCGGCGAGAGACGCGTCGGCCGGCATGGTCAGCTCGACGAGGCTGGCATCTCCCTGCCTGAACGTCATCAGGCGGACCAGATCGCCGACGCTGACCGCCTCCTCGACGAGCGCCGAGAGCAGGCGGGGTGTCGAGACCGCCACATCGACGCCCCAGGACTCGTTGAACAGCCACTCGTTCTTCGGGCTGTTGACGCGCGCCACCACCCGCGGTACCCCGTACTCGCTCTTGGCGAGCAGCGATACCACGAGGTTGACCTTGTCGTCGCCGGTCGCGGCGATCACCACGTTGCAGCGGTGCAGTTCGGCCTCGTCGAGCGAGCTGATCTCGCAGGCATCGGCGACGAGCCATTCGGCTCCCGGCAGGCTGTCTTCCCCGACGGCATCGGCGGAGGAGTCGATGAGCAGCACCTCGTGCCCGTGCTCGAGCAACTCGGCGGCGATGGACCGGCCAACTGCCCCCGCTCCCGCTATCGCGACCCGCATAGTGCCTCCTTTATGTTTCGTGCCGCCTCCAAAGGCAACGGCTGCCGCCGTCGCCACCGGCCGCTCGCGCGGTCCCGGAAGGCCCGCGCTCGCTGGCCGGTTGCCGGCGCCGCTCACATGCCTCCCTCAGGGCCGGCGGCGAGCGCCGCCGCGATCCGGTCGAGGTCATCGTCCCTGGCGATGACGTGCAGCTCGTCGCCTTCCTGCAGGACGGCGGCGGGACCTGGCACCATGGCCTCGCCGAGCCTGGACAGGAACGCGACGCGCGCTCGCGTGGCGGCTTCGATGGCCCTGACCTGCTCACCGAGCCAGCCATCCGAGTACGGCACCTCGGCGATCACGACCTTGCCTGACGGATCCCGCCAGAGCGGCTCAGCGCCGTCGGGCAGCAGCTTCCTCAGCATCTGATCGGCCGTCCAGCGGACCGTCGCCACCGTCGCGATGCCGACGCGCTGGTAGACCTCCGCGCGGCGCGGATCGTAGATCCGCGCCGCGACCCGCTGGACGCCGAATGTCTCGCGGACCACACGCGCGGCGATGATGTTGGAGTTGTCGCCGCTGCTGACCGCCGCAAAGGCGCCGGCGTGCTCGATACCCGCCGCGACGAGCACGTCCCTGTCAAAGCCGATGCCAGTCACCCGGTTGCCCTTGAAGCTGGAGCGCAGCCTGCGGAACGCCGTCGGGTCCTTGTCGATGATAGCGACCGTGTAATCCCGGTCCTCGAGTATGTGGGCGAGCGTGGATCCAACCCGGCCGCAGCCCATGATGACGATATGCACGGTCTTCCTTTCCGGTGAGACGATGCCGCCTGACGCCTGCCGCCTGCGGGCTATGTGGGCCCGCGCGAGCGGCCGGTGGCGGCGGTAGCCGCCGCTCCTGGCGGCATCGCGAACGTCTTGGCTAACAGGGTGAATCGGTGCTCGCCAAAGTTATGCCCCCAGGCGAGCGAATGTGACCGCCGGCCCGCTCGCCGCGAAGGTGCTGTCGCCGACAGTGAAATTATGGACGCATGAGACTCCGGATCTTCACTGAGCCGCAGCAGGGAGCCAGCTACGCGACGCTGCGCCGCGTCGCCACGGCGGCCGGGGACCTCGGCTTCGGTTCGCCGACGAGTACAACCTGGCCTTTCATAGCCCGGCGGACTCGGCTGCCGCGTTCGGCCGCGTGCGGGAGGCGTGCCAGGCCATCGGCCGGGACACGTCCTCGATGCTGATGTCGGTGGCGCAGGCGGTGTGCTGCGGCAAGGACGACGCCGAAGTCCGCCGGCGGGCTGCCGCCATCGGTGCCGACCCGGATGAGCTGCGGGCCAGCGGCCTCGCCGGCACCCCGGCGGAGGTCGCCGACAAGGTCGGCGCATTCGCCGGGGCGGGCGCGGAGCGCATCTACCTTCAGGTCCTCGACCTGAGTGATCTGGACCACCTGGAACTGATCGCTTCCCGGGTCATGCCCCAGGTCTGACTTCAGGCTCTTTCTTCTTCCGGCCAGCTCCCGAACGCCGGGCCTGCGGCGCCACGGCCGGCGGCGGCGGCCTCGAGGAAGCCGTAGGTGCCATGGTCACGCAGCTCACGGGCGGCGCTGATGACCGTCCCGAGCGCGGCGAAGGCGAACGAGCCGCCGACGGAGATCCGGCGGACGCCGGCTTCGGCCAGGTCGCTTACCCGGGGGGCGCCTGCCACCGCGAGCACGTTAACCGGGAGGTCCACGGCACCGGCAAGCTGGCGGATGTCTTCGAGGCGGGTCAGGCCGGGCGCGTAGAGCACATCGGCGCCCGCGGCCTGGTAAGCCTGGAGGCGGGCGATCGTGTCCGCCAGGTCGGGCCGGCCGTGCAGGTAGTTCTCGGCACGCGCGGTGAGCACCAGGCGGGCGGGGCCGCTGTGCGCGGCCTCGGCCGCGGCCGTGACACGGTCCGCGGCGAGCGCGATGTCATAGACCGGCTCGCCGGCCCGGCCGGTGGAGTCCTCCACCGAGCACCCGGCGAGCCCCGTCTGGCGGGCGAGCCGGACTGTCTCCGCGACCCCGGCGGGATCGTCGGCGAAGCAGTTCTCCAGGTCCGCTGAGACCGGCAGGTCTGTCGCGGCGACGATGGCCGCGGCGTGTGCCAGCGCCTCCTTCCTCGTGACCGACCCGTCGGGCCTGCCGAGCGATGCCGCGAAGCCCGAACTCGTCGTCGCCAACGCATGGAAGCCGAGCCACGCAAGAAGCCTTGCCGAGCCCTGGTCCCACGGATTCGGCAGCAGCAGCGGCTCCGAGCCGTGGTGAAGCGCGAGGAACCGTGCTGCCTTCTCCTGCTGTCCGCCCACAGGTCCACCTTAAAGTGACCATGCGGCCTTCCCGGCCGGTCATGGCATTCGGCTTGCGGGGCTGTGACAGGGATGCGATGGTTGAACGGTGCGCGCCAGCTCCGCTTCCGCCCGGAGGATGCGGGTCCTCATCGTGCTGGCGGTTGCGGGGGCTACCATCCTCATGCTCGGGGTGATCCTCGTTGCCGCCGGGGAGGGCCTGCGTTTCGCTGCAGGGGGAGGCGCCCGTGTCGCCGGCGCAGGCAACGGGGAGCGGTTCGTGAGGATCGGGGAAGCCGGCATCGTGGCAGGGATGGTGTCCGGGCTCGCTGTGCTGGTCATGGCCGTGGCCGGCCGGGCACTGCCCCGCCGCGGGCACGCCGGGCAGGCCGCACGGGCTTCACGCGGGCTGCGGGCCCTGCAGGCCGTCCCGCGCGGCGGCGCCTGGCCTGCCGGTGACGGGCCCGGCCCGCAGGACGGCATGCGCGGCGGCTACGGCCCGCCCCCGGCGGGTGTGCCGCATCATCCCGGTCACCCTTACCCTTCCTCCTCCCGTTATCCTCCGCCTCCGGTCTCCCGCGAGCAGGACGTGCTTCAGCCGACGTCGGTCATCTCACCGCGGGAGCTCCGGGGCGCTCCCGGCGGCGCGTACGGCCCCGGCGGCGCGTACGGTGCCGGCGGCGCGTACAGCCGGGGACCCGGGTACCGCCCGGGGTACGCTGGCGATCCTGGGGTCGCGTACCGGCACGGACCTGAGGCGGAGCCGCCGGGACCGCCGCACCAGCCGCGGTGGCACGGTGAGCACTATCGCGGGGGCTACGGTGACCACTATCGCGGGGACTACGCCAGGCCACGCGGATCGCCACCGCCGGCGGCCCGGCGCTGGGGTCCCGCGCCTCCGCCTCCCGGCTACGCCCAGGACGGCGGTGACGGGTGCTGGCCCGGCGGCGATGATGTGGACGGCGAGGAGTGGGAGTTCACCCCCGACGGCCCCGGCCGCCGGCCTGCGCCTCCCGGGCCCGGTGCTCCCTGGGGCGGCCTGCTGCGTACCGATCCCCAGCCCGTGGTCAGCGACGGCGAATGGCAGTCCGCCGTCCGCACCGGCCCTGACGGGCGGTACGGGTTCCCGGAGCCCGCGGCAGGACCGGGAGACCCTCCGCAGGAGGAGATGCCCGGATACCGCGCCCCCGGCCCTGCTGGCGGCTACGCGTCCCGGAACCCGTCCGGTGATACGGACCCGGAGGGCTCGTGGTACTACACGGGCCGGGAGGGGACTCCCGCGCCGTCCGGGCCGTTTGCCAGCGGGGCCATGGAAGATACCTTCCCCGAAGACGCGACGGCAGGAGCGCGCCCGTGGGACGGGCCGGAAGACCCGGCGCCCCCGGCAGCCTGCGGCGACCGGGGGGACACTTCCGGCCCGGGCGGCAGCCCGCGCAGGGCACCTGCCTATGACGGGCCGGCGGAACCGCCGTTCCCGGGCGAGAAGGAGGAAAAGCTCGAACAGCTCAAGGACCTCTACATGACCGTCGAGGCAATCGGCGACGAGAACGTCGGCAAGCATTTCGACGAGCTTCTGCGGCGGCAGCGTGAACTGATCGACGGCTACTTCAAGGAGACGGGGATCGGGGGCAGCGCGTCCGGCTCGGGCGCGTCCGGCTCCGGCGCGGCACCCTGACCGGACCTTGAACAGCGCTCACCGGCCAGCAGTTCTTCACACAAGAATCCTATGCTTGTGGAAAGAATCCACGCGTAGCATGTGGGCAGGGGCGTGTGGCAGGGATGTGCCGGCGGGGACCGCACGCCCGTGCAGGGCTGGCCGGAGGTGACGATGGCGGCGCGCCGCAGCGCGGGCACTGGCGAGGTACTGGTCGTTGGCGGCGGCATCGGCGGGCTGACCGCTGCGCTCGCCATGGCGCGCGCCGGGCTCGGCGTCCGCGTGCTGGAGCGTGCCGGGCAGTTCGCCGAACTCGGCGCCGGGCTGCAGATGGCGCCCAACGCCTCCCGCGTCCTGGACCGGCTGGGCATTCTCCAGCGCGTGACCGAAGCTGGCGTGCTGCCGCGGCGGCTGGTGCTGCGGAGCGCACTGACCGGGCGCGAGCTTGCCGCACTCGACGTGGGCGGCCGGTTCCGGCGCAGGTACGGCGCCCCCTACGTGGTGCTGCACCGCAGCGACCTGCTGGCTATCCTGGTCGACGCGTGCGCCGCGGCGGGCGTGTCGCTGCACCCGGGCAAGGACGTGCTCACCGTCACCGACCACGGTGACCGGGTCTGCGCGCGATGTGCCGACGGCACCGCCTATCGGGGCATCGCCGCGATCGCCGCCGACGGCCTGCATTCCCGCCTCAGGGAGATGTTCGCCGACGACGCGCCGGTCTGCTCGGGGTTCGTCGCCTACCGCGGCACCATTGACATCAGCCAGGAGAACATCGGCGAGGTGACGCGGTGCGCCGCCCTCGATGAGGTGGTGGCGTGGATCGGCCCCGGCCTGCACTTCGTGCAGTACGCGCTGTGCTCGGGAACGGTGTGCAACCGGGTCGCGGTGTTCCGCAGCCGGCAGTACGCGGCCGGGGAGCAGGACTGGGGGACCCCGGGGGAGCTCGACGAGATGTTCTCGGCCTGCTGCCCGCAGGTACGGGCCGCGATGACCGCATTGTGGCGGGATCGCCGGTGGCCGATGTACGACCGCGAGCCGATGGGCCGCTGGGCCAGGGGCCGTGTCGCGCTGCTCGGCGACGCGGCCCACCCGATGCTGCAGTACCTCGCGCAGGGGGCGTGCCAGGCGATCGAGGACGCGTACGTGCTGGCAGGCAAGCTGGCGTGCTGCGCGGGCAGGGACGGCAGCCACCTGGTGCCCAGGGCCCTCGCGGAATACGAGCAGGCCCGCGCCCCGCAGGCCATGCGGGTGCAGCGGACCGCGCGGCTCTGGGGTGACATCTGGCACATCGACGGGGCCGGCGCAGTACTCAGGGATGAGCTGTTCGCCTATCACCGGCCGGGCAGTTACCGCTACACCGACTGGCTGTACGGGCCGGTAACCGAACGGGAGGAACGAGCGTGACGGACGCGCGGTCGCTGCTGGCCACTGCCAATCACATCCTCGTGCACGAGGGCATCCTGGACGCCTACGGCCACGTCAGCGTCCGCGACCCGGACAGCGAGCGGAACTTCCTGCTGGCCCGCTACCTGCCGCCCAGCCTGGTCACCCCCGGGGACATCCGCGCGTTCGGTTTCGACGGCGACCTGGTGGTGCCCGAGGAAACCGGGCTCTACTCCGAGCGGTTCATCCACGCGGCCGTCTACGAGGCCCGGCCCGACGTGGGGGCGGTGTGTCACACGCACGCCCCGGACCTGGTGGCCTTCGGGATCGCCGGCGTCGAGCCGCGGCCCGTCTTCCACATGGCCGCCCCGCTGGGGAGCAGCATCCCGGTTTTCGACGACTACGACGCCGGTTCCGGCCTGCTGATCAGCGATCTCGGCCAGGCGCGCCGGCTCGCCGGTGTGCTCGGCGCCCGGGCGGCGGCGCTGATGCGCGGCCACGGCGCCGTGGTGACCGGGAAGAGCCTGGAGGAGGTGGTCCCGCGGGCCATCTACCTGGCGCAGAACGCGCGGATCACGCTCGCCGCCCTCAGCCTGAGCGGCAAGGTGACCGTGCTGTCCGAGGCGGAATGCCGGGCTGCGGCGGCGAAGAACGGCAGGCCGGCGTCGCTACACCGCGCATGGAGCCACTTCGCGGCCATGGCAGGCGAGGAGCGCGGCGCGGATGGTGCGGCGGAGCCGCCGGAGGCCAGCGGCCCCGCCGCCGTGACGTTACCGCCGGCTCGGCTGCGGCCGGGGATGGATGACGTAGGTGACGAGTGACCGGGCGGGCAGGGTGGCGCCGAAGGTGGCGTCTGCGACCCTGGTGGCGGTTTGTTCCGCCACGTGGCTCACGGAATCCGTGAGGTAGGGGGTCACCACGGCCCCGTCCGGCGTCCCCGTGCCGCGCAGCGAGAACGTCACGGGAACGGCGCTCGTCCCCGTGTTCAGCGCCACGATAGCGATGCTGCCGTCGGTGTTCCTGAACGCGGTCAGGCCGAGGTTGCCGTCCGGGGTGACCGCGCCGATGCGTACCGCGCCGGGGCGGACGAACCGGCTGTAGCTGGCGAAGGCCCACAGGCGCCCCGAGGGGGTGACGGTGGTGCCGTTGATCTGGATCAGGCTCTCGTTGTCACCGTTGAACGTGGGGGTGCTCGAGCCCCACCAGTACAGGAACGCGCTCAGGTTCGCCTTGGTCAGGCCGGTCTCGATGCGCTGCGCCCAGGACAGCCCCGAGGCGTCGGTGCCGTCGTCCCATGCTGGGTCCCACTTCTCGAACGTGGACCACTCGGTCTCCCAGACCGGCTTGTCCCAGCCGGCCAGGGGCGAGGCGGGCGCCTCGGTGTAGCCGTGGCTGGTGAACAGCGGCGTGAACGCGTTCGCCAGGGGGTCGGACTCGATGGCGGCAGCGTACTGCTGGGCGTAGTCCCACCCTTCGGTGGCGCAGCACTCGGCGCGGGTGCGCAGGCCGGACCTGGCCAGCGTGGGGCCGAGGTACTGCATGAAGTTGGCCGTCTGCGCGGGCGACATCACCATGCTGGAATAGGGAGGCGCCAGGTTGGCCTCGTTCTCCGGGCCGACGTAGCTGAGCGGGACACCGGCTTTCGCGTAGTCGCGCGCGTACTGGGTCAGGTAGTTCGCGTAGGCCTGCCGCCAGTCGCCGCTGGCGCAGGTGGCGCCGGGCGCCCCGCACAGCGTGCCGCCGTCCGAGACCGAGTCGTTGGTCTTCATGAACGGGGGAGCGCTCCAGGCGTCGGCGAACACGTCGGTCACGCCGTAGCGGGCCTTGATCTGCTGGGCGAGCCACAACTGCCCGCTGTCGTCGTGCAGCGCTGACAGCGGCACGTAGGACGGCGTGGCCGAGGGGCTGGCCGGGGCGGCCGGCTCGATCGAGTTGCCTGGGCTCGCCCGCACCTCGTTGCGCAGGATGGTCAGGCCGGCCCCGCTGGTCCGGCTGTAGAGCAGGCTCAGCGCCTGCCGCTGGGTCGCGGCCGGTGCGTTCTGGATCACCTCGGCCTCGCCGAAGGCCTCCGATGCGCCGAACCCGGCGATCCGCTGGTACCTCCGGTATCCCTCGATGGTGGCGGTGGCGGGCTGCTGGCGGGCCGCCGTCAGCCGGGCGCCGGCGGCGCCGGGCCCGGTAGCGCCGGCCTGGGCCGGGATGGCCAGCGCGCTCACCATCAGGGCCGCGGCCCCCGCCGAGGCCGCTGCCAGGGTCGCAGCCTTCACGTGTCTGGTCATGCGTCTTGTCGTGCCGGGCATGGTGCCCTCCTCCTTCACGCCTGGCGGCGCACCACGCAGTCCGGCGCGCCGTGCGCCGCGGTGCCGGATGAGGATGAACGCTACGAAATCATTCCGAAACAATCAAGGTAAGAAGTTTCGAAGAGTAAGGACTTCGCCGGTAAATGATCGAAATATTTCGAATCGTGGTACCGTGACCTGCGCGATCACCGGGGCGGCACGGCAGCGGCAGCCCTGCCCGCACCACTAAGCTACTCATTAGTAATGTACTGGCAGATAGCTTGATATCGAGATACTATAGGTTGGGCCGTAGGGCAGCCGCGATGGGCGGGAAGCCCTGTGAGCGCCGCCGCTTTCCGGCGGCGGCGCGGACGTTGAAGGAGGCTGGGCGATGAGGGTGGACAGCTTCGGCAGCCGTGCGACGCTCCGGGTGGCGGGCACGCCGTACGAGGTATACCGGCTCGACGCGGTGCCCGGTGCGGAGCGCCTGCCGTTCAGCCTGAAGATCCTGCTGGAGAACCTGCTGCGCACCGAGGACGGCACAGGCGTCACCGCGGACCACGTGCGCGCGCTCGCCGGCTGGGACCCTGCGGCCGAGCCGTCGGCCGAGATCCAGTTCTCCCCGGCCCGGGTGATCATGCAGGATCTCACCGGAGTCCCGGCCGTGGTGGACCTGGCCGCGATGCGGGAGGCCATGCAGGCCCTCGGCGGCGACCCCGCCATGATCAATCCGCTGGTCCCGGCGGAACTTGTCATCGACCACTCGGTGGTCGCCGACGTGTTCGGCCGCCCTGACGCGTTTCAGCGGAACGCTGAGCTGGAATTCGAGCGCAACGGCGAGCGCTTCGCCTTCCTGCGCTGGGGCCAGTCCGCGTTCAGCCAGCTCAAGGTGGTGCCGCCGGGCACCGGTATCGTGCACCAGGTCAACATCGAGCACCTGGCCCGGGTCGTCATGACCCGGCAGGAGGACGGGGCCGTCAGCGCCTACCCGGACACCTGTGTCGGCACCGACTCCCACACCACGATGCAGAACGGCCTTGGCGTGCTCGGCTGGGGCGTGGGCGGCATCGAGGCCGAGGCGGCCCTGCTCGGCCAGCCGATCAGCATGCTGATCCCGAAGGTGGTCGGCTTCCGGCTCACCGGCGAGCTGCCGCCGGGGGCCACCGCCACCGATCTCGTGCTCACCATCACCGAGCTGCTCCGGAAGCACGGCGTGGTCGGCAAGTTCGTCGAGTTCTGCGGGGACGGTGTCGCCGCCGTGCCGGTGGCCAACCGGGCGACGATCGGCAACATGAGCCCCGAGTTCGGCTCCACCTGCGCGATCTTCCCGATCGACTCCGAGACGCTCAGCTACCTGCGGCTGACCGGGCGGGCCGACGAGCACGTCGCGCTCGTCGAGGCCTACGCCAAGGAGCAGGGGCTGTGGCATGACCCCTCCCGCGAGGTCCGCTACTCCGAGGAACTCGAACTCGACCTGTCCACCGTGGTCCCGTCCATCGCCGGCCCCAGGCGCCCGCAGGACCGGATCGCGCTCTCGGACGCCAAGACCGCCTTCGAGCAGGCGCTGTCCTCCTACGTCTCGGTCCCGGACACCGGCAGCGGCATGCCCCGGACGTTCCCCGCTTCCGGCCCGGCCGGCTCGGAGCCGGGCGGCGGCGCGACGGTCCCGGCGCCGGGGACGCTCCACTCCACGCCTACGAAGGTGACGCTGGAGGACGGCACCGAGGTCACGATCGACCACGGGTCCGTGGTGATCGCGGCGATCACCTCCTGCACCAACACCTCCAACCCGTCCGTCATGGTGGGCGCGGCGCTGCTGGCGAAGAAGGCCGTGGAGGCCGGGCTGAGCCGCAAGCCGTGGGTGAAGACGACGCTGGCGCCCGGCTCCAAGGTGGTGATGGACTACTACGAGCGGGCCGGCCTGCTCCCGTACCTGGAGAAGCTCGGCTTCAGCCTGGTCGGCTACGGCTGCACCACCTGCATCGGCAACTCCGGGCCGCTGCCCGAGCCGATCAGCCGGGCGGTGGGCGACGCCGACCTCGCCGTGGTGTCCGTGCTGTCGGGCAACAGGAACTTCGAGGGCCGGATCAACCCGGACGTGAAGATGAACTACCTCGCCTCGCCGCCGCTCGTCGTGGCGTACGCGCTGGCGGGGACCATGGACATCGACCTGGAGCGTGAGCCGCTCGGCACCGGGGCGGACGGCCGGCCGGTCTACCTGCGGGACATCTGGCCGTCGCCGGCCGAAGTCGGCGCGATCGTGCGGGACGCGATCGCGGCGGAGATGTTCGCCCGCGACTACGCAGACGTGTTCGAGGGGGACGAACGCTGGCGGTCGCTGGCGGTCCCGGCCGGCGACACGTACGAGTGGGACGACGCCTCCACCTACGTGCGCCGCCCGCCGTACTTCGACGGCATGGGCGCCGAGCCGGAGCCCGTCAGCGACATCCGGGGCGCGCGGGTGCTCGTCATGCTCGGCGACTCGGTGACCACCGACCACATCTCGCCCGCCGGCGCGATCAAGGCCGACAGCCCCGCCGCGGACTACCTGCGGTCCCATGGCGTCCAGCGCAGTGACTTCAACTCCTACGGGTCGCGGCGCGGCAACCACGAGGTGATGATCCGCGGAACGTTCGCCAACATCCGGCTGCGGAACCTGCTCGCCCCGGGTACCGAGGGCGGCGTGACCGTCAAGCTCCCCGAGGGCGAGCAGATGAGCATCTACGAGGCGTCACGGCGGTACCAGGCCGAGGGCACGCCGCTGCTCGTGCTGGGCGGCAAGGAGTACGGCTCGGGCTCCTCGCGCGACTGGGCCGCCAAGGGAACCGCCCTGCTCGGCGTCCGCGCCGTGCTCGCCGAGTCCTTCGAGCGCATCCACCGGTCCAACCTGATCGGCATGGGCGTGCTGCCGCTGCAGTACCTGCCCGGCGAGTCGGCGGCCTCGCTCGGCCTGACGGGGCACGAGACGTTCGACGTCACCGGCATCGAGCAGATGAACGAAGGGACCGTGCCGGACGAGGTGGTGGTGAGCGCCGACGGCAGGCAGTTCCGCGCCCGGGTGCGGATCGACACCCCCGGCGAGGCGGCGTATTACCGCCACGGCGGCATCATGCAGTACGTGCTGCGCTCGCTGCGCGCCAAGAGCTGAGCAGGGCTGGGAGGAAGACATCATGCGAGCGGTGGTCGTGGAGAAACTGGGCGGTCCTGAGGTGCTGGCGGCCGGCGAGCGCCCCATCCCTGACCTGCAGCCGGGGCACGTGCTCGTCCGGGTCGCCGCCGCCGGGGTCAACTTCATGGACATCTACCAGCGGGAGGGGATCGGCGGCTACCGTCCCGGGCTGCCCTTCACCCCCGGCGGCGAGGGAGCGGGAACGGTCACCGCGGTCGCGGCCGACGTGACCGCGCTGTCGGTGGGTGACCGGGTCGCGTGGGCGGGCGTGGGCGGCAGCTATGCCGAGGAGACCGCGGTGCCCGCTGAGCGCGCGGTGCCGGTACCCGAGGGCGTGGACCTCAAGGTCGCCGCGGCGGTGATGCTCCAGGGGCTGACGGCGCACTACCTCTCGCACAGCACCTACCCGGTCCAGCGCGGCGATGTCGCCGTGGTGCACGCCGCCGCGGGCGGGGTCGGCCTGCTGCTGACCCAGATGGTGAAGCGCCGCGGCGGCGTGGTCGTGGCCACCACGTCGGGCGGGGAGAAGGCCGGCCTTGCGAAGCGGGCCGGCGCCGACCACGTCACCGGCTACGAGGAGTTCCGCGCGACCGTGGGCCAGGTGACCGGCGGCCGCGGCGCGGACGTGGTCTACGACGGTGTCGGGAAGGCGACCTTCGACGACAGCCTGGCGGCGCTGCGGCCGCGCGGCATGATGGTGCTCTACGGCGGCGCGAGCGGCCAGGTGCCGCCGTTCGACCCGCAGCGGCTCAACAGCGGCGGCTCGCTGTTCCTCACCAGGCCGACCCTCGTCCACTACGTCGCGACACGGGACGAGCTGCTGCAGCGGGCGAACGACCTGTTCGGCTGGGTGAGTGCTGGCGAGCTGGACGTGCGGATCGGCGGCACATACCCGCTGGCCGACGCCGCGAAGGCCCACGAGGACCTGGCGGCCCGCCGTACCACGGGCAAGCTCCTGCTGCTGCCGTGATCCCCCGGCCGGGCGGCGTGGCCGGGCGCCCGGCCACGCCGCGGGCAGTGCCCCTGGCGTCCGCGTGGTGGATTTACGATATTTTTATCCCCTGATGACTAAATCCCCGGGGGCAGCCAGCGCGCCTGCCCGGCGGCCGCTGGGGGCGGCGCTGCTCGTTGTCTCGGTCGCGGCGATGGGGTTCAACCTCCGGGCGGCGATCACCAGCCTCCCTCCGGTCTTCCCCGAGCTCCAGGCGCGGCTCGGCCTGTCGGCGGCTGAGGTGAGCGTGCTGGCGTCCACGCCGGTGCTGTGCTTCGGCGTCGTCTCGGGGGTGGCGGCCTGGCTGAGCAGGAGAGCGGGGGAGGAGCGCGTGCTGCTCGCCGCGCTCGCCGCCCTGTCCTGCGGCCTGCTGCTGCGCGGCGCCCTGCCGGGCATGATGCTGTTCCCCGGCACGGTGCTGGCGTCCGCGGCGATCGCCGTGATGAACGTCCTGCTGTCCAGCATGATCAAGCGGCGCTGGCCCGAGCGCGCCGGGCTGCTCATCGGCATCTACCTGACCTTCCTGTCGGTCGGCGCCGTGCTCGGCTCGCTGGTCAGCGTCCCCCTGTACAACGCGTCGGGCGGGTCGGTCGCGCTGACGCTCGGCCTGTGGGGGCTGCCGGCCATCGCGGCCATGCTCGTGTGGCTGTCCCAGGCCCGGTACGGGCCGCCCGCGCGAAAGCGCCCCCCGTCCCCGGCAGCCGGGCCGCTGGCAGCCGGGCCGCTGGCGGCCGGGGTACCCGCGGCCGGGGTGCCGGCGCGAGCGGAGAGCCGGCGAGCGCGGCGGGCGCAGGGGGCGCGGGCCCCCCTGTACCGGCATGCGCTGGCCTGGCAGGTCATGGCCTTTATGGGCCTGCAGAGCCTGCTGTACTACTCGACGCTGTCCTGGCTGCCCGAACTGTTCCGCGACCGTGGGGCGACCCCGGTGGCAGCGGGTGACCTGCTCGCTCTCATGGGGTTCGGCAACCTGGTCACGTCCCTGGTCATCCCGGTGCTCGCGCACCGCGTGACGGACCAGCGGATCCTCGCGGTCCCGACCGTGCTGGTCACGATGACGGGGATCGCCGGCTCGCTGTACGCCCCGCTCGGCACCGCCGCCGTGTGGATGCTCGCCCTCGGGATGTCCCAGGGGTCGGCCCTCGGCCTGGCGATCTTCTTCACGGTCGCGCGGTCGCCCGACCCTGTTACCGCCGCGTCGCTGTCCGCGTTCGCGCAGGCCCTCGGCTACCTGCTCGCGACCGCGGGGCCGCTGGCCGTGGGGTTCCTGCACACCCTCACCCGGAGCTGGAACCTCCCGGTCCTCGTGATGCTCGCCCTGGGGGGCGCCGAGGCCGCCGCCGGCTGGCTCGCGGCCCGCCCGAAAGTTCTGCCCGCGGCCCGGGTGCCCCGCGGTGACAGCGGCGTGCCCGTGGGCAGCGGCTGACTCCCGGCTCCCGCCGGGCCGGCGGAAGGCGGCCGCTCAGCTCGTGTCGAGACGGCGGAAGGCGAGCTCGTTGAGCAGCAGGTGGATGGCGGCGGCGAGCGGGATCGCCACCAGGGCGCCGATGATGCCCAGCAGGGTGCCGCCGATCAGCACCGCGACCAGGGTGACCACGGCGGGGACCTCGACGGTGCGGTTCATCACCCGGGGGGTGATGAGGTAGTCCTCGGCCAGCCGGTAGGCGATGTAGAACCCGAGGGTCGCGGCGGCCACCGGCACCGAGACGGTCAGCGCGACGAGGGTGACCACCGCCCCGCCGATGGTCGACCCGATGATCGGGATCAGGTCGAGCAGGGCCACCAGCAGCGCGAGCAGGAAGGGGTAGGGGATGCCGAGCGCGAGCATCCACACGAACGTGCCGGCGCCGGCGATCACCGAGGTGAGGAGGTTCCCGAGCATGTATCCCCCGATCCTGGCCAGGATCTCCTCGGTGATCAGCATGGCCCTGGGGCGCCGGGAGGCCGGCACCAGCCGGTAGCCGAACCGCTTGATCTGCGGCAGGTCGGCGAGGAAGTAGATGGTGAGGACTCCCACGAGCAGGGCGGACGACACCGTGCTGAGCACGATCTCCCCGGCTCCCAGGATCCCCCCGACCAGGGTGCTGCCCTTGGTGGTGAGCATCTGGGTGAGGTTCTGCTGGATGTGATAGCGCGCGTTCAGCCGGCCCAGCGCCGAGTTGTGGTTTTCCAGTTCGTGGATGTAGTGCGGCATGTTGTGGGCCAGGGCGGTCGCCTGGCTGGTGAGCGGCGGGATGGCGAGGGCGAGGAAACCTGCGGCCACGCCCATCGCGGCGAGGATCACGGCGAGCACGGCGGCCCACCTCGGCACGTTCCGGCGGGTCAGCCAGGTCACCACCGGGTCCAGGCCCACGGCGATGAACAGGGCGAGGCCGATCAGGATCAGCAGGGACCTGGCACGGACGATCAGCTCCGCCACGCCGTAGGTGATGGCGACCCCGGCCGCGGCGGTCATGCCGATGTAGAACGGGGACCTGCGGTTCATCGCCCGCCCGGGCCGGCCGAGGCCGCCGGTCCGTTCGCGCGTGGCGGCCGCGGTCTCGGCAGCCTCCTGTACCTGGTCGCGGGGTTCGCCGCCGGCTGCCTCGTCCCGCTGGCGTTCTGCCGTGCCTGCCCCGGGTGCTGCCGGCTCCGCCTCGTTCGCCTTTGCCCCGCTCACCGCGCGCCCGCCTGCTCGTGCCATGACACAGGTCCCCTTCCCGGGACGGCCGGTCCGGAAGCATGGCCGTCCCGTGGCGGAGCGGCACCCGGCCCGCGTCACATCGCAGGTGGCGGCCGCCCCGCTGAGGCGTACCCCCTGCCGACACTAACCGCCCGGCGGCACCGCAACGGCCCTGCCTTCCAGGCCGGCGATCACGATGCGCCAGGCCGGCGATCACGACGCGCCCGTCAGGCTTCACCCGGTGTGCCGTATACCGTGCGCGCCGCCCGAAATAGACTCGGGAGGATCGCCGTCGCGCATGAGTCCCCCGCGGGCCCATGCGGAACACTCGGAACACGAGGAGCGCGACAAGTGAGCCTGCTGGAGTCTATCGCCGGCCCGGACGACCTGAAGAGCCTCAGCCAGGAGCAGCTCGCGGTGCTGGCGAGCGAGATCCGCGACGTCCTCATCGAGACAGTGACGAGAACCAGCGGCCATCTCGGGCCGAACCTCGGCGTCGTCGAGCTGACGCTCGCGCTGCACCGCGTCTTCAGCTCGCCGAAGGACCGGATCGTGTTCGACACCGGCCACCAGTCGTACGTGCACAAGCTGCTCACCGGACGCCAGTCGGCCTTCGGGACGCTGCGGCAGCGCGGCGGGCTTTCCGGCTACCCGAGCCGTGCCGAATCCGAGCACGATCTCGTGGAGAACTCGCACGCCTCCACCAGCCTGTCCTACGCCGACGGGCTCGCCAAGGCGTACACGCTGCGCGGCGAGACGGACCGCACCGTGGTGGCCGTCATCGGGGACGGCGCGCTGACCGGCGGGATGGCCTGGGAGGCGCTGAACAACATCGCGGTCGCCCGGAGCAGCCGCCTGGTGATCGTCGTCAACGACAACGGCCGCTCCTACCAGCCGACGATCGGCGGGCTCGCCAACCACCTGGCGACGGTCCGCGTCACCCAGCGGTACGAGAACGTCCTCGACTACATCAAGACGACGCTGTCGCACACGCCCGTGGTCGGGCCGCCCGTGTACGGGACGCTGCACGGCATCAAGAAGGGCATCAAGGACGTCCTGCAGCCGCAGGTGCTCTTCGAGGACCTCGGCCTGAAGTACCTCGGGCCGATCGACGGCCACGACGAGCAGATGATCGAGCACGCGCTGCGCCGGGCCGCCGGCTTCGGCGGCCCCGTGCTCGTGCACGTGATCACGAAGAAGGGGTTCGGCTACCCGGCCGCCGAGCAGAACGAGGAGGACTGCCTCCACCAGGTGCCGGCCGCGCCGCTGCCCGGCACGGCGCCGGGCGCCGCCAAGCGGACCTGGTCCCAGGTCTTCGGCGACGAGATGGTCGCAATCGGCGCCCGGCGGCCCGACGTGGTGGCGATCACGGCGGCGATGCTGCACCCGACGGGCCTGGCCCCGTTCGCGCGCGCCTTCCCTGACCGTGTCTACGACGTGGGTATCGCCGAGCAGCACGCGATGACCAGCGCGGCGGGCCTCGCGATGGGCGGGCTGCACCCGGTCGTCGCCCTCTACGCGACGTTTCTCAACCGTGCGTTCGACCAGGTGCTGATGGACGTGGGGCTGCACAGACTGCCCGTCACGATCGCGCTGGACCGGGCCGGGGTGACCGGGCCGGACGGCCCGAGCCACCACGGCATGTGGGACGGCTCGATCCTGCAGCTCGTGCCCGGGCTGCGGATCGCCGCCCCCCGGGACGCCGCCCGCGTCGCCGAGCTGCTGAACGAGGCGGTCGAGGTCAGCGACGGGCCCACGGTCGTGCGCTACCCGAAGGGCACGGTCGGCGGGGAGGTGGAGGCGGTCGGCAAGCTCGGTGGCATGGACGTGCTCCGGGTGCCCGGCACGGGTCTCGGCCCCGACGTGCTGCTGCTCGGCGCCGGCCGGATGGCGGTGACCTGCGCCGAGGTGGCGGAACGGCTCACCGGGCACGGCATCGGCGTGACCGTCGTCGACCCGCGCTGGGTGAAGCCGCTGGACGAGGCGCTGGCCGGGGCTGCGGCCCGGCACCGCCTGGTGGTCACGGTCGAGGACAACGGGCGGGCCGGCGGCTTCGGCGACGCGGTCGCCCGGCTGCTGCGCGACAAGGACGTGGACGTCCCGGTGAAGACGTTCGGCCTGCCGCAGGAGTTCCTCGCGCACGGCACGCCGCAGGAGGTGCTCGCCGCCGCCGGGCTGACGCCGCAGCACCTGGCGAGGCAGATCACGGAGGCGGTGGCGCGCCGCGCGCCCGCCGGGCCGTCCGCACCGCGGGTTCCGCAGGAACAGGCACCGCGGGTCCCGCAGGAACAGGGTGACGGCGGCCTGCGTTCCTACGAGGCGTGAGAGGGAACGTGCTCCGGGTAGCGGTCATCGGGTCGGGGCCTGCCGGGCTTTATGCGGCTGAGGCGCTGGTGAAGCAGGCCGCCGCGCTGCCGGAGCCCGCGGGGCCGGTCCGCGTGCGGGTTGACGTGTACGACCGGCTGCCCACCCCGTATGGCCTCGTCCGCTACGGCGTCGCCCCCGACCACAAGTCGATCAAGTCCATCGCCGGTTACCTGCGGAGGGTGCTGGAGAGCCCGGACGTGCGGTTCGTCGGGGGCGTGCACCTGGGGGAGGATGTGTCCCGCGAGGAGCTGCTCGCCGCCTACGACGCCGTGGTCTACGCGACGGGGGCGATGCGTGACCGCAGGCTCGGCATCGGCGGGGAGGACCTGCCGGGCAGCCACGCGGCCACGGACTTCGTCAACTGGTACTGCGGCCACCCGGACATCGACCCCGCCGCCTTCACTCTCGACGCCGAATCCGTTGCGGTGATCGGCGTGGGCAACGTCGCGGTGGACGTGGCCCGCATCCTGGCCAGGGACCCCGCCGAGCTGCACGCCACGGACGTGCCGCAGCCGGTGCTCGAGGCCCTGATGGCCAGCAAGGTCCGCGAGATCCACATGATCGGCCGCCGCGGGCCCGCGCACGCCAAGTTCACCACCAAGGAGCTGCGCGAGCTCGGCGAGCTGCCGGGCACCGAGGTCGTGGTGCGGCCGGACGAGATCGACCTGGGCGCCTTCGACGAGGCCGGGCAGGGGGCTGCCCTTGAGGAATCCGACCGGCGGGTGCGGGGGAACCTCGTCGCGCTCAGGAAGTGGGTGCGGCAGCCAGGCGGCGCCCCCTCCCAGGGGCGCAGGCTGGCGATCAGGTTCTGGCTGAAGCCCGTGGAGATCACCGGAGCCGGACGGGTGCGTGGTATCACGCTCGAGCGGACGAGGCTCGACCGCGGGGGGTCACTGAAGGGCACCGGAGAGCTGGAAACCATCGAGGCGCAGATGGTGCTGCGCTCGGTCGGGTACCAGAGCGTGCCGCTGCCCGGCGTGCCCTTCGACGAGCGCGCCGCCGTGGTGCCAAACGCCGCGGGCCGCGTGCTCGGCCCGGACGGCTCGCCGCTGCCGCGGGAGTACGTGGCCGGCTGGCTGAAGCGCGGCCCCACGGGGGTGATCGGCACCAACAAGTCCGACGCCGCCGAGACCGTCAGCTCACTGCTCGCCGACCTGGCGGGCGGCCCGCCGCCGGCGCCGCTGCCGCGGCCCGGCGTGCTGCGCTACCCGCAGGGGCCGGCGGCGGGGGACGACCCGCGGGTGAGGGCCCTGGAGGAGGCGCTCGCGAGCCGCGGGGTGCGGCCGGTCAGCTACGCCGACTGGCTCCGGGTGGAGGCCGCCGAGGCGGAACTCGCCGCCTCGCTCGGCCGCGGCGAGCGGGTCAAGCTGCACGGCAGGGACGCCCTGTACGCGGCCTGCTGGCCGCCGGAAGACGGTCCCGGGACGGCCACCTGAAACCATCGTTCCCTTATGCTGGCGATGGTGCTGGCGGCAGCGGTGAGCCTGGGAGAGCGGCGTGACTGAGGTGCGGGTGCCCGGTTCGAAGTCGGTGACGGCCCGGGCGCTGTTTCTCGCCGCCTGCGCCGGCGGCGTCACCCGCCTGATACACCCGCTGCACGCCGACGACACCGAGGCGTTCGCTGCCGGTCTTGCCGCGCTCGGCTACCGCGTGGACTCCTCCGGCCCGGCGTGGCTGGTGACCGGCAGCCCGGCGGGGCCCCCGGCGGCGGAGGCGGAGGTGTACTGCCGTGACGCGGGGACCGCGGCGCGGTTCCTGCCCGCCCTTGCCGCGTGCGGGCGCGGCCGGTTCCGGTTTGACGCCTCGGCGCAGATGCGGCGGCGGCCGGTCGGGCCGCTGGTCGGTGCGCTGCGCGCGCTGGGCGCCGAGGTCACCTGCGAGGGAGACGAGGGGCACCTGCCGCTGACCGTGACCGCGGACGGGCTGGCCGGCGGGCACGTCACGCTGGACGCGAGCGTGTCCTCGCAGTTCCTGACCGCGCTGCTGATGGCCGCGCCGCTGATGCGGGACGGCCTCACGGTCACCGTGACAGGCCTGGTTTCCGCGCCGTACGTGGCGATGACGGCCGAGATGATGCGCCGGTTCGGCGCGACGGTCCGCACCGGGTACGCCACGGGCGGCGGCGAGGTGTTCCGCGTCGCACCCGGCGGGTACACGGCGCGCGACTTCGAGGTCGAGCCGGACGCCTCGGCGGCCAGTTACTTCCTCGCGGCGGCGGCGCTGACCGGCCACACGGTGACGATCCCCGGCCTCGGATCGGGCGCCTTGCAGGGCGACGTCGAGTTCGCCCGGGTGCTGGAGCGGATGGGCGCCCGGGTGACGCCCGGGCCTGGCGCGCTCAGCGTCACGGGAACGGGGAGGCTGCGCGGCGTCGAGGCCAGCATGCGCGACATCTCCGACACCATGCCGACGCTCGCCGCCATCGCGCCGTTCGCGGACTCGCCCGTGCGGATCACCGATGTCGGGAACACGCGGCTCAAGGAGTGCGACCGGCTGGACGCCTGCGCGGCGGCCCTCCGGGCGCTCGGCGTGCCGGTGGCCACCGGACGGGACTGGATCGAGATCTGGCCGGCCACCCCCAAGGGCGCGGTGATCGGATGCCGCGGCGACCATCGCATCGCCATGAGCTTCGCGGTCACCGGCCTGCGGACGCCAGGGCTGACGCTCGACGACCCCGGCTGCGTCCGCAAGACCTTTCCCGCCTTCCACGAGGTGCTGGCGGGACTCCGTGATGCGTGGGGCCTTGCCGCCTGAGCTGCGTGGGCTCCGGGGCCTGTGGGAGCGGATACCCGGCGTGCCCGTCGCGGCGGCCCTGTCGTGCGGGCTGACGGTGGCGATCTTCATGGCCGGCACCTACAGGCTGACGGTGGGCAGCCGCGGGTTCCGCGGGGCCGGGGACGACCACGTCTACCTGTACATGACCACGCATCCGGTGGGGTCGTTCCGTATCGCGCCGTGGTGCTGGCGGATCGGCATCCCGGCGCTGGTGCGCTACCTGCCGGTGCCCCCGCAGGATGGCTACGAGGCGGTCGCGCTGACCTCGGTGGCGGTGACCGGGCTGCTCGTCTACCTGATCGCGCGCACGTGGGGCTTTGCCCGCTGGCTGTCCCTGGCCGGGCTGCTGCTGTTCTTCTCGTTCGGCTATGCGGCCAAGTTCAACCTCAAGGATTTCTGGCTGACCGACGCTCCCGCGTTCGCCTTCGCGTCCGCTGCCATCCTGGCCCTGCAGCACCGCAGGAAGTACCTGTTCGCCGCCTGCCTGCTGGCGGGGGTCTTCGTCAAGGAGAGCGTGATCTTCGTCGCGCCGCTGGCCTACACGTTCTGGGCGCGCCAGCGGCTGGACTGGCGCGCCCTGGCCCGTGCCGGAGCGCTGGCGCTGCCCGCCGTGGCCGCGCTGCTGGCGCTGCGTGCCGGGATCGGTTCGCTGAACGCGGACCATGCCTACGTCGCGTCCCTGCCGCAGGCCGTCCGGTCCGACGTCGGCAACCTGCCCAGCTACGACGTGCTGGCCGTCGCGTCGCAGACTCTCGCCGCCCGGTCGCACACCTGGCTGCGCACGGCCGGCCACACGGTGTCCAGCTTCGGCCTGCTGCCGATGGTGCTGGTGCCGCTGGGCTGGCGGGACCTGAAGCCGGTGGCGGTGCGGTTCTGGCCGCTGGCCGTGCTCGACCTCATGCAACTGGTGTTCGCGCTCAACACCCAGCGGCTCGTGGTGTTCGCGTTCGTCCCGGTGATCATCGCCTGCCTTGCCGGAGCACGGCGGATGGTGCGCCGGTTCGGCGTGTTCCGTGTCTGGTTCGCGCTCGCGGCAGCGCTGGCGGTCGGGCTCGAGTTCGCCCAGCCGGCGCAGTCGTCCCCGACCCCGCCCGTGCAGACCGGGGCGCTGGGGGCGCTGTGCGCCGTGGCCGCCGCGATGACCCTGTGGAACGCGTCGGGACGATGGCCGGTGGCGGGCGGGACGCCGGGCACACCGCCGCAGCGGCTGCGATGCGATGATCGCGCGCTGAGGGGGTAGAACCGGCGGCCATGGGGTACAACCGCTGCACACGCCCGTGAGCGTCATCCGCCGGCCGGCGAGAGACCAGGGAGCATAGCACCCCACGTACCCGCGCCAGCGGCTGGCGCCGGCCGCGGCGGGAACCATACCCAGGCCGGCGGATCACGCGGGCATCGACGAAGGGAACGATGCCGGCTGCGGCGGAGGTACCGCCGCAGGAAGCAGGAACGTGAACGAGGCAGTTTCCTGACGAAGGCGCCTAGGACAACCCGTGACCTGCTGAAGCCTGTCTGACGAGGAGGCCCTGTGGCACTCCCGGACTTCCTGGTGATCGGCGCTCCGAAGGCGGGCACGACCGCGCTGCACGCGGCGCTCGCCAGCCACCCGGCGCTGTACATGTCACCGATCAAGGAGCCGAAGTTCTTCCTCACCGACGGGCCGCCTCCTGCGCGCGGCGGCCCGGGTGACGCCCTGACCTACCGTGAGCACGTGTGGCAGCGTGACCGCTACGAGGCGCTCTTCGATGCGGCCCCGGCCGGGGCGCTGCGCGGTGAGTCCACGCCGCTGTACCTGTATGACGGGGAGGCGATGCGGCGCATCCGCAAGCTCATCCCGCACGCCAGGCTGATCGCCGTGCTGCGTGATCCGGTGGAACGCGCCCACTCCAACTGGACTCACCTGTGGTCGGCGGGCCTCGAGCCGGTCAGTGACTTCGTCCGCGCCTGCGGGGAAGAGGACCAGCGGATAGCCGCGGGCTGGGCATCCTTCTGGCACTACACCGGGCTCGGCCGTTACGGCGAGCAGCTCGAGCGCCTGTTCACGCTGTTCCCGCGTGACCAGGTCCTGGTGCTGCGGTATCGCCACCTCGTCAGCCAGCCGGCCGGGACCCTCGACAGGATCTGCGGCTTTCTCGGTGTCGAGAAGGGTGTCGTCACCGATGTGCCGCGGCAGAACGTCACGGCGCATCCCGAACCGACGCTGGCCCACCGGGCGGTGTCCAGGGCGCTGCGGGCGGGCAGCGCGGCGGGCAGGTTCCTGCCCGGGTCGGCAGCGGGCGCCGTGACGGGCCCCGTCGAGCGGTTCCTGCAGCGCGGCAACCGTGAGCGTCAGCCGCTGGGCTGGGAGCAGCGCCAGGCGCTCATCCCCCGCTTCGAGGCCGACATCAGGCTGCTTGAGCACATCCTCGGCGAGGACCTCAGCGAGTGGAGGCTGCCGCGGGAGCGGTCCGGCGGCCTGGTGGGCGCCAGGCCCGCCGGGCAGTGGCAGGCCAGGAACGGCCGCCCCGCCCGGATGGGTTTACGGGCGGCGCAGCTCGGTGCGCAGCTCGTGCGCGCCGTCGGGTCTTGTCATCTCGTAGTACAGGCGGTGACTGCCGTCCGGCAGCGGCAGGATGGTCAGGTACCGCAGCCCGCCGCCCTGATAGGGGGACCAGGCCAGGGGCGCGGTCCCGACCGGGGTGAGCACCGTCGGCTCGGTGCCCATCGCGATGCCGGTCCGCTCCTCGCAGTTCTCCGCGACGCTGGCGCGGCCGTCATAGGACGCCACGATCACGTCGCCGGTGAAGCACACCGAGGTGAGCCGTGTGCCCCGGGAGTCCCACCGGCCGGGCCTGCCGTTCAGGGCGGTCCCGTGCCACGTCCACGCGATGCCGTCGTGGCTCGTCGCGTATTCGGTGGACATCTGGTCCGCCTCGTCCGGGTCGTCCAGCGGATGGCAGGTCACCCACATGTGCCACGTGCCGTCCCGGAGCGCGATCACCGGGTCCTTCATCCCCTTCTTGGCGTCGCCCGCCACGACGACCTGCCGGCGCCGCGGGTCGAACCCGCCGGGATGCGGGGCCTCCAGCATCTCCACCTGCCAGTGCTTGCTGCCCGGTGTCGCGCAGCTCAGGTACAGCCGCCAGTTTCCCCCGGGGGCCCGGATAAGCGCGGGCCGCTCCAGTGAGTCGGCGGCCATCTCCTCCTTGCGGATGGTCAGCATGGTCCCGAACCGCTCGCCATCGGCGGAGCGGGCCACCACGACGGCATAGCCCCGGCCATGCCCGACGGGACGCCGGAGCCGGTAGGCGAGAATGATGCTTCCCCCAGCCCAGGCAGCGCTCGGCGCGCCGGCCCAGTGCCCCGCCCCCGCCCCCGGCGGTTCCACTGCGACAGTGCCGTGCCCGGGCCGCGGAAGCAAGGGCGCGCTGAAAGAGCCGTCTTTAAGTGGAAGCACACCATAGATACTAGTTCGCGGTGCTGTGGGTTCCGCCGTACTTTGCGTAGATTACTGAACGTGTTTGTTCGATCACGTACCGGCGAGAGGGGGCCGGGACGGACAATGCGACGGATCTCACTTAGTGAGTGTTTGGGAAATGAGGGGGTGGCGGGCGCAGGCTGGTGAGGGGCCGGGAGGCGCAGCCTGCTGCCGGGCGAGCAGATGCCACGGGCCCCGTAGATTCCGGGGTGTGAAGACCAGAAA
>Ga0209061_1002236_pt1 | contig 25646 bp, 19 predicted proteins | sample Coa_R1_10_FD_187157 | JGI IMG/M metagenome (GOLD analysis project Ga0209061, IMG submission 187157) | Surface soil microbial communities from Centralia Pennsylvania, which are recovering from an underground coalmine fire - Coalmine... | ecosystem: Environmental > Terrestrial > Soil >...
CAACGCCCGCCCCCTCGACGCTCGCCCCCTCGACGCCTGCCCCCTCGACGCCTGCCGGATGACCGTAGGGGCGCTGTGAGCGCAGCGAACAAGCCCGCTCACCGCAGTCCCGGCGCCCCCGCGTTTGTTCCTGGCGAGCCAGCGGACTGGCGCGCTGGCTCGCACAGCGCCCCTACGCAGCGGGCTGTCAGTCCCCGCTGAGCCGCGTTTTGTTGAGCGCCTGATCGATATTCGTACAGGCGGTAATTAGCGCGAGATGCGTGAATGCCTGCGGATAGTTGCCGAGAGCCTCGCCGGTAGGACCAATCTCTTCGGAGTATAGTCCGACATGGTTGCCATATGTCAGCATCTTCTCCAGCATCAGGCGCGCCTCATCCACGCGTCCCGCTCGCGCCAGCGACTCGGCCATCCAGAAGCTGCACGGGCTGAACGTGCCCTCATAGCTCCCCAGCCCATCATCGGCGGCCTCTTTTGGATTGTAGCGATGCACGAGCGAGTCACTGCTCAATTCTTTGCGAATGCGCTCGATAGTGGAGAGCATGCGCGGCTCGCTTGCGCCTGCGAAACGCGTAATCACCATCAGCAGGGCGCTGGCATCAACGGCATTGCTGCCATAGTACTGCACAAAGCTATGCTTTTTCTCACTCCACCCCTTTTCCATAATTTGCTCGTAGATGCTTGAGCTGGTCTTCATCCACTCCGCCATCGGGGCTGGTAAGCCGCGATGGCGCGCCAGGCGCAGCGCGCGATCAAAGGCCACCCAGCTCATCAGGCGTGAATGGAGGAAGTCTTTGGGGCCGCCGCGCACCTCCCAGATGCCCTCATCCGGTTCCTGCCAGTGCGCTGCCAGCCAGTCGAGCAGGCGGCGCAGGTTCTGCCAGAGATCGTATGAGATGGCATCATAGCGATTGTAGATGTAGATGGCGTCCATCAACTCGCCATAGATATCGAGCTGCCTCTGCTTATAGGCCCCGTTGCCGATGCGGACCGGGCGGCTCTGGCGATAGCCCTCCAGGTGATCGAGGGTAATCTCCTTCAGTTCGTGCCCGCCGTCGATGGTATACATCGGCTGGAGCATACCTTCGCCTTTTAGCTCGTGGCAGCGAGCATCGAGCCAGCCCATAAAGGCTTCGGCCTCCGAGGTAAAGCCAAGTGTCAGCAGGCTGTAGAGGCTGAATGCGGCATCGCGCAGCCAGGTAAAGCGATAATCCCAGTTGCGTGCCCCTCCTATCGTCTCAGGCAGGCTGGTCGTTGGCGCCGCGACAATCGCCCCGGTAGGTGCGTAGGTCAGGAGTTTGAGCACCAGGGCCGAGCGCTGCACCATCTCGCGCCAGCGCCCCTGGTACCGGCAATGCGCGAGCCAGCTCTGCCAGTAGCGCCTGGTCTTCTGAAAATCTTCCTGGCAGCGGCCCGCCGATGGTTCACGCAGTTCCATATCGCTATCTTTCGCGCTTTCCAGAATAAAACGCGCGGAATGGCCTTCATGGAGGGTAAAGCTGGCGCGGACGCCGCCCTGGCCGTCCTCCTCAATCGGGACGGAAGAGACCAGGCCGAGACAGAGGCTACTGCTGCGAAAGATCGCGCTGTGCGATGAAAGGCTGATAGTATGGGGATCGCGGGCGTAGTTGAAGGCCGGGCGGCACGTCATCTCGAAGGAGAGCGAGCCGCGCACAACGGCTACCTCGCGCACAATATGATGCTGGTGCTCAAGCTGCTTACTATGCTTAATGGGCATGAAGTCGGTGATCTCGGCCACGCCATCGACAGTAAGGAAGCGTGTAATGAGGATATTTGTATCGGGCAGGTAAAGCTGTTTATGGCTCATACCTGGCGTATCGGGCGGCGCGATACGGAAGAAGCCGCCTTTGTTTGCGTCCAGAATGGCGCCGAAGACGCTGGGCGAATCGAAGCACGGCAGGCAGCACCAGTCGATAGAGCCGTTCTTGCCCACCAGCGCGACGGTGTGAAGGTCGCCGATAACGGCATAGTCCTCGATGGGCTGGTATACCGCCGATTGACGCGAGCCACCTTGATCCTCTGTCATAATTTTTCCCTCGCTGAAATAGAAATCTGTGGATAACTATTGTGCTCTTATATATATACACGTTACCGGCGCGAGTGTGATCTTATTTGTAACCCTGTTGCCCCGGTTTGTCAATAAGCCCGGTATTTACGGCCATTCGCGCGGCTGCGCCGCGCCAGGGGTAGATATTGTGGTGTGGAAAAATGCGCGCAGCGCATTTTTCCACACCACAATATCTACTATAAGGCGAGGGCCACAGGCGCGAGCAAACGCTGTGCATCGGGCATGCTCAAAAAATGATATATTAAAGAGAACTTTTTGTCATGCAGGAGCAGAGTTGATGTCAGCACCAATCCGTATCCTGACTATCGATGTCGGCACAGGAACGCAAGATATACTGCTTTTTGAAAGCGGCAAAACCATAGAGAACTGCTTTAAACTCGTAATGCCCTCGCCAACCGTCATTGTTGCCGAGCGCATCAAGCGTGCCACGCAACGCGGGCAGGCCATTCTGCTAACGGGCGTCACGATGGGCGGCGGTCCCTGCCACTGGGCCGCGCGCGATCATGCCCTCGCCGGCTATGCGGTGGCCGTGACGCCGGAGGCCGGGCGCACCTTCGACGATGATCTGAGCGCGGTTGAGCAGATGGGCTTTGAGATTATCGACGAGGCGGAGGCCGCACGCCGCATACAGCAATCCGCCGCGCTGCATATCGAACTGCAAGATTTCGACGCTCAGGCCATCATCACAGCTCTGCGCGCCTTCGATGTTGATCCCCATGTCGATGCGCTGGCTATCGCGGCCTTCGATCACGGAGCCGCGCCTCCAGGGTACAGCGACCGCCGTTTCCGCTTCGACTTCATCGCCAGAACCGTCCACAACAATCCCGTACCGAGCGCTTTTGCCTATGCCGCGCGGGACATACCCCCCGACCTGACGCGCCTGCACGCCGTTGCGAAGAGTGCCGCGCGCTACCTGCAATTGAGCGGTTCCAGTAACGATGCTCCGCTATATTGTATGGATACCGGCTCGGCGGCGGCGCTCGGCTCCCTTGAAGATCCGCTGGTACGCAAGCAGGAGGAGAGCCTGCTGTGCAATATCGGCAACTTTCACACCCTGGCCTTTCATCTCGTGCGGGGACGCATTACGGGCATCTTCGAGCACCATACCGGCGAGATTACCAGCGCCAGGCTTGAAGAACTGCTCGGCAAATTAGCCGATGGCACCCTCACGAATGAGGAGGTCTTTGCCGATAGCGGTCATGGCGCACTGGTGCTGCGGCAGACGGCGAGCAATGGGCATGCCTTCCCCTTCCTGTCGGTCACGGGACCGCGCCGTGCCATGCTGCGCGGCTCGCGCCTGCATCCCTACGAAGCGGTGCCGCACGGGGATATGATGCTCACCGGTAATTTCGGGCTACTGCGTGCCGTTGCCGACCACGACGCGGCTCTGGCTCCGTTAATCGAGCCTTCTCTACTGAGTCGCGCCGGATGAGGGAATTCCACGCGGATCAATCCTGGAAGGCTGGAGAGGGAAAAGACCAGTGTCAGAGGAAGAGATTTCGCGTGACCTTACCCTGTTTGAACAAAAGCAACTCCGTCGAGTATGGCATAAGGGAGAATGATATTACAGTGTCACAGATGCCCTCAGGGGTAAGGCTTGCCGTCTTTCTCGCCCGGAAAAAGAAGAGCATATCAGTAGAACTGGCTACGATATTCAAATCATTTCGATCATGGGGGGATCGATTGCTATGCAGAGCATTGAGATTCGCTGCCGCTCGCTGCTGGCGCCACAGAGCGAGCCGGAACTGCCAGTCGTGGCGCTCGACATCCTCGACCACGATATTACCGCTGCGGAACTCATTCGGCGCACCGTTGAAGAGCAGATCCGCGAATTACTTGTCTCCTACAGGCTGGATGCCGCGCAGGCGCAGCGCGCCCTGAATCGTCTCTATCTGATAGAGCAGGAAATCCAGGCTCAAGAGGCCGGGGGAAGGATCCGCTATGCCCCGTTACAAATAGATAGCGCGGTTGAGGTTCGCAGGGCGCAGCGTGCCTTTGAACAGGGCGCGTATCTCCTGGTGGTGGATGGCCGGCGGGTGCAGCGCCTGGATGAAAGGCTGACATTCAGGCCGGGTTGCAGAGTGACGTTTCTGCGACTCACGCCACTTATCGGGGGGTAAAAGATTGGATACGCCGCAGCAATTTGTGCGGGATCTATTGAGCACGATAGATGAACTCTGGTCGCCCGAGTATGCCGGGCGCGAGACGCTTGCGCACTTCATGACGCAGCCGGGGTGGCTTATAGCCCGCTGCGCCGATCATCCCTATCATAGCATGATGACCGCGACGCTTGAGCGACTGCGGGCGCGCTATCCTGGCGACACATTGGGAGCGCTGGCCGCCGATCTCTACTTTCGCACCGGGCACCGCAAGGCGCAGGAAGCCAGGGCCAGAGATTTGGACATGCAGAAGAGGCTAAGCGAACAGGCCGGTAACTTGCTGCAAGTGCTGTCCGGGCTGTCAGATGGTGGCATCCAGGGGGGGCTGAGCAGGCTGAATGCCAGCGGCTTGCGGACAACGCTGCGCCTGCTGCGCGAAGGCCAGTCTTTCAGACAGGCGCATCAGGAGGGGGAACGCCGCCGCCGCCTGTCCGGCCTGCGGCTGGTAAGCGTCCTCAATGCCGTCATCGTCGAATATGCGCCGCCCGACATTCTGGGACGCATCGCGGCCCATCTGCGGAATCTGACCGAAGCGCTCAGCGAAAAGGCAAAAAGTATTGGCTGCATCGGGTTCACAGGCCATCCCATGCTGCAAGATTGCCTGAATCTGCTGGTCGGCTTAAAATCCTCGCCGGAGCTTTTTGGGCTGCTTGAAGAGTTGAATCCTGTGCCGCCGTGGCATTCTGGCAACGACTGGACCTGTCTCGTGCATCAGGGAGATGTTCGGGTTACGAACACATCGACACAGACGTGGCATTCTGGCAACGACTGGACCTATCTCGTGCATGACGCGGCAGAGCCATTTCTGGGCCTGCTGCGCAATTTGTCTGCCTATGGCGCTCTGGACTATGAAATATTCCAGCATATCGCGCGTCTGATCCCTTATACCTTCATGGATGATACTGCGTACATGTGGGAGCGGAACAGTTCCGTCATCAGCGAAGCTTTCAGCCAGCAGCTAGAAGCCTACCGGCAGCGCTTGATTGCCGAGGTTGCGCCGCACCTGAGTGAGAAGAACTGCCATGTCATCCTTGCCTATCGTGGCATACTGCGCGGCGCAAGCTGGCTGCTGCTGGCGGCGCGGCTGCATACGGCGCGGCAACTGAAAGATCTGGTGGGCGTCGGCGGTCCTGATTCCCCGCGCACCGTCGAGCAGGCGGTTATTCGTATAGCGCGCGCCGAGGATATCGAGCCGGCATCCGGGGAGGAGCGGCAACAATTGCTGGCACAGTTGCGAGAGTTTCCACAGGCGACGCTCAAGGCGCTCTTTGGCGTCGCCACTCACGCCCGGCGCTTGCTCTGTGAGGCGCTGGACTGGCAGGAGGCCCTGCCGCTGGTGATGCTGGTCGAGGAGTTTGCCGCGCGCCGCTTCCCCTCTGCCCCCTATGGAGAACGCATCTCGATGGATGTGCCCAACTCGACTGATCCGCTCTCCGGCGTGCTCGATGTCGTAGCAGTGCGCGGTGCCCTGGAGTGCGTGCCCGAAGCGGTGGCGCAGGAGATGCTGGCGCTGCTCTGCAAAGCGAAGGCGGGTGTGGAGAATACTGCTATGCTGGTGCGTGCCGCCGGTGGATGGAATAGAGCGGCAGTGGAGCAAGGACTCAAGCGCAACGGCCAGGTATCGATCAAAGCCTATGGCCTGCTGCCCTTAACGCGCGGAGAAGATGAGGTGCTGGAACGTTATCTGAGGCTGCAAAAGATAGCGCGTGTGGGGAACGCCTTTATCCCCGGGCGCCGGGCGACGCACGCAGCGGCGGTGCAGGCGGCGCTGGCTAATCTGGCGCAGGTTGCCGGTTATACCGATGCCGCTCACCTGGAATGGGCGATGGAGATGAAGGTCGTGCAGGATATGGCGCTGACCGAACGCATGTGGACGGCGGGCGAGTATCGCTGGAGCGTTGCGCTGGATGGCATCGAGGCGGCGATCAGAGTGACGCGCGCCGGGCGCACGCTCAAATCCATTCCTAAGGAGGTGCGTGCCAACGCCGGCTACCAGGAGGCGAAAGAGGCGGTGACAAGACTGCGGGAGCATATCAGCCGGCTGCGCCGGGGCCTGCTTGAGCGGCTTCTGGTGACGGGCGAGATGCTGACGCCGGAAGAACTGTCCCGCTTGCTGCGCCTGCCCACAGCTCGTACTCTGCTCTCGCGGCTCATTTTGCGCTCAGAAGATGGTGTAATGGGGCTGTTAGAGGCCGATGAGATGGCGCTATGTGGGCTGGATAATAGCCTCCATCCCATCGTGGCACCGGTGATGGTAGCGCATCCCTATCATCTCTTTCAGTCCGGCATGCTCGCGGATTGGCAGCGCGAGATCGTGCATCGCCGCATTGTGCAGCCGGTTAAGCAGGCTTTCAGAGAATTATATGTGCTCACTCCGGCGGAGCAAGAGACGCGCACATATTCGCGCCGCTTTGCCGGTCGTACCATTGATGGCGCTATGACTACCGGCCTGCTGGCGAGCCGTGGCTGGCGTGTGCGACGACACGATGAAGCCTATGCCTATAAAATATTCCCTGGCCTGCGCGCCGTCTTCACGCTGCCGCACAACGCTCATTATCTTGGCGAACCGTCATCGGAAGCAACGATAGACGAGATCTCCTTTGAGCCGTATGGTCCGTCCTCACCTTACGCGTCACAGGCGGAGCATGCCCGCATCCCGTTAGAACTGGTCTCGCCGCTGATCTTCTCAGAGGTGATGCGCGATGCTGATCTGGTGGTCGCCGTCGCCGGGCGAGCGGGAGGGACGTATCTCTCCAACGAGATCTATACGCGTGTAGGCGAGCTGGTCAGGGCCTTGCTGGACGAACTGGGGCTGCAAGGCGTAACCGTCGATAGACATTATGCTTATGTGCAGGGGAAGCTGGCATGCTATCGCGTCCACCTGGGCAGCGCGGCCATCCATATCGAGCCGGGCAGCTATCTGTGCATTGTGCCCGACAGGTGGGGACAGACGCACGAGCGCCTCTTCTTGCCTTTCGTCGATGATGCCAATAGCAAAATCAGCGAGGTTATCAGCAAGATCCTTCTGCTGCTTTCCGATGACCAGATCAAGGATGAGAGCATCCTCCGCCAGATCAGGAGCCAGCATCCGCAGACCCTCTAACCGGGCGTTCGCTGCCCCGCCGCTCCGGGCTATAGTGTATGGTTGTGAAACAGGCGCTTTGCGCCTGTTTCACAACCATACACTATAGCCGGCGGGCGCCGCAGGCGGGAGGATGCGGATGTTTCGAGAAGCTGCTCGCGACGCTTTCAGGCGTTGTATCCGTTAGAAAAACGTTATAAGTATGTTATATTTACGTTAGATTACTTGACAAAATTTGTTAGATCAATATATATTGAGAATAGCTTCCGGATCTACTCAATGCATGTCAAGGAGGCAGCTTCTATGGATACAGCGAAGGCAGATTCAAAACAAGATGTCAGGCAAGAAGCATCTTTGCGGCAATGGTCCGCTGCCAATGACTCCCGGCAAGAACGAGGTCAGCAGCAGAAGGGAGCCTCGCAGCAAGAAGATCCGAGGAGGAAATTGGGCTTCTGGCTGCGCCTGCTGCTCATTATGTTCCTGATTAATCTGATCTTCTATGGCCCATTCTTCTTCAGTCTGCTGGGTACCGGACAGCCAGCAACGATGAATATATCGTATAGCAGCTTCTTGCAGCAGGTGAAGCAGGGCAATGTGAGTAGTGTGACGATCAAAAGCGATGATTCCGTCACTGGAAGCTTCAAAAAGCCCGTTCACGAGCAACAGCCGGGTGGGCAGGGAGAGATAACCGCGACCAGTTTCACCACCTTTATCCCGTCAACAGGTGATCCTGACCTGCTGCCCTTGTTGGAGCAAAAAGGCGTTGAAGTGCGTGCGCAGCCGGCACAGTCTCCCTGGTGGCAGACGGCGTTGGTGTGGGCCGTGAATCTGTTACCGGTGCTCCTGCTGCTCTACTTTGGCTTCATGAGCTGGCGAGGCATGCGCCAGATGCAGGATATACAGGGAGGTGGCTTATTTGGTATCGGACGCAGCCGGGCCAGGCTCTATAGCGAAGAGCGTCCCACGACAACCTTTGCTGACGTTGCGGGTGTCGATGAGGCCAAGCTAGAATTGCGTGAGGTCATTGACTTCTTGCGTGATCCGCAGCGCTTCCTTAAGATTGGTGCGCATATCCCCAAAGGTATCCTATTGATTGGACCACCGGGTACCGGCAAGACCTTACTGGCGCGTGCGGTTGCCGGAGAGGCCGGAGTACCGTTCTTCAGTGCGAGCGGCACCGACTTTGTAGAGTTATTCGTTGGCGTGGGCGCCAGCCGCGTGCGTGACCTCTTTGCTCAGGCGCGCAAGCATGCTCCCTGTATCATCTTCATCGATGAAATCGATGCCATCGGGCGTACACGCAGTGGGGCCGGGGCCATTGCCAGCAATGACGAGCGGGAACATACTCTGGAGCAATTGCTTGTCGAGATGGATGGCTTTGAGCCGCATGAGGCTGTTATCGTGCTGGCCGCGACCAACCGGCCCGATGTTCTCGATCCAGCGCTCCTGCGCCCCGGTCGCTTCGACCGCCAGGTCACGGTTGATCGACCAGAGCGACGCGGCAGGGAGGCGATTCTGCGCATTCATACTCGCCATGTTCCGCTGGCTCCCGATGTCAATCTTGAAGAACTGGCGCGTGGAACACCTGGCTTTTCGGGAGCGGACCTGGCGAACCTGGTGAATGAGGCCGCGCTGGTAGCGGCGCGGCGCGGGCAAGCGCAGGTGGATCGCCACGACTTTCAAGAGGCACTGGACAAATTGTTGTTGGGCGGCAAGCGAGAGGCACTGATGGATGAGCGCGAGCGGCGCATTGTGGCCTACCATGAAGGCGGCCATGCTCTGGTTGCGGCCATGCTGCCCGATGTTGATCCGCTGTATAAAGTGACCATTGTGCCGCGCGGGCGCTCGCTCGGCGTCACGCAGTTTTTGCCAGAGGATGACCGGCATAACTACCCGCGTTCTTATCTCCTCCAGCGCCTTGCCGTCGCCCTGGGTGGGCGTACCGCGGAGGAAGTCGCCCTGGGTGAAATCACCTCCGGCGCGGAGAATGATCTGAAAGAGGCGACGCGCCTGGCCCGGCGTATGGTGACGGAATGGGGTATGGGCGAGAGTACGGGCGTGGTCGCCTACGATCTGGAAAACGAAAATTCCTTCCTCAATCAGCCATCCCTGGGGGAGCACAGCCGCCTGTATGCGGAGGCAACAGCTCAGCGGGTAGATGCAGAGGTGGAACGACTCATGGAGGAGGCCCATCAGCAAGCCCGCACGGTGCTCACCGAACACCGCGATGCCCTGGAGCGCCTGGCTCACGCACTGCTCCAGGAGGAACTGTTGGAACGCGAACAGGTCCTCTCGATCATTGCCGATTCTGAACCAGGGAACACTGCGCGTGAAGAAAGCAACCGGGTGAGTATGCAGAGAGGAGCCTGATGAACATGATTGCAACAAAGGCACAGAAACAGCCCTTCTCATTCGCGACAGGGGTTGGACTTTTCATTCTAAGGATCTGCTATGAAGGGAGGGATCACATCGATGAGCGCGAAGGATGTTGCGAAAGCCGCGATCCAGGCATGGGAAGCCAACGATGCCGGGCGGCTGGCTTCCTGCCTGGCTGATAGCGTTATCTGGTACAATCTCTTGCCGCAGCCTCTGGGGAAGCAGAGGATCATCGCTTTCATGCAGGCAGTGATGGCTGCTTTCCCCGATTGGGCCTTCAACGCGATCTTCTTGAATGAGCATCCTGTAAGGGAACAGGGCATGCTCGCCCACTTCGTTATCCGTATTACCGGGACGCATCGTGGTGATTTCTTCGTGCCGGGCCTGCCACGTATTCCCCCTTCGGATACCCGGATTGCCCTCCCGCTGCGCCACCTGGATGTAACCGTCAACGATGAGCAAGTGACCGCCATCTGGACGGATTTCTCTCCCAACGGCCTTGAGGAGATCCTGGCCCGGTTAGGAATGCGGCTGCCATAACCTTCTACTTGACTTCTATTTGTAAAATATGGAGGTGAGGATTGGGCTTGTGGTGCGGCGCCAGTTGAGTGTGTGCCTGATTTTCCAGTATCATCGCTTGCTCGCACCTGCGGCGCTCGCCGCGCGGACGCCCGGCGAGAAAGAGCGAGGATGCCAGGTATCAGACGACGAGGCATCGAACAGGTGAGAAGAATAGGAGGCTACTATGATCGAAGAACCAGAGATCGTTGGCGGAAACAAGTCAGGGGAAGATCCAACAAAGTGCTATGTATGTGAGGCGGAGGCAACCGCAACCTGTGCTCGCTGTAAGATGCCCGTCTGTGACGAGCACCAGCAAGTGGCGCATGAGTATATCACGAAGGTCCCTATGACGCTCTGCGATGAATGCGCGGACTATTATGAGGCGCTGGTCAAACCCGATTGAACTCAGAGCTGTCTATTGCGTATAGGGCGGCGCGGTTGATCTGGTGCATTGGGCGGGGCTGAGAGGCGGGTGACTTTTTCGCGGATCAGTGAGATCTGAGAGTGAACGGCCTGGCGGGATTGCTGGAGCTTGCGCGCTATGGCTGAGGGGCGCTCATTATCGAGCAGATAGCGGCAGATGATCGCCTGTTTCTCTGTCAGGCCAACTGACGGATCGTCCAGCGCCGTTCGCGCCAGGTCTTCAAGCGCTCCATACTTGCTACGTCGATAGTCGTCCAGGTCATCGGGCGAGAAGAGCCATCGGTCTACAACGCGCACCCCCGGTATCCTTCCTGCTTCTACCAGGTGCATAAAGTGCCAGTAACTGAGATCGAGCTGTCTGGCTGCTTCGTGGGTGGTTAACATGCCGTTGAGGTGTTGCAGATTACGATGCAGTGCATCGCTTCTGAGGACCATATCGGACGCCTTTCTACGGTGATGCCGTATGCTACAAGAAAAGTGTCTGATCGAAATATACTAATCCATTATGAGTATATCATAGTGCATAGACCGGCGCAAGTTTGTCCTCTGTAACATTTTTCCCCGTTCATTTGATTATCCGGTAGAGTCTTTATTTCGTGCATCCATCCACGTCGTTTCCTACCGGCGCGTCTTCTGGAGAAGGTAGATCCGGTCTTCTCTATAGGAGTTATCTCTCTTTCGTTCGCACTCCCCTCTTTGGTAACATGCGCCACACACAAGCGGGCCTGGGACGAGAGACCAGGCTCGCTTGTAATTTTTGGTCACTGCCCCTGGCCCTGCGGTCCTTAGATGAGATCGCGTTTCCCAGACCCCGGTATCTTGACAGGTTTAACTTTCATAAGTTAAGATAAACTTGAGTTACGTAAGTTAGGCTTGAGTGATCTATTTCAGGGGCAGGGGAACGCGATGCCGATTATCTGGAACCTCAAGAAATGGCTGGCCGTAGAGCATGATATTTATCGTCCCTCGGAATTGCAAAGCTTGCTGGCCGAGAAGGTCGGCGTTCACCTCTCACTACAAGCTGTCTCCGCTCTCTTTCACGGGAGGCCCAACGCACTGCGATTGCAAACCATGCAGGCGCTTTGCAACGCCTTGCATTGCACGTTGAGCGACTTCTGTCAGGTTTTGCCTGATAGCGCTGAGAAACAGCGCAAACGGGGCGGTGGAGGCGCGCCAGTAGCCCTCTATGGAGCGCGTAAAGAACAGGCAGGCAAGCTGGAATATGTCTCACCTGAGCGCGATGAGGCAGAACGGGCGGCAGACGTAGACCCGGCAACGCGAGCGATCATTCTGCGCATCCTGGAGGAGCAGGGACTCGTGCCGCGCGGTTCCGATGCCGCCCCACAGTCTCCGGCGGCTCAGCGCCAGTTGATCGGTATGCTCATTCCCACGTGGGTGTGGCCCTTTATTACCGATCTCACAAGAGGGATTGTAGAGACGATCTCACAAACACCCTATGACCTCGTGCTCTACAGCATCAACCCCGAAGACCTCGATAGCGGCAACCGCGCCGTGATTGACCGTATTCAGGCGACGCGTCTGACGGCGGGCCTGCTGGCCGTCTTCCCCGGCAAGATATCCCGCTATCTGACACAGCTCTATGAAAGCGGATTTCCTATAGTCATTGTAGATGACCAGCAGGAGCAGGCGGCGCCGTGGATCAGAACCGATAACTTCACGGGGGCGTACCTGGCGGTGCGTCACCTGATAAACCTCGGCCACCGGCGCATCGCGCACATTCAGGGGCCGCCAGAATATCTGGCCTCGCAGGACCGCTATCGCGGCTACTGCCGGGCGTTGCAGGAGGCGGGCATCGTGCCGGAGCCTGAACTGCTGCTGGTGGGCGATTTCACGCCGCCCAGTGGACGCGCCTGTGCCAGTAGATTGTTCGCTCTCCCTGTAGAAAAGCGCCCGACTGCCATTTTCGCAGCCGCCGATCAGATGGCCTATGGCGTGCTGACGGCGGCTGAGGAGTATGGCCTCTCGGTGCCGCAAGATATCGCGCTTGTCGGCTTCGACGATGATGCGCCTTCCGTCCATGTCCATCCGGCGCTTACCACTGTCAGACAGCCGTACTTCGAGATGGGGCAGCGGGGCATAGAACTGCTGCTAGCGATGCTCGCAGGTGCGCGGCGCGATGGAGCGCAGGAGACAGGCGGAGCTGCCGGACCGGTGAGCATCCTCATCCCTACTGATCTAGTAGTGCGGGCATCCTGTGGCGCGAACTATCGCAGTTCGGTCTCGCCATCGTCTAACGAGACCATCTGGTAGGAACACACCTGTATTTTGGGGATCAAGGACTGATCCATATTTCCACTCCAGGAGGTTTGCGATGATACTCAATCAACTATCTCCAGGGAAAATGCGCAGGGGGGCGCTATTGCTCTCGGCCCTGACGCTCCTTGCGCTCGTCCTTGCTGCCTGCGGCGGAGCGACAGCGCAGGGGGCAAAAAAGCAGGTGCCGCTCTCCATTGTCGGCATCACTAATGGCGACTGGCCCAGGAACTTCAATCCCTACAACCCCAACGTGGACAGCGGCTCACAGGGCATGATCTATGAAACATTGATGTTCTACAATCGGCTCGATGGCAGCGTGAAGCCCTGGCTGGCCGCAAGCCAGCAGCTTTCCAGCGACGCAACCTCGGTCACGTATCACCTGCGCCCCGGCGTGAGATGGTCGGATGGGCAGCCATTCACCAGCGACGACGTGCTCTTTACGCTCGATCTGCTCCAGAAGTATTCGTCGCTGGACGTAAACGGCATGTGGAACTATATCAAGGCCGTCACCGCTCCCGATCCCTCCACCGTCGTCGTCACGCTCAAGCAGCCGTTTTCACCGATCCTCTGGTATCTGGGCGGGCAGACCTATATCCTCCCCAGGCATCTCTGGTCGAGCGTGAAGGGCGATCCGAGCCAGTACGCGGACGCCAATCCCGTTGGCACCGGCCCCTACGTGCTCTCTACCTTCGCTCCGCAAAACTATACGTTCGTCAGGAATCCGCACTACTGGCAGCCCGGCAAGCCGGTAGTAACAAAGCTGACCTTCCCCGCCTTCAATGGCAATACGAGTTCCGAACTGGCGCTCGATCAGGGCAAGATCATCTGGGCCGGCCTCTACATTCCCAACATTCAGCAGACCTATGTCAACCGCGACCCGGCGCATAATCATTACTGGTTCCCGGCCAGCGATACCGTCTATCTCGCCCTCAACCTTGCCAGATACCCGTTCAATGTGCTCGCCGTTCGGCAGGCAATCAGCCAGGCTATTGATCGCAACCAGCTCTACAAGGTCGGCGAGAACGGCTTTGAGCCGGTTGCTCATCCTACCGCGCTGCTCCTGCCCTTCCAGAAGGATTTCCTTGCCCCGCAGTATGCAGGCCAGACATTTACGACGGACTCGTCGAGCGCGGCCCAATTGCTGGCAGGCGCGGGTTTCACGAGGGGGCCGGACGGCATTGATGTGGATAAGAATGGCAAGAAACTGGCCTTTAATCTCAACGTCGTGGAGGGCTGGACCGACTGGATTACGGATTGCCAGATCATCGCCAGCAATCTCAAGGCTATTGGCATCAAGGTTACGGTCAACGTGCTGAACTACGATGCCTATTACAGCGCCATGCAGGCCGGCAAATATGACATGTCGATGTCATCGCTAACCCCTGGTCCGACGCCCTACTACTGGTACAACGCCGCTTTGAACAGTGCCAACTCCGCTCCCATCGGGCAGAACGCGAACTCGAACTTCGAGCGCTGGCAGGACGCGACGACCGACAGGCTGCTGAACTCGTTCGCGACCACCGGTGATGCTACTGTGCAGAAGCAGGCAATGGAGGGCATCCAGCAAATTATGGTGCAGCAATTGCCCATCATACCTCTGACCAACGAGCCGTACTGGTACGAGTACAGCACCGCGCACTATACCGGCTGGCCCGATGCGCAGCACCCGTATGCCACGCCGGCGCCGTACATGGCCCCGGATTGTGAAATCGTCCTGCTCAACCTCCAGCCCGTTGCATAGAAAAACCAGGCATATCCACATGGGCCACAGGCCCATGTGGATATGCCTGGTGAATATATGGATGAAAGGGGGCAGCATTGCGCCACCTGTTACGCCGGATAGGCTTTTATCTTATTGCCCTGTGGGCGTCGGCAACCTTGAATTTCGTTATTCCGCGCCTCTCGCCGGGCGATCCCGTGCAGGCATTGATGGCGCGCATGCACGGCAGAATCTCGCCGCAGGCGCAGCACGCTCTGGAAATCGCCTTTGGTATCAGCCACGCGCCGCTCTGGGTGCAGTATTTCCAGTATCTCAATAACCTGCTGCATGGCAATCTGGGCACCTCTATCTCCTACCTGCCCATGCCCGTCTCGGCGGTGATCGCGCAGGAACTTCCCTGGACGCTTACGCTGGTGGGCGTCTCGCTGGTGATCAGTTTTGTGGTGGGGACGCTGCTGGGCGTGGTTATTGCTTGGCGGCGCGGTTCGAGTCTGGATACGGCGCTGCCCCCGATATTTACATTTTTCTCAGCCATTCCCTATTTCTGGCTGGCGCTGGTGCTGCTCTATATCCTGGGCTATCGCCTCAACTGGTTCCCGCTCAACGGCGGCTACGATACGGAAGCGGTGACGCCGGGCTGGGATATCGACTTTTTCTGGAGCGCCGTTCAGCACGCCATTCTGCCGGCGCTGACCATCGTCGTTAGCTCTATCGCCGGGTGGCTGCTCGGCATGCGTAACACAATGATTACGACGCTTTCAGAAGACTATGTATTGATGGCAGAGGCGAAGGGACTACCTGAGGGACGTATCATGCTGATGTACGCCGCGCGCAACGCCATCCTGCCGAACATCACCAGCTTCGCGCTCTCGCTGGGCTTCGTCGTCAGCGGCTCGCTGCTGACCGAGATCGTCTTCTCGTATCCAGGGCTGGGTTACGCGCTGCTGCAAGCCGTCGATAACCTGGATTACGCGCTCTTGCAGGGCATCTTCCTGATCGTTTCGGTTGCGGTGCTGGCTGCGAACTTCCTGGCCGACCTGGCCTATGTCATGCTTGATCCTCGTGTACGCCTGGAAAGGAGCTAGCGCGGTGGGCCTTCCTTCTTCTGAGATCAGTACACTTGCGCCCGAAGCTGCTGCGAGTCCCCAGATCGCTCAGATAAGTCGCTGGCGCAATGTGTGGCGGCTGTTCACGCAGAACCGCAAGGTGAGCCTGGGTTTCTATATTGTGCTCTTCTTCGTGCTGGTGGCGATCTTCGGGCCGCTATTTGTCACGCAGGATCCAAATGCGTTCAGCCCCGATATCCTCTCGCCTCCCTCGCCGGCCCACTGGCTGGGGACAACCCAGACCGGGCAGGACATTTTCGCGCAGACGGTGGTGGGCACGCGCGTCTCGGTGTTTATCGGCTTCGCGATTGGCGTGATCTCCACGCTCATATCGGTCATCTTCGGCCTGGCCGGCGGCTATTATATGGGCTGGATCGATGAGGTCCTCTCCCTGTTTACGAACATCTTCCTGGTGCTGCCGACGGTGCCCCTGGCGATTGTGCTTGCGGCCTTCCTGGCCTATAAAGGCCCGCTCATCATCGCCTTCGTCGTCATTGTCACGGGCTGGTCGTGGGGCGCGCGTGTGCTGCGTTCGCAGACGCTCTCGCTGCGCAACCGTGAGTTCGTGGCGGCGGCACAGGCCAGCGGGGAATCATCGCTGCGCGTCATCTTCTTTGAAATTCTCCCCAACGAGACCGCTATCATCGCCGCGCAATTCCTGGGCACCGTCATCTATGCCATCCTGGCGGAGACGGCCCTTGAATTTGTGGGGCTGATCGATATCAACACGGTGAGCTGGGGCACGATGCTCTACTGGGCGCAGAATAACGACGCGTTGATGCTGGGCGCGTGGTGGTGGTTCCTGATGCCGGGCCTGTGTATTGCTGTGCTGGGAGCCGGACTGGCCTTCATCAACTTTGGTATCGACGAGATGGCCGATCCGCGTTTGCGCAAGGGAGGGAGTGTAAAGCCTGGCAGGGCAGGTAGAGCCAGGGTGAAGGCCGCGTCATGACTGCGCACGAGTTTACTATGGCAAGGGGAGATGCCAATGCGATATGTACTGAGCGTCGATGGCGGAAATACGAAGACCATCGCGCTCGTTGCGAGCCTTGATGGAACGATTCTGGGGACGGGACGTGGTGGCTGCGGCGATATCTACAACGCACGCGCCAACGGGAAAACGCCGGCTGACGCGGCAATAGCCAATATCGAGCACGCGGTCAGGGGCGCGCTCCAGTCCGCGCAGGTCGCAGCCTCCGACGTTGTGGCCTCGGTATTCAGCATGGCCGGCGCCGATTGGCCGGAAGATTTCGCTTTGTTGCGCTCGGCAATGGAGGCGCGAGGCTTTGGGCGTACTATCGTGGTGCAGAACGACGCGCTGAGCGTATTGCACGCCTGCTCCTCTGGAAGATCGGGCGTCTCGGTTATCTGCGGCACTGGAGCAGCCACCGGCGCGCGCGCCCCGGATGGCCGCACATGGCATTCGAGCTACTGGCAGGACCAGGTGCAGGGGGGCGGCCATCTCGGTCAGAAGACGCTGGATGCCGTCTATCGCTCGGAACTGGGAATCGAGCCGCCGACCTCTCTTACGCCGCGCGTGCTCGCCTTCTTCGGCCTGGATACCGTCGAGGAACTGCTGCACCGCTTTACCGGGCGCGTGCGCCGGCCATACGACCATATCGATCACCTCACGCCGATCCTGCTGGATGAGGCTGCCGCCGGGGATGAGGTCGCGCGGCGCATCGTGCGCGAGCATGGCCGGGCGCTCGGCGATTACGCGCTGGCGGCGGCGCGCTGCGTTGGTATTGAGGGTACGCCGTTCGCCCTGGTCTTCGCTGGCGGCGTCTTTCGCCATCCCTCCTCGCTGCTGGCCGATGCCATTATTGAAAAGGTGCGCGTGACCTCGCCAGAGGTCAGGCCCATGCGCTCCCGCTTCGAGCCGGCCATCGGTGTGCTCTTCACTGCCCTCGAACTGGCCGGCGCAGCCATCGATGAGCAGTTGCTAGCGCGACTGATCCCGACGATACCCGTCCCTGCCTTCTTTATGACGAAGCCTGATATGCCGGGGAGATAACCAGATTTATATAACTGCACGCCAGATATGTACACCGTAGCTCGCCGAAGCGGTGGTTTTACTTATCGATCATGCTGCGCCAGTCCCAATCCCCATTGCCGTTATCGTTCTGCGGCGAAGAGTTCCATCTGCGCGGCGGCTGCGGCTCTCCTTGCTCGCCATTGTAGGGATAGGGCGTGGTGGGGTAGCGAGAGAATGACGCGGCAGGCTCTATGCCGGCGGGATTCCTGTAGTTATCTCCCGGAGGCTGTGATGGCGCCGTTACTGTGGGCATCATATCGTATGGCCCGGGCTGGCTCTGTGCCGGAACGACTGCGTAATCCCCTTGCAAAGCGGCAACGTAGGGATTCTGCTCCTCGCGCAGCTTGAAGGCTCCAACGGAGGCCAGCAGTTGCTCGGCAAGCCGCGTCAGACGCTCCATCTGCCGTGCGGTCTCGTGCGTGCTGGCGCTGTTCTGCTCGGTTGATTGGGAGACGGCCCGCATAATTTGTACCACCGCACTCGAAGATTGCAATTGCTGCGTTGCCATCAAGTTGATGTTTTCAATCTCGCCCGCCTGCCGTTCAACCGCCGAGAAGAGGGATTCGAGCGCCCTTTCTACCTGCTGGGCAAGTTCCGCTCCCTGCGAAGTTTCTTTCTCAGTGTCGTTCATAGAGAGCGCCGCCGCCCCGATGTCTTCAAGCACGCCGCGGACTATGCGCGTAATCATCGTTGCCTGCTCTTTGGCGCGTTCGGCCAGACGGCGGATGTCCGCCGCGACGGCGCCGAAGCCTTTGCCATTCTCGCCAGCCATCGCCGCCTGGATAGCGGCGTCCAGCGCCAGGCGGTTCGTCTGGTGAGCAATGCTGGAGATCACCTCCACGATGTTGCTGATCTCGCGTGAACGCTCGCCGAGCACCTGGACCTTCTCAGCGGTTGCCTGTACGTTGCCGTGGATACGCGTTATACCTTCGAGCGCCTGTCCCACTGCGTCGCGACCATCCTGAGCGGTCTTGCGGGCATCGAGCGCGACGCTGTAGAGCGTGGCGGCGCCCTCCGCCACCTGGCGGCTGGAGTTCGCCATGCGCTCAACCTCTACCGCCGCTCTGGAAATCTGCTGGATCTGCATATCGCCGCTTCTCACCAGTTGCCCCATGCGTTCAAATGCGAGCGTCGTCGCGTTTTCTACCTCGTGCGCGAGCGATTTCACACGGATCACCAGGCTGCTCAGTTCTTCGACCATGTAGTTGAAGGAGTCGGCAAGCACGCCCAGATCATCGGTTGTGACCTCGGCCTGGATACTCAGATCACCCTCGCCAACGCCGCTGACCTCACTCACCAGTTTCTCGATTTGCGCCTGCAAAACGGCATGACGCGATTGTGCCTCCTGCACCAGGCGCACAATGCTATCCAGCATGTTGTTCATCGAGGAGGCGACCATATATATTTCGTCGCGCCCTCTGATTGGTGCGCGGGCGCTGGTATCGCCTTTGCTGATGCGCCGCGTGAGCATCGCAAGCTGGCGCAGGGGCTGCGTGATAGTAACGTTTACAAGGTATCCAGTAGTAATAATGACCAGGATTGTAAAGAAGAAAGCGAGGGCGGTGGAGCTGATAATGGGCTGCGTCTGTGCCGGCCCGATCTGCGTCACTGTCGTGCCCATCACTTCCGCGACGTTCACTACATCCTGCCATTTGTTTCTGAGTTTAAGAAATGTCTCGTTGGCGTTAAACAATGCAAGATAGGCTGTCTGGTAATCCAGGGCAGGATTGACCTGTTGATCGATCAGATTTAACACCTTATCCTGCTGCTGTCGATACTGATTCCACAGGCCCTGCTGTCCCATCACTGCCTTGAGATCTGCCTGCTGCTCATTGATAAGAGGTGTGTTCGGATCATTACTGAGCAGGATGCTGCGAATGCCGCTCATGTTGCTGGAAGTGGCTAAATTAAAATTTTGCTCATAATTCGCGAGCGAGAAGTCGAAGTCCACTTCGCGGGCGGCGATGTCAGCGTTGAATTGCGCTCCCAGGGCGGTCATTGAGGGATCGTTGATACTCCTGGTGATGCCTGTACTGGCAAAAACCTGGGCGAAACGAGTATTTAGCTCCGCGTTCATACGCTGAAGATTGACTTGCTGTTGAAACGCGGTATTCTGCGCATTAAAGCTGGCCTGTACCGCCTGACCGCGAGCGAGCATGGTGTTAAAATAATTGGCGCCCAGCAGCACAATCACAATACCGGGGATGATGGCTGTGAGGGCAAATGCGACGAAAAGCCGCCGGAAAATAGGGACGTTGTTAAAGGATCGCAACATGGTCGCTTCCATCCTTTCTGAGCCTGAACACAATTCATGAGTTTATATGCGCCGCGCTATTGCATTATCAAATATCAATGTGTGAAAGAAATATCGCTAATGGAACCAGACTAGTATACCCGATTTCGTGTGAAAATGAAAAATTTAAGCAAAAAAATCAGAATAATTTCCTATCGGGGAAGGATCCCTGCCATTTTAGCGACCCCGGTGGCGATCACTGATCTTTCAGCAGTTGCCACCTCATTCCTGCTGACGACTGAATCTGATGGGAGGGTGATGGCCTGTTTTTCCTGGCGCCCCGGCTGTTCCAGCCCTCCCTGCAACCAGTGGATGCTGGAAGGATGAACGCCATACTCGTGCCGCAACACGGCGCGCTGCCAGAGGGGCGCGGTCATCTGATATTCCGGGACGCCCACGCCCTTGCCGGCCAGGTCTGCGGGCTGCTGGATGCCTGTCTGGCTGTGAATGAAAATGCAGGAGTGGCGCAAGCTCCGCGAAGGGAAGACGGGGCTGGCCTGCGAGTCGTCGGCACGACTGCCATAGATGAGGTAGCTGGAGAGGGACATTTCCGAGGCGTCGAATTCGCGGTGCCGGATCATGCGCCCCGGAAGGTCTCCTCGACTGGCAGGCGCAGGAAGGTCAGATCGATCCCTTCTGGCTGCACGTCGCCAGGCACCAGAGATATTGTCCGGGCATATTCCCCACAGGCAAGCGTCAAATGGATGTTCGTCATCGTTGGTCTCCGTTATCACTGCTTTTCTCTATGGTAGCAGATTCGGAGCGCCCTCATCCTCGCTCTGCACGCCCGATCCCCAGGGCTTTCCATGCTTCACGGATAGGTGATATAATATAGTTCGACGAACTAATTAACGCTATGCGCAAGTTTTCCTGACTGCTCACCGCTGCGCGGTTCGCCAGGGGGAGAGTTAGCTGGCCCCGCGCCTGCGGCGCGGGGCCAGCTAACTCTCCCTTAGAGGGCGCGCCGCAGGCGCACCACACCATTAATATTACGCTTGAGAAGAGAGGTTGGTGTATGATGGAAGAACTCAAATCGAGTGCGCTTTCTGAGCGCACTGCCGAACCGGACGTACTCGCCATAGCCAGCCAGTTGCGCCCGATCTTGCTGCGTCTCAATCGCTGTCTGAGGAGCGAGGTGAATGAACTGGGCGTGACCACGATCCAGGCGAGCCTGCTTTCCGCGTTGCAGCGCATGCCCGATATTGGCATGAGCGACCTGGCCGAGCGCGAGCACATCAGCATGCCGACGCTGGTAGCGCATATTGACAAACTTGAGGCCGCCGGGCTGGTCGAGCGAACGCGCAACAATCCGCAGGACCGGCGCCGCGTTGGCCTCACTGTCACGCCCGCCGGGCATAACGTGCTCCAGACGCTGCGGGAGCGGCGCACGGCGTGGCTGGCTGAACGACTGGAAAAGCTCTCGCCCGACGCGCTGGCCGCTATCGCTGCCGCACTTGAGCCATTACAGCAACTGGCGAGGAGCGATGCATAAGCATGGCGCGTTTTGCTGTTCCCGGGACGATCTTCAATGCGCGTACCTTCGTCAGTCTGCGTGAGCATCATAATTATCGGCTCTACTTCTCCGGCCAGTTTCTCTCGCAAATCGGGACCTGGCTTCAGAGCGCGGCGATGGCCTGGCTGGTCCTCGAACTGACTCATTCGGCCTTTGCCGTGGGTCTGTTGACCTTCTGGCAGTTCGGGCCTTACCTTCTGCTTGGCCTTTTTGGCGGCGCGATCAGTGATCGCTTTGATCACCGCCAGATGCTCATTGCTACGCAGATCGCGCTCGCCATCTGTAGTGGCGTGATGGCCGTACTCACGCTTTTGCATATAGTCACGGTCTGGGAAGCCTACGTTGTGGCGGCCCTGCGCGGACTCGTCCTGATCCTGAATAACCCCAGCCGGCAGGCGTTCATTTTTCAGATGGTCGGGCGCGGAGAACTGCCCAACACCATCGCCCTCAATTCCAGCGTTGCCAATGCGACGCGCATTATCGGCCCCGGCGTGGGCGGCCTGCTTATCGCTGCCTTCGGCGTTGGCATCTGTTTCAGCATCGACGCGATCAGTTACGTAGCCGTGATTATCGCGCTGCTGCTGATGCATGTCGATGAACTCCTTCCTATCGAGCGTCATGGGAGACCGCCGGTCTTGAAGAGCATCGGGGAAGGTCTCGGCTATGTCTGGCGCACGCCGACGGTCTGGCTGGCCCTGCTGATGTTCCTCTTCATCTGTACGGCCAGCATCAACTTTACGGTGCTGCTGCCGCTGGTTGCCAGCAATACGCTGCGTGATGGTGCACAGGTATACGGGCTGCTGACCGCCTGCTTTGGAGCGGGGGCGCTGATAGGGGCGCTGCTCTCCGCCTCTATTGGCCGGGCAAGCTGGCGACTGCTGCTCATCAGCGCGGCGGGCTTTGGTCTGGGAGAAGTGATCCTGGCGCCTCAGCGCAGCGTGGTTGGCGCGATTCTCCTGTTGATATTAACGGGTGTGTTCTATACGCTCTACACCTCCAATACCAATGCGCTTGTCCAGCTTGCCACGCCGCCGTATCTGCAAGGGCGTGTGGCCGGCCTCTATAGCTACATTTTCTCCGGCTCAAACTCCTTTGGTTCGCTGCTCGCCGGAGCGCTGGCGGAGCGGGGAGGAACACAGCTCGCCTTTCTTGTGGCGGGCGCGACGGCGCTTGCCTGCGCCGTGCTGGGCCTGCTCGTGCGCTGGCGCGGGCCGCGTGACCGTGCACCCGTCGAAGGAACCATAACAGCACCACATTGAGGATATCACTCGCCTCCTTGCCCTCCGCTCTATACCGGTTGGCGCCCACCCATTTCCCCATGAGAACCAAGCCCACCCGGCCCCACCAGGTGGCTGGCTAACGCCATGTGCAAGTTTCGCTGGCGGCTCACCAGGATGAAGAGTCTGCGGACTGAGCACCACAGGTGCTGCGCCCGCAGACTCTTCATCATAGGGTGCGCTGCATGAAGTTTAACCATTGAAGTGGGAGAACCTCCCCCGTGCGCAGCGGCGCGCTATGTTGTGGGGAAATGGCTACGGCATAAAGGGCGGCGCTGCGCTCGAGCAGGCGGCTCACTGCGCTCAGGCTGTTTGGAGATCACCCACTTTTTTCACGCAAACTGTACCTCTATCAGGATTGTATACCACTGACTCCTTGCCTATAGTGGAGCGGGGCAATGATGGCCTTCCGGGGGCCTGGGAGGCTTTCCCATCATTATTTGGCAAAGGAGAAGAGTGCTATGCACCGATTTCGCCTTCATTCTTTCATCCATTCAGTTGATAAGAAACCGTTGCATATGATGAAGCGTGCCACGGCACGCTTCATCACCAGTCAGCGGCGCGTCCTGGCAGTGTGGACAGTTCTGGTGCTCGTCCTGGGGGGTATAGCAGGGGTTATTCTGGTGCAGGCCAACGGTGGTAAGGTGAACGCTGACGCGAACTGCGCTCCTCAAATTGCGACATCCGCAGCATCCGGATCTCAGAATGATACTGTTGGAGCGATGGGTGCCGGTATGGACAGCCCGTATGGTGTGACGACGATTCACGCTGATAGCAAGCTCATCGACGAGTTCAGACAACTCAATATTTGCTGGGTGCGATTGCAAATCGACGAGACCACGATCCAGCCTGCCCCCGGCGTCTTCGACTGGTCAACACTCGATCAGGATGTGGCGATATTGAACGCTGCCGGCATCCATATAGATCTTCCTCTGCGCTGCTTCGGCGGCAGTTGTTTCAGCTCTCCCACCTTGCCGACGCCGCAGCAGATGGCGGCCTACGCGACGGCGGTGGCTTCGCGTTACGATGGTCAGCATGGACATGGGCGCATCGATGCTATCGAAATCGGCAACGAGGAGCCTGATTTCTTTCCGCCCGCCGTCTATGGCCCTATTTTGCAGGCCGGCTATCTGGCAATCAAGGCCGTCAATCCCAATATCCTTGTCGGAATGTACGGCACGTTCAGGCCGAATCTGCGGCATATCGCTGCGGTGATGTCAGCGATTGCCAATGGCTATAGCCAGTATCTGGACTTCGCTAACTTCCACTACTATGCTCATGGCAAAGATCCGTCTATCTCAACCGGCGATCATCCCTCGCTCAGTGCGGAGATCCAGACCATTCATCAGATTCTACCGGAGAAGCCGATCTGGTTGACAGAGGTGGGCTGGCCCACCGCGCCTCTGCCGGGTATGCAAGTAGTGTCGCCGCAGGTGCAGGCGCAGTACCTGCGCTACGTCATGGACACTGCGGCCAGTTCGTCCATAGTGCAGCGCGTATTCTGGTTCACGCTGGACTACGGCAATCAGCCTGATGCGATTGACTCAGCAGGTGCAGGGCCAGGTCCGAGTCCGGCCTTCACTGCCTTCCAGCAATATGTGCAGCAGCGTCCTGGATGGACGAATAGCGGTGTACCCATAGGGTCAACAGGAAGCCCGACCGGCACCCCTACCAGCGATCAGTTCTCGCCCACCGCTATCACGGGGACACCTGTGCCGGTGGTCCCACCTCCACAGCCTGCGACGCCTGTGCCGGTAGCCTCACCGCCGCAGCCTACGACAACGCCCATACCCGTCGTCTCGCCGCCCACCGCGACGCTCACGCCAACCGATACGCCATCATCAACGGGTACGCCGACACCTGTACCGACCGGTACGCCGGCGCCGGTACCAACGGATACACCAGTGCCAGCGGACACACCCACACCCACGCCAACGCCGCCGCCGATGTGGCCGATGCCATAAGCACAAGCGACGCCTCTGGAAGCTGCCAGAGGCGTCACTTTTTGTTTGCGCCATCTGCATATTCTTATATGCAGATGGCATTTGTTATCCCTCGCCCTTGATGGCCTGCATCACGCGCTGCACCGGTTCGAGAGCGGGGCCGCCAACAATGGTGAGCAATTCGGCAAGCAGGCGCCAGTAGTCTTTCGCATGTTCGCTGGAAGGATTGCTAAGCACTACGACTGAGCGGCGATTAGCTGCATTGGCGAACGCGGCGCTCTGGCGAATCTCGGTCTTGAAACAGGAGATGCCGAACTCTTGCGCCAGATCCTCGCGCACGCTGGCAATTATCTCATGGTGTCCTTTATAGTGCTGCACTTTGGTAAAGACGACCCCGGCAATCGACAGTTTGGGATTAAGTGCCCCATCCTGGGCCTGACGTACTACCTGGAGCAGATCGCCCAGCCCCTGTACGGCCAGTACCTCCGGGACGAGGGGAATGAAGATGGACTGAGCGGCGCACAGCGCATTGACGGTGAGCAGGCCGAGCGAAGGGGTGGTATCGATAAGTATGTAGTCATAGTTGGGCAGCAGGGGCTGCAAGGCGCTGCGCAGCAGCGTGGGCCACGTCATTTTGCCGCGCAGTTCCCCATCGGCTGCACTGGCGCGCATATTGATGGGGACAAGATCGGGGCCGCGCACCTGCTCACGCGGCTCTGACTGCTGGCGCTCACGCGGATTATAAAAGGCCAGCGTCTGTGGGTCAACGAAGGTTGGCAGGATGGCTCGTGAGAG
>Ga0209061_1002237_pt1 | contig 25645 bp, 28 predicted proteins | sample Coa_R1_10_FD_187157 | JGI IMG/M metagenome (GOLD analysis project Ga0209061, IMG submission 187157) | Surface soil microbial communities from Centralia Pennsylvania, which are recovering from an underground coalmine fire - Coalmine... | ecosystem: Environmental > Terrestrial > Soil >...
CCCTGGAGATCCTCCTTGCCGGCATCTTTCATCCATCCCTGGAGATCCTCCTTGCCGGCATCTTTCATCCATCCCTGGAGATCCTCCTTGCCGGCATCTTTCATCCATCCCTGGAGATGCCCCTTGCCGGCATCTTTCATCCATCCCTGGAGATGCCCCTTGCCGGCATCCGGCTGTCAGCGCCCCTCCCCTTCATTATTCCAGCCAGCTCAGATTGTGGTTTTCGTTGCGCGCGCCAACGACATTGAGGAAGATATCTTCCAGCGTGGCATCTTTGTTGTCGCCGCTGGCACGCTCGCGCAGTTCTTGCAGAGTTCCCTCCGCCACCAGGATCCCCTGGTTGATGATGCCGACACGCGTGCATAAGCGCTCCACAACCTCCATGATGTGCGACGAAAAGAAGATCGTCGTGCCCCGCTGCGTCAGGTCGTGCAGGATATCGCGGATCACGCGCGAACTGATAGGATCGATGCCCTCGAACGGCTCATCGAGAAAGAGCACCTGGGGACGATGCAAAATGGCGGCGGCCAGCGCGACCTTCTTACGCATACCCACAGAATAATCCACAATCAGCTTGTCGGCATCGTTAGCGAGATCCAGAACCTGGAGCAATTCTTCCGCGCGGTGGCGTATATCTGCCTCGGCCACACCGTACATATGCCCCGCGAAAGTGATAAACTCCCTGCCGCTAAGCCGATCATAGAGATTGAGCTGCTCAGGCAGCACTCCCATCAGCGCACGCGCCTGCAAGGGCTGCTCCCATACATCCACGCCGCCCACCCGGACAGATCCCGAGGTCGGGCGCAGCAGCCCGACCATCATCTTGATCGTCGTTGACTTACCCGCCCCGTTCGGGCCGAGGAAGCCAAAAAACTCCCCGGACCGTACCGCCAGATTCAGGCGATTGACCGCCACCTTCTGACCAAAGGTGCGTACCAGGTCGCGCGTCACTACTGCATAGCGATATGCATCGTTCTGAGGAGCCAGGGTAGGATAACCAGCGGAAGGCACGGGGAGCGACGAATCCTGTCCGGGAAAGATGGTCATGCTTAATATCTACCTTTATGTATTCATTACTCAACCAGGGTATAGCCACATGCTATGACGGTAGCACAGGAATGGTATCCTGTCAAGTCAGAAGAAGTACGCCGGCGTATATACTTGTGGGCCGCCACCAGGGCAGCCCCTACAGCGGTTCGCGCTACCGTAGGGGCCGCCCTGGTGGCGGCCCACGAAAACGTTCCATTGCCGGTCTTGATCGTTAAAAATCATTATCACCTGTCTACGCAATGGTGGACTGGTCGAGGTTAATTCATCCATTCTCCGGGGCTGCTTTTGCGTATATGTACGCCGCCCCCGCGATCCTTCACGGTCTGCGCATCCTGGGCAATGCGTTCCGGCAGCTCTGATATGTTTATTCGATGCCAGTAGGCAGCCGGGAAGAGGCCGATGCTGAGCGCCAGCGCGGCGCCGATATCGGCGCGACTAATAGGCGAGTCTGGCGGAAGGTGATATGGGATATGGGGAATGATGCCGAGATACAGCAGGAGTCCGAACGCAAAAAGCGCGAACTCAACCCCGCACGCGGCATAATACGACCATACCTCCTTGAGCTGCCTTTTACGAAAAATGACAGCCAGGGCGATATTCAGCACACACAAAAAACCACTCATCCACAGTATTACTGTGACCGTGACGAGCGACTTGATGTTCATTGGAGTCAGGGCAGCGTATGGATAGCTCAACACTGCGAGCAGCACGCCTATGCTTGTCACTCGATTCCTCCCACCAGGAAAGGCAACTATTTCGTACTACGAAACCTTAATGATATGTCAGCAGCAGATTAGAGAAGACCACCTCGGTCCCTTGCAGGTTTACCAGCATTCCTATCTGGCCGCTTGCCAGCGCGTTATCCTGGGCCGTACCGACCTGTTTACCGTTTACTATAAACGTAAATTTGCTCCCTTTACAAGAGATCTCGAAGGTATTCTGATGGGCCACTCCATGCCCAAAGTGATACTCGTGCCCGAACGGGTGCGACCAGAGATTTGTCCAGGGATTGACATCCGGGCCGAAGCTATCATCATACTTCCAGAACTGGTACTGCCCTCCCTGCATATTCGCCACATCAAAGAAGTAGAAAGTAGAAGACGTTTTACCCTTACTCTGATGCGAGCTATAGCGCACAACCATACCGAACTGGTTATTGACGGAAGAATCGTTACCTTTAGCCTCGTAGAAACTCAAGGTATAGGCAAAGGATGACGGTGGCACCTCATCTGGCAGGAGAGCGATAGCAGCATGTGTGTCATTATTGATGATATGATACGCGCCGTTTTCAAATATATATTTCTGCGCGCCTTTTGAGCCGACAGGCCAGTTGTGACCATTCTGGCTCAACGGGTCGGTAAGGATAATATTGGCCTGCGCGGTGGCGCTTGCCTGTGCGGCTGCCGTCGCCTGCACATTGGGCGTAGCATTCGCGAGCATCTGATCCTTCGTAGTGCGACTGCTTTGCGCATGGATAAACCAGAACGTGCCGGAGCCAAGCAATATCAGGAAAACGGCAGCGAGCAGGGCGACGGTCTTGCCCTTGCGCAATAGTAAACCCTTGAGCGTCGCATCCTCTTCTTTATTTCCATCATCCTGTGCAGAAGGAGTGGGATCAGGCGTCCTGGGTACAGCAGGCAGGAAGCCCGTCAGATAGCGTCCGGGCTGCCCGGCAATGGGCACCTGAACGACCTTCATGGGCTGCGTCAGCTTCATCATACCGGTCATACCCTGTCCCGGGTAATTGTTTACTTTGAGCAGCGTCCCTGTCATCCCGGTATTGAAGCCCGGCACCTGGAAAGTTCCCGTCGCTCCTTGTGGTACATCCTGCGCCCTGACAGTATCCGGCGCTCCGGCAGGCAGAGCCGAGGGCTGCGCGGCTCCGGCAAGCGGTGAGATCTCGGATGGCAGTGAGGGAGCAGGTTCGACGGCACCTGGCAGCGCGGATGCGGTATCAGAGAACGCAACTGGCCGCAGCACCCTTGTTTTATGCTGGGACTGCAACTCGGTCAGCGGCGGAGGCGTAAGGCCGGAGGGGGCCGCTGGCGGCGGGAAATCCACCTGGGGAGGCAGGGGAGTATGGGCTGGCGGCAGAATGCCGGTGAACGCCGGCCTGTTTTGCTGGCTGTCTGCCGTGGCATTTTTTTGCCAGACTGGATCGAAGAGGCTGCGCGGGCGTGGAGAGAAGAGGCGCGATTCAGAAGGCTGCGCTGCGGACGCGCCATTCTGCGCTTCTTCCACTTGCAAACCGGCGGCTGCCAGGGCCAGATGGAAGGCACTGGCAAAATCCTGCACATGCATATAGCGGTCGGCGGGCCTCTTTGCCAGGGCGCGCAGTAGTACTTGCTCCGCGCCAACGGGGAGATCCGGGCGCAATGTATGAGGGGAGGGCGGTGGCACTTGCAGGTGCTGCATGGCTATCTGAATGGGCGTATCGCCTCTGAACGGTGGTGTCCCGGTAATCATCTGATAGAGGATCACACCCAGCGAATAGAGGTCCGCCCGCGCGTCTATCTCTCCGCCGAGAACCTGTTCCGGGGCCATGTAATCGGGCGTACCCATCGGCGCCCCGATGCCGGTCAGCCGCGCCTGTGGCGATTGTCCATCGGCCACTATTTTCACCAGGCCGAAATCGGTGAGTAGTAAGCGGCCCTCCGGGGTCATCAATATATTGGCAGGCTTGATATCGCGGTGAACGATGCCGCGCTCATGCGCGGCGCTGAGGGCGGAAGCCATCTGGTCCAGATAACCCAGCGCTCGGGATAACGGCATTGCGCCCTGCCGCTGCATCTCATCATGCAGGGTGCCGCCGCTAATATAGGGCATCACCAGGTAGGCCAGGCCATCGACCTCCCCATACTCATGTACAGGCATGATATTAGGATGCACCAGGGAAGCAATCGTATCGGTCTCGCGCCTGAACCGTTCCAGAAAGGCCGCGTGCTGATTGGATGCCAGAGGAGTTATCGGCAATAACACCTTGACGGCGACCTGGCGCCGGGGACGGGATTGCTGCGCCAGATAGACGGCCCCCATTCCACCCTGCCCGATGAGTTTCTGCAACGTGCAGGTGCCCAGCACCTTTCCTATCAATGCTTCCGCGTTCATCAAAACCTTAAACCTCTTTTGCCATCTATATTAAAGCGCCGATTTCCCGCTGAGGATATCTGCTTCCTGACACCTTCACTTGCTGCTTTCTAATTATGTGAAAGTTTGCTGCGGTGGCAACCGGACCCGTTGCCTGGCTTTCAGAAGCAGGCTGACTGCTTTCTAACTATGGGTGAGCAGCAGATTCGAGAAAGCAACCTCTGTCCCATTCATGTTGACAATCATGCCCACCGTACCAGAGGCAAGTGCATTATCCTGGGCCATCTTTACCGTTTTTCCATTGACGATAAACGTAAAATTGCTGCCATCCATGAACACCTTGAAGGTATTCACGCTCTTCGGCCCATGTCCATAATGAAATTCGGTTGTAAATGGCTGATGCCAGATCTCCGTCCACGGGGAAGCGCCCGGCCCTTTAGAATCGTCATATTTCCAGAACTGGTATTCGCCGCCCTTCATATTCACAACCTCAAAGGTATAGAACCGGGTAATGGTCTTGCCGCCCTGTGTTTGCTGACTGAAGCGGAAGATCATACCAAAGGAATTATTCGGAGATGTGTCATTGCCATTGATCTCTTCCATCGTCAGGCTATAGCCCATCGTTCCCGTAAAAGGCCCGGCCTGCAAAACCGTCGCCCGCCCGCTATTGCCGCGATCAGTGATATGATAGGCGCCATCCTTAAAGGCATAGACATCGGGCGGCGACGTGAGCCAGTTGTGGATATTGCGATTCAAAGGATCGGAAAGGATAATATTAGCCTGAGCGGTGGCCGTAGCGCGCGCCTGAGCGCTGAGCCTGGTGCCATTAGCGCCGGTCTGGCCGGCCATCGCTGGCGTTTGTTGCGCCGTCTGCTGCGCATTAAAATGCAGGTACCAGTAAGCGCCACCCGCGCCGGCCAGCAATACCAGCACAGCCAGAACCAGGGCCGTAATCTTTATCCACGGCTTGAGGCCCTTCTTTACAGGAGCCGGTTGAGGCGGGGCTACTGGCAAAATACCTGTGACAAAGTGGCCGGGCTGGCCCGCAACCGGAACCTGCAAAACTTTCACCGGGCCGGTTAATTTCACGACGTTTGCATCCGTCTGCTGGCCCGAGGTCATCAGCGAACTGGTCGTCTCGCTCAGGGCTGGAGATACCTGCGCTGGCTGCTGGACGGGCGCCACCGCCCCCAGGCGCGCGGTATAGGACGAGAGCAGACCACCCGAGCGCGGAAATGCGGCCGTTGAGCCGCTCGTATCAGCGGCGGGAGCAGCAGGCAGGACGTTAGCAGGAGAGGCCGCCGGGAGCAGGCCGGTGCCACTGCCCATCAGCGGGAACTTTCCAGTGCGCGAGAGCAGGCCACCGCCTGTGCCGAAATGTGTTCCGGCATTATTTGTCACCGGCAATGTGCCGGTTGAGACTTCGGGCATCGCCCCTGCCGGCTGACCCGCCGCTCTATCAATCACCGGTGCGGCTCCCGCCTGCCAGGCCGGATCAAACAGCCCTTTCGGCGTAAAATAGCGCCCGCTCATCGTGCTCAGCGAGGACGCCGCTGGCATTACGCCCGTATTCAACTGAACCCCCGCCCCAAGCAGGCTTGCCCGGAAAGCATCGGCCATCTCCTGCGCGCTCATGTAGCGCTGCGCCGGCAATTTTTCCAGCGCCTTGAGCATCACCTTTTCTGTAGCCTCGGGGAGATCTGGCCGGTAGAGCCTGGGAGAAGGTGGTGGAACATGTAAATGCTGAGCGGCTATCTGCATCGGAGTTTCGCCCTGAAATGGCGTTGTTCCGGTAATCATCTGGTAGAGGATCACGCCCAGAGAGTAGAGATCCGCCCGCCCATCTACCTCCTCACCTATCACCTGCTCCGGGGCCATATAGTCGGGCGTTCCCACCGGCGCGCCCGCTCCTGTGAGTCGCATCTGCGGTGTCGGCCCATCAACCAGGATCTTCACCAGGCCAAAATCGGTGAGCAGTAAGCGGCCCTCTGGCGTCATCAAAATATTAGCGGGCTTGATATCGCGGTGAACGACGCCATGTTCATGCGCGAAATCGAGCGCGGCTGCGATCTGATCGAGGTAGTTCACAGCTTTCGCCAGCGGCATCTGCCCTTCTCGCTCCATCTCATCGCGCAGCGTGCCGCCGCCAATATACGGCATGACCAGGTAGGCCAGCCCGCCACGCTCTCCATACTCATGCACTGGAGTGATGTTGGGATGCTCCAGAGATGCGGCGGCATCGGTCTCGCGCCGGAATCGCTCCAGAAAAGCAGCGAGCTGATGAGGATTCAATGGGACCATCGGCAGCAACACTTTGACGGCAACCTGGCGCCGGGGACGGGATTGCTGCGCCAGATAGACGGCCCCCATACCTCCCTGCCCGATCAGCTTCTGGAGAGTACAGGTGCCCAGTACTGTGCCTATCAATGCTTCTGCGTTCATCGAAACTCTACCCCTCTTTGCCGCTGGCGCACTCTTCTTTGCCAGCCAGTAATATCCTCCTCCCCGCACTCATGGAATGCCTACACCTTCCTACATATTAGTCAACTTCCAGGGTTCTGACAATGCATCGGCCCTGTAAGCATGACCAAAGTAATGTAGTATTCTACACTTCCCCAGCAAACGCGCGTGGGTCATCAAGGCCCCGCGCATCTCTATCTTCTTCGGCATCAAGAGGAATAACTTCAGTGCCAACGCTGGCAACCATTGAGGGCACTGTCCGGCTCTGGACAATGATGCCCCGCAGCAGGGATGCGGATGCCTCGGCGAGAAGCGGACGCAGATGTTCCAGACGCTCACGCTGTATCTGGAGTTGTTGTATACGAGTTCTGGCATAAGAGGCGGAGGTACGGCCTTCGGTTAGCAGCGGCGAGGGCCGCTCCCAGATACCGGCATTATCGAGAACCTGGCCTACAGCGGACTGTACTTGCTGCAAGAGGTCGATGGTCTGGTTGAGCAGCATCAGGATGTCACCCTCCGCGAGATCGATGCGCCGCAGCAGACCGTTGAGCGACATGCCCCGCGACCACGATAGCGCTACCCCGTGAAAATCCGGCATCACGCCCGGCGTGAACTGCACACCGGCGCGCTCCTCGATGCCATGCACATGCTCCATGATCTGCCACAGGGATCGACGCACCTGCACCAGACGCGGACGCACCAGGTTGCGATTATTGAGGCGGCGATCATTGTCAAACGTGAACCAGCTACATACCTCGGCCAGTTCGTGCGCGGACAGGTTATCGAGCGCGCCATTGAGCATCAGCTCGACGATCAGTATGCCGGATGGATGAAAGATGGTGCGCAGGATCTGCCCTTTGAGCGTGAGACGGTCATCCTGGCCGATGTAGCCAAGCGCGCGCAAAACGAAGATCGTGCCATCGAGTTCCGCCGCTCCTGCGCGGCTGAGGGGAAACGCGCCTATTTTCGCCCGGCGTTTCTCCAGCGCCTGCCTTGCGCCTGCGGAGGCCGCGCCTTTCCTCTTGCCCGCCGCCCGCGCCTTCTGATAGCGCATCTCCAGGCGATGCAGTTCGTTCAGTTCCCAGAGATGATAGCGCTGAAATTCGCGCAGGCTGGAGGCGCAGATGCGGCGCAGGTGCTGAACGTCGCCAGGGCGCCAGAGATTGAGCACCGAGTTGTAGCGCACGACGAATGAACTGGTAACGGGCAGTAATTCGCCGGTAATGCGCTCAAACGATGCCTCAAACGGCTCCCACGGCGAATAGGGAATAACGGCGGCGCCGCGCACGTCCATGCCGCGCCTGCCGGCGCGCCCCGTCAGTTGACGATACTCGTTGGGCGTGAGCAGGCGCATCTCCTGCCCATCGAACTTGCTCAGGCTCCCCACGACCACGGAGCGCGCGGGCATGTTGATGCCAAGCGCTAACGTGTCTGTGGCGAAGACCGCCCGCAGGTGCCCGCGAGCAAAGAGCGTCTCGACCAGCACCTTCAAGCCCGGCAGAAGCCCGGCGTGATGGAAGGCAAGGCCGCGCGGCAGGAGGTTGAGCAGTGCATGCACCTGTCGCAAGTTGCGATCCTCTTTTGGCAGGTGCTCAAGCCAGACGCCGACCTCTTCGCGAATCAGCGCCTCCTCTTCGGGCGCTGTGAAGCGGTGCAGGGAAGCGCTCATCGCCGCCTCTTCGACGACGCGGCGGCCAGGAAGGAAGTAGAGGCACGGCAACATATCGGCATCGCGCAGGACCGTGAGGACCTCGCCAGGTTCCGGCGTCTTATGCATTTTGGGACGCCGGGGACGCTTGCGCGCCTCTTCCTGCTGCGCCAGGCGTCTTGCCTGGCGGCGCGCTGCCCTGTTGCCCCCTTGCGGCTCCTCCCACAGTTCTTCCTCTTCATCATTCTCTTCCTCGTCTTCATCATCAAAGACGAAAACGCGGCCACGTCCCGTCGCCTGGGCCAGCTTTGCCTCACCGCCTGTATCGGGAAAACGCTCGACGCGTTTGCCCTCCGCGTCCTGAACGAGATGCAGTTTGCCATCGAGGAAGTAATAGTGCTCAAGGGGGACGGCGCGCCGCTCATCGACGACCAGCGAGATAGGCCGGTGCACGCGACTGATCCAGTTCGCCAGATCCTCGGCGTTGCTGACCGTCGCCGACAGGCCGACAAGCTGCACATGTGGCGGCGAGCAGATGATAGCTTCTTCCCACACGGGGCCGCGCTCCAGGTCGCTCATATAGTGCAGTTCGTCAAAGACCACGAAGCCCACATCTCGCAGCGCCGGCGGCACAGTCTGCCCATCGTCAGAGAAACGATCCGCGCCATCCTCCAGCAGCATATTGCGGTAGACCTCGGTTGTCATAATCACAATCGAGGCTTTGCTGTGCTCAACGATGTCGCCCGTAACCAGCCCCACAGCGTCGAAGCCGTAGACATTACGCAGATCGCGATACTTTTGATTGGAGAGCGCCTTTAAGGGAGTCGTATAGATGACGCGCCTCTGCTGCTGCTGCGCCAGCCAGATAGCGTATTCAGCGACAAGGGTTTTTCCTGTTCCCGTGGGGGCCGCGACCAGTACGGAGCGCCCCTTCGCCAGGTGCTTGATTGCCGCTAATTGAAATGGATCGAGAGGAAACGGATAACGCGCTACAAACGTCTGTATGCCCTCAAGGATCTCTTGCCCGGCCTCCACCTGATATATCATCCCTTCTCTATTGGGGATCTTCCCCATCTCTGCATAGAACTAACGTCTTGTGCAAGTAGCCGCCCTGACGGCGAGCCGCTGCGCGGCTCGCCGGGATGTGAAGTCTGCGGGCACAGCGCCTGCTGCGCTGTGCCCGCAGACCCTGCACCATAGGGTATGGTGCAGGCGCACTCAAACATGCACATCAGGTTAGCCAGCTATAGAACGTCCCCTTATAGGGGTGTCTTCCCATATCGGAAATTTCTCCTATTGTAACATGCTGAGAGGCTATGCACAAGGTGATCGGGTCGGCTCATACCTGCGGTCGTCAAGCCTCTCGGTTTTTAGTGTAGTGGCTGGATTCTGCGGACAAAGCCCGCAGAATCCAGCCACTACACTAAAAACCGAGAGAAGCGCCGAAGGCGCTGACGAGTCAAAGGCAGAGATTTGAAAGTTTTCATTACGTTGCCGCTATGGCGGGAACCGGGGTGTTGTTCTTCGTCAGCCAGTTCTGCTCGCTCATATATTTCCAGCCGCCATCGGCCAGAATAATCACGATCTTCCCCTTGCTCATAGTAGCGGCGACGCGCAGCGCAGCATCCAGCACCGCGCCGCTGGAAGGGCCGGCAAAGATGCCTTCCCGCTCCTTTAGTTGCAGCGTGCGCAGCCATGCCTGCTGGCTCGTTACCAGCAGCTTGCTATCGAGCAGCGATTGATCGAGGACCGGCGGAATGAAGCCGTCCTCCAGGCTGCGTAAGCCCTGAATACTATGGCCCTGCACCGGCTCGGCGGCGACGATACGAATCGCCGGGTTATGCATTTTCAAGCGGCGGCCAACCCCGGTGAGCGTACCTCCCGAACCAAGCCCGGCTACCAGAACATCAATATCCGGCATATCCGCCACAATCTCCGCGCCCGTCGTCTCATAGTGAGCTTCGGGGTTTGCCTCGTTGCCATATTGAAAGAGCATGACGTAGCGCGGATCCTGCTTTACCAGTTCCTGCGCCAGCTTGATTGCACCGTTGCTGCCAGCAGCGCCGGGGGATGTGATGACGTTGGCCCCATAGAGTTCAAGCAGCCGGCGCTTGTCCTGTGTGCCCTTCTCGGAGACGACGGCGGTGAACGGATAGCCCTTCATGCCGGCCACCAGCGCCAGCGCTACGCCGGTGTTGCCGCTGGTAGGCTCCAGCACTATCGAGTCAGCTTTCAGCAAACCTCGCGCCTCGGCCTGCTCGATCATCTTCAGTGCGATACGATCCTTGATGCTCCCGGAAGGATTCGCGCCCTCCATTTTGGCGAAGATCTGCACTCCAGGGCGCGGGCTGAAGCTTTTCAATTCGATCAAGGGAGTATGACCGATGGTCTCCAGAACGTTATTATAATACATACTGTTATTCTCCTTGCCGCCTTCGGCGGCTTATCGGTCAGGGTGTGGGTGTGGGGGCGGACTGCGGCCGCCCCCACACCCACACCCTGACCAATTGCGAAGCGCCGCAGGAGCCGAGCCGTCAGGGAAAGAGAGGACCGGAAGAGTTACGAGAAGCGAGCAGATATCCGCTGGTACTCATAACTTCATCGATTATGCGGTGAATGTCGCTTTCTGCGGTCATGTAGTTGACAATGCATGCCCGCAGCACTTCTTTCCCCTGGAAGCGATTGCTGGTGAGAAACACTCTGCCGCGCCGCTGCATCTCAAAAGCAAGCTGTCTATTGAAGCGGTCAAGCTGCTCCGGATTATCTCTGAGCGCAGGCGGTACGGAGCGGAAACGCACGATACTGAGCGGTCCGGCGGAAACGAGTTCGAGGTCGGGCGTAGTCTGTACAAGATGGGCCAGCAGGCGAGCCATGTCAATGTTATGAGCGATGGCACCGGTCAGCCCCGCGCGCCCGGCAGAGCGCACGATGGCCCAGACCTCAAGCGCGCGGAAGCGGCGCGTGCGCTGCAAGGTATAATCCGATATCCAGGCTTCGTAATCGTCAGGTTCTTCCGGCCTCACACGAAAGGCGCCTCGGAGCGCAGCGCCGTTCCTCACGAGCGCGCAGCCACAGTCAATCGGCACGGAGAGCCACTTGTGCTGGTCGGTTGCCAGCGAGTCCACACGTTCGATACCTTTGTAATGCCGGGCTACACGCTCATCCAGAACGCCGAAGGCGCCATAGGCGCCATCAACGTGCAGCCAGAGACCCTGCTCGTGGCAGAGATCGGCCAGTTCGTCGAGCGCGTCGATGGCCCCCGTATCTACCGTGCCCGCGCTTGCCGCCACACAGAAGGGGCGCAGTCCAGCCGCGCGATCCTCCTGGATGCGGCGCGCGAGCCGGTCAACATCCATCTGAAAGGAGGCCGTGGAGGGAATGATGTGAATGGCTTTGCGTCCCAGCCCCATCGCCTCTACCGACTTGCGAATGCTGAAATGGCCCTGGTCCGACTGGTAGAGCACAAAGGGCGGATGATCCCCCTGCAAGCCCTCCTCGCGAATATTCCAGCCATCCACCTGAGCGGCCCAGTAGCGCGCGGCCTGCAAACAGGTGAAATTGGCCTCGGAGCCGCCGCTGACGAAAACGCCCGCGCTCCCCTCTACCGGAAAGTTGCACAGTTCCATGATCCACTGCACCACGCGCCGCTCTAACTCCTGACCGGCGTGATCGCCAATACCGCAGTTAGGATTCATAGCAGCGGCCAGCGGCTTGATTAAGATTCCGGCATGGGCAGGCGCGGAATTAATCCAGCCAGCAAAGCCGGGATGGCCGTTGCCCTGGGGATAGGGCAGGATCATCTCGCGCAGAAACGCCAGCGTCTCCTCGAACGGCAGGCCCTCCTCGGGCAGCTTCTGTCCACCGATGGCCTCGCGCACAGCATCGGGCATCGGCTGCCAGACCGGACGCTCACGCATGCCACACAGATAGGCCGTTACCTCGTCAATAACCTGATAGCCAGCGCTCCGCAGCTCCTCTTCCTCAAAAGAGAGTCCCCGTGCCCCCGGCAAAGTCACATATTCATCCATCTCTTTAACGCTGATTCCATATCTATCACCATAGCCAGTATTCGTAACTCTGCAAGGCTCCCTTGCCCCCTGCGGCGCTGAGCAGTCAGGCAAAGAGCGGACCTGAAGAGCTACGAATATTCATCATTGCCCTGAAGAATGCCACATCCCGCTGAATTTTTAGCCACCGCTAGCTAAAAATTCGCTGAATTTGCAATGAATTTACATAATGCAAGCCTGTAGGAAGCGAAGCGAGCAGTTATTCTCGAGGTTGTTATTTTGTGCTGCCGGTACTACTATTATGCACGGGATTATTTCGCTTTTCATCAGGAGTGTAGCGCCATTGGGGAGATCTCATCTTGCCTGGATAGGGCTGGCTGGCCTCTTCGTGTGCATTCTGCTGCTGGCAAGCAGTTGTGGCCTGCCCGTGAAGAGTACGCATGAACATCTTCGTAGTCAGGGCCGACCTGGCTTTAGCAGTCGCATCGGCTCGCTTAAAACGGGTGACGCCCTGATTATACGGCCGATTGCCAGTTCGGGCTGTGGCAAACCCGCGCCCTTCACCCCGGGGCTGAGCGAGAACGAGGTGCTGACTTCCGGCGGGCACCTGCGCCTGTATCGCCTGCATCTGCCCTCCGGCTATCGCGACAATGTGCCGCAGGCGCTGGTACTGAACTTTCATGGACACGGCGGTACCGCCGCCGGGCAGGAAAGGCTGACGCAGCTCTCGCGCCTGGCCGATCAACAGGACTTCATTGCCGTCTACCCGCAGGGCATGATCGGGCCGGATCATCGCTCCGGCTGGTCTACCGGGCCGGTATGGGATCCGCACGTCAACGATGTGCTCTTCGTCAGCGATCTGTTGAACCACCTGCAAGCTGAATTATGCATTGATCCGTCGCGCATCTATGCGATGGGTTTCTCCAATGGCGGCGGCATGACGAACCTGCTGGCGGCGCGCATGGCCGGGCGCATTGCTGCATTTGCCTCGGTATCCGGCTCGTATTATCCCGTGGCCGGCGGCTATCATCCCCTGCGCCCCGTATCCCTGCTCGAAATTCACGGCACCGCAGACCAGGTTGTGCCTTATAACGGGGATCGAGCAAAGGATTACGCCTCCGTGACGCGATGGCTGCTCGGATGGGTGCAGCGCGACCATTGTAACAACCGGCCAGATATATTCTTGAAGCAGCGCACAATGCTGGGCGAAGAGTGGGAGGGCTGCCGGGCAGGAGCGGTAATCATTCACTATCGTATCATGCATGAGCAGCATGTATGGCCCACCGTGCTGTTCAGGGAACAAACACAGCAGGGAGCGCGCCTGGTGAGCGCCACGGTCATGATATGGCGTTTCTTCCAGAACCATCCGCTGCGCGTCAGGCCACTGGCCGTGCCGCTGCCGTCCCCCACCAGCAAACCAGCTCTTTCGTAGCCGCGCGATTGATCGCGCTTCCCCGGCCTCTAAGGCGATTTCATGGCAGGATCATGCACGGCACTATTGCCTGCTCGCGCCTGCGGCGTTCGCTTTCCGGGATGTGATGTGGAAGCCAGGCGTTTCGCGCCTGGCTTCCACATCACATCAAATCCGGGAGAAGAGTGGGGAAAGCGGGAGGTCCAGGAGGGCGGCAGTCCTCCTGGCGGAGAGACCTCCCCACCGGGGAGGGCGCCCTGCCTGGGGGGGCAGGTAATGAACTGTCCCCATGTTCTATCTCCACTCTTTAAACGGATTGGATATTATATCCCTTGCGCGGCGGAGGCGCGTGACCACCCGGCGCGAGAGGGGCAGAACGTGAGCATCAGACACTCTCTTAGCAGGTGTTCGCAAAAAGTGATATGCTAAATGTGTAAGCACAGTTATGCTCTCATTTACGCCAGGAGATGATTCACATGAAGGTTTCGGTGCCGTATGGCAGCACACAACTGACGGTAGATGTGCCGGAGAACGCAACAATCTTACATTCGCGCCACGTTCCGCCGCTGAGTGATGAGCGGGCTGCTTTTCTGGCTTCGCTGCGCACGCCCACCGGCAGCGCTCCACTGGCGCAGCGCGTGCGAGCGCGGGACCGCATCGCGATTGTGATCTCAGATATCACGCGCCCGACGCCCAATCAGCGTATTGTATCCTGGCTGCTGGAAGAACTCGCGTTTATCCCGCGCTCACAATTTGTTATTCTCAATGGCACAGGATCGCACCGCGCGAATACGCGCGATGAACTGATCCAGATGCTAGGGGCGGAAATCGTCGAGAGTGTTGAGATCGTTAACCATAACGCCTTCGACGAGGAGTCGCTGCGCTACCTGGGCCAGACGCCGATGGGCGTTCCCGTGTGGATCAACCGGCGCTACCTGGAGGTCGATTTCCGTATCGTCACCGGCTTCATCGAGCCGCATTTCTTCGCCGGCTTCTCAGGCGGCGCGAAGGGCATCATCCCGGGCCTGGCCGGACTGCAAACCATCCAGGCGCTGCACAACGCCGAACTCATCGGGCATCCCCGGGCGACGTGGGCCACCCTCGCGCACGATGGCAACCCTGTGCAGCGTGGCATACAGGACGCCGTGGCGCTCTGTCCGCCGGAGTTCATGGCGAACGTCACGCTCGACCAGGAGCGCAACATTACGGGCGTCTTCTCAGGTCACTACGTCGAGGCTCATTACGCCGGCTGCGAAATGATTGCGCGCACCGCGACACAGGCCGTAGATGAGCCGTTCGATATCGTCATTACCAGCAACAACGGCTACCCACTCGATCAGAACCTCTATCAATCGGTCAAGGGCATGACCGCTGCTGCCCAGATTGTACGCCAGGGCGGAGCGATTGTGACGGTGGCGGAGTGCCGCGACGGATTGCCAGCGCACGGCAATTATAAGACGCTGCTCCAGATGCGCGAGACGCCTGAGGAGCTTTTGGAACTGATTAACAGCCCCGGCTTCCAGATGCACGATCAGTGGCAGGTACAGAAGCAGGCTCTGGTACAGCTCCAGGCAGAGGTCTACCTGCACTCCAGCCTGCCCGATGAGGTTGTACGGAACGCGCGGCTGCTGCCGGCGCCCGACCTGCAAGCGACAATTGATGAGCTGCTGCGACGCTACGGTCCCGCTGCGCGTGTGGCCGTGCTGCCCGAAGGCCCGGTGATGGTGCCCTACGTTGCCGAGCACACTTACGCATAAAATGGACGTGCAATGGCGGTCAATGCCGGGTACACGAAAAAGATAAGATGTAGAGGCGGAGCTTGCCTCCGCCTGAGGCCATTCCAGATCATCCCCAAAAACTCTCCAGGTAGCGCACGATCTCGCGCAGCAGCGCTATCATACCGTCCACGCCTTGCACGACGCTATCCGCCTCCTCCAGCAGCGCCGGGGGCGTATCGAGATGTTGAACGGCAATAGCCAGCGTCGCCATGCCATCCGTTCGCATGCGCACCAGCTCTCTCACAGCATCGAGATCGGTACGATCATCGCCGGCGAAGACGACGCCGCGCAACTGTAAGCGTTCCGCAAAACGCCGCAGCGCCTCGCCCTTATTGGCTTCTATGGGCGGCCTGATCTCGAAGACGTACTTTCCGGTACTCAAACGCATGCCGGATCGCCTGAGAGGCTCCTCTAACAACGATCTGATCCGCGCTTCGGCCGCCTGCGGATCAGGGCTGAGGCGGTAGTGGATCGCGCCACCGACGCGTTTGCGCTCGATCAGTATACCCGGCACCTCGGAAAGCTGCCGCTCCATCAGATCGAGCAAATCTTTGCCCGCCCGCACATAGGCCAGCGCCTCCGGTGCAATCTGCACAGGATGTGAAGCAGGCAGGCCATCGCACCACTCCAGGCCATGCGAGCCGATATAGGTCAGGTTCTCGACGTTGACCATCGCCGCGCCGCTTTCGACACTTCTGCCGGTAATAATGGCGACATGGGCATACCTGCTGGCCTGCTCCAGCAAAGGCCGGGCCTCTGGATGCAGCCTGGCCTCGCCTGGCGTTGGCGCGATAGGGCTGAGAGTGCCATCAATATCGAAGGCGAGACCGAGGGGTCGCTCCTTCAGGATATCTTGCAGATGCATCTTATATCTTCTCACTCCTTCAATGCTGGCCGGCCTGTGCGATCTGATTACATCACTATACCATTCCTTTGCTGCCAGAAAATTCTTTCATTAACTGCTGGCGAAACCGTTGACAAAGCGGTAGTCCAGGTGTAATATATTGTGCGTAAACGAGATAATTTGCCCTCGTGGCGGAATGGTATACGCAGCAGGTTGAGGGCCTGTGCCGATAAGGCGTGGTGGTTCGAGTCCACTCGAGGGCACCCAGGACGGGCATCCGAGGCGTGACGTGAGCGGGCCGGGTGCCTGATTTTTTCTATGGGCGACTAGCTCAGTTGGTTAGAGCGGCTGCTTTACACGCAGTAGGTCTGGGGTTCGAGTCCCTAGTCGCCCACTTTTTCTGTCTTCTGAGCTGGCTTTAAAAGCCGCTCTAATCAACTTCTGCTGTCGGGCTTATCGCCTTCAAAGTCTCCGATGATGCCGACGTGAGAACAACTGATTAGCTAGAACGGCTGTCTACTTTCTGTTGCTCACTGGCTACTCGTTTCACTATCCGTCGATACTTCTTGAGAAGAGGGTTTGTGCTCGTTTCGAGGTCTAGCACAAAGCGTAACAGGTCGTCTTCTTCGGCGGTGGGTGTCGTCTGCTTAAATCCTAGATCTTTCATTAGCTTGATGCCGTGCCTGGTCCGGCTGGTGCCGTAGAGGCGCTTGATAATAACTCCTCTCCTAGCGAAGTTTTCTAAGACTTCAATACCCCCGTTGATTAACCTGGCTCCGTATAAGGTGCTTTTCTTTGCATCCTGTTTGACGGCGATGATTAAAAACACCTCTTCAGCCTGACCTGGATTGAATGGCATGATGTTCTCAGGCGTAAGGACTCCGGTTCTGAATCTCGCTTCTTCCATACCACCCATGATAGCTTCTATGGCTTCGTGCTTTAACGGAAACATTCCTAGATAGCCTACAACTATATCCTCCTGTTTGAGAACATAGAAGATATCGGGGTTGGCGTGGAACTGGGCTAAGCGTGTCTCGTAGTTGGGTGAACCGTGCTTGCCGAATATCTCTATGCCTAAGTCAGTTATAGCCTGTATATCCTCTTCTTGTGCCTTCTCAAAGGTTGATACATCAGTCGCATATTGGAGTATAAATAACTCCTTTGCCCGCAATATCTTATCTACATCAGATTTAAGGTAATATCCCTCTTTTGAGCCTGGGGGTGTTACCTTTTTTATTGCGCCAGTATCAACATACTTTGAATAAAATGTTGAGTTAGCTATGTCTAGCTTCTTCATGACTTCGGATGCTGTGTAAAAGCCTGGGGGTGCTTTTGTTCTTTTTGCCACTCCTGTCCTCCTTGTAAAAAAGTCGGTTGCTTACTTAGAGAGATTGTATCACTTTGTAAAGTTTTGTGCAAATTGGAGGCTTTGGAGGTTGACAACCCTTGCCCGAATATGCTACTATTGCTTTGTAGTCATTGGAGTCTTTGAAATTTAATGGCTACTTAGTAGACTATAGAACAAGCAGTTCTATGGCAAGCCATAAGGGCTTGAGTACCTTGACAACAGCCTGAAGGATTGTGGCACCGTCCGGTGGCGAGGGCTGCCGGACCACTGCGGATAGATGCGGAGGGCTGACATACCTGACATGGGGCGACTGAATGGCCGACTGCGTTCACAGTTTGGCGCAAAGATGAGGCGCTTAGTGTTTGGCACTGCCGGCGCATGCGATGGGGCAGCCAGGGGTCAAACGATGTGAGAAGGCGCTAGATGAGGTTTCCCCGTGTCCCTGCTGCTGTCTGGGGAGGTCGAGCAGGCACAAGCAGGTTGGGATTATTTTTCTTTCTTTTTTTTTTTTGCTGGTGGTGGTGAGTGAGGGATGTTTGCAAGGGTCTTGGCAGTGTGAGCAGGTATGAAGGGGGTGATTGCTATGTAATCGCTTTTCTGGGGCCTTTAATAACTGAATAGGGATGCTGCGGCAGGAGTCTGGCGAGGTGTGGAAGTAGCTTTGTTCTGGGGTCTGGGCTGTGTGGGCTTGGTGGGTGGAAGGGAATTTTTTTTTTGTTGAGCAGCGTGGCAAGTGTGGAGTTGGTTGGTGGTGGTCTTTCGAGGGGGGTTGGCAGTGTGTGATGTGATGGTTCTTTCTGGCGTTCTCGGTGTTGTTTTGTTTGCGAGCAGAAGAGGAGTGCTCGTGTGTTGTGTGCGCTTGAGCGTCTGTATCGGGGCTGTCCGGTGATGGGTGCGTAGGTGCTTGAGATTCTGGATTAGGTTTGGTGATCGTCAATATGGCCTCTGCTGCTTAGGGGGTGCGGTTGCTCAAGGGGGTATAGAGATGGCTCCATCAGAGATAGATGTGGAGCGTTTTGCGGCCTGGTTGTGTGAACGGGAGGATGAGGTGGTTGGTTATCCTGGGACGTGTTATCGGTCCCCTCTGGCGTTGTGGCTCTCGCATGAGACGGGGCATGTTTATGGCGTTGATGAGGGGCGCTACGGACGCGCTTCCCAGGAGTTTTGTTTTTGGCGACCTTTGCCGCGCTGGGCGCAAGCGTTTGCGGCCTGGATGGATACGTGCTCGGTGATGACGTATGCGCTGACCGGTGCTGAGGCGTTCTGGATGTTGGCACGGGTGGAGGCAGTGGTGCAAGGGATTGTGCTACAGATGGGGAGGAACTGTCGATGAGTTGGGCGCGGCGTCAGGATATCAGAGAACGTGAAGCACGCGAGGAAGGGCGGCGAGTGCGGGGCAAGGGATCGGGTGTGGTGTGCGTGGATTGTGGCAAGCCTTTGCGGCAAACGCATGAGGTGGCTTGCTATGGGTTGCGCTGTCGCTTGTGTTGGCTGGCGTTTACGGATGTGTGCTTCTGTCAGGAGTAGTGTGGCGAGGTGTGGTGATGGCAAGGCAGAAGCGCAAGGTGTCGGGATCGGTCTGGTACTGTTCCCATGCGAAGGTAGCGCTTGTTGATGGTTGGGCGGTCTGTGTGCGGCGTTGCGGGTTTGTTGGGGTGTGTTGGCACTGCCATCCAGAGCAGCGGGATCGGGTACCAAGTTGGCCGTGTGGTTGGTTTTGGGAAGAGCAGCAGGCGGCAGTTGCGGTGGCCGAAGAAGAGGTCAAGGTGTATGGAGGAGCAGTTGATTGGCGCGATAAGCTCCGCGCTCGAACAGGGGGAACTGGATCAGGTGGCGTACCTCCTGGCGATAGGAGTGGAGGAGGCGCAGATGCAGGGTGATGGGGAGATGGTGGCGCTTCTCAATGATCTGTTGCTGATGACGCAGCAGACGCCGGGGGTCTGGATCGAGCTATGGCGTGAGGCGCTGGTGGAGGTGGATGCATGAGCGAGCGTGGCAAGGGGCGCGGCGCGAACTTCGAGCGCTGTAACCATGATGTGGAGCATCAGCGCATGGCGGGGCTAGCGAGCTTTGTTTCCTTTAGCGCGCACTGGCGAGCCTGGCAAGGGCTGCCACTGCTGCATCCCTCAGATGTGGTCTACCTGACGCCGGGGGACTTTCACGGACCTGGGGGCAGGCCCCTTCCTCCGGCGAAACAACGGCGGCTCTTTCGAGAGTATGTGGCAGCAGCAGCGTGTTTGGAGCTTCCGCCTGTGCGAGCGGCGGCGCTGGCATCGTGGCAGGGGAGACGGATGCCGATGGGGGATCGGCGTTCGGCTGATCTGGCTTTTGTGCGGTTGTTGCGTCGGGGAGGGGCTTCATGATGGCAAGCCATACGCATACAGATGTGTGCTTGTGGTTGTGGGAGGATAGCCCGTATTCCTGCTCGTTCAGGGTGTCCAGGGCAATATGCTACAGACGTTTGCCGCGTTCGTGTAAATCGCGCAAAAGGGCACATGTTACGAAATTCGTAACGGATGTTGCAGGAGACTGACTCTGTTTCCACGCGATTTGCCGGATAGCCAGTAAAAATAGCGCTCTGGCCTATTTGCGGTAGGCCAGAGCGAGAAAGGAACGAGAGCATGAAACAGTTTTTGGTAAAAGGCGACCTGAGTACAGCGGAAAAGTTCATTCGTTTCCTCTACGATATTGTGGAGGGCCTACCGCTTTCACTTTTCTCCAATTGGGAATACGACAGCGATAGGGGCGAGCTTACCATCACGGCACCGGATGATGAGGTTCCCTTCTGGGAACAGGCCAGCGAACGATCAGGGATTGCGCTTTACCGCGACGGCGAGCGCCCCCTGGACGAAAGGAACGAGCAATGACTGTTGAAACTCTCTGTGGCTACTGTCATCGCTACTTTGAGCGGGTACGCTCGCCAAAAGGCGGTGGACGCGCGGCGCGGTACTGTAGCCCACGCTGCAAACAGGCGGCCTATCGGGACCGGCTAATATGGGCAAAGATATGATCTCGTTACGATTGCTCCGGCGATCAGGTAGTTGCCGGGGAAGAGAATAGTGGGGAGTGAAGACGTGTCAATTGTGCGTTTTAGTTACGAATTCCGCGATGAACTAGACGCTATCGTAAGCCGTAAGGGCTTGAGAAAGGAAGGATGCTGATGCAAAATGTCGTGTTTCAGGTGCAAGGAGATCATTTGCTCATTGATGTGGACTTGAGCCGGGAGTTTGGAGTGTCGGCCAGCGGCAAATCGATCATTATTGCCACGACGGGTGGCAATGTGGCGGTGCCGGGCTTTGAAGAGGTTAAGGTGGGGTTGAATTTCTATCGTCCGCAGCAGTCTGGCCGGGGTGCGCGCCGGATGAATGGCTCCTATTAGTCGGAAGTGATTGGAGAAAGCGAGGGCATGATGCAAGAAGAGATGCGACAAGGGCCGGTAGTTCTTTCCGAGCAGCGCTATGTGCGCTATGTGCAGCTTGAGGCGGTCTATCAGGATGATAGCGAGTATTATGCTGCGGTCAAGCGTGTAGAAGCTGCCTATGATGCGGGACTGACGGTCATTTATGTGCTCAACAGCGATGAGATGCCCGTCAAGTGCACTTTGACGGCTGAGGTGATGGATCGGCTGGTCGCCGGGCGGCTACGCTACCTCGTCGATCATGGCATGGCGGTGCGCAACCCCCTGCTTGAAGAGGCTTTTACCGCCTATGTACAGGCGTGTGAGGGGCAGGCGACATGTCAAGATGAGCCGTCACAGGACGCGCTTGTGGAGCTTGATAACTTCCTCTTTTAGTGGCGTCTGGATCGAGCGTGATCGATGGTCTGTTCGTGGTGGTGTGATGCGGATAGGCGCGGTTGTCCAGGGATGGACACAGGGAGGTGTCTATGGGATTGTTTGGTTGGGGGAAACACAAGGAGTTGGAAGAGGTGGAAGAGGTGGAGCCGTGGGAAGGGGTGGGTATGAGCCAGGGGCAGGTGTGGGGGACGGACTGTGCCTGGTGTCTGGCCGAACAGGGGCTTGAGCTGGGCAATGGGTCACATGGCATTTGTGACTATCATAGCGCGCAGTTCTGGCAAGCCTACCAGGATCGGCGCGCGCGCCAGTAGTGCCTGGGTGCGCTGGCATTTTAGGTGCTTCGTGGGGGAGCTTTCCAGATGAGATGATGACGGTGTGAGTTGGCTGATTATGCCTGTTTAGGAGGTGTGGCTATGTTATTGAATGCGGATGTGATTAGCGGCGAAGTGCGTGAAACGACCTTTTTCGATCAGGGGACCGGCGCGCCTAAGCCGCAATGGGTGGTCAACATGACGGTGCTGGATGTGGATACGGACGAAAAGTACGATGTGCAGATTACCGAGGGCTTTCCGCTCCTGGAAGAACTGAAAGAGCGTAAGCGCCAGGGCGAGCACGTTGATGTGCTGCGTGATCTGGCAAGCCAGCTTGAGGCGCAGCTCCCGCCGCGCCATACGCCGATGCAGTTGCAGGTCTTGAAGCTGCGGGGCAAGCAGGTGGCCTTTCTTAAGCTGGTGTGTCGCGTTGTGGCCGTTGGGGCCACGGTCTAGTTTCTGAAAGGGGGTGAGTGATGGGATGGTTTCAGCGTCTTCGGGGAACGCAGTCGCAGGGAGCGCAGCCGAAACGGCTTCCCGTGATGCAGTCGCAGGTGTGGGCGCTCAAGGCGGAAAACGCCTTTTTTCATCTCATTTCCTGGGGCTTTTCCGGGGTTTCGGCCTTTGCCATCTGGCAAATTTTCGTTTCCCGGCATGCGGGCGATCTGGGACGCATGATCGAGGGGGCGGTGATCGCCTTCTGCTTCGGTGTAGCGGGCTACTTCCTCAGCCGCAACATTGCCTTTCGCTGGATGTCTGGGGAGATGGTTTTTGCCTACATTCCGGTGTGCCTGGTGGTCGAGGTGGTTGAGATCTACTGCAACTATGTGGTGGGGGTTTCCTACCTCGATCTTTCCGATTTTTTTCAGACCATACCGCTCGATCAGCATGCGCTTTTGCTCACGATTGGGCGCATTGTGGTCTCCAGCATTCCGGCGATGACCTTATTCCTGGCAGTGGCCCAGATGGATTTAGAGCGGCGCAAGCTCCAGGCGATGCAGCAGCAGCCGAAACAGCCTTCGCCTTCGACCTATGGGGTTGCGTCGTATCACAACGGGTATCAGGCGCAGCAGCAACCAGTGCGGGGGCAACAGCCGGGGGGAAACCCTTCGGTACAGGGGGTATATCAGGCACCCCCGGTTCTGTCACAGAATGGGGCAGCTTCGGCGCAGGGAGGTCGAGCGGTGCGGTAAGCCTGGTAGTCGATCCGGTGACGGGGGCGCTGGTAGTGTGTGGGGGCAAGCGGTTGAGCCGGTATGAGGCGGCTCTGGTGCGCCAGGCGCAGGCGCAGGGGGTGATGGTCGTGTTTGCCACTCGGCATCAGTGGCGACATTTTCAGCGCTCCCCGTAAGGTGTGGTGGTGATGGGTGTGGATTGATGGATGTGGTGGCATGCAGAGGACAGGTAGATGATCGGTGTGGATCGGTTCTCTGCATGCCTTTTTTGTCTCTGAAAGGGAGGTGGCTTATGGCCTCAAGCGGGTATCATGAGCGGATTGATTATGAATGGATCAAGCAGACGGCCAAAGCGCAGGGTGTTTCGGTGAATGAGTACATTGTGCTGGCTCCGCAGAATGATCCGTTCTATACCGGCACGCCCAGTGATCGGGCGTTGGGGGAATGGTTTGCCCAGGTGTGGTATCGGATGGGAGAGAGCCGGGCGCATCTGCGTCGCGTGCATTACTACCTGGTCTCGCTTGGTTCCGTGGTGTTTCCCAATGGCAAGCCGTATGAGAACACAGTGGAGTGCTGGGACACGCTGAACATTGCTTCGAAGGCGGCGCGCTACCTGCGGCTGGTTGACCCTGGGGCCTTCAATGATCGGCGTACCCCTGAAGTGCTGATCTATGCCTCGGATCGGCGTTCTGAACGGCCTTCGGTTGGTGTCTATAGCCCGACCTACAGTTTGGGCATGCGTTTGCCTGATTTTCCCCATTTACCGCAGTATACCGTCGATGGCTATGTGCCGGTGCAGCCGTATCACCTGGAGGTCTGGTGTGAGAAATCAACGATGAATGATGTGCTCGCACCGCTCTGTGAGCGCTATGGGGCCAACCTGCAAACGGGTATGGGAGAGATGAGTATCACGGCAACGCTCGCGCTGGTCTATCGCTTACAGCAGGCGGGCAAGCCGTCGCGCATTCTCTATGTATCGGATTTTGACCCGGCGGGTCAGTCGATGCCGGTAGCGGTCTCGCGCAAGATCGAGTACTTTGTGCGGACGCTCTCGCTTGATCTGGATATTCGGCTCTTTCCGGTGGTGCTCACGCTCGATCAGGTGCAAGCCTATCAGCTTCCGCGTACCCCGATCAAGGAGTCGGAGCGGCGGCGCGTAGGTTTCGAGCAGCGTCATGGCGAGGGGGCTGTGGAGTTGGATGCATTGGAGGCGCTCTATCCGGGGCAACTGGAACAGATTTTGAGCGGCTACCTGGATTGCTACTATGATTGGACGCTTCCAGAGCGGGTGTCCGAGCAGCGTCGGGCGTTGGAGCAAGCGTTGGAGGGACAGTGGCAGGCGGTCATGGAGAGCTATCGTGAAGAGGTCGAGGCGTTGCGCGAAGAGTATACGCGTATCAAAGAGGAGTTTGAGCCGCGTATGCAGGTGATGAGCAATCAATTGCGCAACTTGTGGCAAGCCGTAAAGATGGACCTGGAGGCCAGTCGTCCTTCTCCGTCGGATTATCCGGTGCCCCTGCCCTATGCTGGGGAGGAAATTGGCGCGGGTCTTTATGAGAGTGCGCGTGATTACTTTACCCAGGTTGAGGTGTACAAGCAGTTTCAGGGCCGGATGTAGTGGTGCCGGGGACGAGTTGGTGTGTCTGGCTCGTCCCTGGGCTGGTGCTAAGAGGGGGGGTGCTGATGGAGCAGGTGTGTTGTGCGGTGTGCGAAGAAGTACGGCCAGGGCGGCTCTCGTCTTGTATGGGGTGTGAACGTCTGGTGTGTGAGGCTTGCCTTCATCGCTTTCGAGGGGTGCCGGTGCCGTTTTGTGGTGTTGTGCTGCATGTTGAGGTGCGTCTTTGTCGGGCTTGCTGGCATGAGATAGCGGCCTGGAGTGAGACGGCGAGTTGCCGGGCTGGTTGAAAAGGAGGGCTTTATGGATGGGGAAAAGAAGTTTGTGCTGGTGGTGATCGCGTTGGTGGTGCTGTGTCTGACGGTGCTCTATTCCTTTCTGTTCCTGTCGTTGTGGCCGTATCGGCAGTGGATTGGCCTGAGTCTGTTGGTGCTGCTGGCGTTAGGGGTGGGCGTATGGCTGCGTGGGCGGCTGGTCGAACAGGATGTGCGTCTGGTGCGCTATCGGCATCAGGAAGAGACGCCGTTGGATGCGTATGGGGAGCCGTATTACTGGCATGAAGGGATGCAGGTGAACCCGCATCGGATGCAGCAGGCTCCGGCGCCGATGCAGGATCAGTATGCGGGTTATCAGTCCGATGAGCCGTGGCGGTATCGCTAGCGTGAGAGGGGGTGAGGCGTATGCATTGGGATGCGTTGTGGTTCATGGCTGCGCTGTTGGCGATGGTTGTGTGCGTCTGTGAACTGGTCTGGATTGGCTTGTTGCACCAACGGGTGCAGGAGTTAGAGCAAGAGCTAAATGCACAGCGGCCGGGCCAGTCGTGGGACGCTGAGTTGGCTGGTAGTCAGGATGATCGGGTGTGGCGGTAGGAGGTGGGGAATGTCGTTGGAGTATCGACGGGGTGATCTATTCAGTGCGCAAGGGGCGACGCTAGTTATTCCGGCTAACCGGAATTCTGAGGGGAAACACTTGTTAGGGAAGGAGTCCGAAGAGGATGAAATGTGCAATAGTTGACTGTCCCAATCCTGCAAAACTTTCTGATACAGGACGCCCTGGCAGATATTGTTCAGAGGCATGTAAGCAAAAAGCGTACCGTGTCAGACAAAAAAGCGTTA
>Ga0209061_1002238_pt1 | contig 25637 bp, 18 predicted proteins | sample Coa_R1_10_FD_187157 | JGI IMG/M metagenome (GOLD analysis project Ga0209061, IMG submission 187157) | Surface soil microbial communities from Centralia Pennsylvania, which are recovering from an underground coalmine fire - Coalmine... | ecosystem: Environmental > Terrestrial > Soil >...
CGTGGTGCCCTACTTCGAAACGCTCTGGTACGCCAACGCCACGCTCGCCCCCGTCGACCCGGCGGACGAGGGCAAGCTGCTGCCCTTCACCAGGTACCTGCGGGGCCGCGGCCAGGAGACGAGCGCCGGGGAGATCATCATGGCCCAGGCCTACCTGCAGGCCGTCACGCGGTCCGCCCTGGCGGCGATGAACGCCTACGACGCCATCCTCACCCCCACGCTGGCGTCGCTGCCCGCGCCCGTCGGGTACTTCGAGGAGGCCGACCCCGCGGAGAACTTCGAGCGGCAGAAGCGCTTCACGCCGTTCACCTCCGTGTACAACGTGTCCGGCCAGCCGGCCGTGAGCCTGCCGCTGTACTGGAACGCCGGCGGCCTGCCCGTCGGCGTGATGCTCGCCGGGCGGATCGGGGAGGAGGGCACCCTGATCTCGCTGTCGGCACAGCTCGAGCAGGCCCGCCCCTGGTCGGGCAGGCACCCCGCCCTCTGGTGAGGCCGTGCGCGCGCGGGCGCCCGGCCCCGGCATTCCAGCCCATGATGTGGTGCGTTGCGGTCGTTATATGACCAAAATGAACCACGATCGTGGTGACCCGGGTCGCGCGGACGCGGAGGTGCTCAAGGATGCGGGTAGCGGGGCGCGGCCCTGGCCGGGTATGGCGGACGTGGCGCACCGTCAACATCCTCGCCGCCGCCTGCGTGTCCGCGGCGGTGCTGGTCGTGCTCGCGTCCGGCACCGGGACGGTCCCGCCGCTGGGTCCCGCGCTGGCGGGTGGCGGGGGTGTCTGGGGGTCGGCGGCCGGCGGCGAGCTGCCACGATCCGGCACCCTGGACGCTCCGGGGCTCCGGCACCCGGTCTCCGTGTCGTTCACGGCGCAGGGCACCGCCTCGGTCCGGGCTGCCAGCGGCCACGACGCGTTCCTCGCGCTGGGTTACCTGCACGCCAGGTTCAGGCTCGCGGAGATGGACCTCGAGCGCCGTCTCGGCGAGGGGCGTCTCGCCCAGCTCGCGGGGCGGCGGGACGTGGCATCCGATGAGTTCGAGCTGCGGCTCGGGCTGCTGCGCACCGCGCGCCGTGAGTGGGCAGCCACCCCCAGGTCCAGCCCGGCGGGCCAGGCGCTGCTCGCCTACACCGAGGGCGTGAACGACGGCATCGCCACGGCGCGGGCCAGCGGCCACTGGCCCGCGGTGTTCTCGCTGGCCGGCGTCTACCCCGCCGCCTGGACCCCGGTGGACAGCCTGGTCATCCAGGGCGTCCTCACCCAGGAGCTGGACTTCACCACGGCCCCCCTGGACTATGCCCTGCTGGAGAAGTCGCTCGGCCCCGCCAGGACGATGGCATGGTTCCCGGTCATCGCCCCGAACGCGCAGAACCCCTACGACCCCGGCCCGTACCGCTACCTCGGCGTCACGCCGATCGCGCCCGATGCCGCGAGCACCGCTGCCGCCGTCACGGGCGGCCAGGGTGCGGGCGGCTCCGGTACGGCCGGGCAGGGCGCGGGCTACCCCCGCACCAGCAACCGTGGTGCGGGCAGCCCTGAGGCAGCCGGCCATGCCGCGTACGCCACCCGGGCTGCCGCGGGCGGCGAGGCGAGGGCCGGCGCGGGGAGAGCCGCCACGCGGGACGCGGCAGCCGGCCAGACCACAGCCTCCACCATCCGTTCGGCTGGATCCGGAGGGAGAACCCGGCGGGCCGGGTCCGCGGGCACGGCGGGATGGGGGCCGCGGGGGTTGCCGCGAGGGGCGGCGGAGGCGGCGGGGGCGCTGCTCGCCCAGGTCAGCCGGCTTCCCGGCATGCCGGCAGACCCCGGGAATGCTGGCGGGCCTTTCCCCCCGGCAAGCACCGTGCACAGGCAGCCGGACAGCAACGCGTGGGCGGCGAACGGGCCCGGGGTCGCCGGCGGCGGGTCGATGCTGGCCGGTGACCCGCACCTGCCGCAGACGCTGCCGTCCATCTGGTACCAGGTGGCACTGTCCGCGCCGGGACTGCACGTCAGCGGCGTGTCCATCCCCGGCGTGCCCGGCGTGCTGATCGGGCACAACTCCCGCATCGCCTGGTCGCTGACGGACACGCAGAACCAGGCCACGCTGTTCTATGCGGAAAAGACCAGCAGGGCCAGGCCCGGCGAGTACTACTGGCGCGGGGCGTGGCGGCGGGTGCGCCAGGTGCACTACACGATCCCGGTTCGCGGCGGGCCGCCCGTGCGCCTGACCGTGGATCTCACCGTGAATGGGCCCGTCATGACGCAGGCCGGGCAGACGGTGGCGGTGGACTGGATGGGCAACGAGCCCTCACCCGACCTGGCTGCGCTGCTCGGCGTCGACGAGGCCGGTGACTTCGCCCAGTTCCGCGCCGCGCTCGCACGCTGGCACGCGCCGTCGCAGAACTTCGTCTACGCCGACGGCCGGGGCAACATCGGCGCGATCTCCGCGGGCTACTACCCGCAGGTCCCGCGCGGCTGCCAGCCGTGGCTGCCGATGCCGGGCACCGGCTCGTGCGACGTGACGGGGACGATCCCGTACGCGGCGGTGCCGCAGGCCTACGACCCGCCGGGTCATGTGATCGCGACCGCCAACCAGCGGCCGGTCAGCGGCTCCTACCCCTACTACATCGGCACGAGCGCGGACTTTTTCGATAACAGCTTCCGTGCGAACGAGATCTACGCGTACCTGCGCGGGCACTCCGGGATGACCCAGGCGCAGTTCGCGTCGCTGCAGACCAGCGTGACCGACTACCTCGCCACGCAGATCGTGCCGAGGCTGCTCGCGGCGCTGCGTGCTACCCCGGGCGGGGCGGCCGGCGGCGCGCCGCTCACCGGGCAGGAACGGGCGGCCATGCGGCTGCTCACCGGATGGGACGGTGCCATGACCGCCGGCTCGGCCGCCGCGTCAGTGTGGTGGACGTTCTGGGGCTCCTATCTGTCCGCGGTATTCGGGCCGTGGTGGGCCGCGGCAAAGGTCCCGGCCGGCAAGGACCCGCAGGGACTGTCGCTGTCGTCCTGGCCGACCAGCCTGACAGAGGACCTGGCGGCATGGACGCTGCACGACCCGTCCAACCCGGCGTTCAGCTTTCCCGGCGGCCCGCGGCGGACGGCTGCGCAGGTGATGCGCACGGCGTTCGCCGCCGCCGTGGCGCACCTGTCGGCGGAACTCGGCGGGCCGCCGTCGAGCTGGTCCTGGGGAAAGCTGCACAGCAAGCGGTTCCCCTCGGTGCTCGGCCCCGCCGCGCTCGGCTACGGGCCGCGCCCCGCGGGCGGTGACCAGTGGACGGTGAACGCCGCCGAGGGCGGCCTCGAGTCCAGCACGGGCCCGAGCTGGCGGATGATCGTCCTGTTCACCGGCAGCGGGGCGGTGACGGCCGAGGGCGTGTACCCGGGCGGCCAGAGCGGGAACCCCGCCTCGCCCTGGTACGCCGACCAGATCGCCGACTGGTGGGACGGGCGCTACCTGCCGATGCCGCCAGCCGGCACCCCCGCGGCCGGCACGGGGGGCGCGGGGGACACGAGGGGGCCGATGGGCCCGATCCGGTGGACACTGCGTCCGGACCGCCATGGCTGAGCCGCGCCTGCCCCGGGCCCGGAGCCGCCGGGCCCGGAGCCGCCGGGCCTGGTGGTGGCTGGCGGCCTGCGCGGCGGGATCGGCCGGCGTCGCGGCGGCAGCCGGAGCGGGACTGTGGTTCATGCCGTTCGCCGCTGGCGTGGCGGCCGGCCTGGCTGCGCCGTACGCAGGCTGGACGGTGCGGAGCGCTCTCGCGGCGGCTGAGGTCATGGGCCTGGCGGGATGGGGCGGCCCGCTGCTGTGGCTGGGCCTGCGGGGTGAGCCCGTCATCGCCACCGCCCGGGTGGTAGCCGCCCTCGCCGGCCTGCCGGCCCGCGCGGCGATCGCCATCGCGGCCACGCTGCTCGTGGCCTGTGCCCAGGCCGCCGCCGGCCTGTGGCTCGGCCACGCCGTCATGCTGGCCGCGCGCCCCCGCTAGCTGGCCGCGCGCCCGGGCTGGCTGGCCGCGCGCCCGGGCTGGTCGGCGGTGTTCACGGTGCCTGCGGCTGCCTGGGCGGCCTCGCCGGCCAGTGCCTGGCGGCGGGCTGGTCCGCGGGCAGGTGCACCACGCGCAGGCGGCCGGCGCAGGAAGGTCAATACAGTAGAACCGTGTCCCAGGTGCGCGCGATTCTGCTCGACGCCGGAGGCGTCTTCCTGTTCCCGTCCCCTGACCTCATGCTGCCGCCGATCCGGGCCGCTGGCGTCAGCCCAAGCCTGGCCGACCTGCACCGGGCCCACTACCGGGCGATGGCCGCGTGCGACGAGCCTTCCCGGCAGGCGCCGGGCCGGCGGTGGTGGTACGAGTACCTGTGCGACTATGTCACGGCGTGTGGGGTCCCGCCCGGCGCGGCAGGCCCCGTCGCCGAGGAGATCGAGCGGTCGACCAAGGGCTTCTCGTGGACCCATGTCGGCCCGGGGACCGTGGACGCGCTGCGCGGGCTTGCCAGGTTCGGCATCCCGATGGGGATCGTCTCCAACTCCAGCGGCGAGGTCGCCGAGGTGCTCAGGCGCCTCGACGTCTGCTACGCCGTGGACGGCATGCCGGTGAACTGCCGCGGGGTCGAGGTGGGCGTCGTCATCGACTCCGCCATCGTGGGCGTGTCGAAGCCCGATCCGGCGATCTTCGACCTGGCGCTGCAGGCGCTGCGCCTGCGCGGGATCAGCAGGCAGACCGTGGTGCACGTCGGGGACAGCCTGCGGTACGACGTCGCGGGAGCAGTCGCGGCGGGCGTGCGGCCCGTCCACCTGGACCCCTACGGGCACTGCCCCAGGCCGGCCGGGCACGAGCACATCCGCGCACTCGGTGACCTCGCGGCGCTCATCGAGGACGACTAGCCCGAAGTTCCCCACGCTGATAGGCCCACCATGTGTGCCGTGCCGCTGTTGCCCGGCGTGTCCGCGTGATTGCAAACGGATACCGCGTCATCTTCTCCGGGCCCCTGCCCGGCCCGGGCGAGGAACAGGCTGACCGGTGGTTTCGCTGCCCGCAGCGAGGGTAACGAGTGTGGCTGTTCCAGACAATCATGGCGCGGGCTGGCATCAGGGGCCATCGGTAACACCCGCCACCGGGCCCTTCGGGCGCTGATAGCCGGCTGCGCGTCTTCTCACCCACCCAGTTGGTCACATGCGGCAGCAGATCCCCGGGAGGGTCACCTTGACCGCTCAGCCACTCCACGGCATGTCCTCCACGCCCGCGCTGGACGGCACGGCGCCCGGTAACGTCGTCCGCGCCGTCCGGGACATGTATGCCCGGCACCCGTTCCCGCCGCAGCAGCGCAAGCACAGCTACCGGCGGCATGCCGCCTACGTGCGCCGGTTCCTGGAGGAGCGGGGTGCTGACCCGAGGGGGCGGGCGTTCGGTGACATCGCCTGCGGCACCGGCTTGATGATGCTCGACTATGCGCGGGAGTTCCCCGAGACGCAGTTCGCCGGCTACGACATCTCGCCGGCGTCGGCCGGCCTGGCCAACGAGACGCTGGCGCACGAGGGGATCAGCAACGCCAGGGCGCATGTCGCCGACATCATGACGCTTGACCTCGACGGTGAGTTCGACTACATCGTGTCCTGGGGCACGGTGCATCACCTGCCGGACCCGGCGCAAGGGATTGCGATCCTCGCCCGGGCCCTCAGGCCCGGCGGCATCCTGCGGCTCGGGGTCTACGGCTACTACGGGAACTGGGAGCGCCGGGTCCAGCAGGAGATCATCCGGATGATCGCCCCGCCGGGCGCGGCGGACGACGCCGGGCGGATCCAGGCGGTGCGGGACTGGGCCTGCGGGGACCGCAATTTCAAGAACTACTACACCGCGCCTCCCGTGGACCTCGGTGACGACAACTGGGTTGTCGACGAGTTCCTGCACGTGTGGGAGCAGCACCTGTTGCTGCGCGACGTGGTGTCGTGGCTGCGCACCAGCGGGCTGCGGGTGCTCCGGCTGACCGACTACTACGACCAGGAGATCCCGCTCGACGTGCGCTGCCATACCGGCAGCCAGGAATTCGCGGCGCGAGTGGAGAAGCTCCCCTTCGAAAGCCAGTGCCACGTGATCGACATGATCGTGCGCCCCTACTGGCTCGCCCTGTTCGCGGAGAAGCCCGGTGCCTAGCACCCCCGCTGGCCGGCCCGGGGCACTGGCGGCCCGGGCGGCAGCCGTCGGCGCCGGGAAGACGGCCCGGGCGCTGTCGCGGGCACTGCACCGCGGCGGCGGCACCACGCTGCCCGGCCACATCGCGCAGCGGATCGACCCCGGCCTCGTCACCGGGCTGTCCCGGGCTCTCCCCAACGGCTGCGTGCTCGTCACCGGCACCAACGGGAAGACGACCACCACCAGGATCCTGGCTGGCGCGGCGCGGCGCGCCGGCCTCGCGGTGATCACCAACCCGGAGGGCTCGAACCTGCTGCCGGGGATCGCCACGTCGCTGCTTGTGCACGCAACCGCGCTGGGCAGGCTCGACGTCCCCGGCTCGGCAATCGGTATCTTCGAGGTGGACGAGGGGGCGTTCCCGGCGGCCGCCGAGGCGCTGAGCCCACGGCTCGTCGTGGTCACCAACCTGTTCCGCGACCAGCTCGACCGGTACTTCGAGGTCGACTTCGTGGCACGGCTCTGGCAGCGCGCGCTGCGCCGGCTGCCCGCCTCGGCCACCGTGGTGCTCAACGCCGACGATCCCGCAGTCGCCTACCTGGGCGAGGGCCTGCGGGCCAGTGTCGCGCACTTCGGCCTGGACGACCGGCAGTGGGGGAGGCCCGGCCTGGAGCATGCCGCCGACTCCCGGCGCTGCCCGCGATGCGGCCGCGACCTGCTCTACGAGCTGAGCTTCTACGCGCACCTCGGTCACTACGCATGCAAGGAATGCGGCTGGCGGCGCCCGGACCCGAGGTTCGCCGCGTGGAAGGTGGAGGTGGACGGGCTGGACGGCAGCAGGGCCCACATCACCACTCCTGCCGGGAACCGCGCGTTCCAGGTGTCCCTGGCCGGGCTGTACAACACCTGCAACGCGCTGGCCGCCGCTGCGGGTGCGTCGTGCCTGGGCGTGGAGCCGGACCTGGTGCAGGAGGCGGCGCACGGCGCCGTCGGCGCCTTCGGGCGGTGCGAGCGGGTCAGCGTCGGCGGCCGGCAGGCCCTGATCCTGCTCGTGAAAAACCCCAGCGGCTTCAACGAAGGGCTCCGGCTGGTGCTGTCGGGAAGCGGAACCAGGCGCCTGCTTATCGGCCTGAACGACAACGGGCCGGACGGCCGTGACGTGTCCTGGATCTGGGATGCCGACGTCGAGCGGTGCCGCGGCCGGACCTCGTTCCTGGGGGTCTGCGGCCAGCGGGCCCGCGATCTCGCGCTCCGGCTCAAGTACGCAGAGCTGCCCAGCCCGGACCTGGCCGACGACGACGTTGTCAGGGCGTTCTTCAGCGCGGTCGGCCGGACCCCGCCGGGGGAGACGCTGTACGTGCTCATCACCTACACGGCGATGTGGTCGCTGCGGCGGGAACTGGTCCGCCGCGGCCACGTGGCCCCGTTCTGGCAGCAGGTCCGGGCCGGGGAGGCAGTGCCAGCATGAGGCTGATCGTCGGCTATCTGTACCCGAGCGTGATGAGCCAGTACGGCGATCGCGGGAACGTGCTCACGGTTATCCGGCGCTGCGCGTGGCGGGGGATCAGCGCCGAGGTCACCGGCCTCGACGTGGGTGACCGGGTCGATCCGGACAGGGTTGACCTGGTGCTGATCGGCGGGGGCGCTGACTCCCACCAGCGGCTGGTGTGCGAGGACCTCCTCCGCGTGAAGGGCGAGGGCATCCGCCGGGCCATCGACGAGGGCGCAGCGGCGTTGGCGGTGTGCGCCGGCTACCAGCTCTGGGGTCACTACTACAGGACCGCGACCGGGGAGGAACTGCGCGGGCTGGGGGTATTCGACGCTCACACCGTGCACCGCGCGGCGCAGACCGGTACCAGGCTGGACACGATCACCCGCGCGGGCAGCGTCCGGGCGGTCGGGAACCTTGTCGTGCAGTGGGGAACCACGGTCCTGGTGGGCTTCGAGAACCACGGCGGCCGCACCTACCTGCACAGCGGGGCACAGCCACTCGGCAGGGTGCAGGCCGGCGGTGGCAACAACAGCGAGGACGGCCTGGAGGGCTGCGTTCACGGCAACGCTATCGGCACCTACCTGCACGGCCCGGCGCTGCCGAAGAACCCGGCGCTGGCCGACCACCTGATCGCGGCCGCGCTGCGACGGCGGTACGGCGACGTGACGCTGCCGCCGCTGGACGACGACCCGGAACTGACCGCACACGAGCAGGCGCTGGGGCGGGCACTGGCCCGGCCGGGCCGGTGGCGCCTCCGGTGGGGCGAAGGCGTGGCGTTACCGCGGGGACGGGCGCCCCGTGCCAGGGACACGCCGCCGCATCCGTCGTGGTTTTTTGCCGGGAATCCTGTTTGCCTGCTGACCGCAGGGGAATCCGAGGCTGCCTAGCGTCAGCGAAGGCGGGGGTGAGCTGAGCATGAGGCGTGATGCCCGGACGGCGGCTGCCGCCCGGCGGGCGGGGCGCCCGTGCCGTAACCGGGGGTCTTCCGCTTCCCCGCCGGCACGGCAAGGCCGGCGCGTTCCCCGCCGCCATGGCACGGCAGGCACGGTGAGTCTTGGTGCGCGTGACGGCCGGGTCCGCGGCACCGGCCGGGAGAGCCGCTGGCCGGGATCGACACCCCGCATCAGCGACCGCCGGCTGACGACCGGTCTTTGCGCGCTGAAAGGAGTTCGCCGCTCGTGACTGCCCAAGCGGCTGAAGCCGCTCGCTTCCCGGGACGTACCCCGGCTGGAGCCCAGCCCGGCTCCAGTGATCAGAAGCACACCGGGAAGGGGGGAGCGCGGATTCCCCTGCCGGCTGACGCCGGCAGTCACCCCGCGCGACTTTGATGGCGCTGCCCGTCCAGCCATGCCCTTCCGGGGACTCATCGCGCCCTTCCGGGAACTACAGCACCGTTCCCTCGCCGTTCGCGATGGACGGCCCGGAATTCCGTCATCTGGGTCACCAGCTCGTGGACATCCTGGGAGCCTATCTGGAGGCGCTGCCCGAGGGCCCGGTTTACCGCCCGCTCCCCCATGAGGTGCGGCGGGGGTTTGAGGAGATGGGGCTTCCCGCCGGGCCGGCCATGCCCGAGGAGATCTTCGGGTTCTTCGCCCGTTGTGTGCTGCCGTACGGGCGTGGCCAGAATCATCCCTGCTTTGCCGCCTTCGTGGACCCGGCGGCGTCCAAGCTGAGCATGCTGGCGGCATTCGCCTCGGCGGTGACGAACACCAGCGGCGCCGGCGGTGAATACGCCGCCATATACCTGGAGCAGGCGGCTGTCCGCTGGCTCATGGAGCTCGTCGGCTTCCCGCGCGACGGGAGCGACGGGGTTCTCCTCGGCGGCGGGTCCGACGCGAACCGGCACTGCATGGAGGTCGCGCGTTACTGGGGCGCCCGGGAGGCCGGCTGGGATGTGCGGGACGAAGGCCTCCAGGGGCATCCCCGCCTCACCATGTACATGTCGGCGGAGGGCCATTCGTGCCTGGAAAAGGCAGCCTTCACGCTCGGGCTCGGCGCGCCACGCAAGGTGGCGGCCGACGACGACTTCCGGATGAACCTGGGCGCCCTGCGGGCAGCGGTCACGGCTGACCGCCGCGCCGGCCATCGTCCTTTCCTCGTCGTGGCAAACGCCGGGAGCGTGAAGACCGGCGCCATCGACCCGCTCGGCGACCTGGCCGGGTTCTGCCGCGAGGAGAACCTCTGGCTGCACGTCGACGGCGCCTACGGCGGGTTCGGGGTGCTCGACCCCCGCCTGGCGCAGTGGTACGCGGGTCTCGAGCGCGCTGACTCCCTCGCCCTCGACCCGCACAAGTGGATGGCGGTAGCCATCGGCTGCAGCTGCGCCATGGTGCGGCGGGGTGAGCTCCTGCAGGACACCTACAAGCTCGTCCCCTCCTACCTCAGCATGAGACCGGGGAAGGGTTTTGCCGGCGACGTCTGGTACTCCCACCGCAGCGCCGAGCAGACGAGGGATTCCGGGCGGGCGCTCAAAACCGTCTGGAACATCCAGCAGGCAGGAAGGTCCGGGCTCGTGAGCCATGTCAGGCGGCATATCGACCTGGCGCGGTACATGGAGAAGATCGTCGTGGCCAGCCCTGACATGGAGCTGCTGGCAACAGGGCCGCTGACCGCCGTGTGCTTCCGGTACGTACCAGGGACGGCGCGGGGGGACGACCGGAGCCTGAACGTGCTGAACCAGGCGATCATGGAGGACATCCAGGCCGGCGGCCGGGCATTCCTGGCGGGCGCCGACATCCGCGGCCGCTTCGCCCTGCGGTCCTGCGCGCTCCACTACGCCCTGGATGAGGGCCATGTGGAGTCCATCGTGGGTGCCGTGCGCGACGCGGGGGCCCGCCGCGCGGCGGCCGGCATGCCACGCCCGGCGCCGGGCCGGGCAGGGCAGGGCCTGCCGGCCGGATGCAGGACACCCCGGGCAGGACGGCTGGAAGAGGGCAGCAGGTGCGTACGGTAGCCGGTCCCGGCAGCAGCCGGGCGGGTCCCGGAGGCAGCCAGGGGATACGCAGGAAAGCAGGGGCACCGGAGGCCGGGGGCGGCTACGGTGGCACCACGCCGGCGCCGCCCGCTGAGCGGGTGCGCTTCGCGCTCGCGCTCGCTGCGGGCAAGGCGTCGGGGGCTGCGGGCAGGCTCCTGAACGTCGGCGGCGGGACGAGTTTCCCCGGTGCCGTTGCCCGGCGCATAGACCCCCTCGTGCTGCAGAAGGTCGCGGCGGCGAGCAAGGCCCGCAAGGCCATGGTCACGGGGAGCAATGGCAAGACGACGACCTGCCGGATGCTCGCTGCCCTCGCCCGCGCCGCCGGCATCAGGGTCGCCCAGAACAGGTCCGGCTCGAACCTGCTCCAGGGGGTGACCTCCGTCGCCGTGCGGGAGGCCGGCCTGCGGGGCAGGATGGATGCGCAGATGCTCCTGCTGGAGGTCGACGAGGCAACGGTGCGGCGGGTGGCGCCGGAGGTGGCACCGGACGCGTTCATCGTCACCAACATCTTCCGTGACCAGCTGGACCGCTACGGTGAGCTGTACTCGGTGGCCCGTGGGCTCGAGGCCGCTGTCGAGGCGCTGCCCGCGCACGCCAGCGTGGTGCTCAACGGCGACGACCCCCTGGTGGCCAGCTTCGCCCCGCACGCCCGGGCTCGCCGCCTGTACTTCGGCCTCCGCGCCGGCGATGCCGGGGCTGAGGTTCCCGAGCACGCCGCGGACACGATCCGCTGCGTGCGCTGCCAGCACGCCCTCACGTACCGGCGGGTGTACATGTCGCACCTCGGGGATTACGAGTGCCCGGGGTGCGGGAACGCCCGGCCTGGCCTGGATATCGCGGTGACCGGGGTCCAGGCGTCGCCAGGCGGCGGCTGTGAGGTGGCCGTCGAGATGCCCGGGAGAGCTCTTGAGCTGCATGTGCCCCTGCCGGGGCTGCACAACGTCTACAACGCCGCTGCTGCGCTCGCCGGGGCCGTTGCGCTGCGGTCGCTCGACCCCGGAGGGACGCGGCGTGCCCTGGCCGGCCTGCGCCCGGCCTTCGGCCGTCTCGAGGAGATACGAGCAGATGGCCGGCTCGTGGTCCTCGCCTTCGTCAAGAACCCCGCGTCCTACAACGCGACCCTCCGGCAGATCATGCAGCGCCCGGGGCGCAAGCACGTGCTGGCCGCGCACAGCAACACCGTGGTCGACGGGGAGGACTTTGCCTGGCTATGGGACGTGGACCTGGAGGAGCTCGTGCCGGACCTCGCGAGCCTCGTCGTCAGCGGCACCAGGGCGGAGGAGGTTGCCCTGCGCTTCAAGTACGCAGGCGCTGACCCTGCGAGGCTGCGGGTGATCCCCGGCCGCCCGGCGGCCCTGGACGCTGCCCTGGCCCACGTGCCGCCGGACGAGCCGCTGTACACCCTCGCCGGCTACACCCCGATGCGCGAGTTCCGCCGGATCATGCAGCGGCGCGGGTGGGTGCCCCCCTTCTGGGAGGAGTGAGGACATGGCGCACGCCGCACCGATGACGATCCGTATCTGCCACCTCTACCCGAGGCTGCTCAGCGTGGCCGGGGACCGGGGAAATCTGATCGCCCTCATGAGGCGCTGCGCCTGGCGGGGGATTCGCACCAGCATCACTGAGGCTGACGTCAGCGTGGTCCCCGCCTTCACCGAGTTCGACCTGATCCTGTTCCACGGCGGCCAGGACTGCGAGATGAGGGTGGCGGCGCGCGACCTCCAGGCGAAGGCCGGCCCCTTCCGGGAGGCGATCGAGGACGGCACCGTCGTGCTGGCGGTGTGCGCCGGTTATCAGCTTCTCGGCAGGTACTACGCGCCTGCGGGCGGGCCGCCGGTCACGGGGATGGGGGTACTGGACGTGGTCACCGAGGGCGGCAGCACCCGATTCATGAGGCACATCGCGGTGGCCTGCGACCTGGGTGCGGAGGGCACGGGGGCCCGGGGCGGGCAGTGCTGCCTCGTGGGCTTCGAGAACCACAGCGGGCGCACCTACCTCGGCCCGGGCGCCGCCCCGCTCGGGCGGGTGATCGCCGGATCAGGCAACAACGGTGAAGACGGCACCGAAGGGGCCCGATACCGGGAGGTGTACGCCACGTACCTGCACGGGCCGGTGCTGCCAAAGAACCCCTGGCTGACAGATCACCTGATCTCCAGGGCGTTGTGGCACCGCTACAGGGACACCGGCGCTGCGGGGCCCCAGGGTCCCCTGGCGCCGCTCGGGGACCAGGCGGAAGCCGAGGCGCACGCTGCGGCCCTCAGGCTGGCCTGCCGCCCGGGTGGCGGCTCAGGGAAGTGGGGGGCAGCCGCTGCCGCCCTCCGCCCCCGCCTCAGGCGATGGCGGCCGGGAGCCTCCGGAGCCCCCGTGCCGGGGCGGAACGGGAGAGGAAACCCGGCGGGCTGGGGGGAAGGATGGAGTTCTCACTGAGCGCCGAGCAGCGCGAGCTGAAGGAGGCAGCGGCCGCCTTCGCCCGCGCGAAGCTCAACCAGGACCTGGCGAAACGCGAGGAGGCGGGCGAGTTCCCCCTGGAGGCGTGGCAGGCCTGCGCCCGGTTCGGGATCCAGGGCCTGCCGGTCCCTGCCGAGCTGGGTGGCGGCGGCAGCGACCTCCTGACGGCAGTCCTCGTCATGGAGGCCCTGGGATACGGCTGTCACGACAACGGGCTCATCTTCTCGCTCAACGCGCAGATGTGGAGCCTTGAGCTGCCGCTGGTGAAGTTCGGCACGCCAGAGCAGCAACGGGCCTACCTGCCAGGCCTGGTGTCGGGGGATCTCATCGGCGTGCACGCGATGACCGAGCCCGATTCCGGCTCCGACGCGTTCAGCATGCGGGCCCGCGCCGAGCGCCACGGAGATCACTACCTGCTCAGCGGGACCAAGCTGTACATCACCAATGCCCCGGTCGCCGACGTGGTGCTGGTCTTCGCCGCGCATCCCGGCCGGCCCAGGCTCGGCGGGATCTCCGCCTTCCTCGTCGAGTCGGGGACGCCCGGGTTCAGCGTGAGCCGCAGCCTGGAGAAGATGGGCCTGCGGACCTCGCCGATGGGTGAGGTCGTGCTGGACGGCTGCCTCGTCCCTGCCGGGAGGCGCCTGGGCCCGGAGGGCGCGGGGATGGCCATCTTCAACTCCTCGATGGAGTGGGAACGGAGCTGCATCCTCGCCAGCGCCGTGGGCACCATGCAGCGCCAGCTCGAGACGTGCGTGGGATACGCGCGGGCGCGGAAGCAGTTCGGGCAGGCCATCGGGAAATTCCAGAGCGTGGCCGGCAAGGTGGCCGACATGTACCTGCGGCTTGAGGCCGCCCGGCTGCTGATCTACCAGGCCGCATGGCTCAAGCAGCAGGGCAGGCCCGCCCTGGCCGAAGCGGCCGCCGCCAAGCTCTTCACCAGCGAGGCATGGGTCGCCTCCAGCCTGGACGCGATCCAGATCCACGGGGCCTACGGCTACATGAGGGAAAGCGGGATCGAGCGCGACCTTCGGGACGCCGTCGCCGGCACCATCTACTCGGGCACCTCGGAGATCCAGCGGGTTGTCCTGTCCCGGATGCTGGGCCTGTGAGGCGGCGCGTGCGGCCGTGACTGGCCCGGAGGGGGGTGACTGGCCCGGAGGGGGGTGACTGGCCCGAAGACAGCAGATGCCAGGAGGGGGAATGGCATATTTGCTGCAGCACCTGCTGACGGAAAGCGCTGCGCGCCGGCCGCACCTGCCGGCGGTTGCCTCGGGAGACCGGTTCCTCACCTACGGGGAACTGGACAGGCTGAGCAACCAGGTAGCCCGCGCGCTCCTCGCACGCGGCGTGGCCCCGGGTGATCGCGTGGGGATACTCGCCCCCAAATCGGCCGCCTCCGTCGTGGGCATATACGGGGCGCTGAAGGCTGGGGCCTGCTATGTCCCGCTCGACCCGGGGTCTCCCGCCGGGCGGCTCTCCGCCATCATGCGGGACAGCGGCATCGCCGTGGTCCTGGCCAGCGAGCCGGCGGTGCCCAGGGCTGCCGCCCTGGTGACCGGCGTTCCCCGGCTCCGCAGCGTGCTGGAGGTGGGCCCCCGCTGGGGCCAGCCGGGCGGGAAAGAATCCGCGGCACTGCCCGCGGGGCCACCGGGGCCACCGGGGCCACCGGGGCCACCGGGGCCACCGCGACCGCCGGGGCCGCCGGGCGTGGCCGTCCTGCCCTGGGACGCGGTGCTGGCGGAACCAGGCGGGGCGCTCGCCGGAGAGCCGGTGATCGAGACCGACCTTGCCTACATCCTGTACACGTCGGGATCGACCGGCACCCCGAAAGGGGTGATGATCTCGCACCGCAGCTCGCTCACCTTCGTCGCGTGGGCGGCGGCCTGCACCGGGCTCGGGGAACAGGACCGCGTCTGCAGCCCGGCGCCGCTTCATTTCGACCTGTCGGTCTTTGACATCTTCGCCACCTGCCAGGCCGCCGCCTGCATGATCGTGCTCCCGGAGAGGGCACCCACGTTCCCCGTGCGGCTCGCGGAGCTGATGGAGAAGGAGCGGATCTCCGTCTGGTACTCGGTGCCCTCGGTTCTCACGATGCTGGTGACCTACGGAAACCTGCGGAGGTCCGGCCTCTCACGCCTGCGGACGGTCATCTTCGCCGGGGAGGTGTTCCCGCCAAAGTACCTCATGCGGCTGATGGCCGAGCTGCCGCACGCGCGCTACCTCAACTGGTACGGGCCGACCGAGACCAACGTGTGCACGTCGTTCGAGGTTCCGCCGGGCTGGGGCTGCGCAGGGCCCGCAGGCCCCGCAGGCCCCGGGGGGCCCGGAGGCCCCCCGGGGCCGGTCCCGATGGGGAAGGCCTGCGCCAACACGGACGTGTTCGCGGTCACCAGCGAGGGCCGTCACCTGCGTAGGCCCGGGGAGGTAGGCGAACTGTACGTGCGGGGCCCCTCGCTGATGCGTGGCTACTGGGGGCAGCCCGGCAAAAGCCGGGAGGTACTGGTCGGGAACCCCTTCCAGCCGGCTTACGACGAGACGGTGTACCGGACAGGTGACCTGGTGACCCTGGACGCCGACGGCAACTACGTCTACCTGGGCCGCCAGGACGGCATGGTGAAGACGCGCGGCTGCCGGGTGGAGCTGGGGGAGGTGGAAGCCGCGCTCTACGGGCATCCGGCCATCCGTGAGGCGGTGGTGCTGCCCGTGCCGGATGAGCTGCTGGGCAGCCGTCTCCGGGCGGTCATCAGCGTCGATGGCGCAGCGGGCTCCGGCGATCTCACCAGGGAGGAGGTGCTTGACCACTGCCGGCGACGGCTGCCGGGCTACATGGTGCCGGACGTCGTGGAGTTCTGCGAGGCGCTGCCCCGGACCTCCACCGGCAAGGTCGACCGTGCCCGGCTCGCCGGGACGCGGTAGGCGATGAGCATGAGGGCGCCCGCAAGGGCACGCTGGAGGTGGCTCACATGGAAGCGGTCATCAACGACTACATCAGCAGGGAACTCGTGCAGGACGCGGCGCTGCTGCCGCTCGGGAACGCGACGCCGCTGCTCGAAACGGGTGTCCTCGACTCGCTGAGCCTGCTCAGGCTCGTGCTCTTCATCGAGGAGCGGTTCGGGATCGCGGTGGACGACGTGGACCTCGTCCCCGAGCATTTCGCCAGCGTGGACGCCATCTGCACGTACCTCCGCTCCCGGGCCGCGAAAGCCCGGGCGGCAGGCACAGGAGGGCGTCCGTGACTGCTCACGCGGCTGAAGCCGCTCGCTTCCCGGACGGGTCCCGGCTGGAACCCAGCCCGGCCCCCGTGGCCCGGCGCCTGCAAGGAAGGCCGGCCCCAGTGGCCCGGGGCCTGCAAGGAAGCCCGGCCCCAGTGGCCCGGGGCCTGCAAGGAAGCCCGGCCCCAGTGGCCCGGCGCCTGCAAGGAAGCCCGGCCCCAGTGGCCCGGGGCCTGCAAGGAAGGGGGGAGCGCGGATCTGATGGCTGAGGCGGCGAGACGGAGGTCACGAAGGTCCGGGGCGGGCGGCTCCCCGCGAGAACGCCGGCCGGGCGGGGAACCTGCGCCCAGCCCGCGGCGGGCGCTTTCCGTGCCCTTCGCGGCGGAAGCGGCGCGGCTGCTGCGCAGCGTGGAGGGTGCCGCCTACTGGCTGGCGGTGGCGCCGCTGGCAGCGCGCCTTCCGGCCAGCCTCGCCTACCGTGTCGCATGCTGGCGGGGGGACTGGGATTTCCGGTACCGGGCAGGGAAGCGCTCCGAGATGGTGCGCAACCTCCGCCGGGTGCTCGGCGGAGGGCTCAGCCAGGCAGAGGCTGAACGCCTGGCGAGGGAATCCTTCCGGATGGCTTCCTGCGAGGCCATCGACGTGATGCTGCTCAGGGGCCGTGCACGGCCCCTGAGCAGGCTGGTCGAGATCCGCGGCCGCGGGTACCTGGAGGCTGCGCTGGCCGGGGGCAGAGGGGCCATCCTCTGCAGCGCCCACTTCGGCTCCTACAACAGTGCTTTCTCCCTGCTCCACGCGAGCGGGTTCCCGCTGACCACCATCGGGCGCTGGCAGCACAACTACACGGCCAGGCTCTCATCCGCCGAACGCCGGTTCTGGGACCTTGCCTACGCCAGGCGCCTGCGGCGCCACCGGCAGCGGCCGAACATCGAGCCGTGGCCGGGACGGGTCCAGGTCGCGGTGCAGGCTGCGGCCGCGCTCCGCGCCAACGAGGTGGTGACGATCACGATCGACGCCCCGCCGGTGGACGACGAGCGGACCCGCACCGCCGACGTGGTCTTCCTCGGGCGGCGGGCCAGGCTCCTGCCAGGCGTCGTGACCCTGGCCAGGCTGACCGGGGCGCCGGTGCTCATGGCCTTCCTGTACCGCTCGGCCGGCTACCGCCACCAGGTGCTGGAGATCTCGGCGCCGGTCCCGATGGACGGCGATACGGTGACGGCGTTCGGGCGTTGCGTGGCCGCGGTGGATGCTGCCATCAGGGCAAGCCCGGCCCACTGGGTCTACTGGGCCAGCACGGCCGACCTCGCCGTCCTCGGGCTGCTCCAGGAAGACTCCGGCCGGCCGCTGCCTGACGGGCCAGCAGAGCAGGCAGCGGGCGGCCGCTGTCAGAGCCGTTCGAACCCGCGGAATCGCTCCCAGTCGGTTACGGCGGCGTCGAAGGCGTCCAGTTCCACCCGTGCCGCGTTCAGGTAGTGGTCCACCACGTCGTCCCCGAAGGCCGCGCGGGCTATCTTGCTGCCGCCGAGCAGCGCGGCGGCCTCCCGGAGCGTCGCGGGGACGGCTGGCTTGCCCGAGGCGTACGCGTTGCCGGGCAGCTCCGGCTCGAGCGGCAGCTTGTGCTCGATGCCGTGCAGGCCCGCGGCGATGAGGGCGGCGATCGCGAGGTAGGGGTTCACGTCGCCGCCGGGAAGCCGGCTCTCCACCCGCAGCGACTCGCCGTGCCCGACGACCCGGAACGCGCATGTGCGGTTGTCGATGCCCCACGCGACCCTGGTGGGGGCGAAACTGCCGGGGGAGAACCGCTTGTAGGAGTTGACGTTCGGCGCGAGGAAGTACGTCAGCTCAGGCAGGCAGGCGAGCTGGCCTGCGAGGAAGTTCTCCATCAGCGGCGAGAACCCGTGCGGGCGTTCCCCCGCCAGGGCGGGCCGCCCGTCGGCGGAGCGCAGGCTGAGGTGGATGTGGCATGAGTTGCCCTCGCGCTCGTTGTACTTGGCCATGAACGTGAGGCTCCTGCCCTCGGCGGCGGCGATCTCCTTGGCCCCGGTCTTGTAGATGCTGTGGTTGTCGCAGGTGGTCAGTGCGTCCGCGTACCGGAACGCGATCTCGTGCTGGCCCGTGTTGCACTCGCCCTTCGCCGACTCCACGTACATGCCCGCCCCCGTCATCGCGTTGCGGATGCGCCGCAGCAGAGGCTCGATACGCGCGGTGCCCAGCATCGAATAGTCGACGTTGTACTGGTTGGCCGGTGTCAGCTCCCGGTACCCGCGCCGCCACGCCTCCTCGTAGGAGTCGCCGAAGACGAGGAACTCCAGTTCGGTGCCGGCGAACGCCGCGAGGCCCCGGCCGGCGAGCCGGGCGAGCTGGCGGCGCAGCACCTGCCGGGGCGCCTGCTCGACGGGACCGCCGCCGATGTGCTCCGCGTCGGCGAGCACCAGGGCGGTGGCCTCGTGCCAGGGGACCATCCGCAGCGTGCGGGGGTCGGGCCGCAGCACGATATCGCCGTAGCCGCGCTCCCACGAGGTCAGCTCATAGCCGCCGACCGTGTTCATCTCCACGTCCACGCCGAGCAGGTAGTCGCACGCCTCCGTGCCGTGCGGAGCGACCTCGTCGAGGAAGTACCGTGCGGAGCAGCGCTTGCCCTGCAGGCGGCCCTGCATGTCGGTCATCGCCACGAGCACGGTGTCCACGGCGCCGATGTCCGCCAGTTCCCGCAGGCGCGGCAGGGTCAGCATGCCGGTCCTGTGTTCCATCACCGGCCCCCTTTCCTCGGGTAACGGAACGTGAGACAGCTCTACCGAAGTCAGTAAGGCATGTCTGCTGAAGCCAGTGAGGCATGCTTCCCGCCGCCGCGGCCGGCACACAGCAGGCGGGCAACGCTCCCGGGCGCTGCGCCCCGGCCCGGGGAGGGGCCGTTACCCCGCGCTCGCGCGGCGGTCGCAGTCCTGGCAGCGCAGCGCCCGCTCCACCTCGTCGCGGCCCTCGGTGAGCAGGCGGCGCAGCGCGGGGGGCGGGTCCGTCCGCGCGATGTAGGAGTCGGTGAGCGTGATCGTCTCCCGCGTCAGCGGGCAGACCGCGTAGCCCATGGTCACGAACCGCTGCGCCATGTCCGGGCTCCAGTCCCGCCACACGTCCGCGATCGCCTCGAAGTACCGGTCACGGAACGGCTCGATGAGGTGCCGCTGGTCCGGGCTCGCGAAACCGGCCAGCGTAGCGCGGAACATCGCGTTCGGCAGCTTGCCCTCGGTGATCTTCTCCCACGTCGCGCGCTTGGACTCCGGGTCAGCGATGGCGGCACGGCAGGAGGCCGCGTGCCGCTCGCCCGCGTCGGTCGCGTCCCTGGCCAGCTCCGCGTCGATCTCCGCGTTCCCCGCCCGGCCGCGGCTGACCAGCCGGCGCAGCAGCGCCCAGCGCAGCTCGGTGTCGACCACCAGGCCCTCGATCGAGGCCGAGCCGGCCAGCAGCCCGGCCAGCAGGTCCAGGTGAGCGTCCGAGGTGGCCGCGCCCGCGAGCGCCTGCATGTAGGCAAGCTGGGCGTCGCTGCCCGGCTCGGCGCGGCGCAGCAGGTCATGCAGGGCGTCCGCCATCAGCGTGAGCCCCTCGTCCCGCCAGGCCGGGTCGGCGAAGGCGCGCACCGCCTGCGCCGCCTGGCGCAGCAGCGTCTGCGCCACGCTGATGTCGGCCACCGAGTCCACGCCGGACATCACGAGGCGCACGTAGTCGCGCGCGGGCAGCTCGGCGTCCCGGCACATGTCCCAGGCGGCCGACCAGGCCAGCGCCGCGGGCAGCGAGTCGCGGAACTCCCCGATCGCCTCGACCAGTGTGCGCAGCGAGCGGTCGTCGAGCCGGATCTTCGCGTAGCTCAGGTCGTCGTCGTTGAGCAGCACCAGGTCGGGGCGAGGTTCCCCGGCCAGCTCGGGTATCTCGGTACGCTCACCGGCGATGTCGGTCTCCACCCGGCGGCGCCGTACCAGGCCGCCGTCCGTCCTGTCGTAGAGCCCGATCGCGATCCGGTGCGGGCGCAGCACCGGGTCGCCGGACGCCGCCTCCTGGCGGACCGCGAAGGCGGTGAACCGCCCGTCGTCGCCGGTGCGCAGCTCCGGGCGCAGCGTGTTCACCCCGGCGGTCTCCAGCCACTGCCGCGACCAGGCCCGCAGGTCGCGGCCCGAGGTCTCCTCCAGGGCGGTCAGCAGGTCGGCCAGGGTCGCGTTGGACCAGGCGTGCTCGCCGAAGTACCGCCGGACGCCGGCGAGGAAATTGCCGGCGCCGACGTAGGCGACGAGCTGCTTGAGCACGGCAGCGCCCTTGGCATAGGTGATGCCGTCGAAGTTGACCTCCACCGCGTGGATGTCAGGAATGTCCGCCGCGATGGGGTGCGTGGAGGGAAGCTGGTCCTGCCGGTACGCCCACGCCTTGTCGAGCTGGGCGAACGTCGTCCACGCCGAGGCCCACCGGGTCGCCTCGGCCTGGGCGAGCGTGCCCGCCCAGGTGGCGAACGACTCGTTCAGCCACAGGTCGTCCCACCAGCGCATCGTCACGAGGTCGCCGAACCACATGTGCGCCATCTCGTGCAGGATCGTCCCGGCGCGGGCCTCGCGGGCGAATCCCGTCACACGGGAGCGGAAGATGTAGTCCTCCAGGAACGTCACGCAGCCCGCGTTCTCCATCGCGCCCTCCTTGAACTCGGGCACGAAGAGCTGGTCGTACTTGCCGAAGGGGTAGCGGACGCCGAACGAGCGGTGGTAGAAGTCCAGGCCCTGCTTCGTGATCTCGAAGATCTCGTCGGCGTCCAGGTACTGCGCCAGGGAGGCGCGGCAGTAGATGCCGAGCGGGATGCCGTCGTGAAAGTCCCGCACGACGTGGTACGGGCCCGCCGCGATCGCGGTGATGTAGGTCGCCATCACCGGGCTCGGCGGGAAGTGCCAGCGGGCCGCGCCCTCCCCGGCGGGCTGGCCGGCCACGTCCGGTGCCATGTTGGAGATCACCTGCCAGCCTTCCGGCGCGGTGACGGTCAGCTCGTAGGACGCCTTCATGTCGGGCTGGTCGAAGCAGGCGTAGATCCGGTGCGCGTCGAAGGTCTCCAGGTCGGAGTAGAGGTAGACGCCGCCGTCGGCCGGGTCGGTGAACCTGTGCAGCCCCTCGCCGCTCCGCGAGTACGCGCACTCCGCGACCACCCGCAGCTCGTTCTCCGGCGCCAGGCCGGTGAGCGTGATCCGCTCCCCGTCGAAGGCGTCCAGGCTGGCCGGCGCGCCGTTCAGGGTGATCTCACGGACTGCCGGGGCCGCGAGGTTGACGAAGGTGGCAGCGCCCGGGTCCTGGCAGCGGAAGGAGACCGTGCTGACCGATGTGAACGTGGTTTCCCCGCCGGTCAGGTCGAGCTCGACCCGGTAGGCGGACACGTCGATGAGGCGCGACCGCGTGCGGGCCTCGTCGCGGGTGAGGTTGGCTGACACCTGCTGATCCCCTTACGTCCTTATCCTTCTGTGCTTCCCGGCTGCCCGGTGTGTGCCCTCCGGGTGAGCTCTACCGCCATCGCATCATGCCATGCCCGCGGCGGTGCGGAATGAGCCGAGCCGGAACCCGGTTGTCCGGGACGTGGCCCTCCGGGCCCGCCGACGGCCCGGTCACGGGGCCGCATCGCAGTGCCGAGGCAGACAATGACGAGGAGCGCGGATGGCCGAGCAGGAGCGTACTGTCGTCGATTTTTGGTTTGACCCTATATGTCCGTGGGCGTGGATCACGTCCCGGTGGATGCTGGAAGTCGAGCAGGTGCGGCCTGTGACCACGTCGTGGCACGTGATGAGCCTGGCCGTGCTCAACGAGGGCAAGGAAGGCCTGTCCGAGAAGTACCGGCAGTCCCTGGCGACGGCCTGGGGGCCGGTGCGGATCTGCATGGCGGCCGCGCAGGAGCACGGCCCCGGGGTGCTCGGCCCGCTTTACACGGCGCTCGGCACCCGTTTCCACCACGAGAAGGCGCCCAGGGAACGCGCCACCTACGAGGCCGCGCTCGCGGAGGCGGGGCTGCCCGCCGGCCTCGCGGCCGCCGCGGATTCCACTGCCTACGACGAGGCGCTGCGCGCGTCCCACCGTGACGGCATGGACAGGGTCGGGTACGAGGTCGGCACGCCGGTCATCTCCGTGAACGGCACCGCGATCTTCGGCCCCGTCGTGTCACCGATCCCGCGCGGCGAGGCCGCGGCCAGGCTGTGGGACGGCGTGCTGGCCGTGGCCAGCACGGACGGCTTCTTCGAGCTGAAGCGCTCCCGCACCCGCGACCCCATCTTCGACTGAGAATCCGCGCTGGCCCGGGACGTTCCCCGGGCCAGCGCCGTTTCCCCAGGCGGATCTGACACACTGTCTGCGTGCGCGTTTACCTGGGGTCCGATCACGCGGGCTTCGAGCTGAAGGGCCGCCTCATCGTGTGGCTGGCCGGAGCGGGGCACGAGCCGGTGGACTGCGGGCCCGCGTCCCTGGAGGAGGCGGACGACTATCCGCCGTACGTGATGCGGGCCGCCTGGGGCGTGGCCTCGGACCCCGGCAGTCTCGGCATCGTGATCGGCGGGTCGGGCAACGGCGAGCAGATCGCCGCGAACAAGATCCCCGGCATCCGTGCGGCGCTCGCCTGGACGGAGGAGACCGCGCGGCTCGCCCGGCAGCACAACGACGCCAACGTGCTCAGCCTCGGCGCACGCATGTATCCCGCCGAGGATGCGGTCGGTTTCGCACGGGTGTTCCTGGCAACCCCGTTCTCCGGCGAGCCCAGGCACGCGCGGCGCATCGAGATGATCACTGCCTACGAGAAGTCCGGCGACCTGCCCCCGCTGCCCGCTGGCGGGCCCGCTTAGCCTGCTTGCCCGCTGCGGCGGGCGCATCCTGACCGGGAACCCCTTCCGCGGCCGCGCGCGCGGCAGCCTCCTCGTGCTCCGGGTGGGGCCGTGAGACGTCCCTGGCGCGCATCGCGGCGCTCAGCGTGATCTTCATACCTGGCATCGCAGTCCTCCGTGCTCATTCTTCAGAAGATGACCGGGCACCAGGGGGCGGGGTCCCAGGACATGGCGGCGGACAGCGTGGCGAGCGCGCCGGGGCGGTGCTCGGTGACCAGGCCGGCGGCGGCCAGGGAACCGAGGCGGGTGCCCCCCAGGTAGGCGGCCCCGAGCTCGCTGACGCCGAGCGCGATGTCCGCCTCCGCGGCCGTCCGCTCGCAGGCGGCGCCGGAGCGGTCCCCCTGGAGGTGCCACCGCCCGGCGTTCTCGCCGAGCAGGTCGTCGGCCACCTCGATGACAGCGTCCACCGGGCAGGCGTAGCGGCGCTGCGCGAGCGCGGCACCCACGTCGGTCAGCCGGACCCACAGCCCGTCGGCCACGCCCGCGCGCAGCCGCCGCGGGTCCGCCATCAGGTGGGGGAGCGGATCATCCACGGGCCGCAGGCGGGCACGCACCTCGCCGACCAGGTCCCTGCTGAGCAGGTTGCCCCAGATCGCCGCGGTGGCGGCCGGGTCGGCCGCCACCATCTCGCGGACGGTGAGGACGTTGTCGGGCAGGAAGCGGTCCTCGTCCCAGCGGTCCACGGCGGAGTACAGCGCATAGCCGCGCGGGCCGGCCTCGTCCTCGGCGAGCACGCAGCGCAGCGGGCTCGCGCCCTTGCGCTCCTCCTCCGGATCGAACAGAACGCTGTCCCACCACCTGCTGTCCCGTGCGACGAAGCCGGGGCGGGTTCCGAGCACCGCGTCGTAGACCTTGGCCAGCTCGGCCCGCGCCGGCTCGGGCCCGGCGATCCGCAGCCGCAGCCCCGGGTCGGCGGGTGCGCGGCGCGCGAGCGCTCCCTCGCCGCGGCGGATGGTGTAGCCCGCGTGGGACGAGGCGGGGCCGTACCCGAACCTGCCGTAGATCCCCGCCTCCGAGGCGTACAGCGCCGCCACGGCTTCGCCGCGGGCGCGGATGTCGGTGAGCTGGCGGCGCATCAGGCGGGTCAGGATGCCGCGCCGCCGGTGCGACGGCAGCACGGCGACCCAGCTCACCCCGGCGGCCGGCACCGTCGCCCCGGGGACGCGCATCAGGAAGCTGTACGCGCCCGCGATGCCCACGGGCACCGGGCCGTCGAACGCGGCCAGGCTGCGGTCGAACTCGAACCGCGACAGCTCGTGCGACCGCTGGCGCCCGGATGGGGGGCAGCCGTTGAACGCGTGCTCGTCGACGGCGTGGAAGGCATCGAACTCGTCCTCGCGGACCGGGCGGATGGGGTAGGAGGCCATGCTGCCTTGCTACACCGGCCCGTGCCGGTGAGGCGAATCATTTACTCCCGGTACCGGACACTGCTCCCTGCGCCGGCCGCGAGCACAATGAGTCCGCAGTTCAGCGCGTGTTCTTGTCATGCGCAGTGGTCATCTGCGGCTACAGTGCCGGCATCATGGTTTCCGGTCCTGCATCCCGTCCCCGGCGCGCCATGCGCTGGGGACACGCCGCTGCGCGGCGGGTGCGCCGTGCGGCGGCGTGGCTGAGCGCCCTGGTGAGCGGGCAGTTCATCACCAGGAACAGGCGGCTCGCGTTCGCGCTGGCGCTGGTGACCGTGGCCATCGGCGTGCTGGCCGTGCACGTCTCGGTCTGGTGGTTCAACCCGGGCGTGATGATCCTGCCGATCCTGGCCGGCGGGATGCTGCTGTGGCCGCGCGCGCTGCGCATCCTGTTCGGCATCGTCGCGGTGATGACCACCTACGACGCCGTGGCCGACCGCGCCGGCGCGGGGATCATCGCCACGATCGTGGTGACGGCGGTCTTCGCGGACATGATGGCGCGGACCAGGGAGAAGCTCGGCATGCACGGGCTGCGCGGCGACCAGATGCTCATCGAGCTGAGGGACAGGATCCGGGCGCAGAGCGCCCTGCCCGCCCTCGGCGAGGGGTGGGGCTCGCAGGCGGTGCTCAGGCCCGCGGGCGGCTCGTCGTTCGGCGGGGATTTCGTGGTCTCCGCCTGCGACGGGAAGACCCTGGAGGTCGCGGTCGTCGACGTCTCCGGCAAGGGGATCGACGCGGGGACGAGGGCGCTGCTGCTGTCCGGCGCGTTCGGCGGCCTGCTCGGCTCCGTGCCGCGGACCGACTTCCTCCCGGCGTGCAACGCCTACCTGGGCCGCAGCGGGGAGAAGGAGGGCTTCGTCACGGCCGTCCACCTCGCCCTCGACCTGATGTCCGGCGAGTACGTCATCGCGTCCGCGGGCCATCCGCCGGCGGCGCACTACGACGCTGGCACCGGAAGCTGGCGCATCACGCGGGCGCGGGGGATCGTCCTCGGCGTCGTCCCGGACCTGCACGCCGTCCCGCTGGAGCAGGAGGAAGGGGTGCTGCGGAGGGGGGACGCCCTGATGCTCTACACCGACGGGCTCATCGAGGCGCCGGGACGCGACATCGACGCG
>Ga0209061_1002240_pt1 | contig 25621 bp, 21 predicted proteins | sample Coa_R1_10_FD_187157 | JGI IMG/M metagenome (GOLD analysis project Ga0209061, IMG submission 187157) | Surface soil microbial communities from Centralia Pennsylvania, which are recovering from an underground coalmine fire - Coalmine... | ecosystem: Environmental > Terrestrial > Soil >...
GGTGACGATGCGGGAGCACTCTGCGCCTGGAGCAAACAACACGCCACCAGGCAAAGGCTCGCGGCGCGCAGAACCATCCGCTAGTAGGATAACGTGCCCCGTATTGGCCCGCGGGTAAAAGAAATAACGAAACGTCACTGGGTAAGATGCCGTTTGTCAGAATGAAAAGTCATGGCGAAACCCGTCATTGTAATTGCTAATGGTGATCTGCGGCTCTCTGCGAATCGTGTCTGCTGGCCGGCGCAGGAGCGTTTAGAGCAAGCGCTCTTCCATGCGATTCAGCAGCTAGGATTTGAGGCGAAACGCGGGCATGCTTTCGATCCGGAAAAGCAGCACGGCTTCATTGATTCGCAAAAGCGCGGTATGGAAGTTTTCCGAAACATACCGGAAGATGCCCCGCTGATCGTCGCTGAAGCAGTTTGGCAGTACAGCCAGCATGTCCTGCCCGGCTTAATTTCCCACAGGGGGCCGATTCTTACGGTCGCCAACTGGAGCGGGCAATGGCCGGGACTGGTGGGCATGTTAAACCTCAACGGATCGCTGACGAAAGCGAGGGTTCCGTATTCCACGCTGTGGTCAGAGGATTTTCAGGATGAGTACTTTCTTGCTCGTTTAGAGAAATGGCTCAAGGGCTCTCCAGTTGAACACGACACGAGCCACGTGCGGCCTTTAAGCCACTTCCAGCTTCCCGCAGACGCCGAATCGCTGGGCGTCTCTCTGGCACGCAAACTCCGGCGGGAGAAAGCGATTCTGGGCGTTTTCGACGAAGGCTGCATGGGCATGTTCAACGCCATTGTGCCGGATGAGCTGCTGCATCCAATCGGCGTATTTAAAGAGAGGCTCAGTCAGTCGGCGCTCTATGCAGCGATGCGCCAAGTTCCGGAGCAGGAAGCACGCGCAGTCCGCTCCTGGTTAGACGCTAAAGGGCTGAAATTTCAAACCGGTCCGCATCCAGAGACGGATTTGACCGACGATCAGATTCTGGATCAGTGCCGGATGTATATTGCTGCATTGCGCATTGCCGATGAGTTCGGCTGTTCGGCTATCGGTATCCAATACCAGCAGGGACTCAAAGATTTAACTGCGGCATCCGATCTCGCCGAAGGTCTGCTCAACAACTCGGATCGCCCGCCGGTGAAATCCAGCGACGGGCGCGTGCTGTATGAACAGCAACCCCTGCCGCATTTTAATGAAGTGGATGAATGCGCCGGCCTGGACGCGCTCATCACCAATCGAGTTTGGAATGCTCTCGGATTTGCACCCGAGACAACGTTGCATGATCTGCGGTACGGAGAGTCTTACAATGGCCAATTCGTCTGGGTATTTGAGATTTCCGGCGCTGCTCCTGCCGAACACCATATTGGCGGCTATGCCGGCTCCGTAAGCGAACGCCAGCCGCCGATGTATTTCCCACTAGGAGGCGGAACTTTAAAAGGTGTGGCCAAGCCGGGGCATATCGTCTGGAGCCGGATATTTATTGAAGATGGGCGGCTAAAGGCCGACTTGGGACGCGCTCGCGTCATCGAGCTGCCGCGCGAGGAAACCGAACGGCGCTGGCGCATTACGACGCCCCAATGGCCCATCATGCACGCAGTTCTCGATGGTGTCTCGCGCGACCAGATGATGGCGCGTCATAAATCGAATCACATCCAGGTGGCCTACGCCCCGGATGCGGAGGGAGCAAAACGAGCGCTGGCTGCAAAGGCGGCATTCTTCCGCGAGGCAGGAATAGAAGTCAGCTTATGCGGTGAAACCGGATTGTAGCTCAGGTTCACCTACAACTCTGATAGCATCATCTTGTCTTTGCATACATCACACGGCTCAAAGGAAGCGTTTTCAAACGAAAATGAAAGTGGGTATCATCGGCACCGGCGCGATCGCAAATAAACACGCGGAAGCCTACCGAAACATCGGATTTGAACTGGTGGCGTGCTGGAATCGAACCGAGGCACGCGGCCGCGAGTTCGCCCAACGCTGGGGCGCGCAGTACATATCTGATTATCGTGATCTTTGCAATTATCCCGGGCTCGATTTCGTCGATGTTTGCACGTTTCCCGAACAACACCTGGAAGCGGTGCAAGCCTGTGCGGAGGCCAAGCGGCCGGTACAGTTACAGAAGCCGATCGCCACGAATCTCGAAACAGCACGCCAAATCATCGAAACTGCCCGGTCCGCCGGCATTCCACTCAACGTTATGAGCCAGCATCGCTTTGACGATGCGACGATCTTTCTCAAACGGGCTCTGCGTGCAGGCCGGCTGGGCAAACTGCTGCAGGCTGATGCTTACGTCAAGTGGTTCCGCTCCGATGAATATTACTCCCGTCCTATTAAGGGAAGCTGGAAGACAGAAGGAGGCGGCGCGCTCATCAATCAGGCGATTCATCAGGTCGACTTATTGCTTTATCTTGTTGGGCCTCTGAAAGCGGTGTGTGGCTTGTGGCAACTGGGCGCACGGCATAAAATTGAGTCCGAAGATGTGGTAAACGCTTTGCTGCACTACCGGTCAGGCGTAACAGGGGTGATTCAGGCCGCCACCGCCTTTTGGCCAGGCTACAGTGAACGCGTGGAATTGCATGGCACAGCCGGTACTGCCATCATTACGGGTGACCGCTTAACGAAGTGGGATGTGCTCAACGACGAAGAGGCGAATGCAGCGGATCCGGCTCCGCTCGCTCAGGATATCTCCTCAGGGGCTTCGGAACCAATGGCCATCGCTGTAACTTCGTTTGAGCGTCAATTCTTAGATTTTGCCGCCGCGATTCGGGATCGTCGCGAACCACTAGTCCACGGCGAAGAGGGGTACCGTGCCCTTCAGGCCGTGGTAAGCGTCTATCAATCATGCAGGGAACACCGGTGGGTTGAAATTCAATAATTCAGGTCGAAGTCGATGATCCATGTAGATGATCGGGTACAGACTCTGGCGGCAGCCGCAGCCGATCCCCAGCGGGCTTCGCGATACCTGGAAGAATTTGAGCATCGCCACCCTGCTCTGCTCAAAGAGCTGCTACAGGACCCGAACCGTGCACACTGGCTGGTTACCGTTTTCAGCTTCAGTCATTTTTTGTCAGAAGAACTTTTGCGCCGTCCGGAATGGCTGTTCAGCGTTGCCGATGTCTATCGCCCTCTGAGCACGGCTGACTACAGCCAGCGCTTGTATGAATTCGTGAAGCGACGCGGTGGGCTAACCGACCCACGGGCTCCTCTCAGCGCCTTCGACCTGGCGCTTTTCCGCCGTAAGGAGTTGCTCCGCATTGTCATCCGGGATGCGCTCGAATTGGCGCCGCTCGCCGAGCTCACCGAAGAGTTGTCAAATCTGGCAGATGCCATTCTCGACGCTGCTCTGGTGAGCGTGATTCACGATGTTGAGGCGCGTCATGGAACGCCGATCACCACCGATGCCTCCGGCCAGCCGGTACCGGCAGTATTTGCGGTGATTGCGCTCGGCAAGCTTGGCGGACGTGAGCTGAACTATAGTTCTGACATTGACTTAATGTTCCTTTATAGCGGAAACGGAGAGACATCCGGTCCGCAAAAAATCACCAACAAGGAATTTTTCAAAAAAGTCGCCAATCAATATACGAGTCTGCTTTCCACCTACACGTCGGCGGGGCTGTGTTATCGGGTGGATTTGCGCCTCAGGCCTGAGGGCAGCTTGGGTGATGTCTGCATCCCGCTGGCAGCCGCCAAAGAGTATTACGCAAAACGCGCGCGCGATTGGGAGCTGCAAATGTTGATTAAAGCCCGTGTTGCCGCAGGCGATCGGGGCATTGGCCAGGAACTGCTGGACTTTGTTGAACCACTCATTTACTCGACGACGCTGGACTTCTCCCTGATTGAGTCCATGTCGGCCACACGGGAACGTATCGGGGAAAAGCTCGCGCGCAAACGAACGCGGAAGGATGAGCTGAATGTCAAGCTTGCTCCGGGCGGCATCCGCGATATCGAGTTCCTGGTGCAATGTCTGCAGCGTTTGCATGGCGGCCGGGAAAGCTGGGTCCGCCATGGAGGAACATTACTGGCTCTTTCGAGGCTCTTGGATCGGGATCTACTTTCCGCTAACGAATACTCGCGGCTGACGGCAGCTTACCGCTTCCTGCGCTGCTTAGAGCACCGGCTGCAATTTGAAGACGACCGCCAGACACATTCACTGCCTTCTGATGCGGCCGAGCTCGATCGCATTGCGCGCCGGATGCCCGGATTCCGCGAACAAACAAACGTCAGGCCCTCGGCGCAGCTCCTTCAGGAACTAAACCAGCACCTGGAGAACGTACAGGGCATTTACGAACGGATCGTGCATGCGCAGCGGCCGCTCTACTACGCGCCGGCAACCGCTGCGATTCCTCCCGCCACTGCCCCAGTGCGCACACTCTCACCAGAACCGGGAAACGGCCGCATATCCGAACGCACATGGAATATGCTCGCCAGCGCCGCTCCGAAACTGGCTGAGATGCTGCGGGCACGCGGCATACGCCGCTCGGAAGGACAACTGTTGGCGTTTCTGGAAACAATTGCCTCCGATCCCGAACGCCTCACGCTGCTTGAAAATCACCCTTTGCTAGCTGACTATACGGTTCAAATCTTTGAGCTCAGTCCTTATCTATCCGAGCAACTGAGCCACCATCCGGAGCAGCTTGAAGAGCTGCGTCAAGTCGCTGATCATCCGGGCAAACGCGTCGCTTTTGAAAGCCTGGCCGCGCCCCTGAACGATGTCGATGCGCTCCGCCGGTTTTTCCGCCGCGAGATGTTTCGCATCCAGAGTGAAAGTATTTGTCTGAATGAACCCGTGTTCCAGACTCTGGACCGCACCTCGGCTTTGGCTGAATTTGTGATTGCCCGCGCTTACCGCATTGCACTCGAGCGCGGTCTCGCCCATGCTCATGCGCATGCCACACCGGCAAAGCCGTTTTCTGATCCGCAGAACGAAATGATGGTGGTAGCGCTGGGCAGGCTGGGCATGCGGGAGTTTGATCTCGCTTCCGATGCCGATCTGCTGTTCATTATTCCGGATTCAGAGTCCCCCCGCCAGCAATTCTGGACCCGCGTGGCGGAGCACTTAATCGAGATTCTTACTGCCTATACGGGCGAGGGTCCCATGCTCTCGCTGGACACACGTCTGCGACCGAACGGGCGGGAGGGAATGCTCGTGCAGACTGAGTCCAAATACGTCGACTACTTTGCCAATCGAGCGGAAGCCTGGGAGGGCATCGCTTACATGAAGGCCCGCGGTGTGGCGGGTGATACCGAGCGCGCAACACAGTTTCTCACGGAATTGCAGCGGGTCGACTGGCGCCGCTACGGCCAGAGTGGACGATCTAAGCAAGATTTGCTTCAAATGCGTTTGCGGCTACAGCGCGAACAGGGGCATCTGACGCCGCTCAAAGCAGGCGAAGGCGGCTATTACGACGCCGATTTTATCCTGATGTATCTACGCCTGAAGGGCGCAGGAATGTTTTTTAAGAGCCTCAATACTCCGGAGCGCATCGAGATCGTGGAGCGCATGGGCCACCTGGAGCGAGAGGATGCGGAATTTCTGCTCCGAGCGACGACGTTCTATCGCGCTCTCGATCACGCGCTCCGCCTCGTTACCGGTCGGGCTGAGGAAAAACTGCCTGCTTCTCCTGTTGAGCTGGAGATGATCGCCGAACTCATGCATCGATGGACAAGTGAACGTCCCACCGCAGGCACACTGCAGACGGAACTATCCGCCTTGCAAGCTAAGATGCGCCGGTTATTTGAGTCCATATTTGGACACTAAAGCCGGGACGCTAGCCTGAGTACTTTCCCTGTTGCTTTTAACCGACTTACTTGTTATCCGAACTGCCCGCCTTCACGCCTTCTGAGGCAGATGAAGAGCTCTTCGAGCCCGCCTCTTTGCCGCCTGTGCCGCCGGCTTCAGACTGCGAGGCGGAATCACTCTTGCCAGCACCATCTCCGGAAGATGCGGAGCCTTTGGCGTAATCGGTGATGTACCAACCGCTCCCCTTGAACTGCAGCGCCGGAGGAGACAGGATTCGATGAACCGGTCCGCCGCACTTTTCATGCGTGGTTAGCGGAAGGTCGGTGAATTTTTGCATGACTTCGAATGCTTCACCGCATTTTTCGCACTGATATTCGTATAGAGGCACGTTTGCACCACCTGGTTCGGAATACTCACTAATGCCCGACAGCCGGGCTTCTCTGCAGGATAGGCGCCGCTTGATTCGAAACAACCGGCCCGTCAGGCTCATTCTGAAGCTGCGCGACTGTTGTCTTGCCGGTGACGAGTTCGATCGCCCGCTTCAGCAGGTTATCTTCCGGATGTTTGGGCGCCGTCCCCGGAATCGGGTTACCATTGTCATCATACTCAGGTGAATTGTCGTTTTCGGTTAGCTGCACAGTGGGCGTGACGCCGGCATCCTGAATGGCCTTGCCCGATGGCGAATAATATTTCGCTACAGAAAGGATCACTGCCCCGCCATCATCCATTTCAATGGTTTTTCTCAATGCTGCGTCGCCATAAGTACGCTCTCCGACCACCTGAGCACGCTTATTGTCAAGAAGCGCAGCAGCAGCAATCTCAGATCCGCCAGCAGTAGCGCGATCTGTAATCACCACAAGCGGTCCACTCCAGACTTCCTTATTGCTTTGCGCGTCGGATTCTTCACGCCCGAACTTCTGACCTTGTAAGTAAGTAATTTCGCCTTTATCGAGAAACAGATTGGCCAGCGAAATTCCGTTGTCTTCCGGACCGGTCGAGCAGTGGCGCAGGTCCAGCACCACATAATGTGCTCCCTGTTTCTTCAGTTCTTCCAGTTTTGATTTCGTTTCAGCAACCCGGTTGCCGGCTAAGCTCTCCACATGTATATACGCCACATTCTCGGGCATCATCCGGGCCACCACGGGCGGGTAGGAGATTTTAGCGCGTGTCAGAGTGAGCTTCTGCGGTTCCGGGTTCTTCAGACGCAGGATGGTCACCTCTACCGTGGAATTCGGTTCACCCTGCAGCAGCTCGGTCGCATAAGCGAGCGGCATGTCTCGCGTGGCAACGCCATTGATGCTTTCTATTAAATCGCCGGTTGCGATGTCCGCCTTCGCTGCTGGGGAGTCCGGCAGCGCATCTACAACTGCAACGTATCCGGCACGTTTCGCTAGCACCAAGCCCACATCGCCTTTAGCCTGTCCGCGTGACTTCTCATATTGTCGGAACTGATCGGGGTTTAAATAGCTGGCGAACGGATCCACCGATTCCAAAAGACCGTTGATGGCCCCCAAGGTGACGCTGCTCATGTTGGGAGGTTCGACATAGTCTGTCTTAATGTGTTCCAGAACCTGCGTGTACACTTTCAAATGGCCGTAAACGTCGTCGGGCGGAATCGCCCGGCCGTTATGCGCTCCAAGTAAAAGCAAAGCAACCACACACGTGGAGCTTGTCACGATGGTCCATTTGAAACGACTGCTCATGAAGAAAACCAGCTAAAGTCACCTTAAGTATAGCGAACTAAAGGCGTAATGCGGTATGGACCAGCTCCGGCCGGTAGAGGACGGCGGCACGGAGCGGCTGGCAGGGAAGCCGAACTCACGCCGCATGTTCGCTCACGCTCAGCAGCATACCCATGAGCAGCAGCGTGCTAAGCAAGGAACTGCCGCCGTAGCTGATGAAGGGCAGCGGGATGCCTTTATTCGGCAGGAGATCCAGCACCACGCTCATGTTAATCAACGCCTGAACCACGACAGAGACGGTGACACTCAAGGCCAAATAGCGGCCGAAATCGTCTGCCGCATTGGCATAGGTACGAAGACCACGCCACAAAATGACCACAAAGGCCATCAACAGCAGAGCTGATCCAAACAGGCCTGTCTCTTCCCCGACAATGCCGTAAATAAAGTCGGTATGTGCTTCCGGAAGAAACAGCATTTTCTGTTTGCTTTCCATTAAACCTGCGCCGAAGATGCCGCCTGAGCCGACAGCTATCTTTGCCTGCCGCTGCTGGTAGCCGGGATCACTGGTAGAGGCGGTCTTCTTGGCGTACTGCAGGACCCTGCCTTGCGGATCGATCTTAGCCAGTATCTTGTGATCTTTGTCCACAAAATCGATGGCGCGCGCAAGCCGATACGGCTTCATCGCAATGAATACAACTCCGAGCAGTAAGCCAAGCGCAAGACAAAAGAGCACATAGCGATAAGCGACACCGGCCACAAAGATGACGCAAAGAGTCGTGGCCACCAGCACCACCGCCGTGCCCAAATCCGCGACCGCCACCGCGAGCGCCAGACCGCAAATACAAACCGCGATAGGCCCCAGTGTGTGTTTATCGTTTACCGCTTCCAGCCTGCGGCAGAGAAAAAACGCCAGGAATAAGGCTAAGGCCGGTTTTGCCAGTTCAGAAGGTTGCAGCGAGAAGGGTCCGGCTTTTAACCATCGATGGCTTGTTGAGTCCGTTACGTAGACCACAAGCAGCAAGAGCAGAACGACTCCTAAGCCCGCAAACGCATACCGCGCATGATTCCAGCGCCGGTAATCCTGTTTCATGCAATAGAGCAGCACCAGAACCGAAACCGCAGCCCATCCAAGCTGGCGAAAGAAGAAGTAGGTGGTCGAAATATGGTATTTCAGTGCCGCGACGAAGGAAGATGCGCTGTATACCATGACCAGACCAAAGCACACGAGCAAGATGACCGTGAGAAAGAGGATCCAATCTGTTTTCAGTCTTTGCGCCATGAGTTACGACAATTCTGCCACGATTTGTTTGAATACTTCGCCGCGATGTTCAAAGTTTTGAAACTGGTCAAAGCTGGCACAAGCGGGGGCCAGAAGCACAATGTCGCCCGGTTGGGCATGTGCTCGCGCGTACTGGACAGCCGCCTCGAGAGTGCCGCAATCGACAGTGGGAACAGCGCCTTTGAGTGCCTCTTGAATACGCGGAGCAGCAGCGTAGGGGTAGGGTGGCTTGGCCCCGATCAGCAAAGCTGCTTTCGCGCGTTGTTGCAACGGGTCGCGAAGCGGGGTATAGTCGCTGCCCTTATCTTTACCGCCTAGAATGATCCATATTCCGCCAGGGAAGGCATCAATTGCCTTCAAAGCGGCGTCGACGTTGGTCGCTTTCGAATCGTTGTAATAACTCACGCCATCCAGCGTACGCACAAATTCGATGCGGTGGGGCACACCCGGGAATGTCTCCACCGCCTCCCCGATCGCCTCTAGTTTTGCTCCTGCCAAATGCGCCATCATCGCCGCCGCCATGACGTTCTCCAGGTTATGCCTGCCCCTTAACTTCACCTGTGAGCGCTTCATAAATGGCTTCGTATTAAACAAGATTGCTCTTTCGTTCATCCATATGCCCACAGGCGGTATGCGCGAGGAACTGAACCAAAAGACACGGGCTCGCGTGCGTTTTTCAAAGCTGCGGCAAGTTTCATCATCATAATTGAGGACGGCGAAGTCTTCCGGTTGCTGTGTTTCTAAAAGCCGTGCCTTAGCGGCAGCATAGTTCTCAAAAGTGTGATGCCGGTCCAGATGGTCAGAGGTGACATTCAGGCAAGCTGCAATTTTGGCGCGAAAATGTGAAATGGTCTCAAGCTGAAAACTTGATAGTTCGAGTACATTCCACTGATCTGGACGGGAGGAACTCGTCATCGCGCTGACGGCAGTTCCAATATTTCCGCCCACCTGGCATGCGATCCCGCACTCTCTCAGGATGTGGCCCGTCAGCGCCGTGGTCGTTGTTTTGCCATTCGAGCCTGTAATCCCGATTACCGGGCCCTTGAGGAAATAGGATGCCAGTTCCACTTCGCCAATGATGGGAATACCATGCGCCCGCAACGGAGACAGCATGGGCAGGTCAACAGGCACCCCAGGCGAGAGCACGACCAGATCCGGTTTGCCCAGCTCCTGCTCACACTGCGGGACAACGCTCACACCAAGCGCATCGAATTTGGCCTGTTCTGCTGGCGCCAGCGATTGTTCGTCCATCGCGCGCACCTGAGCGCCCTGCTCGACGAGCAACTCGGCCGCTGCCAGCCCCGAGCGCTTCGCACCGATCACCAGAACTTGTTTGCTGCGGAATTCCAATTTGACCGCTCCGCTATCTTAACTTCAAGGTTGTCAGCGCGAATAACGCCATCACAAATCCGGCAATCCAGAAGCGCACAATGACCTTCGATTCCGGCCATCCCAGGGCTTCGAAATGATGATGGATGGGCGCCATTTTGAAGATGCGCTTCCCGCCGCGCAGGCGATAGCTGCCTACCTGCAAAATCACCGAGAGAGCCTCGATCACATAGACGCCTCCAATAAAGATCAGCAGAATCTCCTGCTTGATCAGCACGGCCACAATTCCCAATCCGCCGCCCAGCGCGAGCGAGCCAACGTCGCCCATAAACACTTGCGCCGGGTGACAGTTATACCAAAGAAATCCGAGACTTGCTCCCATCATGGAGGCGCAAAAGATGGTCAGTTCGGCCGAATCCGGCAGGTGGGCCAGTCCAAGATGACTCGAAAAAATCGCATTGCTCGACACATAAGTGAGAGCCGTCATGGCACCTGAGGCGATGATCATCAAACCGATGGCAAGGCCGTCCAGGCCGTCGGTTAAATTCACAGCGTTAGAGGATCCGACCATGACAAACACGATGAAGATATAGAACGGGATGAAGGCCAGCGGATACGTCCAGGCGCTCTTAGTCCAGCTTTCAATCAGCAAATCCGGCTTGAACTGCTTATAGAAGGGTACGTTGACAGCGGTTGAATAGGCTTGGGTTGCGTGCAGGAGCAGCAAGAAGAAGCCGATCACCATTGCACACAGCACTTGCAGGCCGAATTTCTGTCTGCCTGTTAAGCCGAGATTCCGCTTTTTCGCCACCTTCGCATAATCATCGATGAAACCGATTGCCCCGAACCCGAGGAGCCCCAAAAGGGCAATCCACAGATATTTATTGGTCAGATCCGCCCACAGCAGCGTCGGAACCACGATGGAAGTCACGATGAGCAGACCGCCCATGGTGGGTGTTCCCGCTTTTTTGAAATGAGACTGCGGTCCTTCTTCGCGAATATGCTGACCAAAACTCCATTCGCTAAGTTTGCCAATCATCCAGGGGCCTAGAATGAGGCCCAGCGCCAAGGCCGTCAAACTCGCCAGCGCGACTCGCGTGGTGATGTATCCGAAGACGCGGAAGGGGGGAACGTATTTCTGTAGAACTTGATAGAGCAGCCAATAGAGCATTGTTTGCGCTTCACCCTTGCTCAGAAACGCGGGTTTAATTTACTGTTTAAATCCCATTGTGGCGAGTGCTTTTTCGACGTGTGTTCCGCGTGAGCCTTTAAATAGGATGGCATCTCCCGGGCGCACAAAATCGCGCAAGAAGGAGCCCGCCTCCTCGGGCTCTTCAAAAAAAAACGCGGCACGAGCATCCATTCCGTTTCTTTTGGCTTCTTCCACCAGAAAACGGCTCGCGCCGCGTACCCCAATGAGCACATCCACGCCCGCACGGGCCGTGTAGGCGCCCAAGTCTCTATGCAAATCCTCAGCGAAGCGGCCTAGCTCCAGCATCTCGCCGAGCACTGCGATGCGCCGTTGCGCCGGCTCATTCCGCAGCACGTCGATCATACTGCGCGCGGCTTGCGGATTCGAGTTGTAGCAATCATCCAAGATCGTTATGCCGCGCCACTCGAAGCGTTCCCCGCGCATCTTGGCAGGCTTGAGCTCAGCCACGACATCCACCAATTCCGGAAACTCGATTTCGAAGACCTTCGCCACGGCCAGAGCCGCCAAAATGTTCATCAACGCATGCCGCCCGGTAAGTTTTGTGTGAAAGCGCGCATTGCAGACCGTGAAATGCGTTCCCTCTGCCGTCATCTCGATCTCGGTGGCGCGGATCTGTGCACTTTCCGATAGTCCAAATAGCACAGTGCGTCCGCGATGTACACGCTGAAAGGCAGCCACGCGTTCGTCATCGGCGTTGAGAACCGCGATGCCGGAGTCGGGAAGCGACTCAATCAGCTCCCGTTTGGCCGCTGCAATACCATCAATTGAGGAAAACGATTCGATATGCGCATACCCGACATTCGTCACCACACCGACGTTCGGTTCTGCGATGGCGGCAAGCGCGCGGATCTCGCCTGCATGATTCATGGCAAGCTCGAAAACACCGACATCCGCATCGTCCGGGATCCGCAGCAGTGAGAGCGGCAAACCGATGTGATTATTCAGATTGCCTGCGGTTTTGCCGACCCGAAAGCGCTTGCTGAGCAAAGCAGCAATTATCTCTTTGGTCGTTGTCTTCCCTGCGCTGCCGGTAACACCAACCACAGTACGGTTCCATTTGCGACGGGCCCAATGCGCGAGCTGCTGCAGGGCTTCGATTGTATCGCGCACCTTTAGAACCGGCCGGTCATAACCGGCAACGCTTTCGCTCACAAGCGCGCCGACTGCGCCGCGCTCGAAAGCCGCATTTACAAAAGCATGTCCGTTCCAACGCTCGCCCGGAATCGCGATAAAGAAATCTCCCTCTTCAAGGGTGCGCGTATCAATCGACCAGTTGCGAGCGATGATCCGGTCGAGCGAAGGCGCGCAGGTTTCGGCGCCGGTTGCCGCCTGGACCTGCGCAAGAGAAAGCTGCATATTAATGATTCGCCAGCTCTGGTTTTTTGCGATCGCGGTTGGGTCTGTTGTTGCCGCGATGAAATCCAAAGGAGTGCAGAACGCGGCGGGCAACCTCTCGATCGTCAAACGGAATGGGCCCGTCCTTCAGCACCTGATAGGTTTCATGGCCTTTTCCCGCCAGGATCACTACATCTCCCGGTCCAGCTACCTCAATCGCTTTTCTGATCGCACGCTCCCGATCCGGTTCAGCAACATATTCTGTGTCATAGCGCTTCAAGCCCACCAGCGCATCGTTCATAATTGCAAGCGGATCCTCACTGCGTGGATTATCCGAAGTCAGCACGACATAGTCGCTCAACTCTCCCGCGACCATCCCCATCAGCGGCCGCTTGGTCCGGTCGCGATCGCCGCCGCAACCGAACAGCGTGATCACGCGCCTTGGTTTCATCGCACGCGCTACGCTGATCACATTCCGCAGGGCATCGTCCGTGTGTGCATAGTCCACGACCACCATGAACGGCTGCCCCTCTTCCACCCGTTCAAATCTTCCTGGTACGCTTTGCAAGTCTGCTATTCCTTTCTGTATTTGTTCCTCATTGAATCCGAGCGTCATGGCCGCAGCACAGGCAAGCAGGATGTTGTAGACATTCATGTGCCCGACCAGGCTGGATTCGATGCGAAATGATTTTTCGCCGCTGGTCACCGTAAATCGTAAGCCCTCAAACGAGGCTTCGACGTCGATGGCGCGCACGGCGGTACTGTCCGCACAGCGGCGGGCAGGCGGCTCCTGGTGGATGCCATACCAGAAGACCTGAGTCTCAGGCGCCAGATCCACACGCCTGACGAACTCGTCGTCCATGTTCAGAACCGCAAACCGCGGAGGAGGGCCGCTACGCGGTCTGAACAGCAACTGCTTTGCAGCAAAGTACGCTTCCATCGTCTGGTGATAATCAAGATGGTCGCGTGTGAAATTCGTAAAGCCGGCGGTGTGGAACTGCATGGCATAGATACGACCCAGATCAAGGGCATGCGAGGAGGCTTCGAGCGTGGCATGCGTTCCTCCGGCCTGTTCTAACTCATGAAAGATGCGGAATAGATCCAGCGATTCCGGCGTGGTGTTTACCGCAGGCAGAACGCGCCCGGCCAGATGATATTCAATCGTCCCGATGAGAGCGGTCACCTTCCCTGCCGCCCGCAAAATGGAGTCGAGCAGCATGGTGCTGGTGGTTTTGCCGTTCGTTCCGGTCACCGCCGTCAATATCACTCGCTCATCCGGCTTATTAAAGAAGTTGCGTGCTGCAAGAGCCAGAGCATGCCGGCCGTGTGTCACTTGAATCCACGGGCCGCTGAAGCCTGCCGGCGCAGGCCGGTCGCTTACCACCGCCAGTGCTCCCTTTTCCATAGCCGCGCGTGCAAACTGCGCGCCATCCGTCCTGCTGCCTGGAAAGGCAAAAAACAGATATCCGGGCCCGACTTTACGGCTGTCGTAGGCCAGGCCATGCACCTGCTGCTCACCCAGAACAGGCGGCAGCGGGGTCAGTGTGGGAATGCCTTCGAAAACAGCTCGCAACTGCATCCTGAATCAGCGCGCAAAGCGCACGCGGACGTGCCCTCCTGCTGGAAGTACCGAACCCGGTGAAGGCTGCTGCGCCCGCGCCAGTCCTTCGCCGAGCAGGTCTACCTGCACGCCGCTTTGCGCTGCTTCCTCCATCACATCTTGGACGGTTTTACCGGTAAAATCCGGTACTCTGGCCACATCCCCGGCATCTCCGGCGGAGGCCGCATCGGCCGTGGTCTCGCTGGCTTCCGGAGCGGGTGCAAGATCCGCCAGCGCATCGTCATCCACATCGCGCGCCTCCTGCACTCCTTTCCGCTTTGCCATTTCAGCTAATTCCTTCTGCTCCAGCGCCTCGACCTCTTCAGGCACATCCCGTGGAACATTAAGCAAGCGCAGCGCCGCCGTCGCAATAGTTTGAAATGCCGGCCCCGCGGCCCACGCTCCAAATCCTGCTTCGCCCGTGGTGCCCGAAACTGACACCACAATCAAAATCGCCGGGTCATTCACGGGTGCAAAGCCCATGAACGAGGCGTTGTATCGGTGTGTATAAACATGGTGCGCGTAATCGAAGATCTGCGCTGTCCCCGTCTTTCCGGCAAGAGAATAGCCGACCAGGTGCAACTGAGCCGCTGTCCCCCCGGGCATCACGACCCGTTGCATCATCGCGCGCATGGTAGCTGCCGTCTCGGGCTTGAGAACCCGCACGGGAGCAGGAAGCTGTTTGTATTCCTTGGGCCCGCCCGGCGCCTGCATCCATTGCACCAGATGGGGGTAGATGAGGTAGCCGCCATTTGCAATCACGCTTCCGATCCGCGCCAGTTGCACGGTTGTGACGCTCACCTCGTGGCCGAAGGAGACCGAGGCGAGTGAAGTCGCCTGCCATTTCCGCAGTGGCCTCAGCATGCCGGACGCCTCGGCCGGCAATTCGATCCCGGTGCGCGATCCTACACCAAAGCGCCGCACATACTCATACATCTCCTTTGCGCCCACTTCCATACCGATGCGAATCGCGCCCACATTACTCGACTTGGCAAGCACATCCGCCATGGATAGATCGCCATGCCGCTCGGCATCATGAATCGTACGGCCAAAGAGCCGGAGCACACCGCCCGCGCAGGGAATTATGGTCCAGGGTTTGAGACGCGTGGTCTCAAGCGCCGCCGACAGCGTGATGACCTTGAACACTGACCCCGGCTCATAGGGCGCCACCACGGCTAAATCCTCGCGCCCATGCGGCTGCTCGCCGGCGTGGAGCCGTTCGTTTGGATCGTAGGTCGGATAATTCGCAAGCGCGAGTATCTCGCCGTTCTTAGGATTGATGGCCACTACGCTGCCGTGGTCAGCATGATTTTGTACGACCGCCTTTTCGAGCGCCTCTTCAGCAATGTGCTGAATCGCGCTGTCGATCGTCAGACCGATGTTCTTGCCAGGCCGCGGCTCCTTCACGATCTCCGATTCATACGCATCTTTGTTGACATCCACGCGTACACGCTGCCAGCCGGGCGTCCCTGCCAGCTCCCTGTCCAGCTTCAGCTCGATTCCCGCCGCTCCCTTTCCTTCTGCGTTTACATTTCCCAATACATGCGCGGCCAGTTGGCCGTTCGGATAATTGCGCAGACTCCCGTCACGAATTTCCAGCCAGTCGAGCTTTAACTCTGCAAGCTGTTTGGCTTTCTCGGGTGTCACGCGGGGATCGATCACCAAATAGCCGTTGTGGCGACGCGACTTTGCAGCAGCCTCCAGATCGGCTTCGAGCTTCTGCGGATCGAGCGCAAGAATCTTCGCCAGCAGAGCCGCTGCAATTTCCTTGTTAGGAATTCGCCGTGGATCGACCACCACGAATCGCGACGGTGAACTGATCGCCAGATAGTTGCCATCGCGATCAAAGATCGCCCCTCGAGGCGCATTCACGGCCACTAATTTGTCCTGCTGCCGCTCAGCCATGCGCGCCAGCTCATCGTGAGAAAACACCTGCAGATCGACTAGCCGTAGCAGAAGAATCAGGGCCCACCCCGTAAGGATGAGCCCTGTGATGACCAGCCGGTCTGTGGATTTGCCGTTATATGGCGGAGACACTTTCGAGCTCCGAACCAGCCCCCTTGCGTCCGAAAAGTGAACTTACCGCCTTAGGTCCTCTGGCATACGATTGCGCGCTTCGCTGTTCGGCGCCGTGGCCGAGATCTCCTGCACCTGCTGCGGCGCCGGGTCCACCATTTTGAGCTCTACCGCCAGCTTCTCCAGGCGCGCCGGGCTGAGCAACTGCGCTTCCTCAAGATTCAGTACCGCCTCCTGCTGCTTCAGCGCCTGTTGCTCTTGCCGCAGGCGTTCCAATGTAAACCCTGACATAGTGTTGTAGGCCGCCGGCAAAAGTCCCGCGATAATGAGCATTGCTGCCAGAAAGCCTGTAACTGCAGACCGGCTGCAAGCGCGCCGGGCTGCCGGGTCCGCCGCCCGGATGACCCCGCTGTTGTCGATGCGCTTGACAAAGAAGTACACATCTTCATTCGCCAGAGGACGCAGCTTCGGCGCATCGGTGCGCGGCCATGCCACCGGCTCAACCCGATCGAGCTCAAGCGCCCTCACCCCCACAAATCGATCTACTAAACTTGCCCAAGTTGCCATGCTGTTAATCCTTCAAAATCTTTGTTAAACCCGTTCTATAGCCCGCAGCTTCGCGCTTCTCGATGCCGCATTCTCCCGAATCTCTTCCGCGCTGGGACGGACGACATGCTTGGTCAAGATTCGCACCTTCCCTGCTTGCGCAAGGCCTTGAAATGCCTGTTTCACTCTCCGATCTTCCAAAGACATAAACGTCACGACGACAAATCGCCCGCCCGCCTTCAAACGCCCGGGAACTATTTCGAGCAGCTTTTCGAGCTCTTCCAATTCCTCATTCACCTTTAAGCGCAGCGCCATAAAGGTCTGAGTCGCAGGATGCAACCTCCCCGTCCGCGGCACGGCCTCCTCGATTACCTCCGCTAAACGGCGGGTAGTCCAAATCGGCCGTGCGCGAACGATTGCTCTGGAGATTCTCCGCGACCTCCTTTCTTCGCCGAGCTGAAAAATCAGATCGGCGAGCGCCTTTTCAGGCAGTTGATTCACAAGATCCGCTGCCTTGAGCCCCTGGCTGCGATCCATACGCATATCCAGGGGCCCCTCCTCCATCAAAGAAAACCCTCGCTCCGGGCTGTTCAACTGGTAGCGGCTTACGCCCAAATCCGCCAGCACTCCGTCGACTGCGTCCACACCGTACCGCTCTAGCGCTTCCGTCAGCTTCGAGAAGGGCCCGTGAAACAACCGAACCCGGTCGGCCACATCGGCCGTATTAGCCCGCACCAGCTCGAGCGACTCCGCGTCCCGATCGCAGGCAATGACCAATCCCGTCTCCAAACGCCGCGCAATCGCACCCGTATGCCCACCCAGACCCGCCGTCGCATCGACATAAATCCCATCCGGCCGAATCGCGAGATACTCGAGCGATTCGCGCAACAGAACCGGATAATGCCGCGCGTCCATACATATCGCTTAGCGCAGTCCTTTCTTCTCCAAACTCTGCAGCTTCTCGCCGATGCCTTCCATCGCCTTCGCCAGCCGCCGCTCATACACCTCGCGGCCAATCACATCGATGCGCTGCTTGAAACAGCGCAGATAAACCTGCTCGTTCTCGAGCTTTAACTCTCTCCGCAACTCTGCCGGCATCAGGACCCGACCCTGCGGATCGATCTCGGAGTCCGCTCCGAAATGGTAAGCAATAAACGCGATGTCTTCGCGCACATCCGCATCGTCGCCGGCCTGCTCCAGCATCTTCTCCGTCTCCCGCCAGGCCGAAATCGGATAAATTCTGGCTGTAGAGGCATTTAGCGTCGTAATAAAAACCTTTTGCTCGCCCGCCGCGGCCAAATACTGTGCAATCGCAGCCGGCAACTTTAATCGGCCTTTCTCGTCGACGCGAGCCGTCAGGAACCCGCGAGGGGGTTCCTGCGGCGACGCCGTTGCAGTTGGACCGTCTTCGACCACTTTGCACCACTTTTGGCCGTTTTAGACCACTAAGTTGATCCTCGCATGCGTGGTGCCCAAATGCAACACTTTTCTTCGCCAGATTTTTCTTAAATCCTTATTTCGCCTAAGCTTCGCCCGAATCGCCCGAGTAATTACTCCCTTTGGAATACATTCCTCGCTGAGGTGGTATATAACTAGAACCATGACGCGTCGCTGCGCACTGCTTGCCTTTCTCTCTCCTTTAACCGGGAAGCTTCTTGCGGCCCAGGGAGGTGGCCGTCTCAGCCCGCATGAGACTGTCTCACTCGATCTCGATGGAAAAAAGATCTCGATTAGCTACGGGCGCCCGTACTTAAAGGGGCGGCATTTGGGCGATCCGATGGCGCCGTTCGGACAGGTATGGCGTCTGGGCGCAGATGAGGCTACGAAACTCACAGTCAGCACGAAGGCGCTTCTTCCCCATGGCCTGGAACTAGCGCCGGGAAGTTACGCCTTGTTCGCCATTTTGCATCCGGATCACTGGACGATGATCGTGAACAAAGTTGCGGACCAGTGGGGCGCTTTTAACTATAACGAAAAGGATGATGTAGGCCGATTTGATCTCCCGGTGAAGCGCTTATCAAGCCCGGTGGAACAGTTCACCATCAGCCTGGCGAAAGCCGGTCCCAATACCGCCCGAGTGACCTTCGCCTGGGACACGGCTTCCGTCTCCGCCGAGATGAAACTGCTGTGAGGTAGTTCGTGCTAGCCGTTTTCTACTTGTAAGTCGTTCTCTACAGAAAAGACATTCGGCACCGAATTGGCTCGGACGCCGATCAAATTCTTGTCAAACTGGTTCTGCACTACGCCCTCTAGCCGCACATGACCGTTCTCGACGATGATGTGAATAGGCGGAATTGCCTGGCAGCAATAGCGGTCCCGGATCGCCGGGTCGCCGTAAATAGCGCGATATTCCGCCCGTCGGATCTGCCAGTCCATAGGCGACAATGGCAGCACATGGATATCGTTGATGACATTGGTGACGCCCTCAATGTGCTTCACCACGTTTTCGGCATCCGACTTAAGAACGGGATTCGTGACATCTCCCACCAGCGTGACGGTGCTGCCATTCACGCGGAATCCCAGATCATCAAAAATCGTGTAATAGGGCAGCATGATAAGGGCATGACGGATATTTTTCACCAGTGTGGCTTGATTCGGAGGTCCGGCAACAAAAGCGTCGTAGTGACTCTGGGTCTTTTGCTTTTGTGCGGATACAGAGGCCACGATCAGCAGAGATACACCCAAGGCTAAAGCCAACTTACGCATTACTATCCTCCCGCTACATAAGACCCAAGAAAAGCGCAAGGGTTACGTCTTCTTCTCAGCCCCTGCACGATGCGGGGCCATTGCTTCGACGTTCTGGACTCCTCCTCTCGCACTCAACCGTCACACCGGTGCTTCTATGTGATTTTCAATACGCAACTTGCTGATGTATTCGTTTGCGAAACGCGCTCGCCCCGGCTGATCACGGCTACATCTCCGATCATTCCGAGCCGGTCAGCGAAGGCCGATTTTCTATCAGCCAAAATAAATGAAGTCCGTGCTCATCTCTCTTTTCATTGGTTGTTACAACGATACGCTGTTTCCTGAGACCGGCAAGGCCGTGGTCGAGGTGCTGGAGCGGCTGGGGCATCGTGTCGAATTCCGCCTGGAGCAGACCTGCTGCGGCCAGATGCACTACAATACCGGCTATCATCGTGCCGCCTTTCCTTTGATGGAACGCTTCCTCGACATCTTTCGCGATTCCGAAGTGATTTGCGTTCCCTCTTCCTCTTGCGTCGCTATGATGCGAGATCACTACCCGAAAATGGCAGCAGCAAGTAAAGATCCGAGACTGCAACGCGATGTAAGGGAGATTTTGCCTCGAGTGTTTGAATTTTCGGAGTTACTGGTGGACAAACTAAACGTTCTCGATGTCGGTGCCTGCTTCCCTCATGCGGTAGCTCTGCACCCCTCCTGCCACTCTCTGCGCTCGCTGCGCGTAGGGGAAAGACCGGTGCAATTGCTCCGGCATGTGCGCGAGCTAAAGCTGGTGGACCTTCCCGAGGCCGAACAATGCTGCGGGTTCGGCGGCACCTTCGCCATCAAGAACGCCGATGTATCGGCAGCCATGCTCTCGGAAAAAGTACGCAACGTACTCGACTCAGGCGCGGAGGTCTGTACCTCTCTCGACAACTCCTGCCTGATGCACATCGGCGGCGCTCTCAGCCGCTTGCGTGCCGGCATACGCTGCATGCATCTTGCCGAAATTCTCGCCTGCACGGAGGAATCCCGATGAGCGTTCGCGTCGGCGAAGCTGCACAAGCACCGGACTTTCCCAGCGCAGCCAAGCCCATCCTGGCCAATACGCAAATCCGGCATAACGTTCGCCGTGCTACCGAAGTGATCCGCGCTAAACGCGCCAAAGTAGTCTCGGAACTGCCCGAATGGGAGCAGTTGCGCGAATCTGCGTATCAGATCAAGCAGCATACGCTGCGCCATCTCGCTTCTTATCTCGAACAGTTTGAAAGCGCGTGCGTGCGAGCCGGTGGTCAGGTCCATTGGGCCCGCGATGCCGATGAGGCCAACGAGATCGTCGTGCGGATCATTCAAACGCACCAGGAATCGGAGGTCATCAAAGTCAAGACCATGACTTCCGATGAGATCGGTCTGAACCGCGCGCTTGAAACCGCCGGCATTACGCCCTATGAGACCGATCTTGCCGATCTCGTCATTCAGCTTGCGCATGACCAGCCCTCGCATATCGTGGTGCCCGCCTTACATCGCAACAAGATGGAGATCCGGCGGATTTTCCTCAAAGAAATGCATCTTGCCGAATTAGGGGAACAGCCGGAAGACCTCACTGAGGCGGCGCGAAAATATCTGCGCGAGAAGTTCCTACGCGTCAAAATCGCAATCAGCGGGGCCAATTTTATGGTTGCGAAGACGGGCTCCGTGTGCGTTGTGGAATCGGAAGGCAATGGGAGAATGTGCCTCACCCTGCCGCGCGTGCTCATCACACTGGCCGGCATCGAAAAAGTCATTCCGCGTTTCGAAGATCTGGAGGTGTTTCTGCAGTTGCTGCCGCGCTCTGCCACGGGAGAACGGATGAACCCGTACAACTCGATATGGACGGGCGTCAGGCCCGGGGACGGCCCCCAGGAATTTCATGTCATTCTTCTGGATAACGGACGGACCGATGTGCTGCAGGATGCCGAAGCACGCGATACGCTGAATTGCATTCGCTGTGGCGCGTGTCTGAATACCTGCCCGGTTTACAGACAGACCGGCGGGCATGCCTATGGCTCCATCTATGCCGGGCCGATTGGAGCGATTCTGACACCTCAGTTGCAACGCATGCAACATTCCCAGTCACTGCCCTATGCGTCATCGCTTTGCGGCGCTTGCTATGACGTCTGTCCGGTCAAGATCAATATCCCGGAGATCCTAGTGCATCTGAGAAGCAAAGTAGTGGAGCAAGGGGATGCACCACTTTCGGAACGCCTGGCGATGAAGGCAGCCGCCTTTGCCTTTGCCGACGAGCACCGGCTCGCGGCAGCACAGAAATTGGCCCGAATCGGGCAGTGGCCTGTAGAACGCAATGGCGTCATTCGCAATCTTCCCGGTTTTTTGGGGGGCTGGACCGCAGTTCGCGACTTGCCTGCCATTCCCAAAGAATCCTTCCGCGAGTGGTGGATTAAACGCGAGCTAAAAAGACAATGAGCACCGCGAGAGAGAAGATCTTAGCCAGAATTCAGCACGCCTTACCGAAACGGGAATCAAATATCGAGGCGGATTATGCAGCGATTCGACGCGAATATCCTATTTCAGGCACACTCGATCTTACTGACAAACTTGCTCTGTTAGAGGAGCGCCTGCGAGATTACAACACCACAGTGACGCGCTGCACAAATACGGAGCTTCCACAAACCATCGGGACCATTCTTTCCCGCCACAAGAAGCGAACTCTGATCATTCCTCCCGGTTTGCCTCGTCACTGGTTACCCGAGCAATTTTCTTTTACTGTTGACGATGGACTTACCTACGAACAACTCGATCAATGTGAAGGCGTTCTCACCGGATGTACGTTAGCCATTGCAAAAACAGGAACAATTGTGCTGCGGCATTCTGAGACAGAGGGCCGCCGCGCTCTTACGCTCATCCCCGATTATCACCTCTGCATAGTATATGCGGATCAGGTAGTAGAAACCGTTGTGGAGGGCATCCGAGTGATGGGACAATTTGCCACGTCGCCCATCACCACTATCTCCGGCCCGTCAGCCACTTCGGATATCGAAATGACGCGCATTAAAGGGGTTCATGGTCCGCGGGTTCTTGAGGTGATCTTAGTTACCGGATAAGAACGATTTCACTCTGCAATCGAACTTGCGTCTTCGGTTGTCGCCTCTGCCACAATCGGTACAGTTTCTACAGCCTCTAACCCATCCAGTCTTCGCAAACTGGGAAACAGCCAAGCCCAAAGCGCCACAATCACCATGGTTCCGACTCCGCCCACTACGACAGCCGGCACCGTACCGAACCATTGGGCAGTGATGCCCGACTCAAACTGGCCAACCTCATTGGAGGCGCCGATAAACACCATATTGACAGCGCTGACGCGCCCCCGCATCTCATCTGGCGTGGCAAGCTGGATCAGCGTGTGGCGGACGATCACACTGACCGTATCCACCGCACCGATCAGCACCAGCATGATGAGGGAAAGCGCCAGATTGCGCGAAAGGCCGAAGACTACTGTGAAGGCTCCGAAGGCAAGAACACACCACAGCATAATGGGTCCAGCTTCCCGCCGCAGAGGCCAGCGGGCAACCAGTATGCTCATCGCCACGGCGCCCGCTCCGGGAGCGCTGCGCAGGATTCCCAAGCCCATGGCTCCCGTCTTTAGAATCTCCTTGGCATATACCGGAAGCAGAGCAACTGCCCCGCCGAGCAACACAGCGAACAGATCCAGCGAGATCGCTCCCAGGATCAGTTTGTTCTGCCAGATGTAGCGAAGGCCATCCAAAACGTAGCTAAGTGAAGCAGCACCGCGCGGCCGCTCCGCCCTTTCCAAGCGGATTCTGGTCATAAAAAGCAAGGCCAGGCCATACGCGGATGCGGATGAGAGGTAAACGGCGCGAGGGCTTCCGCTCACCCCATACAGCAGGCCGCCGAGCATCGGGCCCAGAATGGTTGCCGTCTGAAAGAGCGAAGAGCTCCAGGCAATCGCGTTTTGAAGCTGTTCGTTAGGCACAAGCAGGGGCACAAAGGCTTGGCTGGCGGGCGAATGAAACGCCCGTATAGTTCCATTCAGCAGCAGAGCAGCGTAAATTGGATAGGCTGAATGCAACCCAAACAGCGTCAAGAGAAACAGAAGCAGCGAACAACAAGAGAAGCCTGCGTAACAGGTTTCAAGAATGCGTTGGCGCACGAAACGATCCGCGGTCTGACCTGCCAACAGGAACAGAAAGATCCCCGGCAAAAACTGTGCTAAGCCGACTAAGCCTAAGTCAAGCGGCCGGTGTGTAATTCCATAGACCTGCCAGGCAACTGCAACCGCCTGCATCTCGGAAGCAATCGTCGTAAGGAAACGCGCTGACATATAGCGGCGGAAATTCGGATATTGAAATGCCGCGCGTGAAGATCGCCTCCCAGATTCGCCTGTTTCCCCTTGCGGCAAGTCGCTTGAAGCCATGGCTAACGCGCTACAAGTTCCGCGTATAGAGGATAGTGATCGGAAGCCGTGAGATCTCTTCTCACGACTCCTTCCTGAAGTTTCACCGGCCCTGCGGCAAAGATCCAGTCGAGAGACATCGCGATCTTGTGTGTGCGCTCGATGCGCTCGCCCAAGGCGCTGCGAAACCCGGCCCCTTCCAGTTTTTTAAGAAATTTCGAAGGGAAGTACTTCGTATTCAGGTCTCCTCCAATGAGGATCGGCGTGGTGGGCGCATATTGTTTTGCATCCGCCAGGATTTCATCCAACTGCTCGGATTGAATCTTGCCCAAGCTCCGGCTTTCGAGATGCGCGTTATAGACAACCAGCAGGCGGCCGGCGAATTTCAGATCGGTTACGAGCGCAATACGCCCGCCGATCCGCCGCTGCATGATTGGGAGCGAAGATGGCAACCACGTGCGCGGCTGCCACCAGCCCGATTGATGCTGAAATCGCAGTACTCTCACCCGGACAATCGGCAGTTCCGTCAAGGTGGCTTGTCCGATATAGGCGGAGCCGGAACGTTCCTGGCCTAACTCCTCAAATTCAATTCCATAAGCTGCATTTAAATGCAGCCGGTTTGCCAGCTCGGTCGCAATATCTGCACCGTGCACTCGCGCCGTGCCCCAATCCACCTCTTGTAAGAGACATAAATCCGCCGGATTTCTCTTCAGATCTTGCGTAATGGCGTCCAGTTCGGTGCCGCGATCAATATTCCAGGTCACCACGCGAATCGAACGCAAGCTTCCGTTCGGAGGCGTGGTCTGGATTTGACGTGGATGATCAAAAAACTCCCGAGTACTCGTCCGTCGAATGTTACTGCGATCTCTGGCTGCGCTGAGGATCGCGAAGTTAGCCGCAATAGCAGCGGAAAGCAGAAGGAACCTCATTTACCGGTGTACGTAACGCGCCAGATGGATTTCGAGCCGTCATCGGTAACCATGAGTGAACCATCAGAAGCGACCGCAACGCCCACAGGTCTGCCCCAAACCTTTCCATCTTGAGTAACAAAGCCTGTAAGGAAATCCTCATATTCGCCAGGGGCACGCCCATGATCGACCGGCACCCGGATCACTTCGTAACCTGCACGCGGTTGCTTATTCCAAGACCCGTGCTCGGCTGCGAAGATGTCGCCTTTGTATTCACTTGGAAACTGATTGCCTTCATAAAAGACCATTTCGAGAGAAGCATTATGTGCTTGCAACAGAACATCTGGCGTAATGACTTTGTCTTTTAATTCAGGATGCTTACCTTCTAAGCGCGGATCCCAATGCCCACCGATGTAAAACCATGGCCAGCCATAAAATCCATCCTCTGTGACATGAGTGATGTAATCTGGCACTAAGTTATTGCCCAGGTTATCGCGCTCATTTACTGAGCACCATAACTCGCCTGTTTCAGGGTTCACCGCAATTCCTACGGGATTGCGGATTCCATAAGCATACACTTTCTCGAATTTCCCCGTAGGTGTGAATTCTAAGATGTCCGCGCGATGGAATTCTGCCGGATGCGTGTCCGGATCGTCGACGTTAGAATGAGAGCCGACAGAGACAAACAGATGTTTCCCGTCAGGTGAAAAGGCGAGATCGCGTGTCCAGTGCCCGGGACCAGCCGGTATGCTTGCAATCACGGTTTCCGCTGGTCCGCGTGCCTTTAAATCGCCATTCTGATAGGGGAACCGCACTACGGAACCCGTATTCGCGATGTACACCCACTGAGGATGATCGCCCGGCGGGTAGAAGGCGATTCCGAAAT
>Ga0209061_1002243_pt1 | contig 25597 bp, 9 predicted proteins | sample Coa_R1_10_FD_187157 | JGI IMG/M metagenome (GOLD analysis project Ga0209061, IMG submission 187157) | Surface soil microbial communities from Centralia Pennsylvania, which are recovering from an underground coalmine fire - Coalmine... | ecosystem: Environmental > Terrestrial > Soil > Unclassified...
GGCGGTGAGCAAAGATGCTCCAACGATCATTCCGGCCACGATATGTTCGTATTCATTGCCATCAACTCCACGATAATATTGGGCCAGCCCATCGAGTCTATAATCGGAGACGAGCCGTTCTAGCGCGACCGAAACCTTAGCCGACCATTCCAGTCCTTCCGGCGTTACGGGACCGGCAATCGCATCTGCACCCGGCTCTGGAAAATAGAAAAATTCCTCGATGCGTTTCTTCATCCGTGCAACATCGGACGCAGTAACCTGATCAAGCCGCTTCTTTAGATCACATAGTTCCAGCATTTCGATGTGCAGGCCAAAGGCAGTCTCGAAAGCCGTCGGGTCGGCATTCATGTCGAGCATGCCTTCAAAGGGATGCCCGAGCAGGCCAATGCGGGCGCTCTTAAGGGCATGGACGACCCTTGCGGCACTCACCCATTCGCCAATCGTCTTCCAGGCGCGCGCATCGCCATCGAGCTGCCCAAAGATTACATCGGCATCTAAACCGGCACGTCTAAGGGCATACATGATTTCTGGCAAGGCTGTGCAATTATCATGCAGCAATTGATTGAAGGTAGTGGCGGTAGCCGGGTCCATACCGGGTGTAGGCTGAAGGCCGGCCAGTACCAGCGGGGCCTTGCTTCGTTGCGCCACCGGCAAAACGAAGGCGGACTGAACATAAGTGGTTACATAACAGAACACTAGGTCGACATTTGAGGCCGCGAATAAATCGCCTGCCCGCCGACCCGAATCCACATCGTCTACAAGGCCGGCTGAAATTACCTCTACATTACCCTGGGCGCGCAGTTTATCCTCAAACATCAGCCGATATGCTTCCAGTTGCTCTTTAAGGCCGGCAAATTGCGGCCAATACCTATGGAAACCGACGCTGAATGCGCCTATTCGGACAGCTCCACTCGATCTACGATCATCCTGCCTCTTTTCACGACTTATGTTTTCGGCTAACTGTTGATGAAGCATTGGCTAATAAACTGACTGATAAAGGAGTTTTGTATCCAGTCCACACCTGCTCACATTCACCATGAAATCAGTAAATTTCCAGTGATATTTCTGGCGACCAACCGGCGTCCGTGGTCTTCGACTGAGTAAGGCAATGATTTCCGATTATGCAAACGCATATCATTGGCGGCCATGATCACTGATTTTTGGTCCTCTGGATAAAAATGGACGGTTGCGGCCCTGAGTCCTTTTATAAGGATGCGACGACGTATCCCCGGAAACTCCGAAAAATATTCGACGCAGGAGATTTCGCTGGCCTGCGTTTGCTCCACGCAACAACGCACCTCCTTATGCCAGGCGCGTGGCATCGTATATTGGGAATATCCATCTTTGATCCACGTTTCAGCCCCCAGGAGCAGCGGCGCACCATGGGGAAAGCGCAAACGCACAGTTGCGACTGTAGAAGGTGAGTAAGTTGAAAGGAAGAAACCATTTCGTTTCCGAGCAATTAGAATTAAAGGCACAGGCGTTTGGGGAGTGGGTTTCGTTACTAATAACGAATATCCAAACTCAGTGAGCATCAATCGCATGAGGGATTCCGCCTGGAAGAACTGAGTTGGGTCGTCCGGTTCTGGCAATCTCCCATTTCCCACCGAGCCGGAGAAGCTTCCTCGAACCCATCCTATGGTTCCACTATTTGGCCCAAGCGGATTGTGGCGTACAACTGCGAACACTCGTTTTGTTGCACCTTTTGAGACCGTTGCGCAAATACGGGTACCTGCCGCCTCTGGTGCAGCCTCGACGGTGTCAACTCCCCCTCCAGACAGGGTGGCTCGATACCGTAGCGCGCTTCCCGCCTTGCCTTGCTGAATCGTATCTGTCGGGAGCGCAGAATGCAGCTCCAGATCGCCTTCTAATGGCTCATTAAGCTTAAGGTTCAGGAGATTAAGTAAGCGTGAGCTTGCATGCGTCAGTGCTCCATAGAGTAAGAGGTTCTGCCCCTGACGAATCGCATCGAACAACACATTTTCGAGCTCATATCCGATTGTCGGTACAAATGCGAGCAAAACGGAATCGCGGTAGAAATCCGACTTTTTGCGATAGGACATGATGAAATTTTCGGTGGAGACAACCGAATTCAATGGGAAACCTAAATTCACTGCCCCACGGAGAAACCAGTCACCGAAGAAAGGCTGTTCCGGTTTTGGAGAAACTCCAAAAACCATTTGATGATACTCCTGAAATGGACAAATCCAGGTGATAATACCGGGAGAATCGGAGTAGTCACGCATGGCAGTTAAAATGTGCGGAATAACTTCATTCGGAACCTGATCGGGCATTTGGCCATAAGAGTTATCGATCGTTAGGAACTCGAGGTAAGCGGGCGGCGTAATTTTCGCGTCCCCATCCAGGCGAGCGATAGCCAGTGGTAAGTAGATGTCATGCGGCTCACGCCCGTAACGGTCAAGCCAAGGACTGTTCAGCCACCATGGATCATGTATGTAAAAGCGGAATGGAAATTTGTGATTCGGAGGCAGGTCAGCGATACGTGAAAGATAGCCCACGATTTCTAAACCGAAATCGCCGTCAATTGCTGCCCAGGGAGAATTTGGTGGAGCAATTACATTGAAACGACCTTCATAGATGTCCTGGTAGGGCGAAGCGTTGGCACTCAGGTCAGCACCTAGCATCAAATTCGTTCCACGAGTCTCGATGGGAAACTCGGGACATTCTTTGCGGAAGTCGTGCCAGAAGCTAAGAATAGCATCGCGCACTGACGACGCTTTTCCAGGGTTGAAAGAAATGCCGTTGAATAGTGATCCAGTAACATTCCAAGGGCTCAGTGAAAAGCCGAGACCATTGGAAAACCAGATGTAATCAAAACCCAGATCAGACAGGAAATGCATACTTTGGCGCCCCAAAAAGGTTCCAAATGATGTGCCGTTGGGGATGCCGTTCGGAAATCCGGCATATGCTTTGCTATCTGCTTTGAGGCGGGCTGCGCAGTTGACCCAACTATTCGGGCCACGTGTGGTCCCGCTCGCGATCTCGGCATGACGCTCAAATTTGAATGGTGATCGCGCAAACTCGCCGCCAGGATCAAAAGTTGCACCGATTACTACAGGCTTACCTATAATCTCACGTCCCGACTGTCTCAGCACCGCGATAATCTCGCGTAGATCCCCATAAGTAATTCGGGCCGGATGTTCAGTATAAAGCCAATTTCGGGCATGGCCGCCCTCGCGATTGGGATCATCGGGTGGGGGCGTTCGAGGCGGGTTAGCATCACCGATATAGCGCCCCCACTCGATCTCGGCATCCATGCGTCCGCTGTACTCGAGAATTTCGCTTCCATCGGCCGTCCAAAGCAGTACCGCGACTCCTGCGCAGTGTCGAATGAGTGGCGCCCAGGAGGTAAACATTTCATCGCACACTGCCCGGATACTCTTTCGATCGACTGACCGGAATGGCTTGAGACTCATCTCCAACGTGACACGCTCGAAGGCGAAACCGCCAGCATCGGATGTCAGCTGCACATAAGCCGTATTCCCGCCGCCGGCCAGCACCAGAGCCGCACCCGCGCTAGGCAAGCGTAGAACATCTCGTCGCGATAAATCTGTCTTGTTTAGCATAACTATTGTTGATGCTGTTACCAATAGAGCTTAAGCGCTAATTGTATCTCTCGCGGATTGGTACGGGTAGTGGTAATTACGCCGAACGAAGGTGATCCCACCTGCACGTTTGGAGGGCCAAAACTGGGATGATTTAGCGCGTTGAAGAACTCGCTACGTAGTTCCATGTTGTATCGTTCGCCAATTCGCGTGTCTTTGATCAACGCAAGGTCAAGATTGTTCTCACCAGGTACCTCGATGATGCCAGTGCCGCAGTTACCAAACGTACCAAAAGGCTGTGACACAATTGCTGCAGTGTTGAACCAGTGCTGCACGCTACGGTCTTTGGAGGGTAGATTCGGGTTGGCGATGCAGTTAGGAACATTGCGGTCAACGCGGCCTACATTAGGGCTGATGTTACTAGTGGGGGTCGTGTACTCACCTTTGAAGAACGTTCCGATTCCGCCGAATTGCCAGCCGCTGATAAATTTATCGAGGGCTGGGCTGAGGCTATTGCCTAAGACCTTCCCGCGTCCGAACGGGAGTGTATACATACCACTGACTGTGAATCGCTGAGGTTGGTCGTATGGTGTCGGCCCATAGTAGGTGTGGCGTGACACATACTCGTCGCCGATGGCAGATTGATCGCCACTTTCGCTGATGCCTAGAGCTTTCCCCCATGTGTAAGCAGCCAGGAATGTGAGGCCGGCTGAAAGGCGCTTCTCTGTCGTTATCTGCAGCGCATTATAATTGGCGTTATCAATCGCTTTCGTAATACTGATATCCGCGGCTCCTGGGAATGGACGTCGACTTTGAATAGGCGTGGGATTTAAGGGATTCGCGTCTACGTGGGCCTGATTAATAAGGTCCCTGCCGACGAGCTTATGCGAAGATGAACCAACATAGGCGACTTGCAACGATGAGGAGCGAGAAAGCTGACGTTGTATTGAAAAATTATATTCGTATGTGTAGTTGGCCGGAAGATTCGGATCAACCGAGAAGAGACTCGTTGACGGCGTGACAGTAGGTGAGGCCAAGGGGAAAAGCGTGCCTGGTAGGAGCGTTGGTACATTTGCGGCGGAATTTAGCGTTACAGTCACGTTGTAGGGAGGGTCGAGATGATAACCGGAAGAGACTTCTTCACCCCGGATGAAGCCATAGAACACGCCGAAACCAGCTCGAATGACCGTTGAACTGATGGGATTATATGCGAACCCAAAACGTGGTGCAAAATTGTTGCGATCCGGCTTAGTAAGCGCTCCACTGGCGGGTTTGACAAACTGATTGATGATCGAGTCCCATATCTGGGCCGTGCCATATACTTCATGGAAGGGCTGGTCGTATTCATAACGCAATCCCATATTAAGAGTCAATTTCGGAGTAACCTTAAAATCGTCCTGGATGTAGAACGCATAGTGCCACCACCTCAGTGTCACCTCGCCATTTGACTGCAACAGCTCCGTCGCTGTTGCCGTGTAAGGATAACCAAGAACAAGGTCAGCAACAGAGTTACCCGCTTTGCCGATTGGGCCGGTGAACTGGCCATTAAAAGAGAGGCTACCGTTTGGACTTGCCTGATCATAAAGTGCAGGCCTATGCTGCCGTATTTCTCCGCCGATTTTAATCTGCTGGCGGCCGTACGTCCACGATAAATCATTATTCAGTTGGTAGTGATTCTCTACGCCGCCAAATGGTCGAAACTGTGGTGAGCCCATCGTGGAATAGCCGGTCACGTTGAGTAACGGCATGCCTTGGTCGAAGCTTGGGATATTGAGGTTACGCAGACCAAAGGCTGTGATCGCCAAAGGTGAAGAGGAAAGTGGAAGACCCTGGCGATAAAGTCCATACGTGTAGCCAATACTGAACTCGTTCAAAATGCTAGGTGTAAATATGTGAGTCTCATGTAATAAAGCCTGTAACCCATTCGTATCGTCGATTTCACCACTCAGAGGCAGAGGAGTATTGGTTACGGCGTGGTCTGAGGATCGGCTAAAGCGGCCAAACAAAGAGTCCTTCTCATTGAACTGGTGATCGATTCGGATGTTCGTCTGATCGGCATTTTCCGGGTTGGCAAGCGAGGTGGCGTAGTTATATCCGAATACACCAGTCAAATTTGGCTGTGGATATAGCTGAGACGCGGCTTTGGCATAAATCGAAATACGATTAGCGGGAATCGTGTTAGCTGGAAAGGGAAGGCGCTGTCCCGTTATGGGATCAATATTAAGTGGGTCATAAATGGTTGCTGATCCACTAAAATTGCCTTGTAGTTGCGCCGGAGTCGGCACCTCGGCATAGCCGGTCGTGGACCGGCGGCTGCGCAGCCCTTCATAGTTGACGAAGAAGAAGGTTTTGTTTTTGTGGACAGGGCCGCCAAACGTGAAACCAAACTGATTGCGCTTCAGCGGCTGCACTGTCGCATCAAAGAAGCCCCGTGCGTCCATGTCATTATTACGTAGGAATTCCCATGCATCCCCATGAAATTCGTTCGTGCCGGAGCGCAATTCGGCGTTCACCACAGCGGTGCCGTTGCCATACGCGGCGGAGAACGAGTTTTCTTGAATCTTAAACTCTTGCACGGCGTCCACTGAGGGCGTAAAGGCCGGCCTGCCATTCATGAAAAGGCGCGCGTCTAACCCATCAAACAGTGTCGAAGTTTCATTGCCACGCTGTCCATTAATGCTGAACTGGCTCTGAGCGCCGGGATTCTCGGAGGCACCGGGCACAAGAAGGGCTAATGAAAGAAAGTTCCGACCGTTGAGCGGCATCTGCAGGATCTGATTGCCGGTAATGACCTGTCCGGTACTAGATGTTTCAGCCTGTAGCAAGGGCGCGGTTGCATCTACTCGTACGGTGCTTGTAACTGTCCCAAGCTGCAGCTGGATATCATGTTTGACTGCTTGATCTACCTCGACTGTTAATTGAGGGGTATATGCGGCTTCGAAACCCGGAAGCTCGGCGCGAAGTGAATAGTTGCCTGGCATCAAGTCGGGGAAGCTGTAGTAACCATCCGGTCCGCTCTTTGCGGCCTTTTGCTGCCCCGTGCTTGTGTTCGTCAGTGTGAGTGCCACGTTAGGCAGAGCTGCCCCTGTGGCATCTGTGATTCGTCCCGAAATACTGCCCAATACCCCTTGGCTAGAACCATGCGGAAGGCACAGGGCCAAAACCATTAGTGAGGTGCAGAACCGCGTGAGCCGCATATAGCCCCCTAATTTGTTAACATTGTGAACGTCGCTGTTCAGCATTTGTGCACTGAATTTAAGATTATTCCTTTGCAGTTGTCAAGAGAAATTTTGCGGGGAGCGGACCAAACATGAAAACAAGCGGCCGTTATCGTCTTGGGACCTTAGAGAAGGGGCTCACAGTACTCGAACTCCTCGAGCGTAGTGGACATCCTTTGCGCATCCAAGAGATCGTATCGGAGACGGGATTCGAACGAGGTGGTGTGTTCCGGATCTTATGCACTCTCGAAGATTGTGGCTATATCGAGCGGCTCCATGACAAGCGTTACCGGGCGAATTTCCGACGTCGCCGTCCCCGCCTAGGCTACTCGGCTCCTCTGTCTGGTACGCCTTTCCGCCGAGATGTGACATCGGGAATCGAGAAGGCCGCTGCGGCTGCGTCGATCGAGCTGATCATGCTAAATAGCAGTGGAACAAACCCAGACGAGGATGTGGTCAACGCGCAGGTTTTTATTGATGCCAAAGTCGATATCGTAATCATGTTTCAGCCGCTGGATCTAGTGGCCCACGTTCTCGCGGACAGATTTGTCGCTGCTGGTCTTCCTGTGATTGCGGTGGAGAACCCAATTCCGGGTGCGATTTTCTTTGGGGGTAATAATTATCGCGCCGGCTTAATGGCCGGCAATGCCCTGGGTAGCTTTGCGCGCGATCGATGGAATCGGCATTTTGACCGTCTGATCCTTCTCGAGTCCTCTCTTACACCGCCTGCGACGCGCGCACGCCTTTCGGGTACTGTAGAGGGCCTGCGTCAGATACTGTCGGGCTTTCCGGATTCGTCGATCATTCATCTTGACGGCTTGGCGGATCGAGAAAAGACCCGCGCTGTAATGGCGAAGCTGCTACAAACCCTTCCGCCTGAGAATCTTCTTCTGGTCTCTGCCTTCAATGATCCTAGCGCTATTGGCGCAGTGGAGGCAATTCGTGCTGCCGGTCGAGAGAACACTGCTGCAGTAGTGGGCCAGAACGGAACTGCTGAAAGCCGAGCCGAAATGTGTCGGCCTGGGACCCCTTTGATCGGCTCAGTGGCTTATTTTCCAGAACAATATGGAGATAAACTCGTAACCTTGGTCCGTGCAATTCTCAATCGCGAGAAAACTCCGCTAGCACTTTATACCGAGCACGTGCTGCTCGATCGCAGCAATCTAAGGCGCTATTATCCCGATTCCACCACACATACAGCTATTCAATAAAAGCTCCTTGACCGCAGCCCGCAAGGATATACTCCATCTGGAAAAGCTGACTTGGAATGTTCAATATTTGAACAAATATGAAACTGCCAATAAGCGTCTGCATCGCCTTTGCGTGTGCTATTCTCTCCGTGCCTTGTTGTCTGACCGCGGACGATCTCGCTGCCAATTTTGTGAATCCTCCGGCGGAGAGTCGTATGGCCATGTATTGGTGGATTTTCGGGCCAGCATGGACGAAACCTGAGATCCGCCGCGAACTAGGGGTACTCAAAGCAGCCGGGATTGGAAGGGTTCTTATTTACCCGCTCTACCCCTATGAAGTGGATAACCCAGCGAAGGGAATTCACAATCAGAGGTATCTTTCGCCAGAATTTTTGGACACCCTGCACTACGCGCTGGTCACCGCTAAGCAGATGAACATCGCCTGCGATCTCGTTATGGGAACCGGTTGGCCCTATGGTGGTCCGCAAATTCCAGCCGACCTTTCCCCTAAACGGCTTTACGTGCAAACCACGTTCGTTTCCGGTACGTCTGGTGAGAAGATCACTGTCCCAGTTGATCGGCCAGCCGACTCGCGCATTATTGCCATCCAGCTTGTACCCAAGGATGCAGGCTCAAGTCTAAAGCCAATCGATTTGAGCGGTGATATTTCCGGCGGCTTCGTTCGGTTTAGCATGCCACAGGGGAATTGGCAGGTTATGACGTTTCTCGCGGGGCCCACGCTGGCGCGCCACACGGTGGCATATGCCGCGGCGGGTGGAGGCGGGAACGTGATCGATCATTTGGATAAGCAGGCGGTAGAACTGTATTTGCATACGGTCTGTGACAAGTTGGCAGAGACGGGAAAGGGGCTGATTCGTGCTATGTATTCGCCTAGTTTTGAGGTCTATGGCACGAGTTGGACGCCAAACTTTCTCCAGGAATTTCGCCGGCGCCGTGGTTACGATTTGCGGCCCCATTTGGCGGCACTATTTCACACCGAACCCGACACACCTAATATTCGCTATGATTATTGGTCCACAGTCTCGGAACTGGCTAATGAAAACTATCTCAAGACCATCAGCGACTGGTGTCATGCACACGGCTTTAAGTTTCAGTCCGAATCGTATGGCGAGCCTCCTGTGACTCAAGCCAGTTACTCATTTACCGATTACCCGATGGGGGAAGAATACGATTGGAAAGAATTCAACATGGTACGCTGGACAAGTTCTGCAGCGCACTTTTTTAATCACCCGATTATCAGCGATGAAGCTTACACCTGGCTAACGCAGCCTTCCCGCTACGATGAAACTCTGGAGGATCTCAAAAGGACAACCGATGCCATTTTTGTTTCCGGTGCCAATCGCATCGTAGCACATGGCTATGCGTATTCACCGCCTTCGGCGGGCATTCCCGGTTGGGGATATTATGCCGGCACAATGTTCACCGAACATCAGACGTGGTGGCCTTACTTTCACTTTTTGAGCTCCTATGTTCACCGAGCGAGCTATCTACTTTCCCGAGGCGTACCTGTAACAGACGTTCTGGTGTATTTACCGGAGGGAGATCTGTACGCGGAAAATCCGCCCGGACGTATGCCTCTAGCTTGGTGGGTGGAAGGAAAACTTGACCGAAAGAAGAAACAATTACCCGATATGGGGATTCCGCGCGGCGTTTACAATTTCAAATCAGAGTTAGTCAGCACGATTCTCAGCAATGGATATTCTTTAGATGGCGTGGATCATTCGGTGCTCACAGCAACGGGTGCTGTGGAGCAAGGCAAGTATTATATCGGTGAGACAAGTTATCGCGTTATAATCATCCCCGGTATCCGCGGCTTGCCACTTTCAGATTTGGAGCACATTGTGAGATTTTGCCGCAACGGCGGAACTGTTATCACAACGCTCCGAATTCCCGCACTCACTTACGGCTATAAAGATCGCGATAAGAATGCCGCTCAGTTCGTCAAGTTGCGAGGCGAACTGTATGGCGATATGGACGAATCCCAATCGTTCGCCGAGCGCCGCGATGGGAAGGGCCTTTCGATATTCGTGAAGGACGAGACAGCCAACCTAGCGAAAGCCTTACATGAAGCTGAACCCCCTGATATAGACGTTGTCGGAGGCTTGCCCGAAATAGGCTTCATCCATCGACGTGACGGAAGTCACGATATCTATTTCATTTCGAACTTTACCCCTACTCAACGTAAATTGAGTGCCAGTTTTCGAGTGGGTAACCGGACGCCAGAATTCTGGGACCCGATGACAGGCAAGATCTCGAAAGCAAGCAGGTTCCGATACCAGGGTAACCGCACCATTGTTGATCTCGATCTGGAGTCTTACGGATCGAAATTTATTGTCTTCGGCAACGATAGAGCCGCACCTCCGCCATCTAAACCTGCGCCTTCTCAAAAGCTTCAGCCACCGCTGCGGCTAACCAATTTATGGGAGTTGCGCTGGAATGACGGCAAGACGCACATACTACAGATGAGCGCTCTGAAATCTTGGACGGAGTTTCCAAATGCGCGTTATTTCTCAGGCCGAGGAACATATGAAACTACCGTAAATGTTCCAGCCTCATATCTCACATCTGGTACGCGCATCGTACTGGATATGGGTGAAGTGAAGAACATCGCAGAAGTGTGGGCAAACGGACAGTACGGTGGCGTGGCATGGAAAAGGCCATATGTTGTGGATATCACACAATTATTACATCCCGGGGTAAACAAAATCCGTATCGATGTTACAAATCTGCTGATCAATAAGGTGCTGAATCAGCCGGTAAAAGATTACAGTGATGTTGAAGCTAAGTATGGAACGAAAATCCCCAAACCACGCGAGAAAGAATTCTGGCACAATCAGCCATTACCTTCAGGCTTACTCGGCCCAGTTCAGTTGGAACAACAACCTTCAAGTAGCTAGAAGATAAATAGCTGACGTTATTCGAAATTCTATCTATTCAGTTATACTAAAGTCACTGCATAAAATGATCGCGTCGTTTTTTTGTCTTGGTTGCGTCTCCAGCGAGCAGCAGTATAGTGAAAATCACCGCAGGTGCTCGCCGGGCCAGACAGCTTGGCCTTGATTCCGTGCTGACAGAGTCGTATTCCCAACCCGAAGACAATGCAGCTTGTGCCCAGTCTCGCGCAGACCGCCTAGGTCGGTAGCTGGGCGGCAGAGTGCGGCCGTGGCCGGTTTTAATCATCTCGGACTGCCTGGGCGTCGCGATGGTGGCGAACCAGCCGCCTTGCGCCTAATTCGCCGGCGTGCCGGGTTTCACCTGATTTTGCAATGTGAAATAAAGCTGAAATATCTCTGATTGGGGTCTTTTTCTAGGATCAATAGCTAGTTGGAGTTGGCAAACTTCTCTGTTTCGCATAGCGAAACAGAGACGCCAAAAGGAAAAAAACTTGACGGGTTTTGGCGAGCAAATTATATATCGTTCCGGAGGTTGGTTATGGGCACTCGGTTTAAATGGTTATTTGTATTTCTCACTGCGACATTGCCATCGGTTATCTACGGACAGGTAAGCGTTGCAACGATCACGGGGTTAGTGAAAGATCCCCAAGGCATGCCAATCGCTGGCGCTCATGTCGAAATCACCAATCTCAATACGGGCGTGCTTTATCCTGCCACAACTAACGGAGCTGGGCTTTACGTTGTACCGCTTCTTCCACCGGGAATTTATTCAACTAAGGTAACTAGTCAAGGTTTTATGCGCGCCGAAATCGCCAATCTACCGCTTCGTTCCGGCGATCGATTGGAGAAGGACTTCCAGCTCCAGCTTGGAACAGTTACACAGTCCGTAGTTGTGACATCATCGGCGGCGCCCCTCGAAATGACGGCGTCCAGGGAGCAGATCGTTCCTGAAAAAGCCGTCGAAGACCTCCCTCTTCTAGGGCGCAACACAGTTTTGTTGTCGTTGCTGACGCCCGGCGTCAAATTCCCAAGCACTGATACTGCAAATGCCACGCGGCCATTTGATAACGGGGGCATGGACGCTATGTTAATCAACGGCGGGGTAATGTATCGGAACAATTTTACGCTTAACGGCCTTCCTGATACTGCCAGTGAAAGTGCTGGCAATCCCGGTGAGCTCTCGTTTGTCCCTCCACCCGATGCGGTCAGCGAGGTGAGCGTGGCAACTAGCTCTTATGATGCGCAATACGGACATTCTGGCGGCGGGACGATCAACGTGAACCTCAAAAGTGGTACCAACGCCTTTCACGGAGCAGCGTACGACTATGTAAGGAACACAATTTTCAATGCAAACCGGTGGGAAAACAACGCCAAAGGTGTTCCCAGGACGCCCTATCATTGGAATCAACCCGGCGTGGAAATCGACGGTCCGGTTTACCTTCCTACGTTTTATAACGGCCATGACAAAACTTTTTTTATGTTTTCCTGGGAGAGAATCCAGGATAGTATTCCCCAACCGTATCTAGCTTCGGTGCCTACGCCGGCACAGCGCAATGGTGATTTCTCGAGCACAACCTTTAATGGTGTCCCGATCACGATTTATGACCCGCTGACGACGATCCAGACTGCGCCTGGTGTTTACAGTCGTACGCCGTTTCCGGGCAATATAATCCCTTCTAATCAAATCAATCCGATTGCCGCCAAGGTTCTGACGTATTATCCTAGCCCGAATACACCGGGCACAATAGATCATTTGAACAATTATTTCGACGGTAACAGCGTCGTTACCGATAAATATGATGCCTTTTCGACGAGGGTCGATCAGGCAATAAACCTGAAGAATCGCCTTTGGCTGAGTCTCTTTCATAGTGATCGGCATCAGGTTGAGCCGACGTACAACTTCCCGGATCCTGCGGCATCACCGCTGTATCTGCACTGGCGCCTCAATCGTGGAGGTGCGGTTGATTGGACAGCAACACTCAATCCCACAACAGTTTTTGATGTAAGCTACGGCATCGAACAGCACCAATTTGCTATTCGGTTTTACAACTTTGGATTTAATCCCGAAAAATTGGGTTACTCTCCTGCACTTGTGTCCCAATTTGCTCAGTTGACATTTCCGCAGTTCGTTGCGACGGGTTACACCAGCCTTGGAAACAACGGTAGTGTGTTCACCTATACTACTACTCAAGCGGTGCAGGCAACACTTACTAAGGTTGTTGCAAGGCATACCTTTAAGTGGGGTACCCAATTCAACGTAGTACTAAATAATTACAACTCTCCGACCTCAAGTTCAGGTACATTTACCTTTGACCCTACTTTTACCCAACTGAGTCCTCTCATCGTAAACCCACTACAAGGCAACAGCTTCGCTTCAGAGATCCTAGGTTACTCGACATCTGGCAGTGTACCAATCAATGGATCTTTTGCCTACAGCAGTCATTATTACGCACTCTTTATGCAGGATGACTGGCGTGTTAGCCAAAGATTGACCTTGAGTCTCGGGCTACGCTGGGACGTTGAAACGCCCCTGACAGAGCGTCACAATCAGCTCAACGCGGGGTTTGCTTTCAATCAGCCCAGTCCGTTGCAGGTGCCGGGCTACAACTTGACAGGTGGCTTGTTGTTTGTGAACGGCTCGCATCGGTCGGGTTTTATCACCGATTACAACAACGTCCAGCCAAGAATTGGGATTGCCTACCGGCTGAACAACAAGACCGTAGTGCGCGGCGGCTTCGGGGTGTTCTACCTGCCGACCTTCGATATCCCGGGCACGCAAGGCTTCAGCGTTAGCACGCCGTACGTGGCTTCTAACAATGGAAATGCCACACCAGCGAACTCGTTGAGCAACCCATACCCTGGAGGCATTCTCCGTCCTTCGGGGAGCTCCAAAGGCTTGGCTACACTTCTTGGAACAAGTATTAGCTTTGCCGACCCGAGCCGCGTGATCCCTCGGAATGAGCAATTCTCGTTCGGTTTTGAGCGGGAGTTTCCATATCATATCGTCGCTGATGTTTCCTACGTCGGCGCTCGAACGCATGAGTTGGAAGTAAGTCAGAACATTGATGCGGTTCCGTTGGAAGACCTATCTTTAGGAACAAAACTAAATACTGTGGTGCCTAACCCATTTAAAGGTTTGTTGCCCGGCACAAATTTGAACGGGCCAACAATAACGCTCCAGCAATCTCTGTTGCCGTATCCGCAGTACACGGGAATAACGGAAAACGATATCCCCATAGGCCATAATTCTTATAATGCACTGCAGGTCCGCGTGGAACGGCGATTTTTGAGCGGGTTATTTTTAGCACTGAACTATACCTTCTCAAAAAATCTGCAGGCAACTTCTTTCCTGAACCCACAGGATGGGACAAATCCGAGCAAGCTTGCCAATCAACTCGCACCCTATGATGTTCCTCAGAATTTAAACATTAGTGGTGGTTACGAACTCCCATTCTTTCGGAACCGTCATGGTATTTTACACCAGATTTTGAGCGGCTGGCAAATTAATACGGTTTTCACCTATACTTCAGGCACACCAGTGCCGGCGCCTACGGTTGTATCCGGTCAGCCCGGCGTTGGAGTAGCGTCAACCGGAATTAATCCGGCCATCCCGAATCCTAGTCGTCAAGCTGCTTTTAACACCTGTTACATCAGCCTTTCTGGAACGCGTCAGGATTGTTCCTCTCCGTCGCAGCCGGCAGCGTGGATTCAACTCCCACCCTTTTCCTTAAATACTTTGACTCCGCTCTTGCCCAACATTCGCCTTGTACGGCCCCCACTCGACGACGTATCGGTCTTCAAGACATTCCCGATTCGAGAACGGCTAAATCTGCAATTTCGGGTGGAATCTTTCAACGTGGCAAACACCGTTTGGTTTCCTGCGCCAAACACGGTGCTTACGTCACCGTTGTTTGGGCAGACTACACTGGCTCCTGGCGGCTTCGCCTCCACAGCCAATGATCCCCGCGTGTTTCAATTGAGTGCCCGTTTGATGTTTTAAATGGGTATCTGACTATGAATCGGCGCTTGTTTTGCAAACTTCTGAGTCTCTTAGGATTTGTGCCGCCACGATTCTCTCCTGGCAGTTCTATAAAACAAACTTCTCCGTCTGACGTGGAACGGTTGCGCCAAGCCTTCCTAAATCCGCCAGATTCAGCCAAACCCCATACTTGGTGGCATTGGACTGGCGGCAATGTAACGCTGGATGGCATTCGGAAGGATCTGGAGTGGATGAAGCGCTCTGGTATCGCAGGCTGCAACTTAGTTGATGTGTCTATAGGCCATGGTCAGGTCATAGAGAACAAAGCTCTTTTCGGATCCCCAGCTTGGCTAAATGCTTTCCGTTTTGCAGCAGAAGAGTGCCGGCGGCTGGGGCTCGAGATGGGGATTGACAGTTCGCCTGGCTGGAGCGAAGCAGGTGGACCGTGGGTGAGGCCTGAGCAGGCAATGAAGAAAATCGTTTGGAGCGAACTCACGGTTGCAGGGCCCCAACACTTTAGTGGTAAATTGCCGCATCCACCTTACAACAACGGGCCGATTCGTGATCTTGAAGCTTCAAGGGGATTCCAACCCCTCGGTGCGCCTCCACCACCGCTAGATCAAACTTACTATGCAGACAGCGTGGTGCTCGCATTTCCTACACCTTCTGACGAAATCCCGATGACTGACTGCCGCGTCCGGATTACCATGAGTGCGAAGGGCATTGATCCGGCGCCATTATTGGACGGTAGTTTGAATACCTCGATCACTATCCCCGCAGGGCCGGACGGTACGGCGTGGCTTCAATTCGAATTTCCTCAACCGTTCATTGCACGAGCATTCACGATCGCGAGTCGACAAGGAATTCCCGTGGGCAGATTACTTGCGAGCCTCGATGGCACTCGATTTAGTACAGTGGCTGTCTTACCAGGACCGCAGGGCTACCATGGTGCCCCAGTTCGCACGTTTGCCTTTCCGGCAGTGAGCGCAAGATTTTTCCGATTAGAACTAACAGCAGCACCTTTGTCACCAGGCGCCGTAATTGAGGGCGGTCCGATTCAGCCCGCTCGCAACTATGTCTTACGTGAGGCGATTCTACACTCCGGTGCTCGCGTGAACCGTTGGGAAGACAAAGCTGTATATGGCAGTTTAATGGATGTGTATCAATTGGCGACCACGCCCGATGCCACCGGGTCTGCGGTTATTCAGCGATCTCACATAATCGATCTCACCTCTAAGATGACGGACGACGGGACACTCAACTGGGATGTTCCTGCTGGTAAATGGACGATCATACGTATAGGCTACTCCCTGACAGGAGCAAAAAATCGCCCTGAACTTCCTGCAGCAACTGGGTATGAAGTCGATAAACTCAATCCAAAGTACGTCGAAGCCTATTTTCGCAACTATACTATGCCTTTCATGAAGTCCCTCGGATCGCTATTTGGAACAACTCTGCGATACATGACTATGGATAGCTGGGAAGCAGGTATGCAGAACTGGACAGATAATATTATCAACGACTTTCGCAGTCGCCGTGGCTACGATCCAACTCCGTATCTTCCGATCCTGGTTGGGCGTGTGGTCGAAAATTCCGTTATTTCCGACCGATTTCTTTGGGACTTTCGACGTACACTTGCCGACATGTACGCCGACTGCTATTACGGCACTATGACGAACCTACTGCACGAATATGGAATGAAATCTTACGGAGAAGCCTCTGGCATAGCTTTGGAAATACCCGAAGATACGCTACTCAACAAGAGTAAGGTGGATATTCCGATGGCTGAGTTCTGGGTACATCCCCTCCATCCGGAGTCTATGTACTATGTTGATGTTCGACAGGCGGCGTCCGCAGCACACGTCTACGGTAAGCCAATCGTGGCAGCAGAGTCGTTCACAGGTGGCGGCTACGAAGCTCCTTATACTCTGAAGAAAATAGCTGATTATTGGTTCGCTCAGGGTGTGAACAGGATTGTTCTACACACCTCAGCCCATCAGCCGCTCGATACAAAACCGGGCAATATGATGGTGGGTACTTACTTTGATCGCAACATCACATGGGCTGAAATGGCGAAACCGTTTATGACTTATTTGGCGCGAGCATCATTTATGCTACAGCAAGGGTATTTTGTCGCAGATCTTGCGTACTTGCTAAAGGAAGGAGCTCCTTCCACAATGCCTTTCTGGGGTGCAGGATTGCAGCCGGCAGTACCCAAAGGCTATGATTTCGACTGTATAAACACAGATATCCTTTTACATAAGATGACAGTTTCTGAAGATGGTCGATTGATTTTACCTAGTGGTATGAGCTATCGCGTTTTGGTCTTGCCTGAAACCGATTATATGAGGCCCGAAGTACTTACGAGGCTTCACGAATTGGTCTTGCAGGGCGCCACGGTGGTGGGTCCGCGGCCGGCTAGGTCTCCCAGTCTAGTTGGATATCCGCAATGCGATCTGGAGGTACAGCAGCTTGCAGATAAGCTGTGGGGAGATTTGGATGGAGTTACTAAGAACCGACGTACACATGGAAAAGGTATGGTGATTTGGGGCTTGCCACTCGATCAAGTATTGAGTTCCATGGGTATCCCTAAAGATTTCGATTCGAGCTGCCCTTTAGATGGCGATCTCCTGTGGCTCCACCGTCGGACTTCGGATGTCGACATCTATTTCGTTGCGAATCACACCGACCATGCAATGGACATAGAGGCACGCTTCCGCGTAAACGGAAAAAAAGCTGAGCTTTGGCATATCGACACAGGACGGGTGGAACCGGCTGGTTACACGATTGAAGATGGTCGCACGATCGTGCCGCTACATTTAGCAGAACGCGAAGCACTGTTTGTTGTATTCATCTATAACGGATCAAATCTATTAGGTAAAAAGCAAAAGTACCTAAAAAGAAGGATTGCGATGCTTAAAGGACCGTGGGAGGTGACGTTTCCGCCGAATTTGGGTGCTCCTGCACGAATCAGGCTGGAGCAGTTGGAATCCTGGACAAACAATTCTGATCCAGGCGTGAGGTATTTCTCCGGTACTGCAACATATACGAATAGTGTTCAGATTTCACAGGCTTGGTTGCATCCAAAGGCTAGAATAGTACTCGATCTTGGGGAAGTTAGAGACATCGCTGAGATTACGGTCAATGGTAAGCAGTTCGACCTTTTGTGGAAGCCTCCTTACGCAGTCGATGTAACAGATGCCGTGAGAGCAGGTAGAAACAAACTGGAAATTAAGATCACGAACCAATGGACAAACCGTATTGTAGGTGACCAGTTTGTACCCCCGGATAAAAGAGTACTGCCTGGAGACGCGCTATCGGTATTCAGCTCCCGGTCTCCAAATGCGCGTCAGCTCCCTGCGGCACGCGGATTTCCGCCGCCTCGGTCGCCGCTGTTCGTCCCGCAAGCCCCACTGGAATCCGGATTGTTGGGTCCAGTAACAATTGTTTTGATGGAGCCGGAAAAGTAGCGACGCGGAATCTGTACGCCAATGACTAATTTGGATGGACCTAGAGTTAAGCGGCGACTGTTTCTCAAGCAACTAGCCGTTGGTACCACAAGCGGTGGAGTTTTTCTTGGCCAGTCGGACGGCTTGGTTAAAAATCTAGATCGATTTTCGTCAACTTCCGCTATTAGGAAGGAACAGCAGCGCCGCCAGTATCTTGAGAACTTGCTGCAAATCTTGCCAGAGGTCCCCGCTTTCAACGAATGGCTCAATCGAACGGGCGAATTACCACCAGATTTCGACGCGCTACCGCGGATCAATGACTTGCCGGATCCATTGAAATTTTTTGATGGAAGGCCGGTCAGGAACGCAGCTGAGTGGCGGGCTCGCCGCCTTGAAATCGGGCATCTTTATCAGCAATATCAGCTTGGTACTTTCCCACCAAATCCAAAGATCAATCGTGCAATACTTGTCGACGAAACGCGTGGAAAGGGATATGTGATCCGCAATCTGCGGCTCGAATTTGGTCCACAAAGCAAAGGAACACTTCGTATCCGTCTGATTATTCCGGATGGTCGAGGGCCCTTTCCAGTTCTGATGTGTAATAACCTGACCGGATGGGGCCCGGCGTTAGTTCGACGCTACTATATCTCATGCGGATATGCGGCGAATGATTTCATGGACGACGCTGCCTCCCTAGCGGCGCTGTATCCCGAATACACATTTGCTCGGCTTCCACGTAGGGCTTGGGCCGCCGGAGTTGTGTTGAATTACATCGAAACTTTGCCCCAAGTCGATCGCAAGAGAATTGGAATCTATGGCTATTCACGTGACGGGAAAGTAGCGACAATCGCCGCCGCCTTCGATGAGCGGATTAGCGCCGTCATTGCAGGTAGCACTGGAGTAGGTGGCGTACTGCCATGGCGGATGGCGGGAGAAAGCCGTTTCGCTGAGAGCATCGAGAGCAGTACACGGATGTTCCCAAGCTGGTTCTTGATGAGTCTCCGATTTTTCTGCGGACGAGAAGACCGTCTGCCAATTGATGCCAACCTGCTCGTTGCAATGATTGCGCCACGTGCCTGTCTCATAGAATACGGACTGAACGACCAAGTTTCAAATGCCTACGGAGACGAACGTACCTACGAGTCCGCCTTAAAGGTTTACAAGCTTCTGGGGCACCCGGAGAGACTGAGTATCTTCCGACTACCTGGATTTCACGGCGCGAATGACGAGGAAGCGGACTTGGATTGGCTCGACATTCAATTCGGTCGGTCCAATCGGGTTTGGAATAATGACCGGATGTTTGCCTGGAACTTCGACGAATGGCGCGGTAAAACACATGAGGTAGTAAATGTCAACCGTTACCCCGAACGGGGATTGGATGATATTTTAACCGGACAAGATGGCACGATTATCCAATCGATAGCAGCCTGGGAGGCGAAAGCCGAAGAGGTTCGCAAATCGATTAAGTGGATGCTTGGCTCTGAGCCACCAATGATGCCACCAGACACTGGTGAATCTGAGTTTGTGAAACGTTTTCGTGCCCGAATGGAAGCACAAAGAGAAAGTCGCACCTTCAACCCAGGACAAGTGACGCCGCGAATAGACGAATGGGTCATCCAGAACGGGGGAGCTGCTTACGGCTGGCTAGAACCTCAAAAAAGCCAAACTGTCTCTCGAAGCTTGAATTTCGGTTACAACGTGAGAGGAGATCTTTACTATCCGCGGAACACTAATGCGAACGCTAAGCTTCCTGTCGTAATTTGGCTGCACGGGTTCAGTTATCCCCTCGGTTACATGTGGGTTTACCATGATGCTCTGCACCCCATATTGGCGCTAGTGCAAGCCGGATACGCTGTTCTCGCATACGATCAAAGTGGATTTGGAGCTCGGATGAGTGAGGCGGGACCTTTTTATGAGCGCTATCCTTTATGGTCGCATATGGGGCGGTTGGTCGAAGATGTGAGAACCGCTATCGATGCTCTTCAGAGTGACGCTTTAGTTGACGACGAAAGAATTTACATTTTCGGTTATTGCCTAGGCGGAATGGTCGCCCTTTATGCGGCCGCTCTCGATAACCGTGTGAGGGGCCTTGTGTCGAGCTGTGGTTTCACACCTATGCGGACTGACACTCTTAATAAAGGAACCGGCGGGGTGGCGCGCTATTGCTATCAGCAAGGACTTATTCCAAGGTTAGGCTTTTTTGTTGGCCAGGAGAGACGGATTCCTTACGATTTCCATGAGGTGATGGGCGCCATCGCACCTCGTCCACTCCTTGTTGTTGAACCATTACTGGACCGCGATGGAGATCCTGCTGATGTACGGCTTGCGGTAGAGGAGGCAAAAAAAGTATATGGTCTCTACTCCGCCACAGAAAACTTGGTGCTTTGGGAGCCGTGGGATTACAATCGGCTGCCCAATTCGCTACAGGACCAAATCATCAATTGGATGCGTAATAGTCTTAAGTGAGCATCTTATTTATAGATCTTCGAAAATCAAAGACACTGGCTAAAGAGACGATGTTCCGAGATGTGGATCAGAATACGTACCGGAGCGAAAGCTGAAAAAATCTTGCGTTGGATGTCTTGGCCTGAAATGTCATGGGCGCGGTGATAGCACCTCCTTTTGAGTTGTTAGTTGAAATGCTTGGGTTGGCAAGCGATAGGGTGGCAAGGAGATTAAAAACGTCCGCTCGAAATCCAAAAAATTTCTTCCGCCAAGTCGCACAATCCGTGAAAACGTGCCAATTGCCTCGGCTTCTCCGGTTACACGCGAGCCTTACCCGGATTCCCCGTTCAAAAATCCGACAAGATTGAATCGGCTTATCGATTTTTGCTTGCTGATTTGATGCCTTTTGGGAAGAGCGCCATCATCTGGTTAGAACATGGTGGTAACAACGAAACGACGCAACATTGTGAAACCGCGACTTACTGGTATGGACTACCTTCACCAGAAGATTTACGATTTATGCACGCTGGATGACTACTGAAGGTACAGGTTTGTGACGAGGGTCGGCCAGTAAACCCTGGCCGCCTCTCATAGCCAATAGCCTGGATGGAGGCTAAGTGATAAAACTCTATTACTTACGCCGCAATCCATGCCGCACACAGCACCTCAGCCTGCTCCAGCACCGTTTGCGTCGCCTTCTCTTGTTTGTCGGGCGGGTAACCGTGCTTACGCAAGATCCGCTTGACCAGCACACGGAGATGGGAACGAACATTCTCGCGTAACGTCCAGTCGATTGTTACGTTATTCCGGACCGCTTGAACCAGTTCACGAGCGATTGTTTGCAAGGTGGGCTCACCAAGCACTTTGACGGCGCTGTCGTTTACCTCTAAGGCATCATAGAAGGCCAACTCATCCTCTGAAAGACCCAATCTCTCGCCTCGCCGGTCAGCCTCGCGCATCTCCCGGGCGAGTGCAATCAGTTCCTCTATGACCTGCGCCGCCTCGATTGTTCGATTGTGATACCTGTTGACGGTTTTCTCCAGCATTTCTGCGAATGAATGGGCCTCGACGATGTTTTTACGACGCCGTCGCGACAACTCGCCTTTAAGCAGCTTCTCCAGAAGTTCGGCTGCGAGGTTTCTGCGCGGCATGTTTTTAATTTCGGTCAGGAATTCCTCAGAGAGTATCGAGATATCAGGCTTCTTGAGCCCGGCGGCGGCGAAAATGTCCACAACACCCTCTGACACAACCGCGCGGGAAATGATCTGGCGGATTGCGTGATCGAGCTCCTGCTCAGGGCGCGCATCGCCCGGCGCACGTTTTGCTAATACTGCCGCTACGCTCTGGAAAAACGCCACATCATCGCGAATGCGCAATGCTGCATCATCCGGAACGGCCAGAGCAAAAGCGCGGGAAAGATCGCGCACGCTCTGCAGACAGCGATCTTTGCCGTTCTCCTGCGCCAAGATGTGTTCTTGAGCAAGGGGAAGAAGCGCGAGGCGCTCCTGCGGGGTTCCGGATATCCATTTCGACCAGTTAAAGCCGTGAAACAACTGACAGCACACCTCGTACTTTTCGAGCATCGCCGCCACCGCTTCGCTTTGCTCAATAGCTGTGCGGCCAGTGCCGCCGCTCTCTGTGTACGTTGCGAGCGCAGCCTTCAGCTCATGGGCAATGCCAAGGTAGTCCACGACCAGGCCACCGGGCTTATCCCGAAACACACGGTTCACACGCGCGATAGCCTGCATGAGCCCGTGCCCGCGCATGGGCTTGTCCAGATACATCGTGTGCAGACAAGGTGCGTCGAAGCCGGTAAGCCACATATCCCGCACCAGCACAACCTTAAAAGGATCGGCCGGGTCCCGGAACCGCTTCGCTAGCAGCTCTCGGCGGCTTTTGTTTCGGATATGCTGCTGCCAATCCGGCGGATCGCTCGCTGATCCAGTCATGACTACTTTGACGGCGCCCTGATCGTCTTCAGAAGCATCCCATGCTGGGCGGAGCTTGACGATCTCGCGATACAGCTCTACGCAGATTCGCCGGCTCATGCAGACGACCATCGCCTTCCCCTCCAGCGTTTCCAGCCGCTGCTCGAAGTGTTTGACCAGATCGGCCGCAATTAACTTGAGGCGCTTCTCTGCTCCGACAACTGCCTCAAGCTGCGCCCACTTGCTCTTCAGCCTCTCCTTGCGCTCGACCTCCTCACCCTCGGTGACCTCTTCAAACGCTGGATCAATCTTCGGGCGTTCGGCATCGTCCAGAGCGAGCTTCGCAAGGCGGCTCTCATAATAGATGGGGACGGTAGCGCCATCGTCAACTGCGCGTTGAATGTCATAGACGCTGATGTAATCGCCAAAAACAGCGCGCGTACTGGCGTCCTGCAGCTCAATTGGCGTGCCTGTAAAACCTATGAAGGATGCGTATGGCAACGCATCGCGCATATGGCGGGCGAACCCATCAATGAAATCGTATTGGCTGCGGTGGGCCTCATCCGCAATCACGACAATATTGCGTCTCTCAGAAAGTACCGGATACCTATCGCCTTTTTCCTCCGGCAGGAATTTCTGAATCGTCGTAAAAACCACTCCTCCAGCTTCTACAGAAAGCAAGCGGCGCAAGTGTGCACGATTTTCAGCCTGCACAGGAGGCTGGCGTAAGAGATCTTTGCAGCGGGAGAACGTATCAAACAATTGGTTGTCCAGATCATTACGATCCGTGAGCACCACGATGGTGGGGTTTTCCATCGCCGGCTCGCGGATGATGCGTCCGGCATAGAAAGCCATAGTCAGGCTCTTCCCGGAACCCTGTGTGTGCCAGACGACGCCAATTCGGCGATCACCGGGCTTGCCTCCAGCTCCGTCGACTCGGGCTTGGCGCTGAAGCCCGGCAGCCCGTAAAGTCTCAGACACAGCCACCTGCACAGCATGGAACTGATGGTAGCCAGCGATGAGTTTAACTATTCGACTTCCATCATCATCAAAAACAATGAAGTCGCGCACAAGACTCAAAAAGCAGGGCGGTGAGAATACGCCCTCAATTACAACTTGCAGTTCCGGCAGGTGGGCATCCGCAAGTGTTGCGCCTGTAATCTTGCGCCAGCGCTTAAACCACTCACGCCCTGCTCCGACCGCACCTACACGAGCTTCGACGCCATCCGAGATCACCAGAAGTTCATTTGCAACAAACAGACTTGGCGTTTGGGTCTGATAGGTCTGCAATTGTTCAAAAGCAGTCCAAATCGTCGCATCTTTATCCGTTGCATTCTTCAGTTCCACCACGGCGAGAGGAATACCGTTTACAAACAAAACAATATCCGGGCGCCGCACATGTTTGTCTTCGACGATCACGAATTGATTCACCGCTAGCCAATCGTTGTTCGTCGGATCTTCGAAGTCGATTACTTTCACCTGCGCTCCGCGGATTTCCCCGGTAGTCGCCCGATATTCGACCGTGACTCCGTTCACTAACAGGTGATGCATGGCGCGGTTGCGCCTAATGAGGTCCGCGCCGTCTGGTCTGGTGAGCTTCTTAAACGCCTCCTCCAGAGCCTCCGGAGCGAGATTCGGATTCAGACGTGCCAATGCATCGCTAAGACGCAATCCGAGAACGGTTTGGTCGTAACCGTCGCGTTCCGCGTTGAGCACACCGGGTACAACATCACCACCGCCTTTAATAGTCCAGCCCGCACTCTCTAACCAGGCAAGGGCTGCCTGTTCGACAACAGATTCGGTGAAAGTCCCGGACGTCATTGTGCCTGCTCTCCTTCTGCGCTGGCGACGCTGTTCACTTCAGCGCTCCCAAAGTCTGCAAGCAGGTCGCGATAGGCTTCCTGGTCCACATAGAACAGCACCTCGCTGGGCCGGTAAGGTGGCAGACTCAAGATCTGCACGGGGGCGCATTGCTCGTCGATCCACTCGTTGAAGTCGGCATGGTCACCATACTCGAGCCGGGGCGTTCGAGGTTTGACAAGATCTTGGCGATGAACGCTGTAGAGAAAACCCACGATGGCATCGGCGGCTTGTGCGGCCAGCGTCGCATGGATGGCCTCCATGGCAGGCCGTGGGCTGTCGCTGCCATGAGAGGCGAAGCCGAAGGCGTTTCTCAACTCGCAAACGCCCTGTATAGCGGTGCTCAGCCCATTCAGGGTCTGCTCAAGACTCTTTCTTGCGCCAGGATCATCCCTTAGCGAAGCCGGCAAGAGCGGCACCACCTGCCGGACCATCTTGAAGAGCTTTGGCAGGTCATCGTCCTTATCGAACAAACGGTGGCGCTCCCTGAGGATGGTTTTGCAGGCGCTCTCGATCAGCGTCTTCGCCAGGTCAAACGCGAAACCCGTGTTCTGGACAACGGCCAACTCGATCGCCTTGACCTGCTCTTCGATGTGCAGCATCCCGTCAGCGACCGCGGCGCGGGCGCCATGCATCACGAAGGTGATTTGGCTGGCCGGTTTCTCCATCAGGCACACCTCGCAGCGATTCGTTCTGCGTCGGGAACGCGCAATTCGCCGGAAATCAGCCTGGGCAGTAGGGCATCGCGAAGAGCGGCGAGCGTGCGGGATTCCTTTGCTGCTTCCCTGATCCGATCAAACATCGGCGAAAGGAGAGCGCCTAAGTGCTCGAAAAGTGAAGAATCGGCTTCTGGAGTAATGATGAGGTACTTTTCGAGACTTGCCACCGGGACCCGCTGCCGTCCGCTTGAACCTGTCATCTGGTGAATGGCGAACGAGCGAAACTCCTCCGTTCGCGCCAGTAGATACGCAAAGAAGGGTGGAATCTTACCTTTGGGCCGTAGTACGATGTACTCGGTTGATCCCCACCCCACCGCGCCATCAGACA